>Ga0194111_10006177_pt1 | contig 13671 bp, 12 predicted proteins | sample TA2KigC300mmetaG_FD_146194 | JGI IMG/M metagenome (GOLD analysis project Ga0194111, IMG submission 146194) | Freshwater microbial communities from Lake Tanganyika, Tanzania - TA2015033 Kigoma Deep Cast 300m | ecosystem: Environmental > Aquatic > Freshwater > Lake | place: Tanzania: Lake... | reverse complement strand
CGGCAAAGCCCGAGCCGATTTCCACGCCCTTCACTGCGCCGATGGACATGACGGCCTGGGCCAGCACCGCATCCAGTTTGTCAAAGACCGGCTCCCCTAATCCGGCCGGACAGCCCTTCACCCGAACTTCCACTATTCCCCCCAATGAATCTCCTTGCTGCTTCACGGCCTGCACCCTGGCTGCCATGGCCGCGGCAGCCTCGGGATCAGGACAGAAAAAAGGGTTCTGCTCCAGGTGTTCCCAAGAAAATTGTCGGGCCCGCACTCCCCCCAGTTCCAGGGTGAAGGCCAGAACCGTTATGCTTAGGGTATCCAGGACCTTTTGGGCCACGGCGCCGGCGGCCACCCGGGCCGCGGTCTCCCGGGCCGAGGCCCGGCCCCCGCCCCGGTGATCCCGGAGGCCGTATTTGGCCTGATAGGTAAAATCCCCGTGGCCAGGCCGGAAAATCTCTTTCAAGGGTTCGTAAGCCTGGCTTTTGACATCTTTATTGTAAATGATCAGGCTGATGGGCGTACCGGTGGTCTGGCCCTGGAAGACCCCGGAGAGGATTTCCACTCTATCGGGCTCCCGGCGAGAGGTGGTGTGGATGGACGTGCCGGGTCGGCGCCGGGCCAATTCCCGGTCAATATCATCCGGGCTCAGGAGCAGCCGGGGCGGGCAGCCGTCAATGACCGCGCCCAGGGCCGGGCCGTGGGACTCTCCCCAGGTGGTGAGGCGGAAAACTCTGCCGAAGGTGTTGCCGCTCATAACTCTCCTTTTTCCCAGGCCTGCACCAGGACGATGATCCGCTCGGCCGCCTCTGCCGCCGAAACCGTATCCACATCCAGACTCGCATCAGCCGCATCCCGGTATAAGGGCTCCCGGGCGGCCAATACCTCATCGATTTCAGCCAAGGTCCCTTTGTCCGTGAGCCCGGGCCGGGACTCGGTCTCCGGGGCGTTTTGGCTCAAGCGGTCCCTGAGGGTGGCCGGTGCGGCTCTAAGCCAGATGAGTTTTCCCGAAGACCTGAGTAGTTCGGTGTTTTCGGGATCCAGGACCACCCCGCCCCCGGTGGCCAGCACCAGGCCGCTCTTAGAGGCAAATCGGCGCACTATTTCTTTTTCCCGGTGGCGGAATTTCGGCCAGCCCTCCCGGCTCACCAGGTCGCTGATGCTCTCGCCGGCTTCCGCCACCAGAACTTCGTCCAGGTCCACGAAAGACCGCCCCAGCCCCTGGGCCACCATCTGCCCCACCGTGGTTTTCCCCACGGCCCGGTAGCCGATTAACACAACGTTGAACTTTTTATCCGGTGATGAAGGCCCCATGTTCGCCTTAAACAGTAAGTAGGCGTTCAGCTATCAGCAATCAGCTTTCAGCAAAAACCATAGGTTAGGCAAACCGATCGAGAAACCAGCAATATGCCATCTTGAAATAACTATTTGATTTTAGATCATTAGCTGGCGGCTGAAAGCTGACCGCTGAACGCTTACAACAGTAAAAAATGGTAGCACAGGCGGGGAAGCCCAGGCCACCAAAAGCATTACGTAAACATGTGCCCAAATACGCCAGGCCTGTTACAACAAGACAACCTGGCCCTCCCGGGCGGCGCTGACTTCTAAAGCCCCCCGGCTGGCTTTGACTAATTTTCGGGCTCGCGTCTCGATTTCCTTAATTTCCCGGTCGGTCCTGGCGGGATCATGATGGTAAAGAATCAACCGGGAAACTTTTGCCAGTAAAGCCAACTCCACCGCGTCGGCAAAAGTGGAATGACCCCAGCCCCGGTGGTTCTCGATTTCTTCAGGCAGATATTGGGCATCATGAATCAGGAGATCGCACCCTTGGGCAAAGTAGGCAAAATCCTCTGGCTGTTTGCCCAGGGAGGCCTCGGGAGTGAGTTCATTATCCGTCAAAAACACCACACAACGGTCGTTTTCGGTAATCTTAAATCCCATGCCGCCCTGGGGGTGGTTGGTTTCGATCCCCTCAATGGTGAGGTCCTGCAAAACGAGCTTCCCTTGAGGAAGCTTCTCCAGATGGCGGATATTGGCCTGCAGCTCATCGAAGGCCACCGGGAAAAAGCCGTTCCCCTTGCGGTCGTCGAAAATATTGGCCAGGCCCCAAAAGGCCTTGGGGCAACCGTCGATATCGATAACGGAAGTACTCATATATACGGGTTTGAAAAAGGCCATACCCAGGACATGGTCCCAGTGTGCATGCGTTATCAGGAGGGTGAGGTGCACCGGCCGCCCGGACCTGACCAATTCATCTCCCAGGGCCCGGATGCCCGTACCGGCGTCAATGACCACCCGTCTGCCGGCATTGCTCACTACCTCGATACAGGACGTGTTGCCGCCGTACTTCACCGTGTCGGGACCGGGCGAGGCAATGGAGCCTCTGGTCCCCCAGAATTTTAGATACACGACGCCGTCGCCTCCGGCGAGATTTTAAACTTTACCCTCTTGACCCTGTCATCCTTCAACCAAAGCCGTCGGCCGCGGCCACCAGACCGAAGCAGCCGGTGAGCATCATATCGCCGAAGGGCGCAGCCTGGATGGCCTTGAGCCTGCTCCCCAACCGTCGCTGGGGCCCGGTGAGCACCAGGGTTTCGAAAGGTTGGCGGCCGGGGTAATCCGGGCTGATGAGGCAGCCGTGGCCGAAATCATCGAAGACCTCGGCCTGGCTTAAGTGGCCCAGCCGAAACCTGGTGATATGATCCAGCAATTTATCGGGCGGGAGCAGGCCGGTGTGGTGCTCATAAACTCCCCAGACGCGCTCCTCCTGCACCAGGACGGCAAAGGTATGTTCATTGCCGAAATTGACCACCACCAAGCCGTCCTCCCGGTGGTCCTGGACCAGGGGATCCAGCAGGGCTCCCCAGACGCCGGCGGCGCAGGTATCCATTACCAGAGCCTCCGGCAAAGCCTCTTTTACCGCAGCCATACGGGTAAGGTCGGCCGGCGGCTGGCGGTAGGCCAAATCCTGCAGCTTGCCGCCCTGGTTCAGGAACTCCTCCCAGCGCCGGAACCGATGCAACCGGTTGCTGGCCTCGGGGCTGAAGCCATGGTCCTGCACGGCCACGGCAGAATGCTCCGGTAACTCCACTTCGAACTGGGCCAGGGCTCGTTGCAGAGCCGACCCATCGATATCGCCCAAGGTAACTGGCGTGGTGTGTGGGGGCTGCTCGCTCACGATCTGGATGCCCCATCCCCGTAAACGCTCCAGGTTGTCATGCAGCGTCCGGGCCGGGCCTGGCTGGGCATAGACCTTATAGCCCTGCTGCAGGTGACGCCGCACCGCCTCGGTGACCGCCCCGCCGCCCATAAGGCGGCCGGTGAGAAAGATAGCCGCTCCCGCGGCGGTCAATTTTTCGAGACGCCGGGCTATAATCCGGGTGGGAGCGGGCAGAACCAGTTTCACACAATTTTCCACCGGCTCCCGAGGGTCCCAGAGCAGGATATCCTGGGTGCCGCCGCCGATATCCAGGGCCAGGAGCCGGTTATCTTGCTTACCTGCCATAGTCCTCATCAGAGCGAACCGGATTTTTCATATTCCGCCAAAGCATCCAGGGCCGGGGTCAGGGCCCGCCGGCGGTTGCGGTGGAAATGTTCGTCCCGGAGACCGTGGCGCCACTCCAGGGTAAATAATTCATCGGACACCACCAGCAACCCTGCCAAAGCAATCCCCCGGTACATGGCCACGGTAAAGAGGGCCGACATCTCCATCTCCACGGCCAGCATCCCCTGGGAACCGTAGGCCTGCACCTTGCCTTTGGTTTCCCGGTAGATGGCGTCGATGGTCCACACCCGCCCATGATGATACGGCAACCCGGCGGCAGCTAACCGGTGCTTGAGAGTCTGGCACAGCCCTGCCTCCGGCCGAGGCTCGGACGTGGCGAGGGGATAATGGGCCGAGGTCCCTTCTTCGCTGAGAGCACCTTCGGGGACAATCAGATTCCCGATCCTAACCTCTGGTCTGAGGGAGCCGCACCATCCCAGGGCTATCACCGTTTTGGCCCCCAGGGCAATGAGCTTTTCCAAGACCATCACCGCATAAGGGGCTCCCGGAGCCGGACCGGCCAGGGTGATACGCCGCCCCTGCCAGGCGCCTTCCCGGACGGGGCAGTCAATAATAGTGCGCCCTCGCCCCTGGAGCAGCGCCATCCGGCAGGCGTCCTGGTAATCCTGGCGGGTAAAGGTCATGAGCAGCCTGGGAACGACGCCCTCTTCCCGCTTCCCCCGCCGGGGATTGATCACTGATTCTTCGGCCTCGCGAGGGTCCAGCTTTATAATATCCAACATCAATAATTACTAGGGCTTGCAGCCTCATTCGGCATTTCATCCCCCGGTGCCCCCCGGATGGGATGATAGATGTGTCAGGTATTGTAACAAACCATTAAGATTAGTCAATTTTTTCTTTTTGCGCCGGTCCGGGGTAAAAAGATCAAGATTCAAAGGCCTTCGGGCACAGGCTGCCAGGCTGTGCCATCGAGCTTGCGGTTACCGGAAACAGCGGCACGCCTGCATCATGCATATTAGTATTAGTTACCGATCACTGACCACCGACCACTGACCACTGATCACTGCCCCCGGCCTTTACGCCGGCGCAGGAGTTTGTCAATCTCCACCACCACAATTACACTGGCCGACACCGTAAGCACTATCGCCCAATCCTCCCACTCCAGGATCTCGGTCCTGAACAGCCATTGCAGCGTGGGCACATAAATAACCGCCAGTTGCGCAAAGGTGGCTGCCAGCAGGGCATAGAGGAGAAAGGGGTTGCTGAAGGGGCTCAGGGTGAAAATGGAACGGTATTCGGAGCGGCTGTTCCAGGCCTGGAAAAACTGAAAAAACACCATGGTGGTGACGGCCAGGGTGCGGGCTTTGTCCAGGGACACCTGTTCAAAGGTGAAGCTGTAATAAAACTTGGCGATTACCCCCAAAGCGATGAGCATGCCCACGATAATAGTCCTTTGAATCAGCACCGCGGACATGATCCCTTCGTTGGGATCCCGGGGAGGTCGTCGGTCCACGTCCTTTTCGCCCGGCTCGAAGGCCAGAGCGATAACCTGCAGGCCGTTGGTGACCAGGTTGATCCACAGGAGTTGGGCCGGCAAATAAGGCATGGGCATACCCAGGGCAACGGCCGCGATGATGGAGAGGATGGCCGCAATGCCGGTGGGCATGAGGAAAAACACCACTTTGCGGATATTATCGAAGACGATGCGCCCCTCTTTGACGGCTGCGAAGATGCTGGCAAAGTTGTCGTCGGCAATGACCATGTCGGCGGCTTCCTTGGCCACGTCCGTACCGGTGCGGCCCATGGCCACGCCGATGTGGGCCGCCTTCAGGGCCGGGGTGTCGTTCACCCCGTCCCCGGTGACCGCCACGATTTCCCCGTGATTGATGAGCTGCTGGGTGATACGCAGTTTGTGCTCCGGGGCCACCCGGGCAAACACCGAGGTCGTTTGCACCTGGGCAAAAAGCTGATCATCGTCCATCTCTTCCAGTTCTTTACCGGTGACCACTTTCGGCTCCTCCCGGGTCAGCCCCAGCTGCCGGGAAATGGCTTTGGCCGTGACGGCATGATCCCCGGTGATCATGATGACCCTGATACCGGCCCGCTGGCACCCGGCGATGGCGTCGATGACTTCCTCCCGGGGCGGGTCGATCATGCCCTGGACCCCGGCCACGATGAGCTCCTGTTCCACCATCTGATGGGTGATCTCCGTGACGTCGGACGGCACCTCCCGGAAGGCCATGGCCAGGACCCGCAAACCTTCTCGGGCCATGTTGTCGGCCACTTTAAAAATAGCATGCATCTTCTGGCCGTTGCCGAACATGCATTCCGTGCAGAAGTGTACTGCTTTCTCCGGCGCCCCCTTGACGAATAGCCATTTGCGGCCCTCATGTTCGTGCAAGGTCGCCATGTAGCCCCGCTCGGATTCAAAGGGGAGCAGGTCCAGCCGGGGATAGGCGGCGCTTTCCTCATCGAGGTTCAGGCCGGCCTTCCTGGCGGCCACGATCAGGGCTGCCTCGGTGGGGTCGCCGCTTATCTTATATTCCCCCTCTTCCTCATAAACCGATGATTCATTGCACAGCAGGCCGATGCGCAGCACCTGGTCCAGATTCCCCTTGGCAATGGGTTCCACCGGCATCCAGGACTGCATGACCTCACCCCGGGGGTCATATCCCGTGCCGGTAATCTCGAAAATATGCTCGCCGTCATAGATGTACTTCACCGTCATTTCATTTTTGGTGAGGGTCCCGGTCTTATCGGAACAGATCACCGTGGTGCTGCCCAGGGTTTCCACGGCCGGCAGTTTGCGCATGATGGCGTTGCGCCGGGCCATGAGGCCGACGCTGCGGGCCAGGGTTATGGTCACCACAATGGGCAACCCTTCGGGGATGGTGGCCACTGCCGCGGCTACCACGGTCATGAACATATCCCGGGGGGCTTCGCCCATCCAGACCCCCACCCCGAACAGAATAATTGAGGCGCCCAGTATGATTAACCCCAAAAGGTTGGCAAACCGGTCGAACTTCCGCTGCAGGGGCGACTTGACGGGTTTCAAGCGGTGCACTTCCGCGGCTATGCTGCCCAACAGGGTGTTGGGGCCCGTTTCCGCCACCACTCCCTTGGCCCGCCCCACGAGCACGATGGTCCCCAGAAACGCCATATTCCTCTGGTCCCCGGGGGTCAGATTTTCCTCCCCGATGGCCCTGGCCGACTTTTCCACCGGCAGGGACTCACCCGTCAGGATGGCCTCGTCAATCCTTAACTCCACCGTCTGCAGGAGGCGCAGATCGGCCGGCACTTTAGTCCCGGATTCCAATAAAACGATATCCCCCGGGACGAGTTCCAGGGCGGGGATTTCTTTTTCCTTTCCCTCCCGCAGGACCCGGGCTTTGGGCGCCACCATGCTTTTCAGGGCCTTGACGCTCTTTTCCGCTTTGATCTCCTGGACAAAACCGATGAGGGCGTTGAAGAGGACCACTGCGGCGATTACCACCGCATCTTTATATTCCTCCAGGAAAAACGTCACCCCGGCGGCTAGGATAAGGATATAAATCAGCGGACTGGCGAACTGATGCACGAGGATTTTCAGAGCGCTGATCTTTTCCTCTTCCACGAATTTATTCGGCCCGTAGGTTGCCAGTCGTTCCCTGACCTCGGCTTCACTGAGACCGTGCTCGGTACTGGCCAATTTCTCCAAGGCTGCCTGGGCTTCCAATTGGTACCATTTCAATTCTTTATCATTCATTGTGCCTCTTTTTCCTGCCCGGTTGGAAGCGGTTGCTCCATCCTTATCCTACTCAATCAATCCTGTAATTCAAGGATAAAAATGCTTTTTTACCTGCTTCGGGTTTCTGTGTTTAAAATAAGGGGCAGGCCGTCCCGACCCCCCACCACGATCACTTTGGCGTTAGGTGATTCGGCCAGTGACCGGGTGGCTTCGATACCCTTCCAGCGCAACAAGTTTTCCGACAACCCCTGGGAAACGATATTTTGAAAGTCCTGGATACCCTTGGCTTCGATGCGCTTGCGTTCGGCCTCCTGGGTCTCCTTGGCCAGGACAAACTGCATCCGTTGGGCCTGCTGTTCCGCCGCCAGCTTATCGTTGATGGCGTCTTCCACCATTTTGGGCAACTGGATGCGCCGCAACAGTACCTGTTCCAAGGATAATCCCCGGGCTGCCATGGTTTTTTTCAAATCCTCGGCAATCTGGGTGGCAATAATTTCCCGACCCGAGGTGTAGAGGTCTTTGGCCTCATGCTGCACCGTCACTCCCCGGATGGCGGAACGGAACGACGGCGCCAGCACCACCTGGGCATACTGCGGCCCCACCTGTTGATACAGTCGGGCCGCGGTTTCAGGATTGACGTGGTACAACAACGAAGCTTCCAGAACTACGTTCAGCCCTTCCCGGGACGGGCTTTCAGCAGGCTCGAAGATTTCCTGGGTGCGGACTGACATATTTTTCACGGAAATCATTGGATTGACTATATGCAAGCCCTCCGGCAGGACATCGGGATATACCTTGCCGAAGAGCACCTGCACCCCCACATGCCCGGCCGGCACCACGGTGAGGGCGCTGCCCAGAAATGCCAGCCCTAAAATCACCGCAGACGGCAGCCACCGGGGAAAGGGTAACGCTACGGAATAATTGCGCAAGGCGGCCAGGACGACAAAGGCCAAAAAAATCCCTATGACAACTAACATGGTGGTTTCTCCTTCCTTAGTCAAGGGCGTATATCGATCTTAGTTTAGCCGGTCAGATCCTCCTGTATTCTTTTCGGCAATAATTTTTATTACTAACCGGAAAAATTTTTTCGGTTCAGTTTTATTGGGAAATTCCCTTTCTGTGGGAGCGGGCTTCAGACTTACCCTGAGGGCCGGCGGACCTTAATCTGCAACCTCCCACATGAAAATTTTCGCCAGAGTAGACAGAATCGGCTCTGTGGTTGCTTTATGATCGTTACATGGGTATCTTTAAAGTTAAAGGAGAAATCTATGTTCGGCAAACGTGTAAAACTCTTCGAGCTTTTCGGGTTCGAAGTCCGCCTCGATGCAAGTTGGCTGATCATCGCCCTGCTGGTTACCTGGTCCCTGGCTGCGGGGGTTTTTCCTTACCTCTATCCCGGCCTTGCCCGGGACACCTACTGGACCATGGGAGTAATAGGGGCTCTGGGGTTATTCATTTCCATCATAGCCCATGAGTTCTCTCACTCCCTGGTGGCCCGGCGGTATGGCATGCATATCAAGGGTATAACCCTGTTTGTCTTCGGGGGCGTGGCGGAGATGGGGGATGAACCTCCCACCGCCAGGGCGGAATTCATGATGGCCATAGTCGGCCCCCTTTCCAGTATAGCCATCGGGGCGGTATTCTACCTGATTTACCTCTATGGCGAGTCCATCGGCTGGAGCACTCCGGTCAACGCGGTCATCTTTTATATCGCCTATATTAACGGCATCCTGGCGGCTTTTAACCTCCTGCCGGCCTTTCCATTGGACGGTGGTCGGGTACTGCGGTCCATATTGTGGGGCTTTAAAGGAAATCTGCGCTGGGCCACCCGGGTTTCGGCCGCCACGGGCTCGGCTTTTGCCCTGGCCCTGATGTTCCTGGGAGTCCTGCAGTTCATCGGCGGCAATATTATCGGGGGGGCCTGGATGTTCCTCATCGGCATGTTTCTGAGAAACGCGGCCCAGATGTCCTACCAGCAGCTCCTGGTGCGCAAGGCCCTGGAGGGGGAGCCGGTGCGCCGCTTCATGATCGCCGCCCCGGTGACAGTGCCCGGATCCATTACGGTGGAACAATTGGTGGAAGACTATATCTTTCGGTATCAGCACCGGATGTATCCCGTCCTGGACGGTGAGGAACTGCTGGGCTGCGTCACCACCCGGCAGGTGAAGGATATCCCCCGGGAGGCCTGGGGCCGCCAGACCGTCCGGGAAGCCGTCATCCCCTGTTCCCCGGGAAATTCCGTCCCTCCTAACCTCGACGCCATCCAGGCGTTGGCCAAGATGCAACAGAACGGCATCAGCCGCATGCTGGTGGTGGAAAACGGCCGCCTGGCCGGTTTAATAACCTTAAAAGACCTGTTGAACTTTTTTTCCTTAAAGGTGGAATTAGAGGAGAGGGATTGAAAAATCCCGGACGGTTGCGCCAGCACACCTTACTTTTAGCATGAAAATTCCCACTTATCTTGTTGCCAGCAAGCAGGGGTAAATTATTCCTTAGCGTGATATCGGATGTTGCCACCGTCTATGCCGTCTAAGTTAGAAAAGATCGATCTGGCCGAGTTGGAAAATCGTCTCGGTTATACCTTTCGGGACCGCGCCCGGCTGGAACAGGCCCTGGTGCATAGCTCGTATGCCTACGAATGTCTCCAGACCGGGTTAAGCAACGAACGTCTGGAGTTTCTCGGTGATGCGGTCTTGAATGTCATCATCAGCGATTTTTTGGTACAGCGCCACCCCAAGGCCCGGGAGGGCGACCTTTCCCGTTGGCGGGCCTCTTTGGTTAATGCCAGGCATTTGGCCGGAATAGCCCGGCGTCTCGACCTGGGTTCCCACCTTCTGCTCGGTCGGGGAGAAGAGCAACAATCCGGGCGGCATAAACCCTCCATGCTGGCCGATGCCCTGGAAGCGGTATTAGCCGCAGTGTTCCTGGATGGCGGCTATGAGGCAGCCAAGGAGGTGGTGGGGGGGCTTTTTAAGGAGAGCATATCCCATCAGGAGGGCAAGATCCATTCCCATGACTTTAAAACCGCTTTGCAGGAATACGTCCAGAAATGGCTGAAGATTTCACCGACATACCATACCATGCAAGAAACCGGTCCGGCCCACGCCCGCACCTTTGAGGTGGAGGTGCGGTTGGCTGGCGCGCCCCTGGGGCGAGGCCGGGGCAATTCGAAAAAACAAGCCTCCCAGCAAGCAGCCTGCCTGGCCCTAAAAACCCTGCAGCAACAAGCCGACCCAGATCTACAGTCCATTATGGGGCAGAAGGAGAATGAGGAGAAATATAAGCAATGACTCCAGGCGTCAGGCGGTTAGCTCAAGGATTGGAGTCAGATAGTAAGGGCGATATGGTCGAGTAATTAAATTTTTAATCAGTTGACATAATTCATTATTTCTGCTGATGGCCGAACGCCGGCTGATTATTAATCGGCCAGACACTTTCTACAGAGGCCGAAAATCTGCACCGCCACTTCAGTGGCCTGAAAATCCGCCAGGTTGAGGGTGGGCAAGGGCACCTCGTCGGGCCATTGCCAGTCCACATCAAGGACCTTATGACAGCGGGTGCACACGAGATGGGTGTGCGGGTTTACATTACCATCATAGCGGGCCACCTCATGGAGCGGATTGATCTTAACCACAAGACCTAATTGACAGAAGGTTTCCAGCGTCTTATAAACCGTGTTAAAAGAGATCATGGGCAGGTGGCGGCGGACTTCCTGATAGATATTATCGGCGCTGGGGTGGTCGTACCTGGTCATGAGCGATTTCAAGATTTCCAACCTCTGCGGGGTTACCGAAATATGCCGCTCTTTTAAACGCTTGGTTAACTGTTCGGGCGTTATTTTCATAATAAAATACTACCTTATAATATTCTTTACTGTCAAGAGTTTTTTACTTTAAAATAATCTATATTTAAAATATCTTCTTAGAAATAGTAAGTTAACCCGACCATGGCAAAGTTCGTGTTGACCCCGGGATTTTCTTTATAAAGGCCGGCGTTGGAGGTGTGGCGGAAACGATAGGCCAGAGAGAGGGCATAATTGCCCACCAGCTTAATGTCTATCCCGGCCCCGACCTGGGGGCTGAAATTAAAGGTATGGGCGAATGCCGGCGAATCCAGGTTTTCCCAAATTACTCCTGCCCCGCCCTCGATATACCCCAAAAGTCGATGCGAGAGGGGATAACTGATTTTCAGCAGAGGGGTGAAACCGATATCCCAGCCGGTGCGGCTGGCATCCAAGACGCCGATGATGCCCTCCAGGATGAAGGAAAGCCGCAGTTGCCCCAATACGGGATTATCCGGCCGGGTGAGAAAAACCCCCCAACGGGGCAGAAAATTGTAAAAACGTATGGTTTCCTTAGCCTTACAAGTCTGCCCATAACCCAATCGCAATCCCATTTCGTAGGTGGATTCGTCAGTAAAAGAACCTGCCAGGGAAGGGTTCACGGCGCCAAGGATTATCAAGGTTATGAAACCTGTTAAGAAAATACGCCTAAACCTCGCAGTGACGGCGGCATTTCGATGCATCGCTCCGATTCTCCTCAGTATGTGATAGGTGCCGCGGATTTTTTTGAAGAATTATCTGAGTCTAATAATTTGAGGTAGATATGTCAAAAAAATTTTTATGGCCAGCAGTTTTTTCCGGCTCCGTCTTATATCTGATGATCATATTAAGTTTGAGCGGGTGCGGCGTCAGAGACCTGGCTACGGGCAAAATTGCCCCTCCGGAGGTGGCCTTGCAGGGTTTCACCCTCTACCCCCCCGAGAGCCAGTGTTGGCCCCTGAGCGCTACCCTGCGTCTGACCAACCCTAATCCCGAGCCCCTACGAATCTTGGGTTATGACTACGAGGTCTGGCTGGAAGGCACGGAACTCGTGCGAGGGGAGAGCACCGAGGCCATCACCTTGCCGGCGGGGGTAGAAAGTATCGTGGAAGTCCCCATTCTCCTCAAGCTTCCTGCAGTCCCGCAGACCTTAAAAAACTTTTTACTCAAGGAAAAAGTGCAGTATGAACTGGCCGGCGGGTTCCGCCTGGCGTCTTTATTGGGGGGCATGAAAGTGCCCTTTCGGTTCCGCGGCGCCATAACCCAACAGGAGGGCTTAAAATACCTGCGGGGGTATCTGGACTCGAAAACCTGACCCCTTTTTCCGTCCTTTAGCCTTTGAGCCAGTAAGGATCATCCTTGAATCGGGCTGCGGCTCCCAGCTCTTCTTCAATGATAAGGAGGCGGTTGTATTTGGCCACGCGTTCCGACCGGGAGAGGGAGCCCGTTTTAATCTGCCCCACCCCCGTGGCCACCGCCAGATCGGCAATGAAGGTGTCTTCCGTCTCACCGGAGCGGTGGGAAATCACGGCGCGGTAGCCGTGTTGCTGGGCCAGCCGGATGGCGTCCAGGGTTTCGGTGACTGTCCCGATCTGATTGAGCTTAATCAGGATGGCGTTGGCGATTTTCTCGTCTAGGCCCCGCTGCAGGCGGTTCACATCGGTGACAAAGAGATCGTCCCCCACCAACTGGATCTGATCGCCCATGGCCACAGTCTGCTGCCGCCAGCCGGCCCAATCGTCCTCGGCCAGTCCGTCCTCGATGGAGACTATGGGATATTTAGCCGCCAAGTCCTGGTACAGGGCCGTCATGCCGGCTGCGTCGCGGCGGGAGCCGTCGGACTTATGAAATACGTAAGAGCCTTCCCGATAAAATTCCGAAGCCGCGGGATCTAAGGCTATCACTATATCAGTCCCGGCCTGATAACCGGCCAGGGCGATGGCTTCCATGATTACCTGCAGGGCTGCTTCGTTGCTCTTCAGGTCCGGGGCAAAACCGCCTTCATCTCCCACCCCGGTGGATAAGCCCTGGCCGGAGAGGACTTTTTTCAGGGTGTGAAAGACTTCGGCGGCCATGCGTAAAGCTTGGGCAAAAGAATCTCCTCCCACCGGCATGATCATGAATTCTTGAAAGTCCACATTATTGCTGGCGTGGCTGCCGCCGTTGATAATGTTCATCATGGGCATGGGCAGGGTGGCCGCATGAACTCCCCCCAGGTAGCGATACAGGGGGATTTCCAGGGCCTCGGCCGCGGCCCGGGCTACGGCCATGGAGACCCCCAGGATGGCGTTAGCTCCCAGGCGGCTTTTGTTCGGGGTCCCGTCCAGCTCTATCATTAAGTGATCGAGGCGGATCTGATCCAGAGGGTCTTCCCCGATGAGCTCCGGGGCGATGACTTCTCTGATGTTTTCCACCGCCTGAAGTACCCCTTTGCCGCCATAGCGTTTGGCGTCCCCGTCCCGGAGTTCCAGAGCCTCATGTTCCCCGGTGGAAGCCCCGGAGGGCACCATGGCGAAGGCCCGTACACCCACATCCAGACTGACATCGGCACAAATCGTCGGATTGCCGCGGGAATCTAGAATTTCCCGGGCATTTACGGATACGATGGTAAACATTGTGGTTCCTCCT
>Ga0194111_10006145_pt1 | contig 13716 bp, 11 predicted proteins | sample TA2KigC300mmetaG_FD_146194 | JGI IMG/M metagenome (GOLD analysis project Ga0194111, IMG submission 146194) | Freshwater microbial communities from Lake Tanganyika, Tanzania - TA2015033 Kigoma Deep Cast 300m | ecosystem: Environmental > Aquatic > Freshwater > Lake | place: Tanzania: Lake... | reverse complement strand
AAGATACCAAAAGAAATTGACGAGGATTTGGCTTATCTTGCAGGGGCGCTGATAAGTGACGGGCATTTGTCAAAAGAGTTTATTGACTTTTCATGCTATGAAGAAGGTTTTAAGAATTCAATAAAGGACAGGCTGTTAAAAAAATTTGGAAGATTTGATTCTTATTATAATGACAACAGGATTTATTTATGCAACCTTTTTGCGCCGTATTTTTTCAACAGGGTGTTTGGAATTCCAATAGGGAAAAAATCAAGAATAGTTGAAATTCCAGAGGCAATATTCAAGTCTGACAATAATGTTATTGCCTCATTTATTAAAGGATTGTTTGACGGGGACGGAACATGCAAGTCAGGGTTAAGCTACAAGACATTTTCAAAAAAACTCGCAGAAGGGCTGGCATATCTTCTCGGAAGAATTGGAATTTATTCTTATTTAAGGCAGGACAAAGAAGGATACAGAGTCAGCATACCTTCTCCCTATTATTTGAAATTCAAAGAAGTTGTGGGGTTTGGCAATATTTACAAAAAAAGCTGCCTGAATATTCTGACTGAAAAACAAACAGAGCATAAAACATTTATCAGGCATAGCAGAATTCCTGGAGCTCCGATTTTAGAAATAATAAGGAAACTGAAGCTGAATAAAAGCAAATTGACAAATAATTGCGGTTTCAGCCTAAATCGGTTTTATTACAGCTCATTTTCAAGATATTTTGCAGAAAGATTATGCGAAGAAATAAAAAAGGAAAAAAATTCAGGGATTGTGAAAAAAGAGCTGGAATATATAGGCTGGCTTTTAAATTCAGGGCAGGAATTTGTGAGAATTGAAGATGTTGAAATTCTTGATAATAAAGATGAAGTTTATGATATTGAAATAGAGCCTTGTAAATTTTTTATAGCAGGAAACAAGCCAATGAATATTTTTGACACAATCAGAAAGTTCACAAAAGTTCCGTGGACGCCTCCGCAGCTTGTTTCTTTGAATACGCTTTCTCCTGAAATGCTTGCTTACTTCTGGATACTTGTGCAGTATAAGTGCAATATTCTGATTACAGGCGGGACAGCTTCTGGAAAAACAACATTACTGAATGCAATATCTTTTTTTATCCCCCCAGAAGCAAGAGTTGTTTCTATTGAAGATACACGAGAGATTAATCTGTCAAGAGAAAACTGGCTTCCAAGTGTTGCAAGAACAGCAATCGGGACAGGGCAGACAGGAGAGGTTGATTTATTCAGCTTGTTGAAAAACTCGTTCAGGCAGAACCCGGAATATGTGATAGTTGGAGAGGTGAGAGGCAAGGAAGCTTTTGTCTTATTTCAAGGAATGGCTTCAGGACACTCTTCAATATCAACAATGCACGCTGATTCTGTTGACACTGTCATAAAAAGACTTGAAACTCCTCCAATCGAGCTTTCTCCTACTTTAGTAAATACTCTTGATGCTGTTGCAATAATGACTCATGCTATTGTGAAAAAGCAGCAGACAAGAAGATTAAGAGAAATAGTTGAAATTGTCAAGGTAGACCCTGAAGGAGTTGCACTGACAAATACTCCATTTATGTGGAACCCTTCAGAGGACAGATTTTATTTTAAAAAAGACTCAAGAGTTCTTGACAAGATTACATTAAGATATGGATTATCAAGAGAGGAGATACAGAAAGATTTTGAAAACCGCGCCAAGTTAATATTTGAACTGTTCAAGAGAAAAGTATTTAATTTTGAGGAAGTCCAGAACATAATTAATGAATATTACAAGAACCCCGAGAGTGTTCTCGCTAAATATGATATCAAATAAAATTTTATTAATACTATAATATTATAAGTATATTATTAATAGTAATATAGTAAAGTTTATATACTATCTTCTTTTATAAACAGAATAAAAGATGGGAAAAATAAAGATTGAGGGGTATTTTTGCGAGAGATGCTCTCATAAATGGGTTTCTAGAAACAAAAACATGCCAATTGTATGCCCAAGATGCAAATCTCCATACTGGAATAAAAAAAGGAGGAAAAAATGATAAGCAGGGAGGAAATCCAGATTATTGCACAGCTTCTTGAAGCATTGAAAGAAGCTGTCAATCAGCTTGAATATTATTATATGAAGAGGGATATTGAAAATTTTAAAAAAAGCCAGCAGGCTGTGCTTGATTTTCAGAAAAAAATTTCAGAAATTCTAAAATGACGCTGGAAAACTTGAAGCAGAATCTTGAAAGAGAAAAAGAAATCATAAAAGAGATAATAGTCTTGCATAATCAGATTAATAATGTGCAGGAGAAGGAAAAGACAGTCATAATAAAAACTCTTGATTCGCTTGAAAACATGATGAGAATACTTAATAATTCTGTGCCCGCGCTTGCTGAAAATATCTCTCCTGTGAAAAAGCTAGGAGAAGAAAGCAGCGTGAAGGGACTTGTGAAAATGAAATATGAAGACAAGTATGTCACAGTAAATGAAAAAGACAGAAAAAAATTTATTGATGAATTAAGCCTGACAAGCTTTGCAATAAAAAAAATAAAAAAAGACTTGGGAAAAGAAGTTGTTTTTTCTGACTTCAAAAAGCCAAGCATGTATGCAAAGATTTCGAATAAGTTTTTTTCAAGAATTTCAAACAAGCTCATTTCACAGGGAAACTTCAAGGAGCTGAATACAAGCTTGAGAAAAGCAAACCTGCCCTTCCTGCTTAATACTTATGTTTCAATGATTTTTTTTACAACATTGCTGGCTGCTGTTTTCTCTGTGATATTGTTCATTGTGCTTTTATTTTACAGAATTGAGATAAATTTCCCGTTTTTCTTTGCAGAAGAGCTTACATTAAGCAGGCTGGCTACAAATGTTGTTATATGCCTTGTTATCCCTGCAGCAATGTTTCTTTTTGTGTATATTTATCCTATTCTTGAAAGGCAGGGGATAAATAAAAAAATAAACCGCGAACTGCCTTTTGCAGTAATACACATGGCAGCAATCGCAAGAAGCGGGATTGAGCCAAGCCAGATATTTAAGGTAATAGCATTAAGCAAGGAATATCCGTATACAAGGCAGGAAATCAAGAAAGTAATCAATCAAGTAAATATTTATGGATATGATCTTGTTAATTCTCTTAAAAATTCTGCGAAATCAAGCCCTAGCAATAATGTAGCTGAATTATTTAATGGGTTAGCAACAACAATATCAGAAGGCGGAAATCTGCCTGACTTTCTTGACAAAAGAGCTGAAACTCTCTTATTTGATTACAGGCTTGAAAGAGAGAAAGCAACAAAAATGGCTGAAACATTTATGGATTTGTATATAAGCATAGTCATAGCAGCACCAATGATATTAATGGTGTTATTAGTGGTAATGAGTGTGAGCAAAATCAGCATTGGCTTAACTCTTACAGGAATAACTATTATAATTGTCTCAATAGTTGCCCTGATTAATATTGTCTTTTTGGCATTTTTGCACATCAAGCAGACAGGATACTAAAATAAATAAAAAAATATAAAATGCAAGCAAAATATAGGCAAGAAACTAAAATAAATTGTCTTGCGAAATAAAATGCAGCTGGAAAAAAAGCACATTGTTGGAATTATAGCAGCATTAGTAATAATTGCAATAAGCCTGATATTTTTGAGAAAAGACAAGCTGTTTTATTTTTTTATAGGAATTGCTGTGATAAGCGGTGTTCTTCCTTTTATATTATCTATGATAACAGAATCCAAGGAAGAAAAAGAAAATAATGAGATGTTTCTTGAGTTTTCTAGAAATCTTGTTGAATCTGTCAAGGCAGGAACGCCGATAAGCAAGAGCATAATAAATATCAAGAATAAAAATTACGGAACTCTGACTCCGCATATTCACAAGCTTGCGAACCAGATTGCTCTTGGAATTCCTGTTAAAGAGGCATTGCAGAATTTTGCCAGTGATGTGAACAGCGGGACAGTTACAAGGGCTGTTATGCTTATAAGCGAGGCTGAGAAAGCCGGCGGAGAAATAGAAAGCATTCTTGATTCTGTTGCAAAATCTGTTTCTGAAATTGAAAAGCTGAAAAAAGAAAGAAGAGCTGCAATTTACGCGCTTGTTGTTCAGGGATATATTATATTTATGATTTTTATAATAATAATGCTTGTTCTTGAGATTAAAGTATTGCCTATAGCAGGAGAGCTTGGAGGCGGGTTGGGAATGGGGGACTCAAGTTTTTTCGGAGGAGGTAGTGTTGCTGGCGAGAGCTTTGATATAAAAGAATTGTCAAAGCCTTTCCTTATTTTAATTTTAACTCAGGGATTATTTTCAGGATTGATTATAGGAAAGCTTGCAGAAGGAAACATCAAGGCAGGAATAAAGCACTCTTTCATACTTATGGCGCTTGCATTCATGATAAATGAGGGAGTGAAGATATTTTTCACATGATAAAATATCAGATAATAAAGGTTGAAGATTAATTAATAACAACAAAAAGAGGTTAAATTGACTAAAAAATCAAAATTAATTGCCATAAAATCATAGTGTTGATTGTAAATAATAAAATAAATATAAAACAAAAAATTAAGCTAATAAAAGGGGGAAAATGATGAATAAAAAAGGCGTGTCGCATCTTGAAATGATTATATCATTTATAATATTTTCAGGATTTGTTTTATTCCTGCTGATTTATTTTCCAATAACAAATCCGGGAGGCAATAGTATGGCATTGGATTATGCGGAAAAAGGGGTTTTAGATTTTGTAAATATGAAGATGATTTATTATACAATTGCTTTAGATGATAGTATAATTCCAAATCTTCCAAGTGAGGGCTGTTTTAATTTAAGCTCTGAATTAAGAAATATAAGCGTGAGGGATGAGACAGATAATATTATAGATGCTTATTCTGACAGCAAAAATAATTATATTCAGATTTCCGGCAAATTTTACACAATTTATTCTTCAAGCCTTTTTTATGAAAAAAATCCGGGAAATCTTGTTTCGTGCACTGTTTTGAAGGAAATTGAGCATTATTTAATTGGAACCACGAGAGTTTACAATATTGTTTCTTATGAAAAAATAAGCCAGCTAAGAAACAATTACGAGCATGATTATTCAAGTTTGCATGACAGGCTTGGAATTCCTGTAAAAAATGATTTTGGATTTATATTGAGGGATACAGAAGGAAAAGAAATAATGAAAGCAGTAAAGCAAAAACCGAACAGGGCTGAGGTTTTTGCAAGAGATATTCCTGTTCAGGTGGCTTATAATAATGGCACATTTAATTATTTTATATTAAATGTTCAGGCATGGTAAAATGAAAAGAAATAAAGAAAAAACCGCAGTGATAAGTTGCGGGTTCGATGAAATGACAAACCACCTTACCAAAGTCAATTATTATAATTATAAGAAGATTATAAATCTTTCGGTGTGCAAAGCCGGGTTGGTGAAATGGTAGCCACGCTGGCCTGATAAGCCAGAGACTTACCAAAGTCATGTGGGTTCGAAATCTCTGACGAGAATCCCACACCCAGCGCACTTTCCGAAACTAAAAAAATGAGAAAAAATAAGAAAGCTGGAAAATATAGGCAAGAAACTAAAAATGTGTTTGTCTTGCGAAATAAAAAGGCATGGATAAGAATTGTTGAATCATTTATGGCAGCCATGATACTTGCGATTTTTTTGCTTACTTTTTATTCCAGCCAGGCAAAAAAATCAAATGAAGAAATTCCAACATTAGGAGACAGGATAATTGAAGAAATAATACAGAACAATAATTTCAGAAATGATGTTTTTGCAAATAATCTTGTTAATATAAATAATTTTGTCAAGGAAAGAATTTCAAGCGATTTGAATTTTTCTGTGAAAATTTGCCTGATTAATGATATCTGCAACCCAGATGTTTTTATTCCAGAGGTTTATGCAAAAGAAAGAATTATCTCATCCAATCTGCATATATATGAGCCGAGAAAAATCAAGCTTTTTATCTGGAAAAAATAAAGAAAATCAACAGACATAAGCTGTTGTATTGTATCCTAGTCCTGAATTTGTCAGTGTCCATTGATTGGTGTTGGTTTCTGCTGTTGTCCAGGCATAATCATCAGCTATTCCAGAATATAATGCAGCATAAGCTTTTTTTTTATATTTATTTTCACCATCTTTTATAATTTATACAAAGAATAGTTATTTAAATACTTTTCCACTAATTTAAAAATGAGATATAAATTCCTAGAGCATACAGCAGATGTAAAGTTTCAGGCTTATGGAAAAAGCCTGAATGAGGCATTTGAAAATTCAGCTTTAGCTTTAGTTGAGATTATGACTAAAAAAACCAAGATTAAATCAAGATTAAAGAAAAAAATAAAAGTTTCTGGAAAGGATAATTCAAGTTTGCTGTATAATTTTCTTGAAGAATTCTTGTTTTTATATGACTCGCAAAGTTTTGTTTTAAGTAAGATAAATAAAATTAAAATTAAAGGCGACAAGATTGAAGCAGAAGTTTATGGAGATAATGCTGGAAATTACAAGATATCGCAGGATGTGAAAGCTGTAACTTACAATTCTATGTTTGTGAAGAAACTTGGAAATAAGTTTGTTGCTCAGGTTGTCTTAGATGTATAATTCTGAATTAACATAATTTAATTTTTAATTGTTTGTTTATTATTAAGAGTTGTGATTTATATTAATTAAGCTTATAAACTTCTCTTTCTTCTAGTAAAATATGACAAAGAAAATTGAATTGAAGAAAATTTCAGAAGTAGAATGGGAAATTCCTAAAACTGGGAAGATGAACGTGCCTGTAAGAATTTTTGCATCAGAAAAATTGCTTGAAAAGATGAAAGAAGATGAGACTTTCAAACAAGCAAGTAATGTTGCAATGTTGCCTGGAATTGTGAAAAATATAATTCTTCTTCCAGATTCGCATTGCGGATATGGAATGCCAATTGGAGGAGTTGCTGCTTTTGATATTAACTCTGGTGTTATTTCTCCTGGAATGTGCGGGTATGATATAAATTGCGGAATTAGGATTCTTTCTACTAATTTAACTCTGAAAGATATAGAGAAAAAGAAAAAAGAAATTATAGACAAGCTATTCAGAGATGTTCCAAGTGGTGTTGGAGAAAAAGGAAGAATTAAATTAACTCGTGAAGAATTAAATGAAGTTCTTGTTGAAGGGGCTCAGTGGGCTGTTAAAAAAGGTTATGGAGAAGATGAGGACTGGAAACATACAGAAGATAATGGAAAAATTTTAGGTGCAAATCCTGCTGATGTTTCAGACAGAGCAAGAGCAAGAGGGATGCCTCAATTAGGAAGTTTAGGAGCAGGAAATCATTTTTTAGAAGTTCAAGTTGTTGATGAAATCTTCGACGAGAAAATTGCAAAAGCTTTTGGACTGGAAAAAGGGCAGGTTACAATTGGAATTCATTGCGGCTCTAGAGGATTGGGACATCAAGTAGCTTCTGATTATATTAAGTTAATGGAAGAAAAATATGGATGGCCTGAGCAGGATAGAGAGTTAGTAAATGCTCTGATAAATTCTGACTTAGGAAAAAAATATTTTTCAGCAATGGCGTGTGCTGCTAATTTTGCATTTGCAAACCGGCAGTTAATAACTTACTGGGTTAGAGAAACAATGAAAAGAATTTTTCCTAAATTTAAATCAAAATTAATTTATGATGTCTGCCATAATATTGTAAAATTTGAAGAGCATTTTGTTAATGGGAAAATTAAAAAACTGTGCATACATCGAAAAGGAGCTACTCGCTCGTTTGGAGCAGGAAGAAAGGAAATTCCAGAAGATTACAGGAAAATAGGGCAGCCTGTAATAATTCCAGGAAGCATGGGAACTGCTTCTTATGTTTTAGTTGGGACTGGAAAAGCAGAGGAAGTTTCATTTGCTAGTGTGGCTCACGGGGCAGGCAGAGTTTCCTCGCGTTCTGCTGCATTGAGAAATTTAAGAGGAGAGGAAGTTAAAAAAGAATTGAATGATAAAGGAATTGAAGTTGTTTCTGGGAGCTGGAAGGGGCTGGCAGAAGAAGCTCCTTCTGTGTATAAAGATATAGATGAAGTTGTTTCTGTCTCGCATAAAGCTGGAATTGGAAATCTTATAGCTCGAGTCAAGCCTGTTGCTGTGATGAAAGGATAGTCAGATATTATATTTTTGCTAAAAACTTATTCTTCGTTTTCTTAAGATTTGCCGGAGTCATGTTCAGAGAATTATAATCCTTAAAATTTATCAGCAATTTTTTCAAGCTAATTAAATAATCAAGAGAATACTTTTTTAAGATGTCTCTATATTTCCCAAAATTAATATCAGAGAAAAACAACAGGGAGATTATGTCTATCTTATCTTTTTCTCCTTTCGCAGAATTTTCCCTATCTTTGTATGCTGCCTGCTTTAAAACTAAGAGCAGTTCTGGGCAGGCTACTTGAAATCCCTCTATCTCTACTGCAAATTTTTTTATGTCTTCAACAGGAATTGCAAGTCTTGAATAATGCTCCAGATAAATGTCAATATCTATATTCTGTTTTTTTATTTCATATTTTTTTAAGTTATCATTTTTATTCAGGTTTTCCGGCTTGAATTTTTGCAGCTCGTTTATATCCACAACAATATCTATATCTTTTGATTTTTGCTGCTTAGTAAACATGTAAACAGCCCATCCCCCAATTAGAATAAAATTGTGGCTTTTCTTTAGTTCCTGAAGTATTTTCCAGCTTTCTTCTGTTAAGAGAGAATTCCAAAACCCGCTTATTTTTTTATTTTCCATTTTATTCAGCAAGGATTATTTCCTTGTCATTAATTTTGTTTTCCATTTTTAACCTTGCTTTAGTCTTTCCTCTAATGCTTTTAAAAAGTCTGATGCATACCACTGCTGCAGATTCCATAAGTCAACAAAGATTTGAGCAATTGTTCCTGTCTTCGAATATTTTTCAATTCCAGAACTTTTTAGAACAAAGAGATTAGGAACTTTTCCATTTTCAGGAAACCTCTTCTTTAATATTTCCAATTCTTCATGGCTGGCATAAACATAAACTTCTGAATAATCTGCAGGAACTTCTTCAAATTTAAATTTATATGCAGAATATGCCCCATAAACTATTTCTGGCATTGATTTTTCTATGTCAGTTACAGGCATTTCTGCTCTTGTCTTGTAAATTATGTCTTTTTCTATGTTTCTTGTGCTTGCCCAAAGATAAAGAATTTTTTTTGCATCTATCGCCCGGAAGTTCATTTTCCCGATTATTATAGAATTCATTTTTTCAAGTTTTTTTACAGCAAGATTTATTGTACTTAATGAAAAACCAAGTTTTTTAGAGAGCTCTAACTGAGTTAAAACCCTTTTTTTATTTTCTATTGCCTGAAACAATATCTCGCGATAAACCTGCTCTATTTTCTTCATCTAATATACAAAAAAGCCTAATTTATAAAGCTTTCGATTATCTTCGAAAGTTATATAAAGAAAAATATTATAAATCGAAAGCCAAAAGGGGTTTTTAAAGTTAAAATTGCTGTGATGAAAGGTTAAATAAAAAATTAATTTCCAACTTCGAATGGTTGATTTATAATTGGAAGTTGCTATACTTTATACATTAAAATTTATTCCCAAGACCAAATATAAATCCTGGCTGCGCAATTAAAATAATATCCTGTTTGAATTTGAAATCCTGTTGTGTTCATATTCTGGTACCAGGCGCCATAAAATAATCCAGAATACCCGTAACTTGAGCCATCTGCAAAATTAGTTATTTCTGGCCCATATGGTGAATTACAATCTTTAAATTTTAAAGAAACTAAAAATTTTTCCGGGTTTTTTCCTGTCAAATCAAATGTGCCTTGTGTATTATTTTTAGAATAGAGAAAAGGATAAATTTGGGATGGTGCCATGTTCACCCAGCCACTATCAAAAGCAGGCGCTCCTACTTTTCCGCCACCAAAATCTCCGGCATCAATTGCAGCCTGCAATGTCTTGTCTGCTCCTCCTATATTAACCATAATTTCGTTTGAAGCATGTCCGGGATTTGGCTTTGTTGATGGATTTGATGCTATGACTAAAGCTATTGTAACAATTGAGAGAAACAGCAATAAGACAAGCAAATGCTTTTTTTCTATATTTATTTTCACCATTTTTTATTAAATTAATAAATAGTATTGAGTTTAAATAGTTTTCTAAATTTTAAATTTTGAGGAAATATTTATAAACTTGTTATTGCTGAAATAATTAAAGAAAATGAGGTATAAATTTATATTAGCTTGTTTGATTTTAGCTGTTATTAGTTTGAGTTTAGTTTCTGCCGCCTGTCCTTCTGATATGATTGCTTACTGGAAGTTTGATTCAAGCTCTCAGCTTGGCAAGGATTATGCTGATGGGCATGATGGGACAGCAAGCGGAGATGCTGGATTTTTTTCAGGAGAAAAAGTTGGGGGAGGAAGCCTGGATTTGACAAATACTAATACAAATAATCCAACATGGATAAGTGTTCCTTTTTCTGATGATTTGAAATTTGGACAAACATATACTGATTTTACAATTGAAGCATGGATAAAACCAGATGCACTTGGGCTTTCAGCATACAAAGGGATTATTGGGGCGTGGGCTGGCTCGGGTGGAATTTCATTTGCATTGTATAATGGAGATTTAATTATGTGGATGGGTAATTCTGCCACAACCCCTATAATTAAGACAAAAGATTCTGTTTCAAGCATATGGCAGCATGTTGCAATAACAAAATCAGGAAATACTTATACATTTTATATTAATGGAGTACAACAAGAATTAAAAAATTGCGGAGGAACACTTTCAGGAGACAAGAAATCGTGCGATTATTCTGGAGCAATTAATTATGGTTCCACAACATGGCAGTTTGAAATAGGAAGTGACAATACTATTTCCCCTCTTGCAGACAGATTTATAGGAAAAATTGATGAAGTTGCATTATGGAAGAAAGCTCTTTCTGCTTATGAAATAGAGCAACACCATAATTCTGGAAATGGAAGAGATTATTGCACTGCTACTGTTCCTCCTGCAACTTGTCCGGATTCACAGGTGATAATGAAAATTTCTGACACAACTAATGCTCACGGAGCATTGTGGAATGATGCTAACTACAATACAAAAATCTGCTATGATGAGATTTTTGGCTCAGAATATACAGGAGTGAATCCGCATGACTGCCTATCTGGAAACGCAAATAAAGTTGTTGGCTTGAATGCTGCTGGAAATGCACATGCAGAAGTTCCTTCAAGAACAAGCTATTTGACAAATGTCTGCTATGGAGACTTGAGCTGTGAGATGAAAACAGATCCAACTCCATGCTCTTCTGGATTTACAAATGTTGTAAGATTATCAGCAGAAACAAATGCCCATCTTGAAAATGCATCTTATACAAATTATCCAGTCAAAATATGCTGCAAGCCAGGATTGGCAAGCGTTGTTTCTGGAGCTTACTGGAGCAATATGATAAATGTGAAAATAAGTTTAGCTGATGTGAAAGATACTGTAAAATTGAATGTTGCTGGTGCTGGATTGTCTGGAAATATAAATTATACAATTTATAAGCAGTGTTCTGGACTTGGTTGTATTCCTGCTTTCTTTTTTGGAGATAAAGTTATTGCAACTGTAAACTCTTCATATGGATATGCAACATGGCAGGCAGGAAAGAAAAATGATGGGAGTTTTGAGACAGGTGATTATTATTTTAAAGCCAAGGTTTCTGGAATTGAGTATAATTCTTATGATACTCCTGTTTATGGTGTATTGACTGTGAATGCTCCTGAAAGAAACTCGCTTCCTAATGCTGTTATTGTCAAGCCTGATGCTGAGAGCAAGTGGCTTGCTGGCACTAATATTAATTTTAATCAGGCTAGTTATGATGAAGATGATGATTTGCTTGTAAGATGGAATTTTGATGATGGGAATATTACAAGCCTGTATAATTGTATGACTTCTAACTGCAATACAACTCATAAGTATGTTTCTTCTGGGGCAAAGGTTATTGGATTGGCTGCTGAAGAGATGTTGAGAGGGCAGAAAGATTATGATTACAGGAGAATTTTTGTTTATAAGGAGGGAATAAATGTATTTGCTGTTATATCTTCTCCTGATCCTACTATTGGAGAAAAAATTTATCTTGGAATTGTTGATTTTAATGCTAATTTGAGTTATGTTGCAAGTTGTACTGTTGATGTTTGTCCTGTAATTCCTGCTTATGGGAAGAGTTCGGGGTGTTATGAAGTTAGAAATTCAACTGCTTTATTAAAGTGCTATGATTTGGATAACAGCAAGATTGGGGCTGGAACTTTTAACTTGTGGTTTAATTGGACTTTTGATGAAGGTCCAAGTTTGTATGGAAGCTGGATTGAGAATTATTCAAAAGTTGTTGGGTTTAAAAGAGGGTTTGTGCTTCCTCGTGAGCATGAAGCCAGATTGCTTGTTGGATATGAAAAATTATAAATAATTAATGTTATCTGATTTTATCAATTAATAAAAATATAAATTTTAAGGAAATATTTATAAACATATATCCCTACGATATTGAAGGGAAAATGAGGTATAAATTTATATTATTTTGCTTGATTTTTGCAGTTATTATAAGTTTAAGTTTAGTTTCTGCTTCATGTGTAGATATTTGTGATTCACAAGGGGTTTTTGCAAACCCAAAATATTATGGAACTCAAAATATTTGTGAATATAAAGGCGTGAAATTTGCATGCAACTCAGTTGGAGACTCCTACATTATGTATTATCCTACTGCTAACTGGGATATACAATGTTTTGGGTCATCATCAAATTATTGCTGGGTTAGAAATAATCCTAGTGGAGAGTGGCATAATGGGGTTAATGCTGGAACATGCAATTCGTGTTCAGGAATAGGCGCTCCACCACCTCCAGAAACCTGCGCAGGAAATCCTGTTCCTGCCGGTTGTTCTGTTTCTGGAGAGAACTTAGAATGCAGTCTTTCTGAAGGCATGGTTGAAGATGCTACAATACATTGTGATTCAAGCAGTTCAAATTATGGAAATGATGATTCCTTGAAATTATATTATAATACTGATGTTGGATGCTCAAAAACTGCAGTATTATTAAAATTAAAGGATTCAATCATTCCAGCCAGCGCAAACAAAGTTTATCTTAAGCTTTATTACTATTTTGTTTATGCAGGGGGGGTTGGCAGAAGTTATAGAGTATACAAAGCAAACCAGGATTGGAGTGAGTCAAGTATTACATGGAATTCATATACTGGAAATGGAAAAATTTATAGTGATTCGGATTATATAGATGAAGGCACATTGCCTTGGGAAAGTACTCCTTACTGGAAATCATTTGATATTACTTCTGCTTTTAATTATTGGAAAAGTGGAGGACAAAATAATGGAATTATAATTGCTCCTGGGCTCGGCGGACCTGTTGTTGATGGAAATATTTTTTATTCTTCTGAATATTCAGATGCAACAAAACGCCCGAAAATAATATTTGAAGGAGCATGTGGCGTTTCATCTGTGTCGTGCCCTGCTGAACAAGTAATTATGAAGCTTTCTGAAACAACAAACTCACATGGAGCTTTATATTCTGATACTAATTATAATGTTGATATTTGTTATAAAGATATATTTGGCTCAGAATATACAGGAGTGAATCCGCATGACTGCACTGGAACAAACAAAGTTGTTGGCTTGAATGCTGCTGGAAATGCACATGCAGAAGTTCCTTCAAGAACAAGCTATTTGACAAATGTCTGCTATGGAGACTTGAGCTGTGAGATGAAAACAGATCCAAC
>Ga0194111_10006131_pt1 | contig 13732 bp, 7 predicted proteins | sample TA2KigC300mmetaG_FD_146194 | JGI IMG/M metagenome (GOLD analysis project Ga0194111, IMG submission 146194) | Freshwater microbial communities from Lake Tanganyika, Tanzania - TA2015033 Kigoma Deep Cast 300m | ecosystem: Environmental > Aquatic > Freshwater > Lake | place: Tanzania: Lake... | reverse complement strand
CTGGTGGTCGAAGCAGAGGTAGACGATGCCCATGCCGCCCAGGAGAGGCGCGCCGGCGACTTCGTAGCGGCCGGCGATGCGGGCGCCGGAGGGGTAGAGGTTCATGGTGGTGCGTTCGTTTGAGACGTGCCAGGCACTTCGCAAGCGCCTGGCACGTGACGATCTTCATCACCTTCCCGTCTGCACGAACACCGGCGCCACCCGCACGCCGGTCTCGGCATCTTCGTAGACCGCCTCGTATTTCGTCCGGTTGGCGTCGTCCACCTGCTCCACGAACAGCGCCAGCGTCGTCTCGGCCAGCCCTAACTGCCGGGCATAAGCCGCGGCCTGGCGCAGCGCGCGCTGATAGTCGGGCAGATTGGTGAAGCTCTTGACCTCCAGACCGTAGATTGTGCCGCCGTAGGCGATCAGCAGATCCACCTTGCCGTTCCCCGTGGGGAACTCCGGCCACACGCGACCGCGGTAGCTCTGCAGGAAGTCGGCCAGGTAGCGGTAGAGGATGAAGTGAAAGACCGCTTCGTAGAGCCGCAGATTGCTCTTGCGCGGGGCATCCTTCAACAGCCAGTCGCGGTTCTCTTGCAGATAACGCTCGAAACGGCGCAGCAGGTTCGCCACGTGGATGCGGTCTGCGGTGATGACTGTGTCCAGGTCCTCAAAGTCCGCGTAGAGGCGGCCGGTGTCGGCCACCAGCTCGCGGGCGAAGTAGTTGAACAGCCGCTTCTGGATGAACGGATTGGGGAACCTGACGTAGTAGGCTTCGGGGCTTTCCTGCTCCCAGTCAATCACGCCGTTCTGATAGAGGAAGTTCAGATGCGGGTCGTCGTAGCGGAACGGCATTTTGACGTCGGTCTTGAACAGCTCCAGCACCGTGGCGCGATACGGCTCCTGGCGGGCCTTGCTGATCAGATTCAGAATGTTGGCGTTGGGTAGAACGTTGAGCGCCGCGCCGTAGGCCTGCTCGAAGACGGCAAGATCGAGCGACCGGCCGCGATTGGGGTTGTAGGTTTCGGTCAACAGCTCGCCGAACCACGAAGTGAGGCCCGGCTGACCGCGCGTCTCAGCGTAGATGTGCTCGATCACCGCCTGCGCCACCGGCTGACCGCTCTCCCGCTCGTACCAGCGGAACATGCTCTCGACTTCGGGGAAGGTCAGGTTGGGTATGAACAGACTGCGTTGGACGTTGAACGGCGAGCCGGTGCGGCTCTCGATCCCCAGCACCCCGCGCACGCCGATCAACGCCACCCCGTGCAGCAGATAATCCTTCTCCGCGCTGGGACGGTCGGTCTGGCGTTGACGCCGCAGGTAGATGTTCCGAAAAACCCCTGCCAACCCGCTGATGGCGCCTTCGATGAGAGAATCGAACTCGTCCAGGATCAGGATGAGTGGTCGGCCCAGAACCTCTTTGGTGAACAACTGGTCGAACTCGTCCAGCGCGCCGATCTTGACGTCGGCCAGCGACAGCGCTTTGCACAGATCCCGGGCAATCAACTGCGCGACGCGATCCAGATCATCAGTGGTTTTCAGAGACTCTACAGTGAGGTAGACCACCTGAAACGCCGGCTCCCGACGCAGAGCCGTGATCGCCTGCCCCATCACCCAGGTCTTGCCCCGTTGCCGCGGCGCCCAAACGGTGACGTAGTGCCCCCCCTTGGCAGGATCCTCGCCCAACAGCTCGGCGCAGGCGCGATCCACCAACTCCTGGCGAGGCACGTAGTAGTGCAGATCGGTGTCCACCGGGCCATAAGATGAGAAACGGCGCATGGCTGCCCTCCTTGAGACGCGCTGATCGCTGATTTTCGGCGGTATTATACATCCGATCGGGCCGATGGGAAACCATAGATAGCTCCGTTCGACCAGTCCGGCTCGTTGCCATCTGTGCCGTTGCTGGATGAGCTGGCGTCTCCTTGCACCCTCACAACCGCCGAAGGATCTCACGCACGATGAGGGCGCTGTCGGAATCAATGCCCGCCGTGAGCCTGGCCGCGTCCCGCTCACCGGCCCAGATGCGACGGATGGGGTCGGTGATCTGCCATCAGCGCCAGGTAGACCTCCGGCCGCGGGCTATCCTGGAACACCTGATAGCAGCGCACGATGTGGGGGTGCTTGCCCATAGGCATCAAGCTAAGCTTTTGGATTGCTTCCAGCCGGTCTGCGACCGGCGGGTGACGCCCTCATGGGCACATCTTGCGGCGCTTATACCCCTTTGGCGCACCCTGACACCGTCGAAAGCAGCAGAAAAGCGCCTGAGTCGGGGTCACAGACCCCTTGTGAGCCAGCGCTGAGACTGCGAACATCGCTTAGCTTGATGCCTATGGGATGCTTGCCCAGGCGCACCCAGGTCTCGCCTTCCTGCAGGAAGCGGTCGCGGGCGGCGCGGTCGGACAGGTACTCGGGACGGAAGGTCTTGAGCGCGACGGGGCGCTGTTCCTGGTGGTCGAAGCAGAGGTAGACGATGCCCATGCCGCCCAGGAGAGGCGCGCCGGCGACTTCGTAGCGGCCGGCGATGCGGGCGCCGGAGGGGTAGAGGTTCATGGTGGTGCGTTCGTTTGAGACGTGCCAGGCACTTCGCAAGCGCCTGGCACGTGACGATCTTCATCACCTTCCCGTCTGCACGAACACCGGCGCCACCCGCACGCCGGTCTCGGCATCTTCGTAGACCGCCTCGTATTTCGTCCGGTTGGCGTCGTCCACCTGCTCCACGAACAGCGCCAGCGTCGTCTCGGCCAGCCCTAACTGCCGGGCATAAGCCGCGGCCTGGCGCAGCGCGCGCTGATAGTCGGGCAGATTGGTGAAGCTCTTGACCTCCAGACCGTAGATTGTGCCGCCGTAGGCGATCAGCAGATCCACCTTGCCGTTCCCCGTGGGGAACTCCGGCCACACGCGACCGCGGTAGCTCTGCAGGAAGTCGGCCAGGTAGCGGTAGAGGATGAAGTGAAAGACCGCTTCGTAGAGCCGCAGATTGCTCTTGCGCGGGGCATCCTTCAACAGCCAGTCGCGGTTCTCTTGCAGATAACGCTCGAAACGGCGCAGCAGGTTCGCCACGTGGATGCGGTCTGCGGTGATGACTGTGTCCAGGTCCTCAAAGTCCGCGTAGAGGCGGCCGGTGTCGGCCACCAGCTCGCGGGCGAAGTAGTTGAACAGCCGCTTCTGGATGAACGGATTGGGGAACCTGACGTAGTAGGCTTCGGGGCTTTCCTGCTCCCAGTCAATCACGCCGTTCTGATAGAGGAAGTTCAGATGCGGGTCGTCGTAGCGGAACGGCATTTTGACGTCGGTCTTGAACAGCTCCAGCACCGTGGCGCGATACGGCTCCTGGCGGGCCTTGCTGATCAGATTCAGAATGTTGGCGTTGGGTAGAACGTTGAGCGCCGCGCCGTAGGCCTGCTCGAAGACGGCAAGATCGAGCGACCGGCCGCGATTGGGGTTGTAGGTTTCGGTCAACAGCTCGCCGAACCACGAAGTGAGGCCCGGCTGACCGCGCGTCTCAGCGTAGATGTGCTCGATCACCGCCTGCGCCACCGGCTGACCGCTCTCCCGCTCGTACCAGCGGAACATGCTCTCGACTTCGGGGAAGGTCAGGTTGGGTATGAACAGACTGCGTTGGACGTTGAACGGCGAGCCGGTGCGGCTCTCGATCCCCAGCACCCCGCGCACGCCGATCAACGCCACCCCGTGCAGCAGATAATCCTTCTCCGCGCTGGGACGGTCGGTCTGGCGTTGACGCCGCAGGTAGATGTTCCGAAAAACCCCTGCCAACCCGCTGATGGCGCCTTCGATGAGAGAATCGAACTCGTCCAGGATCAGGATGAGTGGTCGGCCCAGAACCTCTTTGGTGAACAACTGGTCGAACTCGTCCAGCGCGCCGATCTTGACGTCGGCCAGCGACAGCGCTTTGCACAGATCCCGGGCAATCAACTGCGCGACGCGATCCAGATCATCAGTGGTTTTCAGAGACTCTACAGTGAGGTAGACCACCTGAAACGCCGGCTCCCGACGCAGAGCCGTGATCGCCTGCCCCATCACCCAGGTCTTGCCCCGTTGCCGCGGCGCCCAAACGGTGACGTAGTGCCCCCCCTTGGCAGGATCCTCGCCCAACAGCTCGGCGCAGGCGCGATCCACCAACTCCTGGCGAGGCACGTAGTAGTGCAGATCGGTGTCCACCGGGCCATAAGATGAGAAACGGCGCATGGCTGCCCTCCTTGAGACGCGCTGATCGCTGATTTTCGGCGGTATTATACATCCGATCGGGCCGATGGGAAACCATAGATAGCTCCGTTCGACCAGTCTGGCTCGTTGCCATCTGTGCCGTTGCTGGATGAGCTGGCGTCTCCTTGCACCCTCACAACCGCTGGAGGATCTCGCGCACGATGAGGGCGCTGTCGGAATCAATGCCCGCCGTGAGCCTGGCCGCGTCCCGCTCGCCGGCCCAAATGCGACGGATGGGGTCGGTGATCTGCCATCAGCGCCAGGTAGACCTCCGGCCGCGGGCTGTCCTGAAACACCTGATAGCAGCGCACGATGTGGGGGTGCTTGCCCAGGCGCACCCAGGTCTCGCCTTCTTGCAGGAAGCGGTCGCGTGCGGCGCGGTCGGGCAGGTACTCGGGCCGGAAGGTCTTGAGCGCGACGGGGCGGTCTTCCTGCCGGTCGTGGCACAGGTAGACAATGCCCATACCGCCCAGGAGGGGCGCGCCGGCTACTTCGTAGCGGCCGGCGATGCGGGTACCGGAAGGGTAGAATGCCATGGCGCGTTTCTCCTATTCGATCTTCTGCACCAGCAGCCAGGTATTGCTCGCCTTCAAGACGTCGTCCGCGGCAAGGGAGGTCGGCGCCGCCACCCGCTCCTCCCGGTTGAGCCGGTACGTGCCGTGGGGCGACTTGACCCCTTCCAGGCTCCAGCCGTCCTGCGTCGGACGGAAGCGAGCTTGCGGCGCGCCCAACTCCTCGTCCCAGGGAAAGGAGAGCGATCCCTGACCGGCCTTGCTCCATTCGGTTTCGGCTTCCAGCGTCAGGGCGGCCCCGTCCAACGGGCCGCTCAGGGCTTCCAGGGTCAGCTTGCTCATTGGGCGCCTCCTTCGGCCTTGCGGAATTCCAGGTGGTCGGCGTACTTCGTCACGCATACCCGATCTCCTGACCGGAGTTCACCGGCACCGAGTTTCGCCAGCAGCGGCTCTGCGACCAGGCGGATCAGCGCCTCGGACAGCGGCAGCTCCGCCCAGAAGGGGTCGCACAGGAAGGCGCGCGCGTCTGGGGCGATCTCGATCTCGATGCCCCGGTTGCGCAGCTTCCCCGCGATGCTGGTCAGCTCGCCAGCGAACGCGGCTTCGTTGCGCGCCTGTTGTGCATCGCGATCAACCGACCCGGCGATGGGCGAGGCTGCTGGACGCAGCGGCCGGGCAGCCAGGCCGAGGTCTGCTGGCGGCGCCGGCCGGTCTGCCTTGGGCGCCGGCTGGCCCGCGGCCGGCCTCTCCGCTTGCGGCGCCGGCCCGCTCTCGACCGCCATCCGGCCGCCGGCCGGCACGACCACCCGCGCGCCCGCGCCGATCTTCCCCTGCACGATGTGGTCGGCCAGCGGCGTGACGATTTCGTCCTCGATGGCTTGCTCCAACGGTCGGGCGCCCTGCCTGGGGTCGGCGTGAGCGCGGCAGAACTCGACCTTGAACGCCTCTTCTACCGTCACCGCGATGCCCTGGTCGCGGAAGCGCGCGGCGATCCGCGCGAACAGCTTGTCGAAGATCGCGGCCAGCAGCTCCGGGGTCAGGGGCCGGAAGTAGACGGTGCGGTTGATGCGGTTGCGGAACTCCGGCGAAAAGTGGTCTTCGACGGCCTTTTGCAGCTTCTGCTCATAGGTGACCGGCTCGGTGATGAAGCCCATGGCTTCCCGCGCGCCCAGGTTGGTGGTCATCACGAAGATGGCGTTGCGGCCGTCGGCCAGGCGACCGCGGGCGTCGGTCAACCGGCCGGCGTCGAAAAGCTGGAGGAAGAGGTGCTGCACGTCGGGGTGCGCCTTCTCGATTTCATCCAGCAGCACCACGCTGTAGGGCCGGCGGCGCAGCCAGCCGGTGAGCTGTCCCTCTTCCTCGTAGCTGACGTAGCCCGGCGGCGAACCGATCAGCCGCGCCGCCTGGTGCTTCTCCAGGTACTCCGACATGTCCAGCCGCAGGATGGCCTTCTCGTCGTCGAAGAGCGCCTCGGTCAGCGCCAGCGCCAGCTCGGTCTTGCCCACGCCGGTCGGCCCGGCAAAGAGGAACACCCCCAGCGGCCGGCGGGGATCGCCCAGCCCGGCGCGGGCGCGCTTGACCGCAGCCGCCACCGCCTGGACGGCCTGATCCTGGCCCTTCACCCGCGCTTTCAGGAGCGCATCCAGGTTTGTGAGCCGCGCCCGATCGTCCTCGCTGAGACGGGTGAGGGGGATGCCGGTGCGCTCGGCCACCAGGCCGCGCACGATCTCGACCGTTACCTGGCCGCTGCCGACCGCCTGGCTGCCCGGCTTTGGCCCGCTCAGCGACCCACCCAGGATGACCCGCGGCCCGGCCTGATCCAGCAGCTTGATCGCCTTGCCGGGCAGGAACTCGTCGTGCAGATAGCGGACGGCCAGCCGCACCGCCTCTCGCACGGCCTCGTCGGGATAGGCGACGCCGTGGCGCGGGGCCAGGCGCTCCTGGGCCACCTTCCGGGCGATCTCGAACGCGTCATCGGGCGATGGCTCCTCGATCCACACCGGGCTGAAACGCCGAGCCAGCGCGGGATCGCTCTCGATGTGGCGGCGGTACTCGGCCACGGTGGTCGCGCCGATGCAGGAGAACTCCCCGCGGGCCAGCGCCGGCTTGAGCGCGTCGGAGATGGCGCCCAGCCCCCCCTCGGCCTTGCCGCCCAGGATGGTGTGGATTTCGTCAATGAAGACGATGGTCTGCCCTTTGGCCGCGGCCACTTCTTCGCGGATCTGTTGCAACCTCGCCTCCAGGTCGCCCCGGTACTTCGTGCCCGCCAGCAATGCGGCCGGCGGCAAGTCCACGATGCGCTTGCCGGCCAGTTGCGGCCTGACCGTGGCGTCGTTGGCCAGGCGCCAGGCAAAGCCCTCGACGATGGCGGTCTTGCCCACACCGGGGTCGCCCAGCAGGATGGGGTTGTTGCCCTGGGTCTGGAGCAGGATCTCACCCATCTGCGCCATGACCTTGCGCGCAGCCTGGCCGATGGCCGGGTGCAGCTCGCCGGCCTTGGCCAACGCGGTCAGGTCGCGGCCCAGTTGGCCCAACAGCCCCGGCCCACGCGGCGGCGCCTTCGGCGGGCGCGGGGCCAGCGGTTCCTGACCCTGGTCTTTCGGCGCCGGCGGCGAGGCTTCAGGCGAGGGTGCGACGCCGCCGGCCCGCGCCTGCAACGCGCCGAGCCACGCCCGCGGATCGTGACCGGCCTGAGCGACCTGCGCCAGCAACAACATGATCGCGGTGCAGCGGGGCTGGCTCAGCGTGGCCAGCAACAGATGATTTGGCCCCGCCTTGCCCTCGCCGGCCAGCCGGACAGCCTGGCGCAGCACGGCCATCATGCGCGGTGTCACGCCGGCCCTGGGGGCCTTGTCGGCGCCGTAATCCGCGGCGAGGGCGGCGGGATCAATCTCGACCAGCTCACCCCACGCCGCGGCGCCGATGCCCTGCACGTCGGTCTGCTGGCGGAACGATTGCTTCTTGTCCTGTCGCACGCCCACGAAGCCGCGCAGCGCGCCGCGCAGGTTGCCCGCATCTATGCCGGCGGCTTGCAGCATCTCTCCAAAGGGGCCGCCTTCCTGCCGGGAGAGCGCCATCAGTAGGAACTCGACCCCCAACCAGAAGTGGCCGATGCGCAGCGACTCGCCCAGGGCAGTCTGCAAGCAGGCAATGGCATCCCCATCCAGCCGCGACAGGAGTTCGGCCAGGCGCGGTTCCGGTGGAGGCGGTGGGGGAGGAGGGGGCGGCGGGTTTTCTGCTTCGTCCACCTTTTGCTGGACTTGCTCCAGTGCTGCGGCGACGTCCCCTCCGCCAGGCGGCAAGCTGGGCACGCTGAACACCTGCTGGTCTACCGTGAGCAGCTCGCCGCCGTGACAGGGGCGGAGCACCAGCCGATCCTGCGCCTCCAACTCCTCGAGGAAGTACAGATGCTTTTTGTAACACACCAGCAAGGGGGAGAGGTTGAGCAGCAGTCGGCCGCCGGGCGTACACAAATACAACCGGCGTTCCTTGTAGGGCGGCTCGATGCCCCCGCCCTTCACGCGGCAATCCTCGCCACAAGCCGCGGATTCGGCGGGGCCGCTCCAGTCCTCCATCTCGTAGACCCACTCGCCGGAGACCTGGCGCACTCCATCGGTGAAACGCAGGGGATAATCACGCACCAGGCTGATGGTTTCCAGCAGATCACGCAGTGCCGGCCCCAGCCACGTGACCACGCCCTGGATGAAGTCCGGCTTCAGATGCACGATCCCGGCGTCCCACTGCTGTTTGCGATAGGCTACCAGCCGCGCCAGGAATTGCTCAGGCGTCGGTCGCCGGTCGTCCGTCTTCGCCCGCATCCGGCCGCCGATCTCCCTGTACGCGACCGCCATGGCTGCGCCGTCATCCAGGGGCCGGTGATAGGGAACGAAGAGCGCGGCGATGATGGCGGGCTGATCGGCGCCTTGACTCGCGTAGTGCTCGCCGACTTCCCGCAGCAGCGCCAGCCACTCGTCCAGCCGGCCGCGAGAGAGTTGATCGAGACAAGGACGCAGGAGGGGCGAGCGAGGCTCGTCGCGGCGCAACTGGGCCAGCGCCACGGCCGCCAGGTACTTGATCGTGCCCAGCAGCGTCGCGTCCAGCGCCAGGAGACCCGCCGTCTTATTGCCGGCCTGGATGAAATCGGCGTAGGGCGCGGCGATCGGGTGCGGGAGCACCCCGGTCAACGCGACCTCGTCCCGCGGCGCGACCAGACCGGCTTCGTCGAACAGCTTCTCTCGCGCCTTGCGCAGCGCGGCCAACAGATCGCGCAGCGTCCCGCGGCGCTCACAGTAAGCCACCAACTCGCGTACCTTTCCCGCCTTGCCATCGCCTCCCAGGTTCTCGTAGTCCAGGCCCAGATCGGCAAAGAGGGTGCGCAGTTCGTCATCACTGAAGCGTTCCTGGATGAACTCGCGGATCTTTTGGAATTCCATGGCTTACCTCTTTTGCCTCATCCCCCCAGTTGCGCGACCAACCGCTGGGCACGCTGGGCAGCAGGGACGTGGCTTATTTTGGCAAAGAGGCGAGCGGCCTCCCGCGCGAGAGGCAAGGCCCGCTGCCGGTCGCCCTGCTGGGCGTAGAGCAGCGCCATGTTGAAGGAAACCGACGCTACGCCGTTCAGGTCGCCGATCTCCCGCAGGATCGCCAGAGCCTGTTCGTGGTAGCCGATGGCCCGCCGGGCGTCCCCCAGGTCGTCGTAGGCGCTCCCCAGATTGCCCAGGGCGTTGCCCTCGCCGCGGCGGTCGCCGATCTCCCGACTGATCGCCAGCGCCTGCTCGTAGTAGCTGCTGGCCTGCCAGGTCTCCCCCAATTGCAGGCAGGCGTTCCCCAGGCCAGTCAGGTCGCTGCCCTCGCCGCGGCAGTCGCCGATCTCCCGCTTGATCGCCAACGCCTGCTTATAGCACCCAATGGCCCGCCGGGGGTCACCCAGTTGCCGGTAGCCGTTCCCCAGGTTGCCCAGATCTCTGCCCTCGCCACGGCGATCGCCGATCTCCCGCCGGATCGCCAGCGCCTGCTCGTGGTACCCGATGGCCCGCCGCGCGTCGCCCAAATTCTCGTAGGCAATCCCCAGGCTGCTCAGATTTATGCCCTCGCCGTGGCGATCGCCGATCTCCCGCCGGATCGCCAGCGCCTGCTCCTGGTACTCGATGGCCCGCTGGACGTTCCCCAGTTGCAGGTAGCCGTTACCCAGGTTGCCCAGGATAGCACTCTCGCCGCCGCGGTCGCCGATCTCCTGACTGATCGCCAGTGCCTGCTCGAAGTACTCGATGGCCCGTCGCGCGTCTCCCAGTTCGAAGTAGGCGCTTCCCAGGTTGCCCAGGTCGGCGCCCTCGCCGCCGCGGTCGCCGATCTCCCGCCGGATCGCCAGCGCCTGCTCGTGGTACCCGATGGCCCGCCGCGCGTCCCCTAGCTGGTTGTAAGCGGCTCCCAGGTTGCCCAGGTCGGTGCCCTCACCGCGGCGGTCGCCGATCTCGCGGCGGATCGCCAGCGCCTGCTCGTGGTAGCCGATGGCCCGCCGGGCGTCCCCCAGTTGCCGGTAGGCGAGCCCCAGGTTGTTCAGGTCGTTGCCCTCGCCCAGGCGGTCGCCGATCTCCCGGCGGATCGCCAGCGCCTGCTCGAAGTAGCCGATGGCCCGCCGGGCGTCCCCCAATCGCCGGTAGACCTCGCCCAGGTTGCCCAGGTCGGCGCCCTCGCCCAGGCGGTCGCCGATCTCCCGCCGGATCGCCAGCGCCTGCTCGTGGTAGCCGATGGCCCGCCGGGCGTCCCCCAGTTCCCCGTAGGCGATCCCCAGGTTGCCCAGATCGTTGCCCTCGCCGCGGCGGTCGCCGAGCTCCCGTCTGATCGCCAGCGCCTGCTCGTAGTAGCCGATGGCCCGCCGGGCGTCCCCCAGATCGGCGTAGGCGATCCCCAGGTTGCCCAGGGCGTTGCCCTCGCCGTGGCGGTCGCCGAGCGCGCGGCGGATCGCCAGCGCCTGCTCGTAGTAGCCGATGGCCCGCCGGGCGTCCCCCAGTCGCCCGTAGGCGCTCCCCAGGTTGCCCAGGACGGCGCCCTCGCCCAGGCGGTCGCCGATCTCCCGGTGGATCGCCAGCGCCTGCTCGTAGTAGCCGATGGCCCGCCGGGCGTCCCCCAGTTGCCCGTAGGCGTTCCCCAGGTTGCCCAGGTCGTTACCCTCGCCGTCGCGGTCGCCGATCTCCCGGTGGATCGCCAGCGCCTGCTCGTAGTAGCCGATGGCCCGCCGGGCGTCTCCCAGTTGCCCGTAGGCGAGCCCCAGGTTGCCCAGGTCGGCGCCCTCGCCCAGGCGGTCGCCGAGCTCGCGCAGGATCGCCAGCGCCTGCTCGTGGTAGCCGATGGCCCGCCGGGCGTCCCCCAGTTGCCGGTAGGCGAGCCCCAGGTTGCCCAGCCCGGCGCCCGCCAGCCGCCGCTCCCCTTCCGCCTGCCCCGCCTGGCGCGCCCGCTCGAAGTAGCCCAGCGCCGCCTGCGCATCGCCCATCTGCAGGTAGGAGGCGCCCATCTCGCTGACCGACCAGCCGGCCGCCACCCGTTCGGCCCGGCTCTGCGCGCCGGCCGGCTCCGCCGCGGGCGCGGGTTGGTTGGCCACCTGGCGATACGCCCCGGCCAGCGCCGCCTCCAGCGCACTCCAGCCGGCGTAGCGCCCGCCCGGCGCCACCGCCAGGCAGCCGGCCAGCAGGTCACGCAGCGCCGCGGGGGCGTCTTGCACGGCGGCCAGCGCCTGCCCGTCCCGGTGCGCCCACCGCAGGTCGTCCAGCGTCCGGCCCTGCACCAGCAGGCGGCCGGTGACCATTTCATCGAGGATGCAGCCCAGGGCGTAGAGGTCGGCCCGCACGTCGACGTCCGGCCCCGCCCACTGCTCCGGCGCCATGTAGGCCGGCGTGCCCACCACCGACCCGGCCGCCGTCACCCGCCCCGGCTGGCTGGCCCAGTCGGCCTCACCCGCCGCCTGCGCCACCTGCTCGGCGCGCAAGCCCTTGACCAGCCCGAAGTCGGTCACCCGCACCCGGTTGCTGGGGGCATTGCTCAGGCGGTCGGCGCCCACCAGCACGTTCTCGGGCTTGAGGTCGCGGTGGACGAAGCCGGGGATGGTTTCGACGGCGTGCGCCATGCCCCGCGCGATCTGCAAGGCGATCAGCAGCGCCTGGTCAACAGGCAGCGGCCGGCCGGGCGTCAGCCACGCGCGCAGGGAAGCATCGCGGCGGCCTTCCTCTTTCGCGATCAGCTCCAGCGCCAGGTAGACCTCCGGCCGCGGCGAGTCTTGGAACACCTGGTAGCAGCGGACGATGTGGGGGTGTTTGCCCAGGCGCACCCAGGTCTCGCCTTCTTGCAGGAAGCGGTCGCGGGCGGCGCGGTCGGGGAGGTACTCGGGGCGGAAGGTCTTGAGCGCGACGGGGCGGTCTTCCTGATGGTCGAAGCAGAGGTAGACGATGCCCATGCCGCCCAGGAGGGGCGCGCCGGCCACTTCGTAGCGGCCGGCGATGCGGGCGCCGGAGGGGTAGAGGTTCATGGCGGTGCGCTCCTTCTTGAAGATCGAACGGCCGCGGTCAGAGGTGCGATGCCAACCGATAACCTTGATACCGAATCATTCTACGTGAGGCGTTGGGCCAGGTACATGACGGCTGTCAGAAAAAGGTGAAATCCACCTATGCAAATCCGGCTTCGCGGCGACGCGTTATGCGGTGCCATCCTGTCCAATGATCGGTTCTGCCACGGTTGCCTGGCGGCGTATTTGCCATTTCAGCTCTACTGTGGTATCGTATGTGCGAAATGTAGGCTAATTATAAGACATTCTGCACACAGGCGGCGTTTGAATGCAATCGTCCACTTACGAGAGGCTTTATCGGATCGCCGAAGCCCAGGCCGGTTATTTTACCACCGCCCAGGCGGGTGCGGTCGGTATAGATCGCAACCGGCTGACGCGCTATACGGCCGCGGGTCAGCTTGAACGCGTGCGCCATGGCATCTATCGGCTGGCGTCATTTCCGCGCGCGCCGCACGAGGATCTCTTTGTAGCCTGGCTGACAACCGGCCCCGATTCGGTCATCTCGCACGACAGCGCGCTCGCCATCTACGAGCTTTCAGACGCGCTCCCCGCGCGCATTCACGTAACCGTGCCGCGCACGGCTTCGCGGCGGCGTTCTGGCGTTCGCCTGCACACCGGTCGCATCGCCCCCGACGAAACGACGCGTTACGGCGCGCTGCGCATGACGACCGTCGCCCGTACGATCGCCGATGTGGCCTTCGATAGCCTGGCGGATGATCTGGTGATTCAGGCCGTTCAGGAGGCGGTTTCGCGCGGCCTGGCTTCTGCCGAGGAACTGCTGGACGCAGCGAAACGGCGCGGGACGGCCGTTACAGGCCTCATCCAACGCATTCTGGACGGAGTCGCTCGATCATGAAGTACCAAACTGCTACCGCTTTTCGCAGTGCTCTGGAAACGCGCCTGACCCGAGAAAGCGTCAAGCTGGGTGTTCCGCTGGTACGTTTGCGCAAGCTGGTCTCCTTCGACCGGTTCCTGGCTCGCTTGATGCAAGTTTGTCCCGATGCGTGGTTGCTCAAGGGTGGCCTGGCACTCCAGATACGCATCGGCGAACGAGCGCGCACGACGCAGGACATAGACGTCTTGCTCACCCTGCCGCGGGAAGAAGTGCAACGCGCGATCACCGAAGTCGTCCACCGGGATTTGGACGACTGGTTTATTTTTGCGCTTCGGGAGGCACTCAGCCCCCTCCCTGGACCTACTCTCGGCGGAGGACACCGCTTCTTCATCACCGCGCTGGTGGATCGGCGCAACTTCGAGAGCTTTCACGTTGACGTCGGCCTGGGCGACCCCGTTGTCGAGCCGGCCGAACGCTTGACCACACCGCCGCTGCTGGCCTTCGCGGGCATCCCACCGGTCACGATCCCTTGCTACCCGATCAGCCAACACCTGGCCGAGAAGATCCACGCCTACGTCAAGCCGCGCGCCAGCGGCGAAAGCACGCGCGTCAAGGATCTGGTTG
>Ga0194111_10006123_pt1 | contig 13745 bp, 6 predicted proteins | sample TA2KigC300mmetaG_FD_146194 | JGI IMG/M metagenome (GOLD analysis project Ga0194111, IMG submission 146194) | Freshwater microbial communities from Lake Tanganyika, Tanzania - TA2015033 Kigoma Deep Cast 300m | ecosystem: Environmental > Aquatic > Freshwater > Lake | place: Tanzania: Lake... | reverse complement strand
TGGATGGCTGCCGCCGAAGCTGGGCAGGCCGGGGATGCGCTGCGTCTTGCCGGTCGCGCTATCAATCAACAGGTTGCCCGCCTCGACGATGGTCCGCGCGTCGGGGTGCCACGATGGGTGGCCCCAACGGCTGTCGGCGCGGAGGAGCCTCTTGTCGCTGAGGCTGTAGCAGATAAGCCCGAGGCGCTCGCTCGCCTTCGCGCTCCGCGCGTCCCCGCCCGCGGGCGTCGCCAGCTTGAAGAAGACACGTTTCATGTCAGGACTCAGCACGGGGAAGAAGATTGACACTGGCCTCTCGCCGAAGTGCTTCGCCAGGAACTCGGGATACGCCTCTTTCAGCGCCTCCGCCGTCACAGCCGCCTGAATCTCCCCTGTCTCGACGTTCACCAGCTCGAGGTCGCGGTGCGTGCCGGGACCCCAATGCAGGCCGTATAGGGGCACGATGTCGGCGTGGGGCTGGCTCCAGCCGGCCAACCGGTCGCGGGCGAGCACCCGCTCCTTGCCCGTCTCCACGTCCACGACGGCAGTGAACCAGTTGCCGTCGCGTTCGCCGTGATACACCACGCGGCGTCCGCCCGAGACCCATTGCTGGCAGGCCACGCGATGCGCGTCCTCGGTGTTCACGCCGCTAGCCAGCACCTTCTCCTCGCCAGTGGCCCGGTTGCGGATGCACACCTCGCCGCGCTCGGCGTTGCGTGCCGTCGAAGCGAAGAACAACACCCATTTGCCGTCGGGGCTTTCAGGGCACGTGTTGAAGTAAGAGTGGATGGTATGCCGCCCGTCCCCTGGCGCGGCCGGCCGCACCTGCACCCCCTCGCGCCACCGCGCCAGGGGCTCGCCTTCCGCGTCGCTTCCCGCCACGCACGACATTGTGAGCAGGGCAGGCAACAGCGTCATCCCTGGCCTTCCTCCAATCGTCCTCGTCCCTCGTCCTCGTCCTTCGTCCTCGATCCTATCGCGGGTACGGCCAACCTTCAAGCCCCGGCAACCCTCACTCGCGGCCAGGCTCAGGGAACCTCGCACGATTCCCCCATCGTGTGGAATGTAGATCTGACCGCTTGGCCTTCGTTGAGTTGCGTCGAGCTGTCAGCGCGCCGTTGGTAGGTCGTGGGAGTCCTTCTCATGCTCCTCATAGCCCTGCGTGAGATCCCAGAAGGCCCGCACATTGGGCAGCCCGTCCAGGCACGGGATGAATGTCTCGTGTTCGACCCTCCTACGCACGTATCTGCCTCGGCGGAATCGCCAGAAGGTCCATTCCTGTACCGGCCACCCACCGAACTTCGCAGCGGAGAAGAAGTCGAAGTAGCCGGCGTGCTTGCTCGGCAGGATGAAGATGAGGTCGCAGTAGATTGCGCCATCGCCCTGAGCCACTTTCCGGTATTCCCTCTCCTCCCGCACGGGTAGGAGCAGGCTCCTCCCCCTCTGGTCGAGGAGGACGAACACCGCCTTGTTTGCGCCTGTGTTGTCTACGATGAAGTACTCGTCCTCTCCGTCCTCATTCAGGTCGTAGGCGAAGTAGCGGACCTTCTCCCGGCCTAGCCACCCCTCATCGAGCAACGGCTTCGCGGGCCAGACGGGTGGCCCCCGCTTCAGAAGCAGCCGCTCCGGTGAAGTGTCCGGCACATGGAAGCGCCTGGGCTCGGAGAACTCCACGCGTTCGCTCCGTTGGCAGGACAACACGCCCAGGGCCATCGGACAGACAAGATAGAGTGCGCGTGACAGCATGCCCGATTTCCGGCGCAGACCCACCCTCTGAATGCAACCAGGCAAGGTTGCTCAGAACCCCCGAACTGTTTCTGGGATCCTATCGCAGCGGCACCAAGGTGTCAAGACCTTCGCCGCGCAATCCTCACTTGCCAGGAAGCCGTGAGACTGCTGTAGTGACTTTTCGCTACCGCACGGGGCGGGGGATGGCGGGGGACTTGGTGCGGAAATAGTCGAGCCAGGACTTGGTGATCGCGCCCGCTATGTCTGCCTTCCCCAGCGCATACTCCTCGGGGGTTCTGCCCCAGTAGAAGCCGATGTGGCCCACGGCGAGCTTGCGCGAGGCCGTGATGAAGGCGTCCAACTCTTCGATGCCGCACTTGAGGGGGAAGATTTCTTCGATGACGATGCCTGCCAGTGGTCCTCGATGAGGCGGCCGGCGGCATCGTGGTCGTAGTTGAAGCCCCAGGGGTGGAAGGGTTGAGCCACAGCCGAGGGCGGCTGTGCCACACCGAGGACGAATCCCCGCCCGTCGCCGCTCACGCGGATGGGGAGCATGCGGGCTGTCCCCGGCTCCGAGGATTGCCCCTGATTCCGGTAACGCTTCGCAGGTTCGCTGGCTTTCACCCTCACCCTACCCTCTCCCTTCAAGGGCGAGGGGTCCGAACCCCCCTCCCCCTGAGGAAGGGGGTAAGGAGAGAGGTCCGAACCCCCCTCCCTCTGAGGGAGGGGGTAGGGGGAGGGTGGGAGCGTGGAATCGGCGAGGCGCGCCGCACTGCCCGGCTCCCCCGCGCGCGCCTGCTGCGCGGGCTTGAGGGCGGGGTCGTCGAGGTCGAGGCGGTAGAGGATCTGGTTGTAGTCGTAGCGGGGGGTGGGGAGCGGCTTGTCGGCGAATTGCTGGGTGTAGGTGCCCTCGAAGAGGAGGATGGGCGAATCGGGCGGCGCGAACTCGGGGTGGAGCCGTGGGTTGTAGAAGGTGTAGTTGTCGTGGCTGAGGACCTTCACGGCCTTGCCCCACGGGCCGGTCGGCGCGTCCGCCTCGGCATACCATAGCTCGCCGAAGGCCGAGGGCTTGCCGAAGTGCGCCATGAACACCGTGACCCATCGCTTGCGAAAGGGGTTCCAGGCGATTGAGCCGCTGTGGGGCTTTACGGGCTTGCCGTTGGCAGCCGAGGGCAGGCTCTCCTGGGGCCTGAGGACCTCCCACTGGGCGGGGTCTTGCCAGGCCTCAAACGTTGCGGGGCAACGAAGGGTGGGGAGGGGGTTGCCGAAGAGCACCTACTCCTTGCCCTGTGCGTCCTTCCAGAAGGCGGGATGGCCGTCGGGCGCAGGCGGCTGCTTGGGCGAGGCCGCGGACTTCGTCCAGAGGACGCGCAGGCGCTCGAAGCGCTCGGCCTTGTCGTCCCACACGCAAAGCCCCGACTCGTAGGCTTCGAGCGGGGGCTTGATCTTCACGTAGGTTGCGACGAGGTGCGGCGTGCCCGCTTTGTCGGGCAGGCTCACGTAGGCGCTGAGCCACGTGGGGCCGCTTCCTGGCATCTCCGCCACGCCGCGGGGGCGGCCGTTGGGGTCGCGGAAGTAGTCGTACTTCGCCCGCACTGGCGGCTCGAACGACGCGAGCGGCTGGGGCGCCGTCGTGGCGCTGCTCATGTGGAAGATGCCGAGGGGGTAGTGCGCCAGCGTGGTGTCGCCCCAGGCCCAGAAGAGCTTGCCGCGATGGACGGCGTTCTGCACGCTGTCGCAGCCGAGCACGCCCGACTCGGGCCAGTCCAGCTCGCGGCCCGTCTTCTGGCTCTCGGCGAAGAGCCCGCCGCCCGTCAGGCGCCCGAGGCGCTTGGCGATGATGGTCCGCGTGACCTCGACCTTGAGCGTCTTCCCTGGCTCGGGCTTCAGGCGGACACCACGATAGCCGAAGCCGTCCTTGAGCACTTCGTAGCCGTGGCCGAGTACGTCGAACCAAGTCTCCCGCCCCATCAGCTCGGGCAGGTCGAAGGCGATGACGCCCGCATTGTCGGAAACGAACCGCGCCTGATGCGTCGTTCGCAGTTCCACCAGCGGCACTGGCCAGCCGCTGCCCTTCTCCACCACCTCGATGCGGCAGGGCTCCGCCGGGGCGGCGAGGGGCGGGAAAGCGACAAGCAGGGCGAAGAAAGCGGCTCTCATCCCGCCCTCACAACGGCTTGAGTATTCGCTCGGCCAGGCTGCGGCGGGCCTTGTCCCATTGCTCGGGATCGTGGGAACGGCTGTCGCGCTCCCGCTCCTTCCAGTAGTCCTGCCCCGGCTTGAGGGCCTCGTGCATGGCGCGGAACAGGACGCGGTTGACCACCGCATCAACCGCCTGCGGGGCACGCGCCGTGTCGGCGAGAAGCCGCATGTACTCATAGTCCTGGCTCCCTCGCCGGAGCGCCTTCAGGCGGACGCAGGGCACAGGCCCGTCGAGGCCCACGAACTCACCGGGGTAGATCAAGAGGGCGTCGCCGTTGAGGACCTGTTTTCCGCCCAGGGCAGCAGCGAGGCTGGGGTCGCGCCAGCGCTTGCCATCGCCGTGGGAGAAGGTGCCCCACTCGCACATGGTCGTTACGCTGTCGCGGTACTTCCAGGGGAGCCAGCCCCAGGTCCGCAGCGCGAGCGCTTCCGTGTCAATGTACGGGGCGGCGATGCAAGGCTCCCGGGCGCTGTTGCTCGAGTAAATCCAGATCTCGCCGCCGTGGCGGATGATCTCCTGCTGCTCCTCGAGGTGGGTGTAGCGGACGTTTCCGTTGACACACCAGACGCCGACGTTGTCGAGGCCCACGCCGCGGACCACGGTAGTGGGGCCGCCGTCCACGCGGTAGAGGAACCGCTTGGGCTCCTTCAGCCCCGCCTCGTGGAGGAGCCGGGCGAAGTACGAGATCTCCTTGACCCGGCCCGATTCGTCATAGCGGTTGTAGAACATCATCAGCTTCGTGCGGGTCCAGCCCTTCTCCAGGAAGTGCTTCTCAAACTCGCGCAGCGCCTTCTTCACGGCCCGCTCGTAGGGCTCGGTCTCCATCTCGGTGGCCGGGCGGGGCCATGCGTGGCCGCCGCTGCTCTCGAACGGGAGGTAGAACCGCTTGACCGGCACTCCTTCGCCCGGCCCGCGGTAGCCGTGCTTGGCCGTGAAGGCGCTCCCGTCGAAGAGCGGGCCGAACGCCGCATCGTACTCGCTCCAGTCGAGTTCCAGCTCGTCGCCCGTGCCCGATGCCTTGGGCGCGTTGTAGAGCACGTCGAGCACGCAGCGGTGGCGATGGCAGAGCTGGTAGAACGCCCAGAGCTTCTCCTTGGGCATCCGGCGCGGGCTGAGCGACCCGTAGTCGTTGAGGCTGATCCCCAAGTGGTTCTCATCCGGCAGAGCGAAGGCGAAGACCTCGACCCGCAGCGAGAGCGACTCCTCGACCGGCCTGTCGCCGTCGCGAGCCGCCACCCGGAGGGTGCCTTCATAGACCCCGGGCTTCTGGTTGCGCGGAATGTAGACGTCGCCCCAAATCCCCTGGACCTTCTGATTCGGCACCGCATTCGTCTTGTCGGGGAGATCGAACGGCATTCCGCACTCGGGCTTGATCCGCTCGTCGAGCGGGATGAGGGCGTCGGGATACCACCCCGGCCCGAGGCAGTCGAAGCCAACGCCCCCCGAAGGCTGCTTCACCTCGACGTACCACTCCTTGAACAGCCGGACGTTGTCCTTCGCAGCGAAAGGGGCTGGCCCCTTCAGGTCGGCGACCGCCACGGCGACGCTGCGGAGCGGCGTCTCGGACTCGATCTGAAGCTGGAACGCGACCACTTCGTTCCTCGCCCCAGCCAGGGAGAGCTGCTTCTTGTCGCCGCTGAAGGCCCAGTTGCTCTCGCGATATCCGGGCTTGAGCCGCAGGCCCTCGGGGTAGATCGCATTATCCTCGAACGCCTTCCCCGTCTGGGGATCGATCCTCAGCCCATCGTCCACAGCCCAGACTCGCATGGCCGCCTCCGTCGTCCCCGAAAAGGCAAGACACGCCGCTAGCAACGCACAAACCACTGCTTGCCTGCCCATGCTCCTCTCCTCATCTCCCAGGCCAACTCGGATGCTCCCATCTTAGTGCGCCGGTTGCTCCCCGTCAAGAACGGAGTATGATATGGCGGCACGGGCAGAAGCGCGTTCGGAGAGCGTTGGGAGCGCTGTTGGGTCGAGGGCATGACATGCGCGCCTGGCTGGGGCTGGTCGTCCTGGGCTTTGCGGCGGCCATTGGTGCCGAGGCGGGGTCGTGGTGGGGCCCGCAGTGGCGGCTCCGCACGACGGTGGTCCGTCCCGCCCCCTATCGCGACGGGGTGCCGCGGCCGGTCGAGGTGGCCGTGGACTTCCCGCTCCTGTTGAAGCCGGCATATGTGTCCGGGGAGTTTGATCCCGCCTCGGTCCGCGTCGTTGAGAGAGGGGCTGAGGCGCCGTTCGCGCTTCGCAGCGAGGTTGACCCCGCGGACGGCCGGGAGCGCAGGTATCTGGCGTGGGTGACGCGGCCGAAGGCGGGCGAGGTCGGCGCCGCCGACATCTACTTCGATGCCAGGGAGCGAGGCATCAAGGCCCAGGAGCCCGACCCGAAGCTCCTGCCGCCCGAGAACCTGCTCGCCAACGGGGGCTTCGAGGACGAGGCGGCGGGCTGGCAGGTGGCGTCCCCCGCACTCGTCCGCTTCGGGCGGTTCAAGCACACGACGGGCGGGCGCTCGCTGAAGGCCGTCGTGGACGAGGCGACGCCGAAGGATGCTTCGCGCGAAGTGTCCGTCTCCCAGAAGATTGACGTACGGGCGTTCACGGCGCAGGAGATGGTCCTTGAGTGCGACCTGGTGGCGGAGCGCGCGGCCTACGGCGCACCTGTCTCGATCGAGCTCGAGCAGCACCGCGGGGACGGCTCGCGGATTCCCGAGTACGCCGTTGACCCGCGGTGGCTGACGATCGAGCTGGCAGCGGGACAGCTCGTGCAGTTCCGCGAGCGGGGGCGGTTCAGCCCCGAGGCGGCGAGCGTCACCGTGCGCGTCCGCTTCCGCTGCACCGTGCGCGACGCCGACACGGGCGAGGCCGTGACAGGCCCCGAGTCCTTCTTCACCGTGTGGCTGGACCGCGTGGTGGTTCGGCCTGGGGAGCGGTGGCCGTGGCCAGCGGCCTCGAACGGCGGGTTCGTGGCGGGCGCGCTCGAGCGGGCGCCGCTCAACCGTGGCTTTGAGTTCACGGGGCAGCGGCGGCTGGCCTTCAATGGCGCCTCGGAGGGCACGCTGACCTCCGGAGCATTCAATCCAGACCCAAGGTCGGTCCACTGGGGCCTGGAGGCCGGGACGCTGGAGTTCTGGTGCCGGCCATCGTGGAACGCCGATGACGGGGCGGAGCGGGTCTTCTTTGAGGGCATTGCCTACGGCCACAGGCTCCAGTCGCGCCTGCGCAAGCTCGGGGCGGAGGGCAGGAACCGGCTCGAGTTCACCATCGCCGACGCCGGCGGCACGGCGCGCACCCTCCGAGGTCCGGCGCCGCTGCGAACCGGCCAGTGGCACCATCTTGCGGCGACCTGGGATTTCCCGAAGGCCCACCTTCAGCTCTTCGTGGACGGCAAGCGCGTGGCCGCGCAAGGCCCGGGCAAGGAGCCCTGGCCCAGCAGCCTGACGCCGAAGGGAAAGACGAAAGGCATCGGCATCGCCGAGGACGACAGCCGCAGCCTGCCCATGCAGGCATTCCTTGGGGGCGACAAGGAGTGTCACAGGGGCGGCGCAGAGGCCGTCCTCGACGAGTTCCGCGTCTCAGACATCCCGCGCTACAACGCCGACTTCGCGCCTCCGCGCGAGGAGTCCGCCCCGGACGAACATACGCGCGCGCTCTTCCGCTTCGAGAACGAGCGCGACGGCACGCACGGCGGCGACGACCGCTTCGTGCGCGGCCACCTCGTCTGCGGACTCGAGCCCCAGGAGGAGAAGGCTCCACTGGAAATCCTCAAGGACGGCAGGATCGAACGCCGCGAGGTCCCTGTCAGACCCCATGCCCGCCGCGAGCTCTTCGAGGCCAACCGCGCGGAGACGCGGCTGGTCGTTACGCGGCCCGTCCGTGCCCTGCCCGACCCGCGGCTCATCGAGCGCCGCGAGCGATGGGTCGAGCGGACGGTTGCGGGCGCCAACGATGGCTTCGTGCTGAAGGTCGAGGGGGATTTCGAGCCGCTGATGCGCTCCGTCACCTTCGAGCACGCAAAGGGCGCGCCCGCGAAGACACTCCTCATCCCTCACTGGCGGGCGAATGACAACGTGGTGCCCTTCAGCGCCGAGAGCCTCGCGGTCACGCTCGCCCCGAACGCGGCCAGCGAGGCCGAGCGGGCCTTCGAGGCATTCAAGTATGCCCTAGCGACGACGAACTACTTCGACGCGCCCTATTGCGAGACGCTGCCCGACCACTCGCCAGCTCGCGGTGCCCGCCACCGCCCGCGGGTGTCCTACACGCTTCTGAAGGCGCTGAACATCTACCCGTTCGACCAGTGCGGGCCGATGAACCACATGCTGCGGAAGCTCTTCCTGAGCGTCGGCATCTCCTCGAACGACGCCCCGGGCACCCACCACCAGTTCGAGCAGGCATTCTACGGCGGGAGCTGGCGGCTCTTCGACCTCTCGCCGAGGCTCTACTGGCTGGACCGCGACAACGCGACGGTGGCCAGCCGGCGCGCCGTCGAGGAGGACCCCTATCTGAAGATTCGCCAGGGCGGCAACGTGTGCGCCTGGCTGCGCGGGCGGAGGGGCAGAGCGACCTTCGGCACGGCCGAGCGCCCCCACCGCATGGACTTCCTGCTCCGGCCAGGCGAACGGGCGAGCTTCTGCTGGCACAACGAGGGCCGCTGGTTCGAACTCACAGGCAATCGCGAGCCGCTGCCGCTCGCCAAGCTCCCGCCCTGCTTCGGCAACGGCGCCATCCTCTACGAGCCTGTCGCCGAGGGCGAAGCGGCCGTGCTCGACAACATGGCGATTGAGGCGCCGCCCAATGCTCTCCCCACGCTGCGCGCCCGCGAGCCCGCCAAGGAGGCGAACCTCACGTACCGCGTCTCCTGCCCCTACATTCTCTCCGACCTGCGGGTGAGCGGCGCCTACGGCGCGCCCGAGCCCGGCGCCATCCGGCTCTCGCTCTCCTTCGACGAAGGCAAGACCTGGAGCGAGGTGTGGCGCAACCCCCGGGAGAACGGGCTGATTGACGCTGAGCTACGGGAGCAGGTGAGCGCCCGATATGCCTACTGGTTGAAGATCGCGTTCGCCGCGGGTCGGGACGCGAGGATCGCGATCACGCGGGTCCGCACCACGTTCGTCGCCTCGCCCCTGGCATTGCCTGGCAAGCTGCGGCTGGGCGAGAACCGCGTCAGTTTCGTCGGCGGGCCGCCCGCGGCGCCCGTCAGGACGGTCTGCCGCTGGGTCGAGCGCCACAAGACCGATCTGGGCGCATCGCTCAACGCGCTGAGCTTCTACCTGAACGGCGACGAGACGCACCGGAACCTCTACGTCGCCGCGCCGGGGGCCAAGCTGCCCATTGCAGTCACCGTGACGGGCCGACGCTTCCGCGGCGAGGCCTGGCTGGTCGGGCCGTTCTTCGGGCATTCGAGCGCGCCGGCGAAGATGCCCCTCGAGGTGGCGGACCCTTCGAAGCCCGGCCGAGCGGACTTCGTCGTCTCGGCGCCCAGTGTCAAAGAAGGCGGAATCCTCCCAATCGAAGTGGGGTTGCGCGAGGATGGGCGGGAGAGGATTCTCCATGCCCAGTTACTGGTGGCCGAGGCCCCGCTGGTGCGGGAGGCCGAGCGCTCGGACGCGGTCGAGGGGGGCATCGCCGTAGCAGCCCTCGCCGAGGCGAGCGGCGCGGCCACGATAGCCTTCGCCGCCCCCGGCAAGCTGGCCTTCGACTTCGCCGCGCTGCGCGAGGGCAAGCACGCCCTGTGGCTCCGCGCGCGCTGGGAGCCGCGTGCCAGCACCCGCCTGAGCCTGACGCTCGACGATGGCCCGCCGCGCGAGCTGCGCGCCGCTGCCCTGATTGGCTTCAGCGACTGGACGGACCCCGGCCGCGCCCACACGAAGATGTTCGCCCACTTCGGCGAGCAGCATGGCCACTGGGCCTGGTATCGCATCCCCGACGTCCAACTCACGGCGGGCAAGCACCGCCTGGCGCTCGGCGCGGAGGCGGGGGCGGCCCTCGACGCCTTGCTGCTCCTCCCCCAGAACGACGCGATGGACCGGGCGGCGATGAGTCTCTTCCAGAACTGGAACTTCGCTCCGTGGCAGAACCCGCACTAGCCAGGAGGGCTGCACATGACCAGGTGGATGCGACCGCGATGGGCTGCGCTGGCGGCGCTCCTCGCCTTGCCGGCTTCCGGGGCAGCCGCAGGCGAGGATTGGCGGCAACTGAAGCACGATGCCAGGCATTCGGGCGACGTGCCGGGCCGCAGCGTCACTACGCCTCTCGGCCTCGTGGCGGCGGCACCGCTCACGGATGCGGTCCTCACCGCGCCAGCCGTCGCCGACGGGCGGGTCTACGCTGTGGATGGCTCGGGCGTGGCCTTCTGCCTCGACGCCACAACGCTTCGCGTCCTCTGGCGGGTCGAGACCCGCGGCGGGAAAGCCAACTGCAACAACACCTCGTCGCCCGCGCTAGCGGACCGCTACGTGCACTTCGGCACAATGGCCGGCTCGTACTACGTGCTCGATGCGGCCAATGGCGCCATCGTCAAGGAACTTGCCTGCGGCGAGCCTATCTTCAGCGCACCGGTGGCAGGCGAGGACAGGGTGTACTTCGCCACCCTCGGCTCGCGCGTGTATGCCCTCCAGCCCGACGGCACGGTGTGCTGGACGTGGGACTACGTGAAGGAGAAGCTCGGCTTCACGGGCGACCGCTGGAGCGGCGAGGCCTGGGCGAAGCACAAGGGCGGACGCGTGACCTGGCGCGACCAGTTCCTCTGCTCGCGGGACATCGCTCTCCACGGGAAGACCTTGGTCATCCCCGCGGGGGGCCAGATCGTGTGGCTGGAAGACCTCGGCGAGAAGCCGGAACTTCGCCTGGCCGGTGCCGTGCCCAGCTACAAGGGCGGCGAGGGGCCGGCCACGTTCGGCCTGAGCCTCGACGGGGCGGGCGCGGCCTACGTCCAGTGGCACCGCCGCGACAACACGGGCCGCGTCGAGGTCCTTCGCCTCCGCGACGGCAAGCTCGAAGCGGCATCCGTGCCCGGAACGCTCGTGCGCAACGACCTGCCCGGGCTCCTGAGCTTCTCCTCGGTGAGCGTGCGGGGCCAACAGGTCTATCGCTGCCGGCCCGAGGACGGTTTCGGCCTCTGCCGCCATTCGGAGGGGCAGGAGGAGCCCGTCGTCCTGTGCAAGGCCGCCTCGATAGCCGCGCCGGTGCTGCTTCGGGACGCGGCGGTCTACGGCAGCCTGGACGGCACGCTGCACGTGGCGCCGCTATCGGGCGGCGCGGCGTGGTCCTTCAAGACGCCCTTCGGCAGGGCCATTTCGGCGCCAGTCGCGGTAGCCGACGGCCGCATCTACTTCGGGTGCGAGGATGGCTACCTGTACGCGCTGGGGCCTGGCGGCACCGCGCCCCCGCCGACTCAGGACACCGAGGCCTGGCGGGTCCGAAGCCCTCTGACGAGCAAGCTCGCCGAGCCACGCTACGACTGGTTCACGAATTTCGGCGACTTCGGGAGCACGAACGCGAACGAGCAGGGCCTGGCGCCGCCGTTCAAGATCAAGTGGATTCGCCGCTACGAGGGCTCATTCAAGCACCTGCCGGCCTGCGGCGGGGGCCGCATGTACACCCACACGGCGGAGGGGCAGGTCTTCGCCGTCGAGCAGGAGACTGGCCGGCTCCTCTGGCGGGTCTTCTTCCCCGGCGCCTTCGTCTCTTACACCTCGCCCCTCTACCACAAGGAGCGCCTGCTGGTGCCCCACGCCGGGGTAGCGCAGTCGCGCCTCGTGTGCCTCGACGCCGCGACGGGCAAGCTCCTCTGGGAGGCCCCCTTCAGCGGCTCGCCCAGTTGGAGCCGTCAGCAGCCGCCCATCGTCCACAAGAACCTCGCGATCTACATGTTCGGCACCGGCCAGTACCGCCCGAAGGGAACCGGCATCTTCGTCTTCAGCGGCAAGGGCGACCCGGCCCCCGAGGGCAAGCCCGACGTCATGAGCTGGCTCTACAGCCACGATAACCCTTACTACCCCGAGGACCACCGCCCCCTGGTGCGCGCCTGGGACCTCGAGACGGGGAAAGAGGTCTGGACCGCCGAGTTCACCGAGCACGGCTCGGGCGGCGACGACGCCGGGCTGTGCCTGATGGGCGACACGCTCTACTACTCGTGCTTCTTCGGCTACGCTGCGAAGCGGAAGGGCGCGCCCGGGCCGACCGGTGTCACCGCGGCGCTCGAGCCCGCCACCGGCAAGGTCCTCTGGCTCACCACCAAGCACTCGGTCACCGGCGGTTGCACGGTCGCGGCGAGGGACGGCCGCCTCTACCTCGGCGGCTACAACGCGGCCGATTCGCAGAAAGGCCCCCGCCACGTCTGGTGCCTCGACGCCCGCGACGGCTCGCTCGTCTGGCAGTCCGAGCCCCTCACGAAGGCCATCAACGTCGTCACCGTCGGCTCGAAGCACCTGTTCGCCTACGCCTACGGCGGCGACAGCTACCTGCTCGACAAGGCGACGGGGAAGATTCTCTCGAGGTTCAACAAGAAGACCGCCTGCACGCGCTTCACCCTCTCCGAGCCGTATCTGCTGGGCGCGAATATGGACGTGATAGACACGGCCGAGGGCCACGCCGTGGTGTCGTCGGGGCCTGCGGTGGACTGCCGGGAGTGCGTCGGCTCCGTTGTCTCGAACGGCCGCATCTTCTACACCACACAGGCGAGCGGCCTCCAGGTCTCGCAGGCCTACGGGGCAGAGGCGGCTTCGTCCGGCCCTCCGTAGCGGGCGCAGAATCGCCTGCAAGAGGAACCCTCGCCGAAGTGACACAGGAAGGAGGGCGCCTGGAATGGCAAGGCAGACTCGACGCTCGTTCCTCCGCGACGCGGCAGTTGGCGGCGCGGGGCTGCTGGTCCTCTCCAGCAGCCGGCCGGCGCGCTCCTTCGCGGCCAACGCGAAGGCCAACGTCGCCATCGTCGGCGTCGGCGGCCGCGGGAAGTGGTACGTGGACGTGATCCCCAGGCAGGCCAACGTAGTGGCCCTCTGCGACGTCAACGACAGCAAGGCCACCGCCGCCTACAAGGCGCTGCCCGACGTGCCGAAGTTCCACGACTTCCGCGTGCTGCTCGACAAGCAGAAGGACATCGAGGGCGTGATCGTCGCGGCGCCCGACCACATCCACGCCATCGCCTCAGTTGCCGCCATGAGGGCGGGCAAGCACATCTTCTGCGAAAAGCCCCTCACCGGCGGCGTCCACGAGGCCCGCGTCGTGCGGGAGGTCGCCGCCAAGTGCAACGTCGTGACCCGCATGGGCAACCAGGGCTCGGCCAGCGCACAGTTCCGCCGCGGCGTCGAGCTTGTCGAGGACGGCGCAATCGGCGAAATCCGCGAAGCCTACGTCTGGTGTGAGGGCGGCGGCCCCGACCGGAAGGAGCCTCCGCAGGGCACGCAGCCGGTCCCTGACTACCTGAAATGGGACCTGTGGCTGGGGCCGAACAAGGACCGCCCGTTCCACCCCCAGTGGCTGAGCTGGAACGCCTGGCGCGAGTTCGGCACGGGGCTGAACGGCAACCGCGGCTCGCACAGCGGCTATCTGAACTTCTATGCGCTCAAGATCATCGAGCTGTGGCAGGCGGAGCCGGCCTCCAAGCCGCGTATCGAGGTCACGGCGGAGTCCTCCGGCATCAATCGCCTCTCGTTCCCGAGGTGGGAGGTCGTGCACTTCGAGATTCCCGCTCGCGGCGCCCTGCCGCCGGTCACGATCCATTGGGTCAACGGCCGCGGCGCCGCCGAGTGGCGAAAGAAGATCGAGGACCAGATGGGCCGGCAGCTCGACTGGGGCGACGCCGGGGAGAAGAAGTGGAAGGACTACGAGGGCGGCCTGCTGA
>Ga0194111_10006113_pt1 | contig 13760 bp, 10 predicted proteins | sample TA2KigC300mmetaG_FD_146194 | JGI IMG/M metagenome (GOLD analysis project Ga0194111, IMG submission 146194) | Freshwater microbial communities from Lake Tanganyika, Tanzania - TA2015033 Kigoma Deep Cast 300m | ecosystem: Environmental > Aquatic > Freshwater > Lake | place: Tanzania: Lake... | reverse complement strand
CAGCCCCTGACCCTGCCACTGGCGCTGATAGAGGTCCAGAATCTGTCCGGCTTTGCGCGCGAAATCCGGATCGCGGGGAAAGATCCAACAGCGGTGCTGCCAAGGACGAATCGCCTCCTCATGGAGCTTGGAATGGGCTGATTCTAGGCACATAGCGAGCATCGTGCAAAGCGGCGCCATACCGCAAGAATAATACGTTAGTGTATTAATGAAATGCACCACTAAGCGACGAGTTTTTGATGGTTGACAGGTGGCCCCAAGCCCAACCCTAAGTCCTAAGTCGTTCGAGTGTCGTCCTCTAGGTCGGCTCCGAGGGAGGATTCGCGCACCAGACCGAGTCACCGAGTCACCGAGTCACAATCACAGTCACAGTCACAAGGTCCCGCTTCTTGACGCCCCTCCTCCTCCCCTCCCTCTCCCACTCCCCTCCCACGCTCGACACGGCAAAGCACCCGTCATAAGGTCCGATCCCAACGTGGTCGACGAACGACAGTCTCCGCACTCGCACTCGCGCTCGCAACCGCAACCGCACCCGCGCGACCGGCGAGGTCTGGGCCGGCCCATGGACCCAACGGGAGGACCGGCCGAAGTCGAGGTGAGGTTGGACCGGTGGCTTTGGGCCGTGCGCGTGTTCAAGACGCGGTCACTGGCGATCGCCGCTTGCGACGCCGGGCATGTGAAGATCGGGGGGAATCGCGCGAAACCAGCCCGGTCAGTTCATGTGGGCGAGGTGGTCACGGTGCAGTTGGGGCCACTGACACGCACGCTGAAGGTGGTGGGCCTACTCGGGGCTCGAGTCGGGGCCAAGGTCGTGCCGCAGTTCATGGAAGATCTCACCCCGCCCGAAGAGTTGGCCAAGCCGCGCGAACCGCGCGTCGAGCCCCTGTTCCACCGGCCGCGCGGTAGCGGCCGGCCCACGAAGCGCGACCGCCGGCTGCTTGATCGCCTCGGGCTGTAGGGCTCGGCTCGGCCGTAATCGACATGGGCTGCATGTCGGCGGCAGGGCGCACGATCCTCTACGAGTTGTGTCCTAGCAGGTCCACAATCAGTTGCCGCGCTGAGGACTGCGCGCCCAACGGACAGGCCGTCACCGCGCCAGAGGTCTCATCCGTGATGTCTGACCGCGGCTAGTCGTCAACGCGTGCGGGGATCGCGGATGAAGTCGGTGTGGCCGTCCAGGGCCAAGCGGTTGCGCCCGCCGCGATGGATTGCCCGGCCACGGATTCCTTCCGGCAGGGCGCTGGCAGTGCTGGGGAAGTAGACGTCCACCACGAACTCGATGTCGGCCAGGCCGTTGGGGATGCCGACGATGGGGTGGTTGGCCTGTTGCAGATCGGTCAAGGCCTGTTCCGGCGATTTACCCCAGAAATTGTCCAACGGCACCTCCGCGTCCGCACGGTCGAATCGCCACATCCAATAGGTCGCTACCGCCGTGCTTCGTGCCGCCTCGGGTGGCTCGGTGCGAAACTGCTGGCGGCTTTGCTCGAGCGCAAACAACGGCGACCGAGCCAAGGAAGGGCACACCCAAATGGCATGTTCGCCCATCTGCCGATCCAACACGACGGCCGCCCAACCCGAGCGCGGGTCCGATCGGGGCCACGTGTCCCAGGGCTTGTAGCCGCCCGGCAGCGAGCTTTTCAGATCGCGTCGGTCCGGGAAGCGGTGTTCATGGTCCCCCAAGTAGAGCTGCCAGGCCAACCCTAACTGCCGCAGGTTAACCGCACAGGCCAGTTGTTGCGCCCGGGCCTTGCCCCGGCCCAGCGCCGGCAAGAGCAGGGAAGCCAGAATGCCCACGACCGCCAACGCCACCAGCAGCTCGATCAAGCTGAAAGCGCCGACTAGTGTGCCCATCCCTTGGTGGCAGCGGGTGCAAAGGGGCCCCACGGTGGAGGGCGCACCGAGAATCGTCGCTGGAGCCAGCCGCCTACGGGGCAGACGGGTGCAGCGCGGCGCTAGGGCCAGCTCCGATGGCCTCGTTTCTGCGCACGTTGGCGCCTCTCCCCTGAAGCTGGGCCTCGTCCCAGTAGCCGACCCGCTCGTCGAGTGGGCGGGGCGGGTACGGATCGATGCCGTCTGGCGACACGTACCAGTAGACGGTGCAGGCATAGAGCGTGGGGCGTTGGTTCGAGAGATACTTCTCGAGGTACGCCGCGAAAGAGCGTTGAAACGGAACATTGTCCGACACGTGCCAGCGGTTGATCGACACATGGCCTCGGTTGTCCATCGCGAGGGTTTGGCTGTGGTACGCATTCTGGAAGAGCGTGGCGTCGCCCCACGCATAGCCGAAGTAATCTTCCGAGCCAGTCCCGAACGTCGAGGGAAACCGCTCGCCATCGACGTGGAACTTCTCGTCACCCTCACCCCACCAACCGCCGCGCGGGTTCCAGACGTGCAACAAGACGCCCACATACCGCCCGGTTCCTTCGGTGCGGAGCAGAGTCCAATCGATGGCCCGCTCCGGTTCTTTGGGCAGCAGCGCATCCCGATGCCACTTGGCATGGAACCGGCCCATCCGAGTCAAATCCCCTCGGATCGGGGCGGTCACCCACTCGAAGTGCAGCCGGCGGTCCACACGCCCCTGGTTCACCAAGCGCAGGTCATACTTCCGTGTAAAGGGCATGTACCAGTGGCAATACCACCAACCATCCTCGGTCAGGCCGCTCGGCAACGACCGGTAGGGGTTCGCCCCAGCGGCGGTGCCGAAGAAATCCCCCAAGGGCGCCCACACACTCGGGGCTTCTTCTTCGTCCCACCGGATTTGGAGGGTCAACTCGCGCAGGAGTTGGCGGTCGGTCGGGCCGACCGGCGGATCGAACTTCAGGCGCAAGGTCCTGAGGGCGGCGGGGCCCGTCGTGCGTTGGATGACGCACTCCGCCCCCGCATGAATCACGAGGTCCCGCTGCTCGACCTGTTCGCCAGGCGTGGGGGGCAGAAACGGCCCAGACACCTCGAGGCGCCGATTGGCCGCCTCGAGTGCCGCTCGCTCGGCCGCCTCGAGTGTCTGCCGGAAGGTCGGCAACCGCACCCGCGGCGGGAAGGTCGAGTAAACCCATTGGTAGTACTGGCCCCAGCCAGGATCGGCCACAATCCTGCACGACTTCTGATAAGGGATCGGGGTGTAGTTGTTCCAGCCGGATGCCACGGTGTGGACCAAGGCCGGCTGCGTGAAGGGCTCAGCGGTACGGTCGAAGTAGCGCCGGAACGGCAGGTCGATCGCCGGTTCGGGAGCGTCGTCCAGGTACACCCGCACGTGGCCCTCCTTCGGAGCGGCCGACCAGATGCGCCAGATGCAACCAGGCCCGCGCATCTCCGCCATCACGATCCGGTCCCCGTCCTGCCCCAGGTGACCTTCGCCGTCACCGTTTGCATCCCAAGCGACGTACTTCTCTGTGGCATCGTCGTAACGGCTCTGGCGATCGTAGCTCGACCACTGCGCGCACTGTTCGCCCGGCTCAGGCAGGACCGCCAAACCCTCGAGGTCCGTCAACCGCTGGACCAGGTCCAGATAGCTGAGGGTCTGCCCCAACACCCCTGCGCCGCCCGCCCACACCCAGGCCCCCACCAGCCCCACCAGAATCTTCACACGCACTCCGAGTTCTCCTCGACCGCGCCAGATCGTCCCCAGAGGATCGACCGCGCGTCACTGCAACTGTTGCATCGTGCGAACCGGAACATCTTTGCCGGCGGGCTCCCGCAGCGGGGCCACTTTGGCACGGTCGAACTGGTACCCGGCCTGCGACACCAACGGCCAGACGATCGGGGCTAGACAAAGCACCGCGGCACGGAAGCCCTGGACGGTGGCGCCGAGGTTGCCCGTGTGCGCCGAGTTCGCGGCTTCATTCTCGATCACGAACGGGCCCTGGTATCCGAGCTGCATCAGCGTCTCGAGGAAACCGCGCCAATCCATGCTGTCGTTGCCGCCGAACCCGGGCAGCATCGGCTCGTAATGGTGGCGATCCCACTCGTGGGCGGGGATCGGCACACCGGCGCGGGCGGCGAGGTCCGGGGAGACCGTTTGCATGGGGTAAAGGGCACCCCAGTGGACGCGGGCAGGGGTGTTCATGAGGCGCGTGCCTTTGACATGGACGCGATGGATTCGGCTGAGGTCCGACGCGCGGAGGGCGTCGCGCGGATCGATGTTCTGCCACACGTCGTGCGAAGGATCGTAGGTCTCGCCGTGCGCCCGACTCGGGATCAGAGCGTACATGAGTTTGCGCGCGGCCAAGCACCCGGGCAGGTTGTTGTAAGTCGTCGGGCTGGCTGCCGGGCGCCAGCCTTCCATGGGGCAATTCTCGTAGATCAACGTCACGCCGAGGTCCTCGGCATACTGGACGATGGGCCGAAACACGCGGGCGTATTCCTCGAGATTCCTCTCGAAACCGCCCTCCTTCGCTCCAAGCTCGCTCTGGTACCCGACGAAGGTCCCCACCTTCACGTCGTTCGCGTCGCCGCCGCAGAGGTGGGCGATGCGAATGAGCTTGAGCAGGTGGTTCTGGTTGCGGACGCGATGCTCGGGGTCGCCTCCGATCAGGTTCTCGTAAGCGCCCACGGAGAAGCGGAGGCCGCGGCGATTGCAGGTGTCGATGAGGCCCTTGGCCTGGTCGAGCCCGAAGTCGTCGTAGGGCAGGTGCGTCGCCACGTGATCGGAGCGCGTGCCGTCCCGGCGGAAGACGCACAATTCCATGCCCTGCGCTCCGATCTCGAGGGTCCGTTCCAGCACTTGATCGAGCGTCAAGGGCTTGAACGCGGAGGTCATGACCCAAATTGGATTGTTCATCGTGAGCTGTCCTTTCGTGCGATCCATCGACCCATTTGCGGGCGCTCGCACGGCGCCGCCTGCCAGATCCCGCCGCGGCTCCAGAGCGCCCAGCCTGGTTGCTGTTCACTGGGACCCTGCCCGGGAGCTTACGGCGCCAGCCCGGGGCAAGGGAAGCGGTTTCCGCTGCGGACCCGTCGCGCTCCGCCAATTGACACCCCGGGGCCGACTTGCTTCACTCAGCCTCGCGTGGTCCGACCCACCGCCGTGGCAAGAGGCCGTCCGCCCAGCCAATGGCACCGCCGGTCACGCCCATGAAAGTCCAACTCAGTCTCCAGATGCGGCCGCAGCCTACCGATGAGACCTGCGGACCGACCTGTTTGCACGCCCTCTACCGCTACTACGGGGACCGCATTTCCCTGAGCACGGTCACGCGCGAGATTCCCCGGTTGCCGAGCGGGGGCACCTTAGGCGTGCTCTTGGCCTGCCATGCCCTGCAGCGCGGTTACCGTGCGCGCATTTACGCTTACAACCTGCAGATGTTCGACCCGACCTGGTTCGGCCTCGAACCCTTGGCCCTGCGGGCAAAACTCGAGGCGCAGCGAGCCCACAAGCGGGGAGACCGACTTCAAGCCGCCACGACCGCGTACCTCGAGTTCCTGGAGTTGGGCGGCGAACTGCGGTTTGCCGACCTGACCAAAGCCCTCATCCGCAGTTATCTCAACCGCCAGTTCCCCGTCCTCACCGGGTTGAGCGCCACCTACTTGTACGGCTGCGCGCGCGAATACGGGCCCAAGTCCGACTATGACGACCTCCGCGGCGAGCCGACGGGGCATTTCGTGTTGTTGTCTGGCTACGACCAAGAAGAGCGGACGGTGAGTATTGCGGATCCGCTCCTGCCGAACCCCGTGGCGCCCTCCCAACATTACCAGGTCACGATGGACCGGCTCATCGGGGCCATTCTGCTGGGCATTGTCACTTACGACGCCAATCTCATGGTCATCCGGCCGCGTTGACGTCCTCCCGTGAACCCTCGCCCGCGACCTTCCTGGCCCTGGTGGACCCCGCCCTGGGCCGAGCTTTGAGGGCTCGAACTCGAACCTCCGTCTCCCTCACCCGACCTTACCCCGTACTCGACTCCGCTTGTCCCGCTCGTTCCTATGCGCATTCTGATCGTGGTCAATAACCCCCTCGAGTGGCCACTGCGCGTGCCCGGCGTCGAGGTGGTCGCCGCGCGCTCGTACTTGGTCGACCCGAAGTATGGCGATCTGGACCGGGCGAAGGTGTTCAACTTCTGCCGTTCCTATCGGTACCAAAGCACGGGCTATTACGTGTCGTTGCTCGCCGCCGCCCGTGGCCACAAGCCGATCCCGGACATCGCCACCATCCAGGACATGAAATCGCAGACGGTGATTCGGCTCATGTCCGATGAACTCGAGGAGATCATCCAGGAAGGCCTGGTCGGCGTGCGCTCAAAACGGTTCACCCTGAGCATCTACTTCGGGCGCAACCTGGCGGCCAAACACGACCGCCTCAGCGCGGCCCTCTTCAAGCTGTTCCAAGCCCCGTTCGTGCGCGCGGAGTTTGTCCGCGCCGACCGCTGGGAACTCCAGAGCATCGGCCCCATCGCCGCCCGCGACATCCCGGACGCCCACCACGACTTCGTCGTCGAGGCCGCCTCCCAATACCTGGCCGGCCGTGGCCCCACCACGCGGCCCCGGATTGTCGAGCGGTATGATCTGGCCATCCTGTTCGACCCTAAAGCGAAGGACCTCTCCTCCGATGAACCGGCCATCGAGAAGTTCATCAAGGCCGCCGCCAACCTCGGCATCCACGCCGAAGTCATCGACAAGGAAGACTTCGCCCGCGTGGCCGAGTTCGATGCGTTGTTCCTCCGCGAGACCACCAGCGTCAACCATCATACCTACCGCTTCTCCCGCCGCGCGGTCGCAGAGGGTCTGGTCGTAGTCGACGACCCCGATTCCATCCTCAAGTGCGGCAACAAAGTGTACTTGGCCGAGTTGCTCGACCAGCGGCACATCCTCACCCCCAAGACCCTCATCGTGCACCGGGACAACCTCGACCAAATCGTGCCCGCCCTCGGTCTGCCGTGCATCCTCAAGCAGCCCGACAGCGCCTTCTCACAGGGCGTCATCAAGGCCGAGACCCCCGACGCCGTCACGCAGGAGGCCACCGCCATGCTCGAGCGGTCCGACCTGGTCATTGCCCAGGAATTCCTCCCCACTAAGTTCGATTGGCGCATCGGCATCTTCGATCGCAAGCCCCTCTATGCCTGCCAGTATTTCATGGCCGACAAACACTGGCAGATCATCAACCGCCACGACGACGAAGACGCCCGCTACGGCCGCGTCAAGACCCTCCCCGTCGAGTTGGCGCCCAGCCGCGTCGTCCGCACCGCTCTCAAGGCTGCCAACCTCATCGGCGACGGCCTCTACGGCGTCGACCTCAAGCAGGTCGGTCGCAAATGCTATGTCATCGAAGTCAACGATAACCCCACCATTCAGGCCGGCTTCGAAGACGCCATCCTCAAAGACGCCCTCTACCAACGCATCATGGAGGTGTTCCTCCAGCGCCTCGAACGCCGCCGCCAGGGGCTGCCCGCATGAACCGCACCTCGCCCCGGCTGGCCCTCTTCGCCGCCACCGGCGTCGAACTCGAGTACATGATCGTCGATGCCGACACCCTCGATGTGCGGCCTCTAAGCGACGAACTCATTCGGTCCGTCACGGGCGCCTACGATGCCGACGTCGAACGCGGCCGCTTCTGTTGGTCCAACGAACTCGTGCTGCATGTCATCGAGTTTAAGACCAACGGCCCCGCGACCGCTTTGCCCGGGTTGGCCCGCGGTTTCCAGGCAGAAGTGGCTGCCGCCCAGCGCCAACTGGACATCTGGGGCGCGCGCCTCATGCCCACCGCCATGCATCCCTGGATGGATCCCGTGCGCGAGACCCGCCTCTGGCCACACGAATACAGCCCAGTCTACCAGGCCTACCACCGCATCTTCGGCTGCCAAGGTCACGGTTGGTCCAACCTCCAGAGCCTCCACCTCAACCTCCCCTTCGCCGACGACCGCGAGTTCGGTGCCTTGCACGCCGCCATCCGCGCCCTCCTCCCCATCCTGCCCGCCCTGGCCGCCAGTTCCCCGGTCCTCGAGGCGCATCCGACCGGTTGGCTGGACACTCGGCTGGCCGTTTACCGCACCAACTCAGCACGCATCCCCTCGATCACCGGCCGCGTGATCCCAGAAGCCATCTTCTCCGAAGTCGAGTACGCCCGCCACATCCTCGAACCGATGTACCGGGACGTCGCCCCACACGACGCCGAAGGAGTGTTGCAGGACGAATTCCTCAATGCGCGCGGCGCCATTGCCCGGTTCGGCCGCGGTAGCATCGAGATCCGGGTCCTCGATACCCAAGAATGTCCCCAAGCCGACCTGGCCGTGACGCAGCTCATCGTGGCCGTCCTCCGCGCCTTAGTCGGCGAACGCTGGCAGCCGTTGGCCTCCCTAAAAAACCTCGCCCTCGACCCCCTCGAAACCATTCTCCTCGCCACCATCCAAGACGCTGAGGCCGCCCAAATCCAAGACCGCCGCTACCTCGACACCTTCGGCTGGGACCGCCCCGGCGCCTGCGCCGCCGGTGACCTCTGGCAACACCTCGCCCAGAACCTGAAGGTCGCAAGCGAATTCGAGCCTGACAGCGTACAGGCTCTAGACATAATCCTCGGCCAGGGCACACTCGCTCGGCGCCTGCTCCGAGCGCTCGGTTCGGACAGTTCGCGCGAGGCCCTCCGTTATGTCTATGGCCAACTCTGCGATTGCCTTGCCCGGGGCCAAATGTTCGTCGGGTGAAACGTCACCCTACCCCTGTCCGCCCGAGCTCCGCCGGATCCCTGATCCCGCGGTTCCAACCCCACGCCCCTGCCCCTGGCCCTTAGCCGCGCTGGCGGCCGCAGGGGCCCGCCCGAGCAGTGCTCGCCGTGACCAACTCGGCCCAGTTCCTCAACAACCGCGGCTGCCCTCGATCTGCGCTTTCGCCCTGCTGCTCTTCGCCTTCAGTTCCTGGGCTCAGGCCACTCCCACCATCGAGATCCACTCCCCGGATACCCTCTTGACCGTACGGTTCGCTTTGCAGAATGACCCCAATGCACCCGCAGCCCCCACCTACCAAGTGGCCTATCGCAACAAACCCATCATCCGAGACTCGCGGTTGGGTCTGGCCTTGGTCCCAACCCCGCTGCAGTCGGGCTTCGAGATCGTCAACCTTGCGACCAGTCGGCACGACAACACCTGGCGCCCCGTCTACGGTGAGCGCAGCGTCGTCCGCGATCGCTACCGCCAAATCGTAGTCCTGTTGCGCGAGACGGAGCCGCCCCGGCGATTGCTCGAGCTGACCTTGCGCGCCTACAACCAGGGCGCAGCCTTCCGATACGCTCTGCCCGAGCAGCCCGGTCTCGAACGAATCGTTCTCGCCCGTGAACTCACGGAGTTTCGCTTCACGGACGATCACCCGGCTTGGGCGGTTTACAGCGCTCAGGGCAACTACGAACGGGTCCCGCTGAGCCAACTCCGACCCGGCTGCGAACGGCCCTTGACCATCCAGGTCGCCGAGGATGTGTGGGTGGCGCTGGCTGAGGCGCGTCTGGTCGATTACGCCCGCATGAAGCTGGCGCCGTTAACCGGGGAACCGCACAGCTTGATCAGCGACCTGAGCAGCCGCGTCGAGACCGCCCTGCCATTGGTCACCCCCTGGCGCGTGGTCATGGTGGCCGACCGCCCCGGGCGCTTGCTCGAAAACAACGATCTGCTCCTCAACCTCAACGATCCATGCGCCCTCCCCGACACCTCCTGGATCAAGCCCGGAAAGGTCATTCGCGAAGTCACCTTGACCACCGTAGGCGGCAAGGCCTGCGTGGATTTCGCCGTCCAACGTAATCTCCAGTACGTCGAGTTCGATGCCGGCTGGTACGGCCCCGAGAACTCCGATGAGTCGGACGCCACCACCGTCACGCTCGATCCTAGCCGGTCCAAGGGCCCACTTGACCTCCCCGAGGTCATCCGCTATGCGACCGAGCGCGGCATCGGCATCATTCTCTACGTCAACCGGCGCGCGCTCGAGCGGCAACTGGACCAACTCCTGCCCTTGTACCGTCAGTGGGGTGTCCAAGGCATGAAGTTCGGCTTTGTTCAGGTTGGCTCGCAGGCCGCCACGCGCTGGCTCCACCATGCCATCCGCAACGCCGCCGAACATCGGCTCATGGTGGACGTCCACGACGAATACCGACCCACCGGCTACAGCCGCACCTATCCGAATCTGATGACTCAGGAGGGCATCGCCGGCGATGAAACGCGCCCAGCCAATTCCCTCACGCTGACCCTCCTCTTCACCCGGATGCTAGCTGGCGCCGCCGACAACACCATCTGTTACTACGATGGACGCGTTGCCCAAAACGCCACCCACGCCTATCAACTGGCCAAGGCCGTCTGCATCTACAGCCCCTGGCAATTCCTTTACTGGTATGATCGCCCGGCCGGTTCCCCGCCCCGCGCCGGGGGCGCTGGAGGCGCCGAAACCGCCATCGGCACCGAGCCTGAACTCGAGTTCTTCGACCACATCCCCACCGTCTGGGACGACACCCGCGTCTTGCACGGCAAGATCGGGGAATTCGCCATCATCGCCCGGCGGCACCAGGCCGAGTGGTACCTCGGCTGCATGAATGACGCTCAAGCACGCTCCTTGGCGGTGCCCCTGGATTTCCTCCCGCGTCGCATCCCATACGTTGCGCACCTTTACTCCCACGACCCCGCCGTTCCGACGCGGACCCGCGTGCGGATCGACCGGTACCGCGTCGGAGCCGAGACCGCCCTCCAGGTCGTCCTCCCACCGCGCGGCGGCCAGGCCGTCCGACTGGTGCCGGCTCAACCCCAGGACGCCTATCCGCGGTTGCCGGCCAGCCCCACCGGAAGGAACGAAGCCTCTTCGTTCAACCAGGCTCCGGGGGAGTCGGTCATCGTCGCCAGTACCGGTAGCGGTAGCGGTAGAGACCGGCCTGTGGTTATTGACAACCTTGTTCCGTAGGCGCCAGCCATCGACGCCGACTTTCCCATCGGTCCTACAGTAAGACAGATATAAAGTCGTTGACAGGGAGAGGTTTCCTGCACGGCCACCGGTCCGGTCCGAGGTGCACAAGCCCGCTGTCGCCCGCAGTAGCCAGGCCGTGTCGACTTGGTCCTGTCTACACAATAGGACAGATAAAAAGTGGTTGACATTGCCTGTTGTTACTGTGACCCCGGCGGCACTCTGGCCCGGGCCCCTGGCCCCAGACTCCCGGTCCGATACTGTGCCCCCTGCCCCTACCCCCCCCGCAGCTCGATCGCCTCCTCGACAAGACAGCGCCAGGTCTGGGCTGTTCTTGTTTGGGTGTTTGGATGGACTCTCAAGTCCCGACGGCGTAGGGTCTTGGGCGGATTGTATGCGGGATTATCTTTGGGTTGGCTTGGGCGGCGCCCTCGGCAGCATCGGGCGGTTTTGGCTATCCGGTTGGGCCGCCAGCCGTTTTGGCGAGACGTTCCCTTGGGGCACGCTGCTCGTGAATCTGAGCGGTTCATTCGTCATCGGGCTCTTGGCGACGCTCACGGCGCCCGAGGGACGCTGGTGGGTGACGCCCTCCACGCGTCAGTTCATCATGATTGGCGTGCTGGGCGGCTACACCACATTCTCCTCGTTCAGTCTCCAAACGCTGACCCTGGCCCAGGAGGGTGAATGGGGCCGTGCCGGCGTATACGTCTTGGCGTCGGTCGGCCTTTGTCTGGCAGCCGTATGGCTGGGCCATCTGCTCGGCCTGGACCTCAGCTCGCCTAAGGGACCCTAAACTTGACATGCATATTCCACACGCCGCGTTTCTGTTGCGCATTTTCATTGGCGAGAGCGACCGGTGGCAACATCGCCCGCTGCACGAGGCGATCGTGCTGAAGGCTCGCGAACAACACCTTGCGGGTGCCACGGTCCTGCGGGGGCCGATGGGTTATGGCAAGTCGAGCCGGCTGCACACGGCGAAGATCCTCCGGCTTTCCCTGGACCTGCCGATGGTCATCGAGATCGTGGACAGCGAGGAGAAGATTCGAGCCTTCCTTCCGTTGCTTTCGGAGATGCTGGGCGGCGGGTTAGTCACCCTCGAACGTGTCGAGGTCATCGAGTATCGCGCTGACGCTGACGCTCCCCCCGAGGCATGAGGCACCCTCTGTAGCGCGCTGAAGGATCGAAGGATAGGATGGGGATTGGGCCACCCGCCGAATCCCCCTATCCACTCCACTCCACTCCACTCTCCAGTCTCCACTTCTCACTGGTCCCTGGTCCAAGAGCTCTGGTCCAAGAGCTTGTAAGTCAATAAGACAGGCATAAAGACATTGACACCTTCACAAAGGCAACGGGCCGGCACAGGAAGCCAGCAATAACATTAGACAGGTGAAACATTGTTGACAGTGACAGAAACGGGGAGGCCTTTTGGACCGCAGGCGCCGAGAGAAACTCGCCTGGAGGGAAAACGGGGGGATCGGGGAGCGGGTGGGAGCGGCGCGGGGGTGGGCGCTGGTCCTGAGGAATTGCCTCCTTGCATTCACGATGCGGCCCGTTTACAGGCCTGGCCATTGGGTTATGGACGAGCGTCTCCTGGTGAGCTTGGCGGGCATGATCGTGCTGGGGATCAGCGCACAGTGGGTGGCTTGGCGACTGCGCCTGCCGTCAATCCTGATGCTGCTCCTGTTCGGGTTTCTCGCCGGGCCGATCCTGGGCTGGCTAGACCCGGACAAGCTCCTAGGGGACTGGCTGATGCCGCTGGTGTCGTTGTCGGTTGGATTGATTCTGTTCGAGGGCGGTCTGACGCTGAAGTTGCACGAGCTCAAGACTATTGCTGGGGTGGTGCGGAATCTGATCACGGTGGGGGCGCTGGTAACCTGGGCATTGGCGGCGGTGGCAGCTTATGGGCTGTTTGGGTGGGGATGGGAGTTGTCGATCTTGACGGGGGCGGTGCTGGTGGTGACGGGGCCGACGGTGGTGATGCCGCTGTTGCGGCACGTTCAACCGGCTCGGCGGGTGGGCTCGACGCTGAAGTGGGAGGGGATCTTGATCGACCCGATCGGCGCGCTGCTGGCGCTGTTGGTTTTCGAGGCGATCATCGCCAAGGAGGCAGCCTCGGTGCCTCTGCTGGCCGCCGTCGGCTTCGGCAAGACTCTGCTGGTGGGCGGGGTGTTGGGCATTGGGGCGGCCCGCTTGCTGGTACTCGCCTTTGAGCGGTTTTGGGTGCCGGACCACCTCCAAAACCCGGTGGCCCTGATGCTCGTGGTCGCCATGTTCACGTTGTCCAACCAACTCCAACACGAAGCTGGGCTTCTGACGGTGACCATCATGGGGATCGCTCTGGCCAACCAACGGAGCGTCCATATCCGGCACATAGTCGAGTTCAAGGAGAATTTGCGCACGCTCCTGATCGCGTACTTGTTCATTTTGTTGTCGGCGCGGCTGTCGGTCGAGCAGGTACGCCAGTTGAGCCCGGCTGCGGGTCTCGGTTTCCTGGCCGCGCTGGTGTTCGTGGTGCGGCCCTTGTCGGTGTTGGTCTCGAGCCTGCGCTCGGAGTTGACGCTCAAGGAGCGCGTCTTTCTGTCTTGGCTGGCACCTCGCGGGATTGTGGCGGCGGCGGTAGCGTCTTTGTTCGCGTTGCGTTTGGCGGCCGAAGGCCATCCGCGGGCGCTCGAGCTGGTGCCGGTGACGTTCCTGGTGATTGTGGGCACGGTCGCCCTCTACGGCCTGACGACGGCGCCGCTGGCCAAGTGGCTGAAGTTGTCCACACCCAACCCTCAAGGGGTGCTCTTGGTGGGGGCGCATCCATTGGCTCGGGCGATGGGCAAGGCGCTGATGGCTGAGGAGGTGCCGGTGTTGTTGGCCGACACAAACTGGGAGAATCTGGCGGCGGCGCGGCCCGCCGGTCT
>Ga0194111_10006112_pt1 | contig 13763 bp, 13 predicted proteins | sample TA2KigC300mmetaG_FD_146194 | JGI IMG/M metagenome (GOLD analysis project Ga0194111, IMG submission 146194) | Freshwater microbial communities from Lake Tanganyika, Tanzania - TA2015033 Kigoma Deep Cast 300m | ecosystem: Environmental > Aquatic > Freshwater > Lake | place: Tanzania: Lake... | reverse complement strand
TGTATTTGCAGTGCTTTCAGAAATTGAGAAAAAGCGCGGTCAGGACTCAATTGAAAATATAAGGGGGTTTGCAAGGACAAATAAATATGCCGGCATTAATTTAATATTTCTTTTTCTTTCTTTTGGTGGGCTTATAGGAACCTGCGGATATCTTACAAGATTTATTATTGTTAGAACAATTATTGATTATTTTAGAAGTGTTTCAGCCTCGCATGGAAGCTATAATAATTATGCTGTTATGATTTGTGCTGCAGCAATTGCTGCGGTTGCTTTTGGCTTTTTAGGAGCAAATATTATAAGAATTATTGTTATACTGCTGAAAAATCCTGAAACGCACCCGATTGATATGGATGAAGTTAACCAGAAAAGAAATGAAAAAACAGAGCTTAATTTCTCAAGGTTTCATATTATTTATATTACTTTTTTTTCAATCTTAGTTTTATTTTTAGGCATTTTGGGATTGTTTAACATTTTAAATATTAATATCGGTTTTACTAATTTTAATATAACAGCAGCTAATATAGCGGCATTTCTTTAGTGCACTATTTAAGAATATCATTTAAATGTTTTTTAAGTGTTTTAAATGGAAACTTATGAGAGAAGATTTAATTTAAAACACCTTTTAATTATTATCCTTATTTTGATAATAATACTTGCTATAACAATCAGTATAAGCCAGTTTACTTTTAAAAAAGAATACAGTCCTCCCACAGCACTCAGTGCAATTCTTCCAAGATTTAGAGTAATAGACCTTGATAATGTGGGAATTACAGGCGACTTTGATGGCGATGGTATAAATGACCAGAAGGATATTCTTCTGGGTGCTAAAAAACAGCTTATAAATCCTGCTGTAAATATTTTTGCTGAGGGGGTAGATGAACCCAATTACTACAGCGGGGGAGATCCGCCACCGGATTATGCACTCTGTACAGATGTAATAGCAAGAGCTTTTATGGAGGCCGGCTTTGATTTGCGAATGCTTGTACATGAAGATATTGAAAATAACTTTGATGCCTATCCTTTAATGGCAATATGGAGACAGAGGTTTGCTGATGCAAATATAGATTATAGAAGAATCCAGAATTTAAAAGTTTTTTTTGAAAGAAATGCGAAATCTCTGATTACCAGTTTTGATTATGCAGATTACAGCAATCTTTCCCAGTGGCTTCCCGGCGATATTGTTTTCTTTGATATGGATGGAGATGGTTATACTGATAATGCTGGAATAATCTCAGATTTTACTACAAGAAAAGGTGTGCCAAAGGTTATTTATAATTATATAGACCCGGGTTATACGGTTGAGGAGGATATATTGGGCAAGAAGAGTATAACCGGTCATTACAGGTATCCATAAAGATAAAAATTTTTAATTCTTTATTTAGGTGATATTTTTGCTCTTATCACGAAAAAGGAAATGCTTCCTTAAAAGAAAGAACATTTTAACATGAATGAAATTTATTTATTCCTGTTTATTTACTCTAAAAAATATATATAGTATACTTTAAACAATGCCGATAAGTTCAAAGAAAAGCTTAAGCAAACTAAATGAAGAAATAACCTCATGCAAGCAGTGCCTCGATTTAGTTAAAACAAGAATACAACCCGTGCATGGTACAGGCGCGTCAAGTGCAAAGTTAATTATTGTAGGTTATTATCCCTTTGATGATATTGTAGAAAAAAAAGGCATTCCATTTACAGACAGTAAAGAAGGTAAATTAATAAGCAGGGTATTGGCTGGAACATGTCTGAGCCTTGAAGCAGATACATATCTGACATATCTTGTAAAATGCAATGCAACAAAATCTGTAAAAAATAAAGGTAAAAAAGAAGAGGCAGCAGCTACTGGTCCATCTTCCAGACACATCCAGAACTGCATGAACTATTTAACTGAAGAAATTTCAATTATAACTCCACATATCATAATTTCACTTGGACTGGATGTTTCAAATATTATTCTTAAAAATTTCTTCTCAGTTACAAAAAAGCACAGTGATATTAAAAAACTGCATATGAGGCTTTTTGAAAATCCATCTTTTAAGCTTTTGCCGTTCTACAGTGCTTCTGATGTTGAAAAGGGTTTGATTTCTGAGGAAAAATTTACCGAGGATTTTAAATCACTCTCTAAACTTATTGCAATTATTTAATGCCTGTTTAATTTCCAATTAAATAAACATAAATTCTTCGCCGTCCATATCTGTAGCATTCTTCAAGTGTATCGAAGCATAAATCAACTCTATCTCCCTTAATCCATCCACCGGTATCTGCAGCAAGAGCTTCTCCATAACCATCTATATAAACCCTGGTTCCAAGAGGGATTACTTTTGGGTCTACAGCAATTATACCTTTCCTTGCACGGAGTCCGGTGGCAGTTATACCGGTGCCGTTGATTCCGCCGCCGCCAGCAAAATATGCAGTGGCAACCATTTTCCACTCACCTGTTAAAGTAATGCCTGGTGGCTGGATTTTTGCAATTCTTTCTCTTATACCTGCAAGGGTTTTTTGAACATTTGCTTTTTCACCCTTGACTTTTTCTAAAAGTATGTTGTTCTTTTCAAGACTGGCTTCCAGCTTTTCCTGCTCTGATGCCCTTTTATTTACAGTTTCTTCATATTCCTTCTTCTTTTCCTCAGATTTTCTCATTATCATATCGTAGATTTCCTTATCAAGTCTTATTGATTCAATTAGCTCCGCATCTTTTTTCATTAAATTTTTCAGCAGGTATAAGTTAGTAACAAATTCGTTGATATCTCTTGCAGCTAAAGCCATTTTTATTACATTGTTCTTGCCATATTTATAAGTGAAAATTATTCTATCTTCCAGCTCTTTTCTTTTTTCATTAATGGTTTTTAAAAGTGAGTTTCTTTGACTATTTAAGTCATATAATTCATCTTCTATCACAGCAATCTTTTCATTGAGCTGTTTTATTTCATTCTTCTTTAGCTCAATAAATGTTTCAACGGCTATTATTTCCTCAACAAGAGCTTCTTCTTCATCAGATAAAGCTTCAACTGCATTTGCAAGTTCTCTTAACGTAATAGCATATATATCTTTAGGTAAAGAAAATAAAATTCCTGTTATGAGAATTATGATAACTGCTGCTGCAATTATTGAGGTTAACATTTTTAGAAGAAATCCAGGTTTATTCATTTTATTTTCTGGTTTCTATATTTTAAAAGTTTTGCAATTAGTAGACTGGCTTAATTCCGTTTAATTTCCTTCATACTTATAAAGACCAATCTCGGATTATCTGTATTTATAACTTTATTTTTTCAATTAGTATATTATTTTTAAGGTAAATTTTAAATATTTGATTTCATATAAAAAAAATGGAGATTTCTTTATGTTTTTAAAAGTATTCAAATTTTTTGGTGATGAATAAATAAAAGTGAAAGCATCTCTATTTTCGTGATAAAAATAAAGTTATTGGGTTAAGGATGCGTTATTGAGAAAACCTTTTGAAATAACGCATCCTTAATCCTTAAAGTTTTAATTTAATTGATATCACGAAAATAGAGATGCTAACAATAAAAGTTTAAAGGAAGTATGTATTAATTCCATGTAAATTTTAATAATTTTAAAAAAAATAACTTCATTTAAAAAACTGATTAATGTATAATCTCGTTTAAACAAAAAGGGTAAAATTTAAAAAGAAAGGAGGGGCTATGGCTAAATATCAGGAACTTGCAGACGTAATAATTGCTGGTGATAATATCAAAAGCAAAGAAATCACACAGAAACTTGTTGATGGTGGTGTGAGCGCAATTGATATCTTAAATGAAGGTCTTGTGCCGGGGATGGATGTTGTTGGTGCAAAATTCAAAGCCAATGAGATGTACATTCCTGAAGTATTGATTGCAGCAAGAGCAATGCATGCAGCAATGGATATCATCAAACCCATGCTTTCTGAAGCAGGTGCAGAAATGAAAGGAACAGTAGTTATTGGCACTGTTCAGGGAGACCTGCATGATATTGGTAAAAACCTTGTCGGCATGATGCTGGAAGGTGGCGGATTTACAGTAGTGGATATAGGTGTTGATGTTCCTGCGGAAAAATATGTGGAAGAAACCAAAAAGAGCAAGGCAAAGGTTGTAGGACTTTCTGCACTCCTTACAACAACAATGCCTGTTATGAAAGATGTAATTGCAGCACTGAAAGCTGATGTAGCTACACAGAGTGTTAAAGTTATGGTTGGCGGAGCACCACTGACACAGGAATATGCCGACTCGATAGGCGCTTCAGGTTATGCACCTGATGCATCAAGTGCTGTTGACCTGGCAAAAAGCCTGATGGCTTAGCTTTCAGGGTTTTGCTTGGCTGAAGCAGGAAATAAGGCAGAAAACTTATTAATAAAAAATTAATAGGGATATTAAATTAGAAGTATCTAACCGGAAATAGATACTTCTAATTTTTTGTTATTCTGATCTTAGAGCTTTAAACAGATTTGCCATTTCTATTGCACTTTGTGCAGCAGACCAGCCGCTATTTCCAAGCTTTGTGCCTGCTCTCTCAATTGCCTGCTCAAGACTCTCTGGAGTGATAATACCAAAAATTACAGGAAAATTAAGCGATAGGCTTATTTGAGCAATTCCTTTTGTAACTTCTCCTGCAATATAAACATTATGTGAAGTATCACCTTTCATTATAGACCCAAGACATATGACAGCGTCATACTGTTTTGATTCTGCCATTATTTTTGCAGCAAACGGAATCTCAAAAGCACCCGGAACCCATACAACGTCTATGCTTTTCTGGTCACAATTGTGTCTTGTAAGACAGTCAAGCGCGCCATCAAGAAGTTTAGTCGTGATGAATTCATTGTATCTGCTCACAACTATACCAAATTTCAGGCCTGTAGCATCCAGTTTTCCTTCAATTTTGTTCATTGTTTTTCCTTTCCTTAATTCAACATGTTGTTATTTTATTTAAATATTTAAATATTTTTAAAACTGATAAAAATATATATTTAAGCCGCTACTCCTTAACGTAATATTGGTCATATCAGTTATCTTAAATTTTAATCAAGTATATGGTTGAGCTTTATTTTCTTTGTTTGTAAATATTTTTTATTAACCTCATTTGGTTTAATTATTATGGGAATGATTTTAGTAATTCTTATACCATATCCTTCAAGGCCAACAATTTTTCTTGGATTGTTGGTCATTAGTTTTATTGTTGAAAGTCCAAGATCTGAAAGAATCTGAGCACCAATACCATAATCCCTCAGATCAGGTTTAAAACCAAGTTCAAGATTTGCTTCAACGGTGTCAAATCCTTTTTCCTGCAGCTCATAAGCTTTCATTTTGTTACATAAACCAATTCCCCTTCCTTCCTGTGCCATGTATAGAAGAACCCCGCTGCCTTCTTTTTTTATCATCTTAAATGCGGTATCAAGCTGCTCTCCGCAATCACATCTTTGAGACCCGAATGTATCGCCGGTTAAACACTGGGAGTGAACTCTTACAAGGACGTCTTTTTTGCCCTTGATATCTCCCATAACAAATGCTATGTGAGTCTCCGGTTCAATAACTGACATATAAGTAGCAGCCCTGAAATTACCCCATTTTGTTGGCAGATTTATTTCCGCTATTTTTTTTATAAGCTTTTCTTTTCTTTTCCTGTACTTTATAAGCTCTTCTATTGTTATTATTTTCAGGCTGTATTTTTTTGATATTTCTATCAGATCTGGCAACAGGGCAATTTCACCATCATCCCTGATAATTTCACATATTATTCCTGCAGGATAACAGCCTGCGATTTTTGCCAGATCCACAGCTGCTTCTGTATGACCTGCTCTAACTAAAACCCCACCCTCATGGTACTTCAATGGAAAAATATGCCCAGGCATTATTATATCTTCAGGTTTGGTGTCAGGGTTTATAAATGCTTTTACAGTAGCTGTCCTGTCATTTGCTGATGCACCGGTTCCTCTTTTGTCTTTTATATCTATGGACATTGCTATGGAAGGGCTGTTTACAGGTTTACCGCTGCTTCCCTTGAAATGCATCATGGGTATTTCCAGTTCATCCAGTCTTTTTTGCTCACACGGAAGGTAAATAAAACTTTTCCCATGGTTCATGAAGAAATTCATGGTTTGGTTTGTTACCTTTTCTGCAGCCTGGAACAGGACACCTTCATTTTCAGCAGATATATCATCAATAATTACCAGTATCTTTCCCTGTTTTATATCTTCTATTGAATCATCAATTTTGTGAAAATATTTTTTATTTAAATTTAAGTTTAAGTTACTGTAAGAATCCATGTTCAATCAATTTCTCCTTTAGTATTTTATCTCTGTCAATCAATTTCTCCTTTAAATTTTTCATATCTTCAAATTTTAAAATCTGCACAACATATCTTGCAAACAAATCTATTTCTAAATTTAATAAGTCTTCAGGTTTTTTAAGCTTAAGGTTTGTGCTTTCAAATGTGTATGGAATTACAGTTATGCTAAATATTTTTTCATTTAAGTCCTGAATAGTCAGACTTATTCCATCCAGTGCAACAGAACCTTTAGGTGCAAGATAGGGCAGGTAATTCTCAGGTGCCTGGATATCGAATTTGTATGAGTTTGAAATTTTTTCAATTTTTAAAATTCTTGCCACTGTATCAATGTGACCTGTTACCAGATGTCCGCCTAATTTGTCGGAGTATTTTAGTGAGTCTTCAATATTTACATGCTCTCCTGTCTTAATATTTTTGAAAGTTGTATTTTGCTGTGTACTGAAAGATATGTCACATATGAAAGATTCTTTTGTGTATTCTTTTACTGTCAGGCAGCATCCATTTACTGATATTGAGTCACCTTTATTTAAATTTTTTAAAATTTCCTGACTGCAGGAAACTTCCAATTCAGTGCTTTTATTCTTGCCTGTTATTTTTTTTATTTTTCCAACTTCTTTTATTATTCCTGTAAACATATAATTTCCTTTTATTTTAGCCATTTTTATGTTAATGGCTTTAATTAATGGTTATAAATAATATTTATAAATAAAAACTTTTAAAAAGTTTGACTGAATATATTTAAGTGAAACTTCACCGGCTGAATTCGTTGGATTCCCTTGCTTAACATAAATATTATTGAGTTTATTCAAAAAGCATATCCATTAAGCCCATCCATTACCAGACTAAAGTCTGCCGATTAAACGGTTGACTAAATATATGTAGCTGGTATTTTTAATGTATTTTGTATTCATTATTATAATTATGTCTATAATTATCATTACTACAATTATAATAGGAAACAGGATAAGCAGTTATTAAAATATCCTCACCAATTTTTTTTATTTTTTCAAACTTTAATTTTATTGCCTCATTTACATTTGAGATATTTAATTCGGAAAATATATTGTAAATGCTGTCCCCGCCGATTATTTTTGGAGCAATAAAGAAATAAAATTTATCAACAAGATTTTCCCTTAAGAGCTCTGTTAAGAGGGTTGGCCCTGATTCAACAAGAATTGAGGTTATTTTATATCTGTCATAAAGTATTTTTAGAACTTCTTTAATATCAAGCTTTACTGAATTTATCCTACCAACGCTGATTAATTCAACTCCTTTTTCTGAAAGTAATTTTGTTTTAGCTAATATGTCATCTGCGGTAAAAATTAAGGTTTTTACCTCTCTTGCTGTTTTTACAATATTTGAGTACGGGCTTATTTTTAAATTTAAGTCAAGAACTGCTCGATAAAATTTTCTATTTTTTTCGAGTAAGGGTTTTACTGTTGATTCTTTTCTCGGGTATAAATAAGGGTTATCTGCAGTAACGGTATTGATGCCTGTTAGGATACATTCAAATTCCCTGCGAATATCCTGGACAGTTTTTCTCGAGGTTTCTCCTGTTATCCATTTTGAATTGGAAGTTTTTGCTGCAACTTTTCCATCAATGCTTGCTGCAATTTTACAGCATATAAACGGTCTTTTTGTTTTAATATGCTTAAAAAATATTTCATTCTGTCTTGCTATTATATCCTTGAGAAGACCGGCTCTTACTTTTATTTTTGCACTTTGCAATTTTTTTATTCCGCTGCTATTAACCATTGGGTTCGGGTCTACACTGCCGATAATTACTTCAGAGAATCCATATTTGATTAATGAATCAACACAGGGCGGTGTTTTTCCCGTAATTGAACATGGCTCAAGTGTTACATATATTTTTGCACCATTTAAGATTTTTTTATTTTCAACAGCATTAATGGCTTCAATTTCTGCATGAGGTCCACCGAATATTTTATGGTAACCGGTTGCAATTATATTTCCGTTTTTAACTATAACGGCTCCCACAAGTGGATTGGGATTGGTCATACCCTTTGCCCTGCCCGCAAGCTTTACGGCAAGTTTCATAAATTTTATATCCTCAGTTGAAAAGTCCGAATTGTGGGCTGTTCGGTAAAAGTTATTATCTTTATCTTTTTGCATCCAAGTGTTATTTAACTTTTTAATTATAATTTAAGCTTTTAACAATTTACCAATTTTAAAAAATGATATTATAAAAATTTTTAACTTTAAGAAATTCTTTCAAATAAAAATTTTAAGAAAAACTTTATGTATTATATTAAACATAAAAAATCTTTTTAAATTTTTATGTTTTAGATAATCAAATTAATTAAAACTGTCACTAAAGTAAAAAAGCCATGGAGAAAACCATGGCTTAAAATAATTTTTTGCAATTTAATAAAAATATGCTTGATAATACAATTAATTCAAGTCACAAATTTTCTCCCATCCAGACTTTAACTGTCGGTCTTAGAATTTCACTAAGTCTGCATGCCCTTTTTAAATAAAAGGGCTGGCTTGCGGACTTTACCGCCGGTAGGGGATTTCACCCATCCCCGAAAATTTATTATCTATCAGTTTTAAAATTTCAAAAAAACAAATCATAATAATTATTTCAGCAAAAGCAGGAAAATTTATTAGATTTTGCAAGATTGCATTATAGCAAAAAAAAAGTCTTTTACAAATTCTTTTTATGTTTATAATTGATGTTGAAGTTTTTAGTGAGATTAAAATGTTAAAAACTAACTACAAAATAGCAGCATCAATTCTAAACTGTGATTTCACAAGACTAGGAGATGAAATAAAAAAGGTTGAAGATGCCGGGGTTGATATGCTTCATATTGATGTTATGGATGGCAGTTTTGTGCCTGAAATTTCCATTGGCCAGAATATAATCAAAAAAATAAGACAGCAAACAAAACTTTTTTTGGATGTTCATCTTATGATAAAAAATCCGGACAGGCACATTGACAGTTTTATTGAAAGCGGTGCTGACCTGATAAATGTTCATGTTGAAGAATGTCCTCATCTTGACAGGACTTTAAATTATATTAAGGGTAGAAAAATAAAAGCTGCTGTGGCATTAAATCCTTCAACACCTTTATGTTTTGTTGAAAATGTTTTTTCTTGTCTGGATATGATACTTATTATGACAGTGAATCCGGGTTTTGGAGGGCAGGAATTTATTGGTGGAATGATATATAAAATTAAAAAACTGAAGGAAATGATTTTGAAATATAGAAATTACTCCAGGGATTTAAGAACAATAGATATACAGGTTGATGGAGGAATAAATTCAGATACTGCAAAACTTGTAATAGATGCAGGAGCAAATGTTCTTGTTTTAGGTACTGCTTTGTATAAATCAGAAAATCCTGCTGATGTTATTAATAAGGTCAGAGAAAAATTTCGAAAAATAGTTTAAATATCCTGTTTTCCGAAATTAAAAATTGTAACTTCTGCCAGTTTTTATCCAAAAATAATAGTCCTGTTAATTATTTTTTTGCTCTTATTAACAGGACTATTTTTACCTATAAGAAAGTTTTTTCTCTTTGTTTATTTACTCTTTTAATGATAATTGAGCTATTATCCCTTACCTTAAAAAATACAAGTAATAATTTCAAGGAACCAGATAACAAAAGTTTATCAGTCAGTACTAATTGCTTCAGACGGGCAGCCTTCTACTGCTTCCTGGATACATTCCTCATCATACTCATCATAATCTGTTTTTATGATAACTGCTATGTCCTTATCTTCATCAATCTTGAAAATGTCAGGACATGTTTCCTCGCAGAGCCCGCAACCCGTACAGAGTTCCTCATCTATTTTTACTTCCATTTAGGTTATCCTTTCTTCTGTTATTTTTAATATACTAGATGTTTTACCTATATAGCAAATCATTGTGAAATTTACAAGGATTTTTTATTTATATTTTTTTTATTTTTTTCGGTAATTTTTTTGATAGTAAATTTTGAATTTTACCAGGTTTTATAGCATGTTTTAAAGGCGATGTTTTTTTAATTTTTATTGGAAATTTAAAGCAGGTGCATATTTTCATTTAAAAATGTGTTATATTTATAGTAATTATTTTCTTAAATAATATTTCAAATATTTTGCCCATTTCAGGAAAGGTGATTCAAATGAAAAGAGAGATAACAATTCAAACAAAAAAATTTAAAATCAAAGCAACTTTGAACAAAACAAAAACAGCAGATAATATTATTAGCAGCTTACCCTTTAAGTCCATTGCAAATACTTGGGGCAATGAAATTTATTTTACGATTCCAGTATCAGCAAAACTGGAAAAGAGTGTTGAGATAGTTGAAGTTGGAACTGTGGCATACTGGCCCCCCGGGAGTGCGCTGTGCATCTTTTTTGGAAAAACTCCGGCAAGTGTTAGCGAAAAACCCCAGGCAGTAAGTCCTGTGACAGTTATTGGCAGCATTAAGGACATAAAAGATATTGAAAATTTAAAGCAGATAAATGGCGGGGAAGAAATTGAGGTTGTCAAATAAATTCAGTATTACAAAGAGAGAACTTTTATCAGAAGATATTTTTTATTCATTAACCAATATAGTAAATGATGCAATTATCGTTTCTGATTTATACAGAAAAGTGGTGTACTTTAACAGGGCAGCAGAAAAAATTTTTAATTTCACAGGTGCAGAGATACTGGGAAAATCCATTGGTAATATACTGCCCCAGGACATACTTTCTGTCGACGAGAAACATAGACTAAAGAGCAGGGAAAAATTACAGGAAGTAATAGGAAGGAAGAAAAATAATATAAAAATACCGCTTGAAGTTTCAATCAGCAGATGGCAGTCAGGTAACGGGTTGTTTTTCACAATAATAGTCAGAGATATAACTGTAAGAAAAAATACTGAAGAAAAGTTGAGATACTTAAGCTTTCATGATAATTTAACAGGCCTTTATAACAGATCCTATTTTGATGAAGAGCTTAAAAGGCTGGATACTGCAAGGCAGCTTCCTTTAAGTATCATTATTGGGGATTTAGACGGTTTTAAACTGGTCAATGATGCTTTTGGTTATAAGGAGGGTGATGAGCTGCTGAAAAATTTTGCAGCAGTTCTTAAGGAATCCTGCCGCTCTGATGATATTCTGGCAAGATGGGGAGGAGATGAATTTGTAATAATGCTGCCGAAGACTGACAGTAAAGTTACAAGGGAAATAATTGAGCGTATAGAAAACAACAGCAGGATTTTAGGAACAGGTGAAATACCATTAAACATTTCTCTTGGTTTTTCAATAAAAGACAAACCGGAACAGAATATTGAGACTGTTATAAAAGAGGCAGAAAATGCAATGAAACAGAAAAAGATCATAGAAAGCAAAAGAGTGTCCAGTACCATAATAGCATCAATAGAAAAAAAGCTTCATGAAAAGAGTCATCGCTTAAGAGAAGTAAATGAGAGAATAGAAAAGATGGCAGTGCTTCTCGGGAAAGCCCTGAAGCTTTCCAGGAGTGAGATGGATAATATGCATTTGCTTGTGTCTTTTCATGATGTTGGTATAGTAGGAATAAAAAGAAGTATTTTAAATAAAAAAAGTAAACTTGCAGATAAGGAATGGCAGGTTGTAATGATGCATCCTGAAATCGGGTACAGAATTGCAAAATCTTCATCACAGCTTGCGCCAATAGCTGATGCCATACTTGCACATCATGAAAACTGGGATGGTTCAGGATATCCTTATCATTTGAAGGGAAATAAGATTCCTTTAATATCGAGAATCTTATCAATAGTTGAATCATATGATGTAATGGTTTATGGAAGAAATTATAAAAAACCTGTGACCAGGGAAGAAGCAATTAAAGAGCTGAAGAGATTTTCAAGAAAGCAGTTTGACCCCCAGCTAGTTGAGAAGTTCATAGGTATTATAATGCATGAAGTTGAAACCCCAAGTTTGTTTGAGATGGAAAAAATAAAAAGTTAATCCCAACAAATAAATTTATGAAATTAGAAATACCATATAATAAGGTTGTACTGCCGGTTGTTATACCTGATAAAAATCTTATAAAATTTAAAACCTCAAATTTTGTTCTCAGGCAGGATAATGAGGAAAAAGTAATACTTAATGTACTTTCAAATCCAGTTAATTCTGCTTTTCTATATGAAGTGGCGAAAGGAAAGAAAAGTGCCTGCATTCTTGTTTCTGACATAACACGACCCTGTCCATCCTATAAGTTTCTGCCCTATTTAATTGAGGAGCTGGATAAAGCCCGTATAAAAGATATAAAGATTGTTTTTGGGCTCGGTATTCACAGGAAACATACAGAGGAGGAAAAGAAAAAACTTGCAGGCAGGTACGCTGCTGATAGATGCAGGCTTATAGATTTTAATGCCGAAAGGTGCAGATTTGTCGGCAGGACTTCATTCGGAACCCCTGTTGAGGTAGACAAAGAGGTTATGGATTCTGAACTATTAATTGTAACAGGTAATATTGAATACCATTATTTTGCAGGTTATTCCGGCGGTGCGAAAGCAGTAATGCCGGGAGTATGTTCAAGAAACTCAATATCGGCAAATCATAAAATGATGCTTGATGATAATTCAGCTTCAGGCAGGTTCATGGGTAATCCGGTAAGGCAGGATATTGAGGAGGCAGGAAGTTTTGTAAAGATGGATTTTATTTTCAATGTCATACTTAACGATGATAAAAAAATAATTGCTGCTGTGTGTGGAAAAAACAATGAAGCGTTTAAAGAAGGTATAAAAATATATGATTCAATTTATGAGATAAGTACTGAAGAGAAAGCAGATATTATTATTGTATCACCTGGGGGATATCCAAAGGATATAAATCTTTACCAGGCGCAGAAAGCACTTGAAAGCGTAAAAGATATTGCAAAAGAAGGCGGGGTAGTCATTCTTGCAGCTTCTTGCCCTGAGGGGTTTGGAGAGGATGTTTTTGAGCAGTGGATGTATTATGCCAAGGATTATGAAATGCTCTACAAAAAAATAATGAAAGAATTTGTCCTTGGAGCTCATAAAGCTGTAGCTGTGTCAAAGCTTCTTACAAAAGTGGATGTACTTTTATATTCAGAGTTTGACTCTGATGTTACAGAGGGAATTGGCTTTGAAAAAATTGAGGATATCCAGGGATATATTGATGGCAAAATTTCAAAGAATAGTGATTTAAGAATTGCCTTTGTCCCTAACGGAAGGTTTATAAGGCTAATTTATAAATAGCTATAATGTCCTCTTTATTCAGTTTTTTGAAATTACCAAGAAGCCCCCACTGAAGCTCTTTTTCTGCCATTTCTTCAAATTTATCACTACCTATATTAAGCTCTCCAAGGGAAGTTGGAAGCCCAATTTCTTTAAGAAACTTTTTAAACCGGTTGATACCTTCAAGTGCAATATCATCTTCCGAACTAAAAAATGGGTCAACCCCCCATACCCTTGCTGCAAATTGAACAAACTTTCTTAAATTAAATTTGTATACGTATTTCATCCAGGCTGGAAAAA
>Ga0194111_10006111_pt1 | contig 13763 bp, 8 predicted proteins | sample TA2KigC300mmetaG_FD_146194 | JGI IMG/M metagenome (GOLD analysis project Ga0194111, IMG submission 146194) | Freshwater microbial communities from Lake Tanganyika, Tanzania - TA2015033 Kigoma Deep Cast 300m | ecosystem: Environmental > Aquatic > Freshwater > Lake | place: Tanzania: Lake... | reverse complement strand
CACAGGCCCCACACTGTCGCGACCCGGGGCCACCCGACACAGCCCCTCGGCCAACCCGCAACCCGAGCGCGGCCCCCGCCCCTCCCCAACACCATCGGCCCGTCATCGCCCTGAGCTCAGATGACTTGGGGGACGGGCTGGAGGGCGTCCGCGCTCCCACGGCACGGCATTACGGCGGTACTTGAGCGAGGATGCGTGAAACACCTGCGTAGGAGACGGCAATGTGAAGGGGGAAACGGCGGGGTCGAAGCTTGCGCTTCGACCTACGAGATGCGAGGGCTGCAATGCCGATCACCCGACGCGAGGCGCTCAAGACCGTTGGCGCGGGGCTGGTCAGCGCCGCCCTGGGCTCACGTGAACACGCGCGACCGGAGCAATCGATGCCACCGAACATCCTGTGGATCTCGTGCGAGGACATCAGCCCGCACCTCGGGTGCTATGGCGACCCGCACGCGAAGACGCCGGTGCTGGATGGGCTGGCCGCGCGGGGCGTGCGGTACACGCACGCGTTCACGGTGAGCGGCGTGTGCGCGCCAAGCCGGTCGGGGATCATCACCGGCATGTACCCGAGCTCGTTGGGCACGGACTACATGCGCTGCGTGGCGCAGCTTCCCGCGCACGTGAAGTGCTTCACCGAATACCTCCGCGCGGCGGGCTACTACTGCTCGAACAACGCGAAGACCGACTACCAGTTCAAGCACCCGCCTGGCGCGTGGGATGACTGCAGCCGACAGGGGCACTGGCGCAACCGCGCGCCCGGACAGCCGTTCTTCTCCGTGTTCAACCTGGAGATCACCCACGAGAGCCAGTATCGCACGCGGGGCGAGGACTACGCGAAGAAGAGCGCGCGCCTGAAGCCCGAGGATCGCCAGGACCCGGACGCGCTCAGCGCCTTGCCGCCCTACTACGCCGACACGCCCGAAACGCGCCGCGACTGGGCGCAGTACTACGAGCTGATCACCGTGATGGACTATCAGGCCGGCGATCTGCTGAAGCAGCTTGAGGAGGACAGCCTCGCGGACGACACGATCGTGTTCTGGTGGTCGGACAACGGCATGGGCTTCCCGCGAGCAAAGCGCTGGCTCTATGACTCGGGCTGCCGGATGCCGATGATCGTGCACCTCCCGGAGCGCTTCCGGATCGAGGGGCAGGCCGCACCGGGCTCGATGGATGATCGGATGATCAGCTTCCTGGACCTGGGGCCGACGGTGCTCAACCTCGCGGGCGTGCCGGTACCTGAGCACATGGATGGGCAGCCCTTCCTCGGGCCGAACCTGCCGAAGCCGAGGGAGTTCATCTTCGGCGCGCGCGACCGCATGGATGAGCGCTACGACATCATCCGCACGGTGAGGGATTCGCGCTACCGGTACATCCACCACTACGAGCCCTTCTTCCCGTACTACCAGCGCCTGCAGTACCGCGAGATCACGCCGACGATGATCGAACTACGCCGGGCCCACGCGGAGGGGAAGCTGCCGCCCGTCGCCGAGCAGTTCTTCGCCGACCGCAAGCCCATCGAGGAGCTGTACGACTCGGAGAATGACCCGCACGAGATCCGCAATCTGGCTGGCTCGCCCGAGCACCGAGGGGAGCTGCGGCGCCTGCGGAGGGTACTGCGGGAGTGGATGGTGGAAACGAAGGACCTTGGGCTGATCCCGGAGGCGGAGGTGGTGGAGCTTGAGAAGCGCTACGGCAACCGGTACGACATCCTACGGCGTCCGGAGAACCGTGGGTTGCAGGAGCGGCTGTTCGCGGTCGTCGAGGCGGGAGAGGCCGGGCGGATCGCGGCGTTGCGCGAAGCCCTCTCGGACCCACAGCCCTCGGTGCGCTACTGGGCGGCGATCTGGCTCGGCGAGCATCGCCCCGAGGCGGCCCTGGATGACCTCACGCACGCCCTCTCGGACGACTCGGCCATCGTCCGCGTGGCCGTCGCGAGGGCCTTGTGCAAGATGGGCCTCGCGGAGCGAGGGTTGCCCGTCCTCATGGCGGCACTGGAGGACGGGAACGAGTACGTGCGCTTGCGCGCCGCGACGGAGCTGGATTACCTGGACGAGATCGCCCGCCCGGCTCTCGAAGCGCTCCGCAAGGCGCGAGACGAAGACGAAAGCAACTACGTCAGACGACTCACCGAGCAGGCTGTGCGGGAGCTTGGGGGATAGGGGCAGGCTCCCAAAGGTCCTCCCGCGCGAGGACGCGAAGCAACGCGCGTTCGCTGCATCCTGCGAGGCGCTCGCGTGTCCGACCTGCCGCTCGATCTGCCGCCACCCAAGAAGCGCACGCGCCGTCGTCGTTTGCGACAGGCGGTGCGGGCGCACAAACGCGAGCCTACGCAGCTCGCGTTGTTCCGCGCGCCGGACGTGCAGAAGTGCGGGTTCTGCGGGGCGACCGTCACCGTGCTCGGAGATGCGGCGGCGTGCTCGGAGTGCGGAGGGATTGTCTCGCGGGACGAATGAACGGCGGGACGGAAGCGGGAAGATCAGAAGAACGCCGAAGAACGGCGAAGGACGGCAACGGAGGGTGAGCCATGACGAAGAAGCAGGCGTTCATCGCGGCGGTCCGCGGGGAGGAGCCGGATGTCGTGCCGGTCGCTCCGCTGATTCACTGTCGCTACGCGAACGAGGTGCTCGGCCGCAGTGATTGGCGGGCGGTGTTCGAGGTGCACCAGCTGATCGGCTCGTGTCACCATCGCGGGCCGATCGGCGTGGGCTGTCACGGCACGCTACCCGAGGGCTGGGGACGCGAGACGGTTGCGAGTCACACGGGCCCCGACGGCCGCACGGAGACCGCGTGGATCATCCGCACTCCCGACCGCGTGATGACCGGCCGGGATGTCGTCGGGATGATCCCCCACGATCCGCTCGTCGGCAAGACCGTCGAGTACCCCATCAAGGGCGTCGAGGACTGGCGCGCGTACCTCAAGCTGCTCGAGCTGCAGCTCGCCGGCATGGGCGAGCCCGCGACGGGCATGGTCGCCGAGGCGGTCGAGGTGATGGGGGAAGATGGAATGCCCAGCGTCAGCCTCGGCCCGGCCTACACGCACCTCGGCAGCGTGCGGGGGATGCAGGAGCTGGTGGTGGACCTCATCGACTACCCGGACCTCATGCGCGAGCTGTTCGCCGTGGCGCGCGAGATCGAGAAGCGGCATGTTGAGGCGTTCATCGCGGCGCCGACGGAGGTCGCCTGGCTGGACATCTGCTGGGCGACGGGATCGGACCTCGGCCCCGAGCGCTTCGAGGAATGGGCTTTGCCCGATGTCGTGGCCGCGATGGAGATCGTCAAACAGCACCCGGACAAGTGCATGGGCCTGTACACCCTCGGCCGCATCGGCAAGCTCTGCCCGATGCTCGTCGATGCGGGCGTGCACTTCATCGAGACCTTCGAGCCGAACCAGGGCGACATCACGCTCGCGGAGGCCAAGCGGCTCTACGGCAAGCGGACCTGCCTGATGGGCAACTTCGACTGCCTCGTCCTCGCCTACGGCACGGTGGACGACGCCCGCGAGGAAGCGCGCCGCTGCCTGCGGGAGGGGATGGAGGGCGGCGGCTACGTGATGGTCACCGGCGATGAGGTCCCCGCCGATACGAAGCTCGACAACCTGAAGGCGATGGTCGAAGTCGTTCAGGAAGAGGGGAGATACTGAACATGCCTCACTGCTCGTTCGGGGAACCGGAACTCGCGCTTCTGCGGGAGGTCATCGACTCGGGCGACCTCTGGCGGGGCACCGAAGGTCGCTTCGTCGGCGGATTCGAGGATCGCTTCGCGGAGCACACCGGCCGCAAGTACGTCCACGCCCTCTCGGCGGGCACTGCGGCGAACGAGGCGGCGCTGTTCGGCGTCGGCATCGGACCGGGTGACGAGGTCATCGTGCCTCCGTGCTCCTTCATCGCCACGTCGATGTCGGCGGTGGTCCTGGGGGCGGTGCCGGTGTTCGCCGATGTCGATCCGCGCACGATGGGAATCACCGCCGAGGCCATCGAGGCCGCCCTCACGCCGCGCGCGAAGGCTGTCGTCATCGTGCACCTGTGGGGCCAGCCGGCCGAGATGGACGCGATCCTACAGGTCGCGCGGAAGCACGACCTCAAGGTCGTCGAAGACTGCGCGCAGGCCTTCGATGCGTACTACCACGGCCGCATGGTCGGCACGTTGGGGGATGTCGCGTGCTATAGCCTGCAGCAGAGCAAGCACATCACCTCCGGCGAGGGCGGCATGATCACCACCGACGACCCGGAAGTCTACCGGCGCGCGGTGCTCTACGCGAATTGCGGCATGCCGTGGTATCGGTACGGACTGGAGAAGCCCTCCGCGCAACCGGTGGCGGGCATTCCGACGCGTGGGCACTTCGCGTGGGGGCACAACTACCGCATGAGCGAGCTGCAGGGCGCGGTCGCGTGTGCGCAGTTGGAGAAGATCGGCGAGTTCAACGCGCGGCGGCGGGAGATTGTCGCGGCCATCGAATCGCAGATCGCCGGGGTAAACGGCGTCGCCCCCGCGTGCGTCCATCCTGATACGCAGCCGAACTACTGGGTCTATCCGCTCTGGGCGGTCGGCTGGTCCGCCGCCGAGCTGGGCGATCGCGTCCGCGAGAAGACCGGCGTGGGCCTCGGCGGCTACGCGGAGATCAACTACCTGGAGAGCGTCTATCAGCAGATGCAGGCCGAGCGCCGCACCTCGCTGGGCACGCCCCTGCCCGACTATGTGCACTACACGCCGGGCGTGTGCCCGCAGGCGGAGAGCGCCGCGTTGCACTGCATCCCGATGGGCTGCCACCCCCAGGTTGACCTCGAAGCCGTCCGCGCGCAGGCCGCCGCCATCCGGGAGGCGCTGGGATGAGGCAAGGTGACAGGTTACAGGTAACAGGCGACAGGCACGGCAACCACCCGCGCTCGTGGCTGTGGCTTGCCGTTCTTGTCCTGCCCTTCCTGTCACCTGTTACCCGTTACCTGTCACCTGCCGTTGCCGCCGACCCCATCGAATGCGAGGGTGGCCGGCGTGAGCGGATGAACGGGTACCTCGTGCTGCACTTGCAGGGCACGCCCGAAGAGATGGGGCGCCAGCACGGGCTGCTGTGCAAGCGCGAAGTGCAGCGCATGGTGAAGGACCTGCTGCTGGAGGGCGAGTGCCCCTCTCGGGAGCAGCACACCCGCATGGTCCAGGGCGCGATGGTGATGGAGCGCTACCTGGAGCCCGAGTTCCGCCGCGAGCTGCGCGCGCTCGCCGAGGCGGCGGAAGTGGAGTACGGTGACATCGTCCTTGCCCAGCTCTTCGGCGACGTGCAACGCGCCCAGCGCTCCAGTAGCAGTGGCACGCGCGGCTCGCCCGCGGATGACGATGGTGGCATGCGCGGCCCGCGCATGGATGATCCCTGGCAGTGCACCTCCTTCGCCGTCTTCGGGCCGGCGACGCGCACGGGCGAGTGCATCGTCGGGCGCAACATGGATTTCTGGGACCACGGCGTCAGCTCGTGGGGCGGCGTGCTCATCCACTACCGGCCCGACCGTGGCCTGCCCTTCGTGACCACCTCCTGGGTCGGCATCATCAACGGCTGGACCGCGATGAACACGGCGGGGATCGTCTCCGCGAACAACAGCTCCTTCGACGGCAAGTCCGATTCGCTGGAGGCCCTCAGCACCTGCTTCATGGTCCGCAAGGTCGCGCAGTACGCGAAGACCGTGGACGAGGGCGTCGAGATCGTGAAGAACACCCCTCGCGCCTGCGGCACGAACCTGATCGTCGCCGGCGGCAGTCCCCCGAACGCCGCCATTGTGGAGTTCGACCACGAGGAGGCGGTCGCCCGCTACGCGCAGGACGGCTGGGTCGCAGCGGACAACAGCTTCCAGGCGCTGTACCAGAGGCCGTCGGCGTACAGCTACATCGGCTATCGTGCCGAGCGCCTGAAGGACCTGATCGAGGAGAACCACGGGAAGATCGACCGCAAGATGAACTTCGCCTCCGCCGAGGGTGTGCCGCTGAGGTCGATCAACCTGCACTCCGCGATGCTCTTCCCCCGCGATCTGCGGTTCAACGTGTCGATGACGCAGAAGCCCGCCGCCGACCACTGGTACCGCCCGTTCCGCTTGACGCCTGAGGGCCTGCAGGCGGTGCGGCTGGATGAGGCGTGGCGGGAGGTCTGGAACACGGAGACCGCGCAATGACCGACGCCGTCCCCCTCGCTTGCATCGTGGCCGGTCTCAGTCTGCTTGTCTTCGCCTCGACCCCGTCACTCGGGGCGGCTTCCCCCGAGGCGCGCCTCACGGTCACTCACGAGCGCCTGCGTGACGAGCCGATCTCGCCCTTCATCTACGGGAACTTCATCGAGTTCCTCGATCACCACGTCCAGGGCATGCGCGCGCAGATGCTGGACGACGTGAGCTTCGAGGGCCTCCTGCCGCCCGCCGAATGGTGCTACTGGCAGCGCGACAAGGACATGGATGATCACCCCTGGCTGCCGACCGGCGAGGGGGCCGTGGACATCGTCGCCGAGGGCGCCTTCAACGGAGCGAAGTGCTGCCGCCTGCAGGCGTCGAGCGGCATCCGCCAGGGCGGCCTCTCGCTCCATGCGGGGAGGAAGTACACGCTCTCTCTCTACCTCCACGGCGAGGGCCCTCTGACCGTCAGCCTCGGACGTGACCTCGGCCCCTTCGTCGCCTCCTACGCCGAGGCACAGATCACCGACATCGGCCCGGAGTGGTCCAAGCACACGGTCGTCCTCGCTCCCGACACGACCGACCCGAATGCCGAGCTGGCAATTCGGGGACACGATCCGAATTCGGTAAGGCGTGAATTCGGTCATGTCCCCCAATTGCCCGGCGCTCTCTACATCGACCAGGTCACCCTCCTCCCCGATGACCACGTGCAGGGGTGGCGGCGGGACGTCGTCGATGCGGTGCGCGCGCTGAAGCCCAACTGCCTGCGCTTCGGCGGGTCGGCGGTCATCTACTACGACTGGCGCCACGGCATCGGCGATCCCGATCACCGCGTGCCCTTCTCGAACCAGCCCTGGGGCCGCATGGAGCCCAATGACGTGGGGATGGACGAGTTCCTCCAGTTCTGCGCGCTCGTCGGCGCCGAGCCCCTCGTGTGTGCCAGCTACAACGTGGGCGGCCCGGAGGACGCCGCCGCGCAGGTCGAGTACTGCAACGGTGACACCTCTACCAAGTGGGGTCGTCTGCGCGCCGAGAACGGTCATCCCGAGCCCTACCACGTGCGCCTCTGGCAGGTCGGCAACGAGCAGGCGGGCGAGGAGTATGAGGCCCGGTTCGCGAGCTACTGCCGCGCGATGCGCGCCGCCGATCCGTCCATCGAGATCTGCTCCTCCTTCCCGACCGACGCCCTTCTCGAGCGCGCCGCCGATCTCATCGACTACCTCTCGCCGCATCACTACACGCCCTCGCTGCAGGCCTTCGAGAACGACCTCCAGGCCCAGCGCGACCGCATCGCCCGGCTCGGCCGGGGCCGACGCATTCGGCTGGCGATCACCGAGTGGAATCACACCGCGGGGGATTGGGGCGGGGCTCGCGCTCTCCTCGCCACGCAGTACAACGCGCTCTTCTGCGCCCGCGCCCTGCACCTCTACCAGCGCAACTCCGACCTCGTCGCCGTCGCCAACCGCTCGAACCTCACGAACAGCTGGTGGGCCGGCGTCGTGCAGACCACGCGCGATTCGCTCTTCGTGACCCCCGCCTACTACACGATGCAGCTCATGAGCACCCACTGCGGCGCGTGGCCGCTGAAGGTCAGCGGCGCTGACGGCGGCGCGCTGGATGTGATGGCGACGATCTCCGACGACGGCTCGCGCCTCACGATCACCGTGGTCAACGACGGCCCGGATGCCGTCACCGCCACGCTCGACCTGTCCGCGCACCTGAAGGCGTCCCGCCGCGCGCAGTGCTGGGTCCTTGCCGCAGACGGACCGAATGAGATGAATGATGCGCCGCGCCCGAATCACATCCGCCCGATCGCGAGCCGGCCGCGCGTCGGACCGACCTTCCGGCACGAGTACCCGGCGTGGTCGCTGATGGTGCTGGGGATCGGGCGAAATTAGGGACAGGCCCCAATTTCGGACGGACATCTTGTCCGAAATTGGGGCCTGTCCCTAATTTCGCCCGACGAACGGAGACCCTCCCATGACCCACCACGAGCGCCTCTTGCGCTCCGCCCGCGGGGAGCCCGTTGACCGCGTTCCGATCTCTCCCCCCATCGGCTTCGACCCGATCGCCTGGGACGAGCGCGGCGAAGAGACGCACCCCGATGATCCCCTCTGGACCGAGGTCGCTCGCCTCTGCGCCGAGCACTGCGATTGCCTCGTCCACCTGCCTGCTACGGGCCCGCTCTTCGACCGCCGGTTCCTCCTCACGCCGACGCGGCACATCGAGCGCCTCCCCGACGAGCAGGAAGTCGGTTGGGTCATCCAGCGGCATGTCGTGCATACGCCGAAGGGCGACCTCACCACCACCGACAAGCACCGGCCCGGGATCGCGACGAGCTGGTACACTGAGCCGCTGGTGAAGACCGTCGAGGATGCCGAGGCCTTGCTCTCCGTTCCGTACGAGTTCGTCCCGCCCGACCTCTCGCCCGCGCTGCAGTACATCGAGAAGGTCGGCGAGCGCGCCCTCGCCGAGGCCAACATCTCAACGCCGCTCGTCTCCGTCTCCCGCCTCATGCACTTCGATCAGTTCCTCCTCTGGTGCGCCGCCGAGCGCGACCTCATCCATCGGCTCATCTCCACGATGGCCGAGCGCGTCCGCCTCGGCCTCGAGTACGTGCTGGCCGCCGGCCTCGGCCCGTGCTTCTGGATGGGCGGTTCCGAGCAGGCCACGCCGCCGATGATGAGCCCCGCGATGTATGATGACTTCGTCGTCCGCTACGACGCGCCGCTGATGGACCTCATCCATCAGCACGGCGGCCTCGTCCACGTGCACTGCCACGGGAAGGTGCGGGGAATCCTGGACCGCCTCGTCGCGATGGGCGTGGACCTGCTCGATCCCATCGAGCCCCCGCCCGATGGCGACGTAACGATGGCCGAGGCCCGCGAGCTGACGAAGGGGAAGATCACGTTGTTGGGCAACATCGAGTTCCGCGAGCTGGAGTTCGCCTCACCCTCCCGCATCCGCGAACTCGTGCGCACCGCGATCCGCGAGGCCGGTGAGCGCATGGTTCTCTACCCCTCGGCGACGCCGATTGAGAGGCTGACGGTGAGGTACCGGGACAACGCCTTGGCCTACATCGACGCGGGGCGAAATTAGGGACAGGCCCCAATTTCCGACGGACCTCATGTCGGAAATTGGGGCCTGTCCCTAATTTCGCCCATCGGAGGCCCCTATGACTTCCCGCGAACGCGTCCTTGCCGCCCTCAACCACGAGGAACCCGACCGCGTGCCCCTCGACCTCGGCTCGACGGCGGTCACCGGGATCTCGGCGAGCGCGCTGTCGAAGCTCCGGCTCGCGTTGGGGCTCGACGGTCCGTGTGACCGCGTGAAGGTGGTCGAGCCCTACCAGATGCTTGGCGAGGTGACGGACGATCTGCGGGATGCGCTCGGGATCGACACGGTCGGGCTTGGCAGACGCGCGACGCTGTTCGGCTTCGAGAACAAGGACTGGAAGCCGTGGGAGCTGTTCGACGGCACGCCGGTCCTGGTGCCGGGCGCCTTCAACACGGAGCCCAACCCGGACGGCAGCCTCTACATGTACCCGCAGGGCGACCGGCACGCGCCGCCGAGCGGCAAGATGCCCGCCGGGGGCTACTACTTCGACTCGATCATCCGCCAGGAGCCCATCGACGAGCGCCACCTCGACCCGCAGGACAACCTCCAGGAGTTCGAGCCGATCTCGCGGCGCGACCTCGCCTCCTTTGAGGCCGAAGCGCAGCAGCTCTACGACACGACCGATCGCGCGATCGTCGCGAACTACGGCGGCACGGGCTTCGGAGACATCGCGCTCGTGCCCGCGCCCTGGCTGAAGCACCCGAAGGGGATCCGCGATGTCGAGGAGTGGTATGTCTCGACCGTCGCGCGGCGGGACTACGTGCTGAAGGTCTTCGAGGGCCAGCGCGACATCGCGCTCGCGAACCTCGCGAGGATCGCCGAGGTCGTCGGCAACCGCGTCGCCGTCGTCATGCTCACCGGCACGGACTTCGGCACGCAGCGTGGGCCGTTCATCTCACCACAGACGTACCGCGACCTCTACCAGCCCTTCCACAAGGCCCTCAACGACTGGGTGCACGCGAACACGGCCTGGAAGACGTTCATCCACACCTGCGGTGGCGTCGAGCCGCTCATCAACGACTTCATCGAAGCCGGCTTCGACATCATGAACCCCGTGCAGTGCTCCGCCGAGGGGATGGACCCGCGCCACCTGAAGAGGGAGTATGGCGGCCGCGTCACCTTCTGGGGCGCGGGCGTCGATACGCAGAGGACGCTCCCCTTCGGCACACCGGAGGAGGTGCGCCGCGAGGTCCTCGAACGCCTGGAGATCCTCTCCCCCGGCGGCGGCTTCGTCTTCAACCCGATCCACAATGTGCAGGCCAAGACGCCGGTCGAGAACCTGCTCGCGATGTTCGAGGCCCTGCGCGAATTCGGCCGTCCGTAGTACGGATGTGACCTCGATCATGGTCCGGCCCGAACCCTTCCGGCGCTTCAGAGCGTCTAATGGGCAGGGGCCAACCACAGCTACTCCGTCGCCTCGTCCCGTCTCGTGACTGTCGTCCACATCGTGGCTGTCCTTACCTGGGGAGGGATCGTGGATGAAGCACGTTGCGCTGCTGTGCCTCGTCGTTCTCCTCGCGCTGGTTGCGTCCGCCGCACAAGCCCTGACGATCACGGGCAAGGTCGTCGATCCCGCCGGCAAGCCCATCGGCGGCGCGACGGTCTGGCTGCACTTCAGGGGTCCCGGCGGGCCCTACCAATGGCAGCCCGTCGCCTCCATGCAGACCGCGGCGGATGGCTCGTTCTCGCTGACCGACCCCTCGCGCGAGAAGATCAGACCCACCGATGCCGAACGCTACGCCGTCACGGCGCACAAGGCCGGCCTGGCCCTCGACGGCGTGTCGGTTAGTGACCCCGCCACGCCGGTCACCCTCACCCTCGCCGAGCCGTCCACCATCACGGGTCGCGTCCTGGGCGCGGGGGGGAAGCCTGTCGAGGGCGCGCGTGTCGCTCTGACCGTTGGCAACCTGCGGCCCGACCCTCACTCCATCAGGCGCTACTTCATCGTCCCCGACGACGTGAGCGAGGGGCTGGCCGTGCGCACGGATGCGCAGGGCGCGTATGACTTGCGCCTATTGCCAGCGGGCTGGCAGGCGGGGCTGACGGTGACGGCGCTGGGTTACGGCCGCGTGCGAACGCAAGGCGACGTTCGCGACCGCGCGCTCTTCGTTCTTGAGCGGGCCGGAAGCCTTCGAGGGAAGCTCGTCTTTGCCCGCAAGCCCGACCGTCTGGCTGAGTGCGTCATCCGGGTCTATGCCCCGTTGCACGAAGGCTTCCTCGTCCAGGAGGAGGCGTCCCCGGACGACCAGGGCGCCTTCGCGTTCCCCGAGCTGCCTCCCGGAAGCTATCGGCTCTCCGTCGAGAAGCAGCCCTCGCAGGACGAGCACCTGGTTGGCGTGAGCCGCTTCACGGTCACCTCCGGCGAAGAGGCCATGCTGGAATGGGGCGCTCAGAAGACCTACCCTGTGCACGGGCGGGTCATCGCGTCCGATACGAAGAACGGTCTGCCCGGCGTCGCCGTCGCCTTCTACTTCCAGGGCAGCGACGGCTCCTACTCCCCCAAAGCAACCACCGGGCCCGACGGCGTCTACGACGCGCGCTGCATCCAGGGCACGTACATGGTGTCGGCCTGGGCGCCCAACTTCACCCGCGCGAAGGACCGCCCCTCCGTGACCGTCGAGGTCGGGCCGGGCCAGAGCGGCGCCGCCGCCGACCTCATCCTCGATCGCGCTCGCGACCTCACCATCCGTGTCGTGGACACCAGCGGCCGGCCCGTTGCCGAGGCAGCCGTTCGCAGGGGCGTCGACTTCGCCCCCGAGTACGTGGCCGGGAAGACCGACTCGAAGGGCCAGTTCGTCGCGAGCAAGGTGGGGCCGGGCCTCATCAAGTTCTGGGCCGACAAGGGCAGTCTGGCTACCGCCACGAGTCGCCAGGTCGATGGCGCGAAGGAGAAGGGACCGATCACACTGGTCCTCCAGCCGGGTGTCCTGTGCACCTTGCGCGCCAAGGTGATCGATCAGGACGGCAAGCCCGTCTCCGCGGCGGAAGTCTACGTGCACCAGACGCGCGGCGATGCCCGGTCCTCCGACCGAGCGGGGCTGACGGACGCCGCGGGAGCCTTCGTCAAGGCGAACGCGCGGCCGGGCGTCACCTACGCGTTGGAGTTTCGCGCCGCGCACTGCAGCCGTTACACGACCGGTCAGTGGACGGCCACTCCCGGCGCCGCACATGACTTCGGCGCCATCCGCCTACAGCGCCGGACCGGCTTCGTTGCCGGGACCGTGACCGACGAAGCCGGCACGCCGCTCCCCGGTGTCATCGTGCTGAATGCAGGCGGCGGCCCCGAGACTGTGAAGGTCACGACCGACGACCAGGGACGCTTCCGTCTCGAAGGTCTCGAATCCGGTTCCGCGTGGGTCGTCGCTCAGGCCGCTAACCGGCCCCTCGCCGGCGTGCGGGTGGAGGTCGGTGTGGGTGACGTGAAGCTCGTCCTGCGCCCGCGCGGCCCAGCCGCGATGGGGCCCCCGCCTGCGCCGCGGCCGAACCCCGTTCCTCCGGAGGAGGCCAAGCGCCTCGCGCGAGGGATGCTGGTCTGGCAGCTCAACGAGACGAATGGCCCCAAGAACTACGGCCGTGAGCTGTTGGTCCGCTGGCTCGCCCACATCGACTCACAGGCAGCCTTCGAGGCCGCCGCGGCGCACGGCGACGACGCCGGCCCCATCCGCCTCGAACTCGGCAAGCTACACCTCGCCGACGATCCCGATGAGAGCCTCGCTCTGATCACCCAGTGCGGCGATGCGCACTACGCGGCCCGCACGCTTTACGAGGCCGCCCGTGAGTACGCGACGACCAACCCGGACCTTGCTCGTCGTTGCGTGGAGGAGGGTCTGTCGATCGCCAGCGCCATCGAGGATGCCCGCTGGCGCCTAGCCACGCAGGCACAGCTGGCGAGCGAGCTGCTGAAGACCGACCCGGCCCGCGGCGCGCAGCTACTGGCTCAGGCCCAGACCGAAGCCTCGGCCCTCGGCGTGGCGGATAGCGACGCGTACGTACGGGGTGTGGTCGCGGAGTGTCTCTGCGAACGCGACCTCGACGCAGCGCTCACGCTGGTGGAGCCGATCGAAGACCAGAGCGCGCGCGACCGGCACTTCTCCAACCTCACGCGGCACGTCGCGCGCACCAACCCGGATCGAGCCCTCGAGCTGATGGGCCGTCTCAGCGGCACCTGGGCCCGCGATGGCGCCCTCGCGACCGCACTCCCCTTCTTCCCGCCCGACCAGATCGACCGGGCCATAGAGTTGGCTCGCGGCATCCAGGACCAGTACCAGCGATCCCGAGGCTTGACGCTCCTGGCCTCGGTGGCGCCCCAGGACCGCCAGGCCGCCTTGCTGGAGGAGGCTGCTGCAGGTCTGGTCGGGTCCGGGGATGGCTATCGCGGCACCGGCGGACGCGCCGGCGAAGCCGCTGCCAGGGTCGCGTGCGTTGCCCGGCGCCTGGGCTACACCGCCTGTGAGGACCTTGCCCTGGCCGCCATCGCGGCGGGCGCTCGGGATGCCGCGTATT
>Ga0194111_10006110_pt1 | contig 13764 bp, 9 predicted proteins | sample TA2KigC300mmetaG_FD_146194 | JGI IMG/M metagenome (GOLD analysis project Ga0194111, IMG submission 146194) | Freshwater microbial communities from Lake Tanganyika, Tanzania - TA2015033 Kigoma Deep Cast 300m | ecosystem: Environmental > Aquatic > Freshwater > Lake | place: Tanzania: Lake... | reverse complement strand
ACGCACAATCGATACTTCCCCGACTTAGACGAGCTTCGTGAGATCGTAGGCGAACAGTTGCGAGCTTGGTGGAAACCAAACGAAGCGCTTCGGCGATTATGCCGCATTACTTAAGACGCTCTGTATAGTTATTGACATCGACGTGTTTGACAGCCGCCCTGGCAGGCTGGGCGACCACGAACCTGCGCGTCCTCGCCAAGCCGTCGCCGGCAGAGCAATTTATCCGGGTTTTAGTCGTTGACACCAGGCTAATGAGGACGCGGGCCGATCCGATCGGGAGGCGGCGCCAGCATCTCCCATCATGGCGTTCGTCGAGTAGCTGCGGGCGCGATGATACCAACCTGCCGTCCGCTGCAGGCCGCTGAGGGCCAGGCCAAAGGACAACGGTAGATGGCCGCTGTGGTCGTCAGTGTGGAGTGTCCAGGCCACAGTGGGTCGTGGTGCATGGTTCAAGCATCGCAAGCCAACCGCGCGTGCAGTGCACTTCCAATCCCCAACACACCTCGCCCCGCACTCAGGCGCAGCTCCCGGCTATTGGCTATGGCATGAGGATAGCCGAGATCGGGGCCGGATTTGGCCGTCTTCGCGGGAGCCTCGCGACTCGACGCGAAGGAGGGTGCGCTCAGGGAGAGCCTAATCGCCCAGGGCACATCGTTGCCTAGGAAATGGCTGCGACGCGGAGGTCCCTTAGCGCACTCAACGCTCCCAGCGGCGCACCCCCACCCCGTATCGGCCGCGCCCCGCTCCGCCGCTTCGGCCCGAAATGCTCCCGATGCGCTAACCACACCGCATCCACAAACGCTTTGGAGCCGAGCACCACCCCATCCGTCATGTGCCGAATCCGCAGCCGTAACACCTCGCCCACGTTCAACTCCCCGCCCTTCTGCAACACCCGTCGAATCTGCTCCCGACTCAACGCCGCCTTCCCGCTGCTCCCAGACACCCCTGCCCTCACATACAGACGCTTCCGATACTCCGCACCCACCTCCCGCCACTCACGCACCTCCACCTTCCTCGACTCGCCAACTGCCGCTCCAGCCTCCGGACCAGCCAAGAGCGGAGCGCGGGCATCTTGCCCGCGGGCCCCTGTCCCTGCCCCTGCCTCTTCCCCTGGTGCCCCCGCCGCCCCTGCCCGCGTCGCCTGGCCCCCTCCCGCGCAAGTCCCGCCCCGTGACGCTCCCGCACTTCCGCCCGCGTACAAACTCAACAACCCCGACCGCGCCGTCGCGTCCCCAGCCACCGCCGCCCCGTACCCGCAATGCCGGTAGTCCTTCGGATCCTCCACCAATCCCGCCCGCACCGCGTTCAAGTCGATGTACGCCGACACCGTCTCCAACACCCCCGACTGATCCTCGACCAACACGCTCCGGAACCGTTCCGCCCACAACGTCCCAAACCGCTGATGCCGTATGTTGTACCACTTGCTGAACCGCTGCTTGAACTCCTTCATGAACTCCGACACATCCCCCATCCGCGCCAGCATCCGTTTCCGAATGTCCGCGTCCACCCGACCATGCTCGTGCAACCCCTTCTCGGCCTCATAGAGCAGGCCGGCCTCTCGGGGCTTGGCCTTCCCATAGAGGGCCTTCATGCGCTCGACCAACTCCTCGTCGGTCGGGTTCTGCTCGGCCGGAACGCGGACCAGGACATGGAAGTGATTGGACATGATGCAATAGGTGATGACTTCGAGGCCGCAGAAGGTGGCCAAGCGCCGGAGGAGCCTGACCAAGGTTTCTTTGCCGAGGTCATCCAGGAGGTGTTGCGCGCCGACAATGCGTGAGACGCAGTGGTACACAGCGGGTCGGTCTTTGATCTTGATGCGGGTCTTTGTCATAGAGCTGTGAGGTTATCGTTGAGGAGTGGAGCTGTCAACTTCAATAAGTCATGAATATTAAGTTGGGCATCGCTACTCTGGAGGCAAGGCAATGGAGGCAATGGGGCGGGTGATGCCGTCAACCACCTGGCCAATGCGGCGGCTCATTTCTGCAAAGAAAGTCAGACAGGTTCGATCCCGGACGCTTGCCTGTTCGACGCGCACAGGCCCGGGCCTCGGCTTGCAGGGCCCGTCGCAGGATGCTCAACACCCTGTCTCTCGCCGCCACCGGGTGGCGGACCCGGCAGCGGTCCTCCCGTGCTCACATCCAGTGGAAAATAGTGTGGCGGGATTAAGGTACTTGACACCACTCCGCTGCGCCACAGTGGGAGCCGGAGCGGAGATCTTGGCCTGGCGAGCCGGGCCCGCAACGCTCAACCCCGTTCACCGCTCCTCCTCTTACTCGATGCGGTAGAGGTGGGACAGGGTGCGGATGAGCAGGCTATCGTGGACCAAGGCTGGAGTCGCCATGCACATCTCGCCCAAGGAGTTGACGCGCTCGAGATGGAAGGTGTCGCCTGCGGTGCAGACGTAAGTGTCGCCGTCCTCGCTCAAGCAGAAGACGCGGCCACGGTAAGCCCAGGGTGACGCGGTGAACCCGGCAGCCCCATCAGGCTTGAGGCGTTGTTTGTCGTATAGCTCGCGTCCGGTGTGCGCGTCGCGGGCGCTGAGAAAGCCGAAGTCCCAGAGGACGTAGAACCGACCCTGGTAGACGAGGGTCGAGGGGTTGTACGGGGCCGCGTTGGGCTCGAGCCAAGCGATGAACTGGCTGGCGCGTTGGTCGCCCGGCAAGGTTAAGTCGCCGGTGCCACCCGGTTTGATGGCGTAGACGGGTTTGTTGGGCTGGAGCCGGTCGCCGACATAGCCGGCCGCCAGGTACAGAAGGCCATCGGCGGCGAAAGGGGTTGGGATCGTGATGCTCGAGAGGCCGCGGAGTTCCCAGAGCAGGCGCCCTTCGAGGTCGTAGCTGCGGACCCTCTTGCGGCCTGGGGTGACTAGTTCCGTACGTTGTTCGTGGCTCCAAATGAAGGGGGTAGCGAAGTTGCTGGGTTCATCGCGGGGCACACGCCAAACCTCGCGCCCGGTGCGCGTGTCGTAGGCCGCAGCGAAGGACTCCTCCTCGTTATCGTTCACCACGTAGACGCGGTCGCCCTCGAGCACGGGCGAGGCGGACGTGCCCCAGCCATGGGCCATTTTGCGCGGCGTGAACGGCTGCGACCAGAGGATGTCCCCGGCAGTACTGAGGCAATACAAGCCGAGGTGGCCGAAGTACGCATAGACGCGCTCGCCATCTGTGACGGGCGTCTCGGATGCGTAGCTATTCTTGACGTGGATAGGTGTCGACGGTGGAGCGGCATGCACCTCTTTCGTCCACAAGGTCTTGCCGCTTGCCCAATCCAGGCACAGGACTTGCCACCGATGCCGGTGCGGCGAGGGTTCGGGTCGATCCCCGCCGAAGTAGAGGCCCTTTTTCGGCGGTTCGGTTTCGCCCTCGCTGACGACCGTGGTGAGGAAGACGCGAGATCCCCAGACGATGGGCGAAGACCAGCCACGGCCGGGGATCGAGATGCGCCAGGCGACGTGGGTCTCGGGGCCCCAAACCAGGGGCAAGCGTGGGGAGTGGCCGATGCCACGGGCCTCGGGGCCGCGGAATTGGGGCCAGGTGTCCTGGGCAACGGTGGCGATGGCGAGCAACGGGACACCAGCGAGGCGGAGGGCCCAGGCGCCTTTGGGTTTCTTGGGCACGAACGGCAAAGCAGAGTGGTCGAGCATATTGCACACCTGTTACCGGAACTCGGGGTGGCTTGGCAAGGTTTGTCAAAGGCGAACGCGCCGCGGAACGACGCGGGACCAGACGGAACGAGACGGCTTGCGCGGGGGCGTTGGCTTGACTTATCCTGCCGGCCCGGACGCGCACTTGACGCGAGATTGGAGTCGGAGAGTGATGGGTGCCTGGTGGCCCCCGCGGTCTTCAAAACCGTTGTCTCGGCACACCGTGCCGGGAGGAGTGTTCAATTCGCTCCCTCTCCGCCATCTCCGCCAATCCGACCCAATTCGACGTTGACGGTCGGGGGAGCACCGTTACCATCGCTCGCTCATTGATCGGCGCACGATAAGTCGAACCTGAAAACAGAAAGCGAACAATTATGCCTGTGAAAGTTGCAATCAACGGTTTTGGCCGGATCGGCCGCCTGGTCTACCGCGCCATGGTCGAACAAGGTCTGGTGGGCCAACAGGTCCAGGTGGTCGCCGTCGGCGATATTGTCCCGGCGGATAACCTGGGCTATCTGCTCAAATACGACTCGATCCAAGGCCGCTTCCAAGGAACGGTCGACTCGCGGAAATCAGCTCCGGACAAGCCGGAAGACGATGTGCTGGTGGTCAACGGTCAAGCCATGCAGGTCGTCAGCGCCAAAGACCCGGCGCAACTGCCCTGGAAAGCCATGGGCGTCGACGTGGTGATCGAGGCGACGGGCCTATTCTCCGACGTCGACAAGGCCAAAGGCCACCTCACCGCTGGCGCCAAGAAGGTTCTCATCACCGCGCCGGCCAAGGGGGATTGTCCGACGTTGGTCATGGGTGTGAACCAGGACAAGTATGACCCGGCCAAACACCACATCGTCTCGAACGCCTCCTGCACCACCAACTGCCTCGCGCCGATCGTCTATGTGTTGCTCAAGGAAGGCTTCGGCGTCGAGGAAGGGCTCATGACCACCGTCCATTCCTATACCGCCACTCAGAAGACCGTCGACGGCCCCAGCAAGAAGGACTGGAAGGGCGGTCGCACCGCGGCGCTCAACCTGATTCCCTCGACCACGGGCGCAGCCAAGGCCGTGGGCCTGGTGCTGCCGGAGGTCAAAGGGAAGCTCACCGGCATGGCGTTCCGGGTGCCGACCCCGACGGTTTCGGTGGTGGACCTGACTGTGCGCACGGTCAAGGAAACCAGCTACACGGAGATCAGTGCGGCCATGAAGAAGGCCAGCGAGACCTACCTCAAGGGAATCCTCGAGTACACGGAGGACCAGGTCGTGAGCAGCGACTTCATCCATTGCGCTGCCTCGTCCATCTATGACCAAGGCTCGGGCATCGAACTCAACAAGCGCTTCTTCAAGCTGGTGAGCTGGTACGACAACGAGTGGGGCTATAGCTGCCGCGTGTCCGAACTGCTCAAGTTCATGATCGACAAGGGCCTCTAAGCTCCCGTCAGTCCCCGCGACTCGCGGGCGATACCAGGGCGATACGATGCCTTCGTGACGGCGATCCAGGTGCGGATCGCCGTCACCTCCGCTCGAAGGTTAGGCCGGAGAGAACCCGCTCGACCACCAGGCTCGCAGCGATGCAGCCGGGATAGCGCTCCGGGGCGGTAGAGCCGCTCCAGACTGCCGAAGAGTTGTTCGTGGTCGGTCATGGCCGGCGCACGTCGTAGCAGAACAGGTTCTCGTGGTAGCGGAGGTAAAGTCGGCCCGCCACAATGACCGGATGGGTCCAGACATCATTCTTGTGTTCGGCCACCAGTCGGAATCGACCGGCGTAGTCGAGGCCGTCTTCCTTGGGCTCGAGCAACGCCATCTCGCCCTCCTGACTCAGACCGTAGAGCCGGCCGTCGGCGTACAAGACGGACCCCATGGCCAGGTCTTTGAGTTGGTGCCGGATGTGCCCCGTCCGAGTGTCGAGGCCCACCCAGCCTTTGGAGCGACGATAGAACGATCCGTACAGCGTTTGTCCGACTCGCACCAACCCGCCGTGACAGGTGTCCAAGTCCGTTACCCAGCGCGTCTCGACCCGTAGATCCGTCCCTTCCTGAATGAGCCGGAACAGTTTGCCTCCATCCGTGTCCGGCGCCGTCACGAAAACGGAGTCGCCCACCAAGACCGGCGTGGCAGCGATCACCGAATGACGCGTCGGTAGCGGGCGGGTCCATAGGAGCTTGCCGGTGTCGGCATCGACACCGAAGGCGTGCCGCAACGAGCAACTCACCAAGTGCCGCCGCCCCCCGAGCCTGAACAGGATCGGGGACGTGTAGCTGGCGTTATCGGCCTTGCCGCGCGGATCGGCCACGCGCTCGTGGAGAGGATCGGCGGTGGGACCCAGTAGGAGCGGTTCGCTCGCCCAAACGGTTGCGCCCGTCTCTTTGTCCAGTGCGGCCATCAGCGCGCGGGTTCCTCCCGGCGTGACCAGGACCCGCGGCCCGTCAATGAGCAGATTCTCGCTCAGGCCCCATGTGATATTCTCCCCGCCAAACCGCTCGAGGACATTCACGCTCCAGAGCTCCGCTCCGCTGGCAGCCTCGAGGCAGACCACTCGCCCGTGCGCGTTCGCATGGTACAAGCGCCCTTGACTGTAGGTGCAACTCGAACGCGCGCCGGGGTAGGGGTTCTTCCAGGCGCGTCCGTTCGTTGTTTGCCACAGACGCACGCCCGCAGGGTTCAGCGCGAAGATCTGCAGGGCTTCACCGAGGTCGCCCGTGAGGTAGATCCGGCCCCCGACAACGATCGGCGCCGAGTAACCGCGGCCCAATCCGGACGCCTGCCATAACCGTTGCGGTCCTGCTGCCGGCCACCGGTCGAGCAGACCCGTCTCGTCGCAAATGGCATCACGCCGCGGGCCGCGCCATTGCGGCCAACCCGGCTCGGGCGATGGGGTCAACGTCGCTCCCTCCGCCCCGTCCAATCCAGCGCTCCGGTCAGCGGCGTGCACAGGTAACGTCCACACCTCGAGCCAACAGGGGACCGAACCTATCGCCAGAGCCACAACCGAGCGTAAACACAAACGCAGTCGCATACGCACGGGAAGTTAGACTCCGCTGGACCGAATGGCGAGCCGGACGATGGTGCGCGTGGAGCCCCGGTCCCAAAGCCAGCAGGGATATGACAAGGGCCGGGGCGGTCGTTTGCCTGGGAGGCCACCCACCCGGGGGCCAGGACAAACGCTGGGGGACCCTGGTGGGCTGCAGCATGCCATTGGTGCCGGCGAAGGGACTTGAACCCCTACACCCTCACGGGTACCAGATTTTGAGTCTAGCGCGTCTGCCGATTCCGCCACGCCGGCTACCATGCCTTGCGATCTTCCACCCATTCTATTCTCGCCCTTGCCGCTTACCGACGCCGCGGCGGCGCCGGATCCAGGTGGGCCTGAGCGAGTGGGCGTACCGCAGGACCGCAAGTCTCATACACCACCAACCCCAGGGACGGCAAGTCTGGATGTTCATCGTTTCCCTCGATCAACCCATGCCGCCTCCCGGGCGGCCATGCGCTCGGACTCGCCGTGATTTACCTGCTCGACAGGTGCTTAGGGATCTCCTTCTACGCGCGGCGAGAAGTTGCGGCGTCCCCATCTCGGCGTTGCTTTCCTTGCGCCCAGCCCGTTAACCTGGAGTCACACATGAAACCTTGCCTGAAGCCCTCGGGGTCGGTCTGCCTCCTTGCCGGCCTTGCTTTGATCTCGTGCCGCCCCGCCCAGACTGCCGAAACCTGGGCTGACTTGCTCGCCCGCCCACTCGACTCGAGCCAACCCTACGCCTGGAAACACTTCGCGGAGGATCCGCAGGTCCAGCTTGCGGAGGTGTGGCAACTTCGGGACGGGGTTCTGGTCTGCCGCGGCACACCCCGAGGCTATCTCTACCTGGATCACAACTTCACGGACTTCACGCTCCGCTTCGAGTGGCGGTGGCCTGCGGACAAGAAACCAGGCAACGCCGGCGTATTGATGCGGATCAGCGGTCCGGACCGAGTTTGGCCGCGGAGCCTCGAGGCTCAGCTCAATGCCGGCCAGGCGGGTGATTTCTGGGGGTTAGTCGGTTATGGCCTGGACGGTCCGCCCGACCGAAAGCGCACGGTCGAGCATTCCCAGTTCGGCCCCTTGACCCACGTGAAACGGGCTGCCGATGTCGAAAAACCCGCCGGGGCATGGAACCAATACGAAATCGCCGCCTCGGGCTCGACGGTGGTCTTGCGGGTCAACGGCCAGGAGGTCAACCGCGCGACTGGGTGCGACCTCGTCGCCGGTCGCATCTGCCTGACGGCCGAAGGTGACGAAATCCACTTCCGCAACGTGCGGTTGCTGGAGCGCGAAACCGTGGCCGCGCGCGTGATCACGTACCCCGCGCCGGCCGGCGAACCGTTGTCTCCCGAGTACGAAGTATGGGCCGAGGGCCAGAAGGTTGACGTGTACACCGCCCGCGTGTTGGACCCGCCCTTTGCCGGCAAACAATGGGACTACGGCGGGCCGTATGCATTCGCCAACTTCGACGTGGCCGGCCCTGTTCAGGTGCGCGTGACGGCGAAGCGTTCCTTGCGCCAGGCGGTCGTGCGTCCCGCCTCGGCCGTGTTGGCCATCACGCACGAGAGCGACCACGCCCTGGTCCTGTCGTTGGGGGGGCCGCGCAAGTTCAGTCTCGAACCGGAAGGTCGGAAAGGGCCGTTGCTGCTGTTTGCCAATCCGCTCGAGGAGGATCGACCTCGGGCGGATGCGCCGGGCGTCGTCTATTTCGGCCCGGGCATCCACCAGGCCGACCGCATCGTGCTGACCAACCGCCAAACCCTCTACCTGGCGGGCGGCGCGGTGGTCAAAGGCGGCGTTCTGGCCCAAGGCGAGAACATCCGCATCGCCGGGCGCGGTATCCTGGACGGCTCGGACTGGGAATGGCGCCAAGGGCCCACGCCGCACGTGATCTCGATTCGCGGGACGAACGTCGTGGTCGAGGGCATCACGATCCGCGGGGCATCGCATTGGACGGTCGTGCCGCGGCACAGCCGGAACGTGACCGTGCGCGGGATCAAGTTGTGTGGCTCGCGGGTGCAGAACGACGACGGCATCAACCCGTGCAACTCGCAAGACCTGCTCATTACCGATTGCTTCATTCGGAGCGACGACGACTGCGTGGCGCTGAAGGGCTTGGATTTCAGCGGGGCGGAGAGCAACGTCGAACGGATCACCGTCGAGAATTCGGTGTTGTGGTGCGACCGGGCGCGCATCTTCCTGCTGGGCCACGAGAGCCGCGCGGCCTACATGCGCCAGATCACCCTGCGCAACCTCGACATCATCCATTTCACCATGACGCCCTTCCTGTTCGAGCCGGGCGAAGACATGCGGCTCGATGAGGTCACGATCGAGGATGTGCGGTTGCACGGCGAAGGGCAACGGGAGTTCATCCGGCTCAAGCCGGTCGTCAACCAGTACATGCGCAAAAAGGTGCCCGGCTTCATTCGCAACATCCGGTTCAAGAACGTGACCGTCGACGGAGCGCCTGGCGCGTACCTGGTGCAAATCGAGGGTGCCGATCCGGACCACGACGTGCGCGAAGTGAGCTTCGAAAACGTGGTCGTCAATGGCCAAGTCCTGGCCGAAGGCCAAGACCGGTTGCGCATTGGGCGCCACGTCCAGAAGGTGAGCTTTCCATGAACGGGCCGACCACTTTTCGTTCGGCGGCTCAGAGCCCGAGGACTTGAACGACACGGACCTGCTGTGGGGGTACGGTGACGGACCAACCCGTGTCCGCCGGTTCGAGGGCTTGGTGCGTCAGCAGCTCGTAGGCTGTCAAGCGTTCGCCTACGCGCGGCAGGTCCGTGACGTTTAGTGTGGCCGCGCGTGTGCGCGCGGTGTCGTTGAACAGCGTGAAGTAGGCCGTGCCCGCCACATCGGGACCGAAGCGCTCGACCCACAGCTCTGGATCGTCGCATAGGGCGCCGGTGACGGGCTGCCAGCCGGCCTGGGCGACCCGCTTGATCACGGGGATGTACTGGCGAAATAGGGCGCGGTCGCGGTTGTACCACTTGGGGTTTTGCCAGTAAGGATTCTCGGCGGCGTTATGGCTGAACATGCTCGGCCACATGCCGTAGAAGAGCGCCCGCTGAAAATACCGCTCGACCAACTCCGGGGTGAAGGCGTCGTAGTCGGTGTTCTGCAACAGCAGGTAGGGCTTCCGACCTGCCATCGTCCGCCACAAACTCATGGTGGCATCGCTGGGCGGTTGGTACCGGCCACCGCGCAGCCAGTCCGTTTCCGTGCCGAGAACGTCCAGCCAGGGGCAGAGGAAACTAAACCGGTACGGCACCCCGTTGGCAAAGGTGAGCCGACCCAGTGCGTGGATCTCGTCGCTGATCCAGCGCGTGAACTCGAACACAGCCAGGCCCTTGAACAACGAGGGTTGCTGCGTCTCGCGACGGAACGTCAAGGGTACGGTGCTGTAGCGGAAATGCTCTCGGCGGAAATTGAGTTCGGCGGTCACGTAGCCCTCGAGCGAATCCAGGTATTCCCCGTCGAGCACCCCGCGCGCCCCCGGGCCATAGAGGCGAGCCTTGAGCGCACCGTGCCAGTGCACCGTTGCGGCGTTGAGGGGAACTACCTTCGCCTTTGTCGAGGGCAGAGCGCCGAGGTGGGGATTGGGGTTTAGACTCCAAACCGCACCGTTGCACCAGGGTTCGTTGCGAAAGAGCAAGGCCGGCTGGCCGGTCTCGTCGAACATGGCCGCCGCCTGGCTCACCTGGGCCATCTGGCGGTGCCGCTCGTTGGTGCTCTGCGCCCATTCGTCGCGTACGCGCACTGCCTCGGCTGGTGTCCGCGCCCCCTCTGGCTGCATGGGCATCCACCAGGTCATTGGCTCAGTGTAGCGAAAGCTCAGCACCTCGTGGTCGTCGTCCCAGGTCACATTGTTGTTCCCCTCGTGATACTTGAAACCGAAATCGCGCCAGTTCTCGACTGTGCTCACATCGGTGAAGGGCATCCACAACCCTTGGTCTGGCGAGCGCACGACGAAGTACTCCGGGAAAATCTCGGTCAGCTTCTGAAACGCGGACCGGAAACCCCAAGCCGGCGTAAAACGATAGAGCACAAACCGAAACGCCGCCGCGCTCGGGAAACGCGCCGTGTCGGGCACCAGCCCAAAATCGTAGGCGATGAACAACTGCCGCGTGCCGGCGTGGTACGTCAGCCGGTACTGGGCGGGTTGTCCCATATCCAGCGCCAGCGCCAAGCCGACCCGCTGGTTCCACACCGCCGCCAACGGATAAAGCGATAGCGTGCCCGTGGCGCCGCCGGCGACCGTGACCAGGTTCGCAAATTCCCCAGAGTCTCCAATGACCCGACTGCGCCGGATATCATCCCCCCAATGCCAACCGGCTGCCTCGAGGGGCAGGGCAAACACTAACGTCACCGCGCGGTCACGGCCGGTTGTGTCGGTCAGCCGGCCCTCGACCGCGACATGATTGGATCGGGCCAAAAAGTCGGTTTCGAGCTGCAGACCTAGGGGATGGCACCGACCCTGGTCGAACCCATGGAAGTCCGAGTTCGCAGCGGCGTCGCGGGCTAGGAAACCCGTGAGCGCGGCACCGGCGAGGTCTTCTCCAGCAACGCTCCAGGACGTCACCCGCTGGTCGCGGATGGCCAGGGCAAGCCCGTCTTGCGTGGTCAGGCGTTTGGTGCGTCCGCGCAACGCGCGACCGGCCGTTGGCTGCGGGTGCACCGGGACACCCTGGAAGAGCACCGCGCCCTCCGGAGCCGTAACCTCCTCGAGTTGCACGTCATCGAACCACACGGTGCCGGCATGGCCGCGGAACAGGCAATGGACCGTCACGGTCTTGACCGGTTTCTCGGGCAGGATGATCAGCTCGCGCGACTCCCAGTCATGCGTGCCGCAACGGAAGTTGGCCGTGCGCCCCCAGAGCGGTGTGCCGTCCTGGTAGAGGATGTCCACATACAACGAGTAGCCGCTGTCGGGTGCGCCAGTTACGTCTGCCGCCCGGCTCGATCCGCGCACCACCAGTGGCGCGGGATTCGTCCGGTTGAGCGTGACGGTTTGGCTGGCGCCCACCCAACCCTGGCCGGTCGAGTGGCTGGCGACCAGTGCCCGTGAACCGCTTCGCCCCTCGCCGTCAACGGCCTGGCAGCCCTCGGGAGCCGGATGCCAGTGGATCGGTTGGTTCGACGGGCCCCGCTCGAAGTCGCCGTTCTGCAGGAGGTTGGCGCTGGGTGACTGAGACCGAACCACGCGCAGGCCACTGTCGCCCACGCTGGCGTAGGTCAGGCAAAGCCAGCCGATTAGGAATCTCGGTACCGCTTTCACTTTCATAGGAGCATAGGAGCATCGCGTCCGGCTGCATTCTGACGTACTCAGGGCTGGGATGGCCAGCCTGCTGACCGGGAAGACGGGCTTAAGCTTAGTCTCACAGGATAATAGTAGTTGACACAGATGGCTACGGTCACTTGGAGGTGAGCGCCGGGGAGAACCGCCGTCCGGTCTGTCGCCCGTCGCCCGCGCCAACGGCGGGCGAGGAGCCCTGCCGTGGCGGTGCCGCGGCGAATTTCTGAGTTCCCTTGCGCGGGCCGTGCGCTACGCTCCCGGCACCATGAAAGTGACTAGTTCGTTTCGCACGACCTTCAAGATCATCACGCTGGCGGCAAGTGTCGCCAGTTTCGGGCTCACCTCGTCCATTCACGGCGAGGAGGCACCGGCCGAGTTTACCAAACCCACGATCGATATTGGCCTGGTGGTCAAGGATGCCGAACGCGCGGCTGCGTTTCTGACCAACGCCATCGGTTTCAAAGAAGTCGGCAGCTTCGCTGTCACACGGGAATTGGGGCGCAAGGTAGGCCTGATCGACGGGCACGCGGTCGAGGTGCGCGTGTTCGCGCTCGGGGAGGGCGATGGCGCCACCCACCTCAAGCTGCTCTCGTTCCCCCAAGCGCCCGGCCAGCAACCGGACCAGCGCTCCATCCATTCGGCGCTGGGCTTCCGCTATTTGACCCTGTTCGTTGAGGATATCGATCGGGCGCTGGCCCGGCTCGAACAAGCGCGGGTGCCGTTGCTGGGGGAGAGCCCAGTCGATCTGGGCGGAGGCACGTTCCTGGTGACGGTGAAGGACCCGGATGGCAACTTCTACGAGTTGATCGGGCGGCGTCGCTAAAATCTTTTGACAGCGGTAGCGGTTGGCCTAGCCTGCACTGAAACCTGACAGCATATGAGATTTGGCATCAACACCTTCCTCTTTACCTTTCCGTTCACCAACCAGAGCACCCGGTGGTTCAAGACCTTCAAAGGATGGGGCTTCGACACCGTCGAGATTGCGATCGACGACCCGGCGAACCTCGACCCCGCACAGATTAAGTTTGCCCTGGACAAGGCGGGCCTGGTCTGCGGTTCGGTCTGCGGCTGTTTCGGGCCGGACCGCGATCTGCGCGGCACCCCGGAAGCGCAGCAGAACGCCGCGGCCTACATCATGAAGTGCCTGGACCAGATGGTGGTGCTCGACTGCCCCTCGTTCATTGGACCAGTGTACTCGGCGGTCGGCAGAGCGGATGCGGTGGAACCGGGCGATTACAAGCAGCAATGGGCGACGGTGGTGGGGAATCTCAAGCCGATCTGCGCCTATGCGGCCGCGCGGGGCAGGCAGATCTGTGTCGAGCCGCTCAACCGGTTCGAGACCGACTTCATCAACACCGCCGACCAAGCCCTCAAGCTGGTCAAGGACGTCGGCAGCCCCGCCCTCAAGGTTCACCTCGATACCTTCCACATGAACATCGAGGAGAAATGTCAGGGAGCTGCCATCAAGAAGGTCGGGAAACTGCTCGGGCACATCCACGCCTGCGGCAGCGACCGCGGTACGCCGGGCAACGACCACATCAACTGGGACCACATCGCCGAGGCGCTGAAGAAGGTAAAATACCAAGGTGACGTGGTCATCGAGTCGTTCACTAAAGACGTCAAGATCATCGCCAAGGCAGCCGCCATTTGGCGTAAGATCGAGCCCAGCCGCGAGGAAATCGCCACTAAAGGTCTCAAGTTCCTCAAGAAGACCTTAGGATGAACCCGAAATCTCTTTTGCCAGGCCCTATGAACTCTACCCACCAGACAATGACACCCTCGCTGCTCACCGGCGTGTTGGCGCTCAGCGCCA
>Ga0194111_10006104_pt1 | contig 13774 bp, 14 predicted proteins | sample TA2KigC300mmetaG_FD_146194 | JGI IMG/M metagenome (GOLD analysis project Ga0194111, IMG submission 146194) | Freshwater microbial communities from Lake Tanganyika, Tanzania - TA2015033 Kigoma Deep Cast 300m | ecosystem: Environmental > Aquatic > Freshwater > Lake | place: Tanzania: Lake... | reverse complement strand
GGCCGGAACTATGGAAAAGAGGGGTAAAAATTAATTTCGCGCACCGGACTTTTAAGTGGACTAGTGAAGTGAGAGGCAAGGCGGGGGTGCATTGTATAATAATTGGGTTTGCCTTGGAGGATTGCGAGAATAAACGGATTTTTGATTATGAAAATAACAAATCAGAAGCCCAAGAATTGAAAGCAAATAAAATAAATGCATACCTAGTTGATGCAGCAAACATAGTATTACCAAACAGAAAAATTCCAATTTCGCAGGGAGTGCCGAAAGCGAATTTTGGAAGTATGCCAAACGATGGAGGTTTTCTTTTACTAGACAAAAAAGAAAGAAAAGAGCTATTAATTAAAGAACCAAAGGCTGCAAAATATATTCATTCATTCTTAAGTGCAAAGGAATACATAAATAATGAAAAACGTTGGTGCTTATGGCTAAAAGGAATAAGACCAAAGGAATTAAAAGACATGCCAGAAATTGAACGGCGCGTCATAAATGTCAAAAAGATAAGAGAATTAAGCCCAAGGGAAACGACAAAACAATTGGCATCTTTTCCAACACTTTTTGGAGAAATCCGCCAGCCAATGTCAAATTATATCCTGATTCCATGTCATTCATCAGAGAATAGGAAATATATTCCACTAGGATTCTTTACGAAAGAGGATATTGTAGGAAATAGTTGCATAGCTGTTTCAAATACTACATTTTACGATTTTGGTATTCTAAGCTCAGTTATGCACATGGCGTGGGTGCGTGCAGTGTGTGGGCGTTTAGAAAGCCGTTATAGATACTCGGCAGGGATTGTCTATAACAACTTCCCCTGGCCCCAGAACCCCACGGAGAAGCAGAAACAGGCTATTGAGGCGGCGGCCCAGGAGGTTTTGGCGACCCGGGGGCGGTATCCCGAGGCGTCGTTGGCAACCCTGTACGACCCGTTGACCATGCCCCCGGATTTGGTCAGGGCCCATCAGAAGCTGGACAGGGCGGTGGACAAGGCCTACAGAAGCAAGAAGTTTGCCGGGGAGACGGAGCGCTTAGCTTACTTATTTGAGTTGTACCAGAAGTTGGACCGGCCGCTTAGGCAAAGCGAATAAGCGGGCTGAAACCATGTACGCCCACACCGCTGGCGGCGCGGCCGGGGCAGCCGGCGCAGGAGAAGAGACCCGAGGATGACGTGGTGGAGGCGGAATACGAGGAAGTAAACGAAGAACCGAAAAAGTAATTGCAAGGGAGGAGTTCAGTTAGCAAATGGCTGAACTCCTCTTTTTTTCTGAAAACCGGAAACCGTAATTTATTTAGCCCCGGTTCTTGCGCTGCCGTTGCATCTCCCGCTCTTCATCCCGGCGGCGGATGGTTTCCCGTTTGTCGTATTTTTTCTTTCCTTTGGCCAGTCCTAATTCCACTTTCACATATTGATCCCGGAAATAGAGCTTTAATGGGATGAGGGTATAGCCCTTCTCTTCCGTCTTGCCGATGAGGCGTTTGATTTCCCGCCGGTGCAGGAGGAGTTTGCGGGTGCGGGTGGGGTCGAAGGACTCCAGGGGGGTGAAGGGGTAGGGGCTGATGTGGGCGTTGTGGAGATATACCTCCCCCTTCTGGATGCGGGCAAAGCCGTCGTTGATATTGACTTTTCCCAGGCGGATGGATTTTACTTCCGGTCCGGTGAGCACAATGCCCGCTTCGATGACGTCATCGATGAAGTAGTCAAAGTAGGCCTTGCGATTCTGGCAGACGAGCTTGATGGTATCTTTTTTCATAGGATGAAGTCGGCCAACTGTGAAGGTTGCCGGCTGCGAGGCCAGTCCCGGGTTTCAGGCCGCGGCGCTGGCAAGTTCCCGGCCGAAAATAAAGACTTCGGGAAACCGCTTGGCCATGACCCCGGTGACGTAGGCATTGACCTCTTCCACCGAACCGTGTTGCAGAGCCTGGCGGGCGAATTCCTGGGCTTCTTCCATACTGGCATGCCGCACGATGCGCTTGACGACAGGAATAGCCAGGGCATTCATGGAAAGTTCATCCACCCCTAAGCCCAAGAGAATAGGGGTGTAGAGCGGATCCCCGGCCATCTCGCCGCAGACGGCCACGGAAATGCCCGCCGCATGGCCGCCGTCCACCACCTGCTTGATCATGCGCAGCACCGCCGGGTGCAGGGGCTGATACATGCTGGCCACGTATTTGTTGCCCCGGTCAATGGCCAGGGCGTACTGGATGAGATCGTTGGTGCCGATGCTGAAAAAATCCGCCTCCCTGGCCAACAGGTCGGCCAGCATCACCGCGGAAGGGACTTCAATCATCAAACCCACGGGCATGGCCGGGTCAAAGCCATGGCCTTCCCGGTGTAGTTCCCCTTTGATTTCTTCCAGGATGCGTCGGGCCGCCACAACTTCCTGCATCCCGGAAATGAGGGGGAACATTAACCTGACCTGGCCATATAAGGAAGCCCGCAGAATCGCCCGCAGCTGGGTGCGGAAGATACTGTGTTCCTTCAGGCAGAAGCGGATCGCCCGCAGTCCCATGGCCGGATTGATGCCAGGGGCGTATTCCAGGTGAGAGGCGAACTTATCCCCGCCGATATCCAGAGTGCGGATGGTGACCCGGCGGGGGGCCATCATTCCGGCCACGGTTTTATAGTCTTCGAACAACTCCTCTTCCGTGGGGAGCTGTTGCTGGCGTAAATAGAGGAATTCCGTTCGGTATAAACCGATGCCGTCGGCGCCGTAATCCAGGGCCAGGCCCACCTCCTCCTGAAACTCGATATTGGCGAGAACCTGGGTCTGGTGTTCATCCAAAGTGATGGCAGGCAGAAAACTACATTTACCCACGTCGTGCTTGAAATCTTCAAATTTCTTTTTCCGCTGCCGGTAAATGTCCAGCATGTTGGCATCGGGGTTGATGACCACGGTGCCGTTGAGCCCATCGAGGATCAGGGTATCGCCATTATCGATTTCCAGAGTGGCCTTTTCCAGCGCCACCACGGCCGGAATTTCCATGGACTGGGCCATAATGGCGGTATGGGAGGTCTTGCCGCCGGTTTCCGTGATAAAACCTTTGACCTGATCCGTGGACATCTGCGTGGTGTCCACCGGGGACAGGTCCACGGCCACGATGATCACCGGTTCGGCCAGGTTCCGCAGGTTTAGGGGCGAGCCGCCGGTGAGCCGCCGCAGAACCCGTTCACTCACGTCCCCCACGTCCTGGATCCGGCTCTTGATATAAGGATCGGCAATGCGGTTGAACAGCGCCTGGGCCTTTTTTACCGCCTCTTTCAAGGCCCATTCGGCATTAATGTGTTCTTCCTGTATGAGCCGGATGGTCTCGTCGTAGAGCAGTTTATCCTGGAGGATAAGGAGGTGCGTATCCAAGATATAGGCATGTTCCTGGAATTCATCGGTTATGGAGTGTTTGATATCGGCTATTTCCTTCCGGGTATGCGCCACCGCATCCCGAAACCGATGGATTTCCACCTCCACCTCATCCCTGGAATCTAAATAATTATGAGTTATCCGGACCTTGTTTCTTTCCCCCAGGACATAAGCCGGACCGATGACGATACCCGGGGAGGCTGGTATGCCTTTGAGCACCTTATTGTGCGGCCAGACTTCCCGGACAGCCAAAGGCGTCATCCTTGTTCTCCGAAATGCCGCCAGAAGAGATCGGCAATGGCTTCCACGGCCTGTTCGGCTTCCGGTCCTTGGGCTCGCACCCGCACCTCGACTCCTTGAGGGCAGCCCAGGCCCAGGATGTCTAAAATACTGCGGGCATCTGCTTGTACTCCGTCTCTTTCCAATATTATATCAGCCTGAAAACGGCTCGCCAGCAGGGCAATTTTTGCCGCAGCCCGGGCATGCAAGCCCAAACGGTTTAAGACCGGCAATCGCGTTTCAAGATTCTCAGTCATGGGAAGGTGAACCGGCAACTGTAGGCGTTCAGTTATCAGCAATCAGCTTTCAGCAAAAACAATGGGTTAGGGAAACTAAGCGAAAAACCAGTGATCCGCCACCTTAGAATAACTATTTGAATTTAAAGTCTTAGCTGACGGCTGTAAGCTGACCGCTGAACGCTTACCGGCAACTTAGCTAGTGGATTTTTAACGATGGCTTAATTATAATCTTGTTATGTCTCGTTCTTCAAGCTGTTGGACCGACATATTTCATTTTTTCGGCAATTGCCCGGCGGCTCTCAAGGCCAGATAAGCCTGATAGGCCTCCCGCCGGGGCACGCCCAAAACCGCGGCGGCCTCCAGGGCCAGGGCTCTCCCCGTTTTAGATGTAGTTTTAGCAGCTTCCAGAAGATATGCCTTGACATCCACGGCTGGCGAGGCCGGGGACAGGGGCCGGGAAAGCACCAGGGTGCATTCCCCTTTGACTTCTTTGCCCGCTAGTTGGGCGGCCACCTCCGGCACGGGTCCCCGCCAGCTCTCTTCAAACACCTTGGTCAATTCCCGCACCACCAGAATCCGGCGATCTCCCATAGTCTGACTCAATTCCGCCAGGGTCTGGGACAGACGCCGGGGGGATTCATACAGAATCAGAATTCGGGCCTCCTGGGACAGCTGGCCGAAAAATGCCAGCCTCTTCTTGGTCTGGCGCGGCAGAAAACCGATGAAGGTCACATCCCCGGTAAAGCCCGACATGGACAGTGCCGCCAAACCGGCCGCGGGGCCGGGAATCGCGCTGACTGGAATGGCCGCCTCCCAGGCACGCTCCACCAGGGCCGCACCCGGATCGGAAAAACCCGGCGTCCCGGCATCACTCACCAGCGCCACCGAACTCCCCTGACGCAGACGGCCGATCAACTCCGGACCCCGCTGCGCCTCGTTATGGGCATGGTAGCTGACCAGGGGTTTAGATATCTGATAATGGCTCAAAAGCTTACGGGTGCGGCGGGTGTCCTCCGCGGCGATACAATCCACACTCTGGAGTATCTTAAGGGCTCGCTGGGTGATGTCTTCCAGATTGCCGATGGGCGTGGCCACCACGTACAAATGCCCCGGTGAAGCGGCCCCCTGTGTTCGGGCCAGCGCCGGTTCACGGCTATTTTGTTTCTGGGGATCAGACCCTGACATATCCCTTAAAGCAAACCGCTGCTGGCAGGGGACTTATTGATCCTAACGGTGCACCGGAGCCCGATAAACCAGGTCTGCAGGTGCATTATGCTACTAAGCCTCGAAAGCCCCCGGAATGATATCGACTTCAGGCTGCCCCCGGGTAAAATCGATGGTCACGACGTCGAAGCGCACCTTCATATCCAGGGAGCCATGTTTTCGGAGATAAAACTGGGCGGATCTGCTGATGCGGCGCCTTTTGGTTCCAGTTATCGCCTCGGACGCGGCGCCGTAGGTCCCCGAGCGGCGCAATTTAACCTCGATAAAGACGAGGGTATCGCCGTGCCGGGCGATAAGATCGATCTCGCCGCAAGGAGCTCGATAATTCCGGGTCAGAATCTTGTAGCCGCGGTTTTTCAAGGCCTCGGCTGCCAGAGCCTCCCCGGCCTGGCCGAGCTGACGGCGGTCCTGAATCATCCCGGGCCGCACCATTCCTTAACGCCCCGGAAGGTGCGCCGGTGCAAAGGGCAGGGACCCCAACGGCGCAGGGCGGCAAGATGCTCCCGGGTGGCGTATCCTTTGTGACCGGCAAAATTATACTGGGGGTAAAGCTGATGGTAGTGCTGCATCAGCCGATCCCGGTAAACTTTGGCCAGCACCGAAGCCGCGGCAATGGCCAGGCAGCGCTGATCGCCTTTGATCACCGGTTGCTGCGTATGGTGGATGGGCAACCGCCAGGGGCCGTCAATGAGGACAAGTTCCGGCCCCGGGTTCAGGTTCTGCACCGCCAGGGCCATGGCTTTCAGGCTGGCCGCCAGGATGCCCAGTGTTTCGATCTCCAGGGCTTCCACGGCCTGAATGCTGAAGCTCAGGGCTTCCTGGCGCACCTGAAGATCGAAGCTTTCCCGGCGGGCCGGGGTCAACAGTTTAGAATCAGTGAGTCCTGGAAATGTCGAGGTTGCGGCCAGAATTACCGCCGCGGCCACCACCGGTCCGGCCAGGGGGCCGCGTCCCACCTCATCCACACCGGCTATCAAGCTCACGCCCTGGCGCCGGAAATCGGCTTCCGGGTCGGATGCCAGGGGCAAAAGCTCTGTCTGTCGGATCCGGGCCGCGCTCAATCAGCCGCACTCCACTAAACAAATTGTTTTTCTTTGATCCGGGCCTTCTTTCCATAACGGCTGCGCAGATAATACAGCCGGCCGCGGCGGACCTTGCCCTGAGAGATGATCCGCACCTCGTTGATGCTGGGGGAGTGCAGGGGAAAAGTTCTTTCCACCCCTACTTCATAAGATATCTTTCTCACGGTGAAACTGGCCCCGGTGTTGCGGCCCCGCTTGCGAATGACCGCCCCCTTGAATACCTGAACCCGTTCTTTATCGCCCTCCACGATGCGGACGTGCACTTCCACCGTGTCGCCAACTCGAAAATCGGGCAGATCCGCCCGCATGTGGTCTTTTTCCAGAAGATCTATTGTGGCATCCATACTATCCTCATCTTATCTCAAACCGCGAGCCCGCGGCAATTTTTTCAGCTATCGGTCTCTTCCCGTGTTTCTAATAAACGCACGTAGGTCCGATCAGCATCTGTCAGCTCGGCATTGTGCAACAGGTCCGGCCGCCGGCTCCAGGTGCGGCGCAAGGCCTCCCGCCGCCGCCACTGGGCGATGCGCCGGTGATCGCCGGAAAATAAAACCTCCGGGGCTACGTACCCCATGAATTCCCGGGGACGGGTGTATTGGGGCCCCTTTAACAGATTGTCTTTAAAGGAGTCCTCTGCGGCGGAATCTTCATCCCCCAGGGTACCCGGCAACAGCCTGGCCACGGCGTCCAGAATCGCCAGGGCCGGGATTTCCCCGCCGGTTAAGATATAGTCGCCCAGGGAGATTTCCTCATCGATGAAATGCTGCACCCGATCATCGAACCCCTCGTAATGACCGCATACCAGCAATATCTTATCCCGTCTGGCCAGTTCCAGGGCCACCGGCTGCTTGAACAGGCGGCCTTGCGGGCTCAGGAGCGCCACCCAAATACCCGGATGCCTTTCCCGGGCCGACAGGATGGCCGCCGCCAGCGGTTCGATTTTGAGCACCATGCCCGGCCCTCCCCCGAAGGGGCGGTCATCCACCACCTGGTGGCGGCCGGGGGCGAATTGGCGCAGGTCAGTAAGCTCCACCCGGATAATCCCGGCTGCCAGGGCCCGCTTAAGTATGCTCTGGCTGAGCGGTGAAGCGAAGAACTCCGGGAACAGGGTTAAAATGTTAATAAACACCGCTTTGGGCCGCCACATATTCCGGGGCTACCACCAGACGCCCGGCATCCGGGTCGATGGCCACAATCGCCTCCGCCACTGCAGGGATCAAATATTCTTCTTCTTTGTCCCGGACAACATAAACATCATGTGCCGGGGTGGGGATAATGGCCGCGACCTTGCCCAGGTAAGCGCCGGTGTCAGCCTGAAAAACCGGCAGGCCCAGAATCTCGCACCAATAAAATTCCCCGGCGGGCAAGAGCGGCAGACGGTGCCGGTCCAGCCAGATGGCCTGGCCCACTAATTTCTCGGCCTGCCCCCGGTCCTGCACCCCCATCAGACGCAGGAACAAACAGTTTTTGTGCAATCGGGCCGTCAGCAGGCGGTAAGGGACGCCGTCAAGCTCCACCTGGCCCACTGCCTCCAGGGTGTCCACGTCATCCAACCCCACCGTGGCTTTTACTTCTCCCTTGAGACCGTGCACCCCGACGATGCGTCCCAAAAAGATCTTGTCGGTTGCCGGCGCGCCCGTCTCACTCAAGGATTTCCAACACCGCCCGTTTTCTGATTTTGGTGGAGGCGGCGCTCAAGATGGTGCGCATGGCCCTGGCCGTCCTCCCCTGTTTGCCTATGACCTTCCCTAAGTCCTCTTTGGCCACTTTCAGTTCGATGACTGAGGTCTGTTCTCCCTCGATTTCCGAAACTTCCACTTGGTCCGGATGGTCCACCAGCGCCTGAGCGATGTACTTGATCAAGTCCTTCATCTTGCGACCTCCGTTGGCGGATTTCGTCAAATCCGAAGCCGTTGGCCCTCCAGTGATGCTCCGCCGGTCACCAGGCCAGGATGTAATGTCATACAGGCAAGGTCTTTTGAGCCGATGATGTTTTTTCAGGCCTGGCGCCTGCCGCAACCAGGCGAGGCAGCCTCACACCCGCCTCATCCCACGGCCTGGGCTTTCTTTAACAGACTGGCCACAGTGGCGGTGGGTTTGGCCCCCCGGCTCTGCCACTGCTCCAACAATTCCTGCTTGATGGCTATGGCCGCAGGATTACGGTTGGGATCATAGGTGCCGATGATGTCAATAAACCGTCCATCCCGTTTGGCTTCGCTGTTGGCCACCACAATGCGGTAGAAGGGATGCTTTTTGGCCCCGTGTCGGGCGAGTCGAATTCGTAACGCCATCTAAAAAGAATTCTCCTTTAAATTGGAATAGCCATTTTTCATTCTAAGCATTAATTAAAAAAATTTTAATGATTATTCACGGTGTCTGCCATCACCCCGGTGTAATCTCGCCCCGACCAGGAACCACTAGGACAGGCCGAAAGGCAGGAAGCGGCGTTTGCCCCCCTTTTTGCCGGGCTGCATCATTTTTTTCATCATTTTCTGGGTCATGGCGAAATTTTTCAGGAGCCGGTTGACGTCCTGTACGGTGGTGCCGCTGCCTTTGGCGATCCGGCGACGGCGGCTGCCGTCGATTAAATTATGATTGGCCCGCTCGGCCGGGGTCATGGAGTTGATGATGGCCTCGATGCGGTTCACCTCTTTTTCATCGGGCTGCATCTCCTTCATGCCTTTGATCTTGTTGAGGCCGGGAATCATGCCCATGATCTGTTCCAGACTGCCCATTTTCCGCACCTGGCGCAACTGATCCCGGAAATCTTCCAGGGTGAAGGTTTCTTTCCGGAGCTTGCGCTCCAGCTCCTGGGCCTGGTCGCTGTCAAAGGCCTCCTGGGCCTTTTCAATCAGGGTCAGGACATCACCCATGCCCAGGATGCGGGAGGCCAGGCGGTCGGGATGAAAAACCTCCAGGGCGTCCAGTTTTTCCCCCACCCCCAGAAATTTAATGGGCTTATTAATAACCGTGCGCATGGACAGGGCTGCCCCGCCCCGGGCATCCCCTTCCACCTTGGTCAGGATAACCCCGGTGAGGTCCAGGGCTTCGTTGAAATTCTGGGCCACCTGCACCGCATCCTGCCCGGTCATGGCATCGGCCACCAACAGAATTTCACTGGGACGAGTGTCCGCCCGGATAGCCTGCAGCTCGGCCATCAACGGTTCATCCACGTGCAGACGCCCGGCCGTGTCGATGAGCACCAGATCATGCCCCTTGGCCGATGCCACCGCCAAGGCCTCGGAGGCAATGGCCACCGGATTCTGCTGGGGTTGGGTAGGATGCACATCCACGCCGATTTCCGCCCCCAGCCGGCGCAACTGCTCGATGGCCGCAGGTCTTTGAGTGTCCGCCGGCACCACATAAGGTTGGCGGCCCTGTTTTTTCAACCGCAAAGCCAACTTGGCCGTGGTGGTGGTCTTACCGGACCCCTGCAGGCCCACCAGCATCAGCACCACCGGGATCTTGCCGCTCAATTCCAGCCGGGGCGCCTCCCCGCCTAAGAGGGCCACCAGCTCATCATGGACAATCTTGACTACCTGCTGTCCCGGGGTCAGCGACGCCATGACCTCCTGGCCCAGGGCCCGCTCCCGGATGCCCTCCACAAAGGTCTTGGCGACCTTATAATTGACGTCCGCTTCCAACAGGGCCAGGCGGACTTCCCGGAGGGCCTCCTGAATATTGGCTTCGGTAAGTTTCCCCTGACCTTTTAATTTCTTGAATACTTTAGAGAGCTTATCGGAAAGGCGGTCAAACATGATTATATCTCTGATATTATTAAAAAATGAATATTAACCGTTAGTTCTTTATCTTGTCAATATAAAAATGAGATTCACGGGGAAAAGGTTTAGGCTGAGGCAGCGAAGCTTCTCCTATCCCTTGATTACCCCCAGGGGATGCAATTTCGCCACCTTAGCGCTGATCCCGGCCCCGTGTACCACCTGCACCACCTGCTCCACGTCCTTGTAGGCCTCGGGGATCTCCTCCGCCACCGTGCCCCGGCCGGCTCCCCGCACTATGATACCCCGGGCCGCCAGTTCTTTTTCAATGGACCGGCCCTTGGCGGCTTTAATGGCCTGATGGCGGCTCAGGATGCGGCCGGCCCCGTGGCAGGTGCTGCCGAAGGTTTCTTCCAAAGCCCTCTGGGTCCCCACCAGCAGATAAGAATACCTCCCCATGTCGCCTGGGATCAGAACCGGCTGGCCCGTTTCCTGGTACGCGGCCGGAACTTCCGGGTGATGGGGCGGGAAGGCCCGGGTGGCGCCCTTGCGGTGCACGCAGAGTTTTTTGGTCTTGCCGTTCACCTGGTGGGACTCGATCTTGGCAATATTATGGGCCACGTCGTATACCAGCTCCAGCCCCAGGTCCCGGGGGCCCAGGCCGAGGACCTGCTGCAGGGTTTCCCGCACCCAGTGGGTGAGGAGCTGCCGGTTGGCAAAGGCGAAATTGGCCGCTGCGGCCATGGCCCCCAAATATTCCCGGCCCTCCGGCGACCCCACCGGGGCGCAGCACAACTGCCGGTCCGGGAGTTTAAAACCGTATTTATTGGTGGCCTGCATGAGCTTGCGGATGTAGTCGTCGCAGACCTGATGCCCCAGCCCCCGGGAACCGGTGTGAATAATTATGGTGACCTGGTCTTTGAAAATTCCCAAGGCCCTGGCTGTGGCCTCGTCATAAATCTCCGCCACATAACCGATTTCCGTGAAGTGATTGCCCGAGCCCAGGGTGCCCAGCTGGTCTTTGCCCCGGTCCAGGGCGTGGTCGGAGACCGCTTTGGGGTCGGCCCCCGGGATGGCCCCGCCGGCCTCAATGTGCAGCAGGTCATCAGCGCTGCCAAAACCTTTCTTCACCGCCCAGGCGGCGCCGTAACGCAACACCTCGTGGAGCGTGGGGACATCAAGTTTCAAATCACGGCGTCGGGACCCCACTCCCGAAGGGATATGGGTGAACAGGACATCCACCAGTTCCTGAACCCGCTGGGCTATGTCCGGGCGCCGCAGTTCGGTCCGGAGCAGCCGCACGCCGCAATTAATATCATAACCCACCCCACCGGGGGAAACGACCCCTTCGTTCAGGTCAAAGGCCGCCACCCCGCCGATGGGAAAGCCATAGCCCCAGTGAATGTCCGGCATGGCCAGGGAAGCCCCCACGATGCCCGGCAGCGTGGCCACATTGACCACCTGCTGCAGGCTCTGGTCATGCCGCAGCGCCTGGATCATTTCCTCAGAACAGTACACCAGCCCCCGGGTCCGCATGGCTCCTTCCTGAGGTATTTCCCAGCGGTAGGCGTCGAGCCGGCGTAGTTTTATCTCACTCCCCATATATTTCCTTTAACCGATCAGATGGGTCATCGGTCTGTAAAGCCGCGCAGTAATCTTATCATTATGGATTTTACCGGAATTTTTTATAAAAAGCTATTTATTCGGAGGACGACGGAGGGAGCAGGCCATTTCCCTGACGGCAGAGGCAGGATGCGCCAGGCTTTGCCGCCCTGCTGCCGGTGGCCCGTAGGGGCACGGGCACCCTGCCCCTACGGCTTGCGGCCCTACTTAGGACAGGCCATTGTTGCTGGCAAGTTGCACCCCATTACTGCTCTGTCCTACAAATCAAAGATAACATGGCCCTCCCATCCCTCCGGGGTCGGGCGGATTGCCAGCTGGTGATAGGTGGCAGCCTTGACGCCGGTTTTCACCTCATGGCGGCGGGGGTCGAAGGTGTCGCCCTGCAGGCGGGCATGCAGCCGGGTGGGAGATATTTCCTCTATCTCTATCTGCCGGGCCAGAAAACCCTGGGTGTCGTAGAGATAGAGCAGGTAATTGAGCCACTCCACCAGCAGGGCCTCCTGATCCGGGGCCTCCACCGCCACCTCCTGGACCTGTCGGGCCCGGAGGCGGCGGCGGTCGGTCATGAGGCTATACAGGGACTGGGCCCCTTGGATAAAAATGTCCGCCACGGTTTCGCCCCAGAGCTTGAAACCCACGTCCGCGGTGTGCGCCAGGGAGCGGAAACCGGCGGACTGATGACGCTTGGATGTACCGGTCATGGCCAGGTCAGCCCGGAAATTTCGGAATCTTGCAGATCGCCTCGTGGATCATGGAGTCAGGATACTCGAAATCTTCCAGTCTGCCCTCGATATAGGCGTCGTAGGCCGCCAGGTCCAGGAAGCCGTGGCCGCTGAAGGCGATGACGATACACTTGGCCTCCCCCGTTTCTTTGCACTTCAGGGCCTCGTCGATGCCGGCCCGCAGGGCATGGGAGGTTTCCGGGGCCGGGACGATGCCCTCGGTCCGGGCAAAGGCGATGGCCGCCTCAAAGACCGGGTTCTGGGGATAGGCCCTGGCCTCGATGACCTTTTCGTGCACCAGCAGGCTCAACAGCGGGGCGTCGCCGTGATAGCGCAGGCCGCCGGCATGAATGCCCGGCGGGACAAAGCTGTGGCCCAGGGTATACATCAACATCATGGGGGTCAGGCCGGCGGTGTCGCCGAAATCATAGGTATAGGCCCCCTTGGTGAAGGTGGGGCAGGAGGTGGGCTCCACCGCCACAAAACGGATGTTGTCACCCTTTAATTTGTCCGGCACAAAGGGAAAAACGAATCCGGCAAAATTGCTCCCGCCACCGACGCAGCCCACCAGGACATCGGCCTTTTCCCCGGCCAACTGCAGCTGTTTCTTGGTTTCCAGGCCTACGATGGTCTGGTGCAGGAGCACGTGATTGAGCACGCTCCCCAGGGAATATTTGGTGTCTTCATGCTTGGCCGCGTCTTCCACGGCCTCGGAGATGGCGATACCCAGGCTCCCCGGGGAGTCGGGGTTTTGGGCCAGAATCCCTTTCCCGGCCTCGGTGCGGTCCGTGGGAGAGGGGAAAACCTCGGAGCCCCAGATCTGCATCATGGAGCGGCGGTAGGGCTTCTGATAAAAGCTGACCTTCACCATGTAAACGGTGCAATCCAGGCCGAAGGCCTGGCAGGCGAAAGACAGTGCCGAACCCCATTGTCCCGCCCCGGTTTCGGTGGCCAGGCGGCGGACCCCGGCCACCTTGTTGTAATAGGCCTGGGGCACCGCGGTGTTGGGTTTGTGGCTGCCGGCCGGGCTTACCGACTCGTTTTTATAGTAAATGCGGGCCGGGGTGTTTAAGAATTTCTCCAGGCGCCGGGCCCGGTGCAGGGGCGAGGGCCGCCAGAGACGATAAATCTCTAGGACGTCGTCGGGTATCTCAATCCAGCGTTCCTGGCTCATCTCCTGCATGATGAGGTCCAGGGGGAAAATGGGCAGCATGTCCTCCGGGGTGACGGGTTTCCCGGTGGCCGGATGTAGGTACGGCGGCAGCGGCCGGGGCAGGTCCGGTTGGACATTGTACCACTGCTGGGGGAGCTCTGCTTCACTGAGGTTAATTTTGTAAGAATCGCTCACTTTCCACTCCTTGGGGGGTAATTTGCACTTGTAGATCTTAATAACAGCTTCACTTTACCCTAAAGGGAATTGTGACTCAAGCCCACTTTGATATGTTCGTAAAAAGTCTCAAATGCCGAATGTCTTATAATAGGCGCACCGGGCTTGGTCGGCCTTCAGTCCCCGCACGGCCCGGCGGGTGA
>Ga0194111_10006102_pt1 | contig 13774 bp, 13 predicted proteins | sample TA2KigC300mmetaG_FD_146194 | JGI IMG/M metagenome (GOLD analysis project Ga0194111, IMG submission 146194) | Freshwater microbial communities from Lake Tanganyika, Tanzania - TA2015033 Kigoma Deep Cast 300m | ecosystem: Environmental > Aquatic > Freshwater > Lake | place: Tanzania: Lake... | reverse complement strand
ACCATGGTGGCCCCCATCACAATGGGGGTGATGAGCAAGGGGTCCTTGGCGGACAGGTCAATGAGCCAGACGATGTCGGTAAAGGGAACGGTGTTCAGAAAGGAGGCATGCCGCAGCTCAATGGCGTAACCCAGGACGTTGTACAGGGCGACGAACACCGGCAGTTGCAGGACCATGGGGAGGCAGCCGCCCAGGGGGTTGACCTTGAAGGTGCGGTACAGTCCCATGAGTTCCTTGTTCATGGTCTCCCGGTCGTCCTTATATTTCTCCCGGATCTTGGCCACTTTGGGCTGGAGCTTCTGCATCTCCTTCATGGACTTGTAGCTTTTGTGGTTGGGATAGAAGAAGAGCAGGCGGATAAGGATGGTAAGGACAATGATGGACCACCCGTAGTTGTGGAGGTAACGGTTAAAGAAATTCAAGGTATAGAGGAAAGGCTTGCCCAGGAAGTCGAACCAGCCGAAGCTTACGGTGCGCTCCAGGCCCACGTTGAGAGACTTGAGGTCGTCCAGGTCTTTCGGTCCGAAATAGACAGTGTAGGCCATTTGAGTATCCTGGCCCGGGGCCAGCCCTTCCACCGGGGCGCGCAAAGTGGCCGTCATGGGTCCAGGCAATGTCTCGCGCACGGTGAGGAGGGCCTTGGGGGCGGCGGTGGGCACCAGGGCGGCGAGGAAGTAGCCCTCATCCAGGGTGGCCCAATCGATTTTTCCGGTGAAGGTCTTTAATTCCTTGAAGCTCCCGGACTTCAACTCTTCCAGGCGATTATTGATGGAGCCGTTGAATCCCAGGAAGAGGAACTTGCTGGCGTCTTCTTCGGCAAAGTTCTCCATCAGGTCCAAATCCAGGTGGCCGTCCAGGGCGCTGCCGGTCTGGTTGGCCAATTTAACGGCCAAATCAAAGGCGTAGCTGTCGGCCTTGAAGGTGAGGGTCTTAGTGAAAGCCACCCCCTGGGGACTTGCCCCGGTGAACTGGAGAGTGGCAGTCTCTCCTGGTTTTACGCTGACCTCGGTCTGGGAGGCTTCATAGGGGAGGAGCGGGGAGACGGCCAGATCTTTGCCGGCCCAGCTCAGGCTCAGGGGAAGTTCCTGGTTTTTCCCCGGGCGCACCAGTTCTTTGAGCTTGGCCCCCCGGCTGTTGTCCTGGTAGCGGTGGACATCCAGTCCCACCCCATAGAGTTTGAAGCTGAAGATGGTGCTGAACTCCAGCTCCTGGCGGTATTTTTTCAACTGGAAGCTTTTGAGGCGCCCTCCCAACTCGGTGAAGACCGCCCGGTACAGCGGCGTGTCCACCACCACGTCTTTGGCGGGGCGAGCCGAGGCCGGGGCCGGAATCGGCGGCGCGGGCGCGGCGGGTTTAGCAGCTACAGAGGCCGGGGGCGTTTCCGGGGTGGCCGGGGCCTTGGCGGCAGGGGGCGCCGGCGGCGCCGGCTGGCGTTGTTTCTCCCCCACTACCATGAACAGCATGAAGACGGCAAAGCTTAAAGCCAGGGCGATCAAAGCCCGTTTTTCCATGTATTCAACTCCTCAAGGCACGGGGTCCCAGCCCCCGGGATGTAAGGGATGGCAGCGGGCCAGGCGGCGGAGGCTAAGACCCAGGCCCCGCCGGAAGCCGTGGCGCTGCAAAGCCTCCTGGGCATAGTGGGAGCAGGTGGGAGCAAACCGGCAGCAGGGGGGCGTCAGCGGGGACGCCAGCATCTGGTAAGCCCGGATAAGTAAGAGGGCCGCTCTAGTCACGGGGTTTATCCTTCCCGGGGATAAGCAGGCGGCTCAACTCCTCTTGCACCTGATGATAGCCCAGACCGCTGGCCCCTTTTTTAGCCAGGATAACCAGGTCCATGGGGGGCAACTGGGTTTTATGACGGCGAAAAAATTCTCTCAGCAAGCGTTTGATCCGATTGCGCCGGGCGGCTTTGCCCAACCGTTTGGTCACCACCAACCCCAGGCGGGGGTGTCCCGCGTCATTGGGGGCTAGGGTGACGCCGAAATGGGGGGTGTGTAGCCGGGTTCCCTGGACCTGAGCCCTGAGAAAATCGCGGCGGCGGCGGAGCCGCACCGCCTTAGTGAAACGGGCGGTCCCTTTAACGGAGGGATGGGAGGCGGGAGCAGGGCTGCCGCCTGGGGCTTCCGGCCGGCTCAGGGAGGCTTCCCCCCTTTAGACCGCAAGGCGTTTGCGGCACTTGGCCCGACGGCGCTTTAAAACCCGACGGCCGCCCCGGGTGCTCATACGGCTCAAAAAGCCGTGGGTCCGGGACCGGCGCAGGTTATGGGGTTGATAGGTGCGCTTCATTTAGATCCTCGATGGCGATATGAATTCCAAAACTAGTTATAAACCATTTATGGCCGGTTTTGTCAAGGAAGTCTGGGAGATATTTTTGAAGTGAGCAGTGGCCAGTGAGCAGTGAGCAGACGGAAGGTTTCAGGTTTCAGGTTTTCGGTTCAAGGGTTAGGCGTTTGTAAATGCTGACACCTGACACCTGAAACCTGACACCTGACACCTGAAACCTGACACCTGAAACCTGACGCCTATAGCCGGCTCATCACCCGCCGGGCCGCGGCCGCGGTTAACTCCAGGTCTTCGGGGGTGTGGGCCCGGGAAATGAAAAAGGCCTCGAATTGGGAGGGCGGCAGGTAAATCCCTTCCTCCAGCATGCCCTGGAAAAATTTGGAAAAACGCTTCAGGTTGGACTTCTTGGCCTCCTCCAGGTTGGTGACCGGGCCGGCAGTAAAAAACAGGGTCATCATGGACCCCAGCCGGTTGAGGGTCACCGGGACCTGGGCTGCGGCTTTCATAAGCTCTTTTTCCAGCCAGGCGCCTTTTTCCTCCAGGTCTTCATAAAACCCCGGCCCCTCCAGGGCCTTCAGGGTGGCCAATCCCGCGGCCACGGCCACGGGGTTGCCGGAAAGGGTCCCTGCCTGGTAAACGGGACCCACGGGGGCCATTTGGCTCATCAAGTCCCGCCGCCCGCCATAGGCCGCCAGGGGCAGGCCGCCGCCCACGATTTTGCCCAGGCAGGTGAGGTCCGGCTTGATGCCATAGAGGGCCTGGGCCCCGCCCCGGGCCACCCGGAACCCGGTGATGACTTCGTCAAAGATTAGGAGAGCGCCGGCGTCGGTGCAAATTTGTCGCAGCCCCTCCAGAAATCCCGGCCAAGGCGGCACCACCCCCATGTTCCCGGCCACCGGCTCCACGATGACCGCGGCGATCTCTCCCCCGTGGTCCTTAAAGGCCCGGCGCACCCTTTCCAGGTCATTGTATGGCAGGGACAGGGTTAATTGGGCGATATTTTCGGGGACGCCGGGACTGCCGGGGATGGACTGGGTCAACACCCCGCTCCCCGCGGCCACCAGGAAGGAGTCGGCGTGGCCGTGGTAACAGCCGTCGAATTTGACCACCAGGTTCCGGCCTGTGGCGCCCCGAGCCAATCTGAGGGCGCTCATGCAGGCCTCGGTGCCGGAACTTACCAGGCGGACCATTTCCAAACCCGGCACGGCGCCCCGCAGCACCTGGGCCAACTCCACCTCCCCGGGAGTGGGCGCGCCGAAACTGGTGCCCCCCGCCGCGGCCCGACTCACTGCGGCCACCACTTGGGGATAGGCGTGGCCCAGGATGAGCGGCCCCCAGGAGGCCACGCAATCCAGGTAGGAGTTGCCGTCCACGTCATACACCCGGGCGCCTTCTCCCCGGGCGATGAACCGGGGTAATGCGCCCACGGCCCCCCAGGCCCGCACCGGACTGTTGACGCCGCCGGGCATCATCTCCAGAGCCGCTTGAAAAAGCCGCTCCGAATTGGCGGTATTAGTCATTAATGACCCCTTTTATCCACAGATTGCACAGATTATCACAGATTTTTTATCAGGTGCAGGGGGGTCTTGGCCCGCCTGTACCTGACAATTTTTTATCTGTGCCATCTGTGTAATCTGTGGATAGAAAACTATTCCTCCTCCCGAAAATACCGCATGGTGGTCTTTTTCAGCTCCGTTTCGCTGAAGAGCATTTCATACTGAGTCAGGCCGGTTTCCGCGGCCATGCGGGCCGCGGCGGCCATACAGTCTTCCCGGCTGCGGCCGTGGACCATGGTGTAGAGATTATAGGGCCAGGACGGGGCCGGACTCCGGGCGTAGCAATGGGAGACTTCCCGGTAAGCGGCCATTTTTTGTCCGATGCGGGTCAGTTGCGCGTCGGGAACGACCCAGACCACCAGGACGTTGGCCGCATAGCCCGACTTCTGGTGGCGCAGGGTGGCCCCGAAGCGGCGAATGTAACCCTGGTCCTTCAAACTGCGGATCGCGGCCAAGAGGTCCTCTTCGGGAATCCCCAACTGCTGGGCGATTTCCTGGAACGGCCGGGGGACCACCTCCAGGTCCCGCTGCAGCCCCAGGATCACTTTTTTTTCCAGATCAGAAAGCATAATTGGGGGATCGGATAATCAACCGCTGGGAGATAATGACGAAATATAAACCAGGCTCCGGCCCTTGGCAAGGTGGAAAAGCCTTGGGGCGAAAGGGGAAAAAGGGGGAAGAGGTTAAAAGAAAAAGGGGAAACTATGAATCCTCGGCCTTTTCTCCTTTTCCCCTTTCCCCTTTAACCTTTCAACCTTTTCGCCTCCCCCGCATTATTCTCCCAGGTAGGCATCCTTCAGTCGCGGATGTTCCAATAATTCCCGCCCTTTGCCTTCTAAAACCACTCGGCCCGTTTCCAGGACGAAGCCGTAATGGGCGATCTCCAACGCAGCCGCGGCGTTCTGCTCCACCAGGAGGACAGTTACCCCTTGTTCATGGAGTCTTTTGATGATGTGAAAGACTTCCCGGACCAGCAGGGGGGCCAGCCCCAGGGACGGCTCGTCCAGGAGCAGCAAGCGGGGCCGGGACATCAAGGCCCGGCCCAGGGCCAGCATCTGCTGCTCGCCGCCGCTCAAGGTGCCGGCCCTTTGCCCCCGGCGTTCCGCCAGGCGGGGAAAAGTCTTAAATATCTCCTTCATATCCCGGGTCGCGTCTTTTTCCCGGCGAAAGTAAGCCCCCAGGAGCAGGTTTTCGGCCACCGTGAGGTTGGCAAAGATGCGGCGGCCTTCGGGGACCACCGCCATGCCCCGGCGGATAATCTCATGGGGGGGCAGGCCCTGGATTTCCCGGCCATGGAAGAGAATGCGGCCTTCCTGGACGGCGGCCAATCCGGTGACGGCCCGGAGGGCGGTGGTCTTGCCGGAGCCGTTAGCCCCCAGCAGGGCCGCGATCTCCCCCCGGTCCACCCGGAGGCTGACGCCATCCAGGGCCTTGATGGGGCCGAAGCTGACCTTGAGGTCCAGGATTTCGAGCATAGCTTGCAGCGGGTGGTGAACAGTGGCCAGTAACCAGTGGCCAGTGACCACGGATCACTGGTCACTTCCCCAAATAAGCCTTAATCACCGCGGGATGCCGCCGCACCTCCCGGGGGGCGCCCTGGGCCAGGGTGAGGCCATGGTCCAGCACCGTGAGGTGCTGGCACAGGCCCATGACCAGGCGCAGATTGTGCTCAATTACCAGCATGGCCAGGCGATAGCGCTCCTGCGCATCTTTGAGAAAATCCATTAAGTCCAGGGTCTCCTGGGGATTGAGGCCCGCCGCGGGTTCGTCCAGCAGCAGGAACCGGGGTTGGGTGGCCAGGGCCCGGGCGATTTCCAGGCGGCGCTGGTGGCCGTAGGGGAGTTTCCCCGCGGGCTCCAGGGCCGCGTCCGCCAGCCCCACGTCCTCCAGAAGCGCCCAGGCCCGGGCCAGGCGCTCCTTTTCCTCCCGGCGGTAGCGGGGCAACCGGCCGGCGGCCTCCCACCAGGCAGCCCGGCCCCGGCAATGACCGCCCGTCAGGACGTTATCCAGGACGCTCAGTTCCCCGAAGAGCCGGATGTTCTGAAAGGTGCGGGCGATACCCAGCACGGCAATGCGGTGGGGCGGCCAGCCGATGATATCCTGCCCCTGGAGCAAAGCGCGGCCTTCGGTGGGCTTTAAAAAGCCGCTGATGAGGTTGAAGACCGTGGTTTTGCCGGCGCCGTTGGGACCGATGAGGCCGTAAAGGCCCCCTTCCGGAACCTCTAGATTAAAATCTTCCAGGGCCAGGAGGCCCCCGAAGCGCATGCCCAGGTTTTCGACTTGGAGGAATGCCATGTCTTTATAGTTTTAAGTTGTTTGTGCCCGGCGTTCTGTTTTGAGTTTCGAGTTTCGAGTTTCAAGTTTCGAGCTTCAAGTTTCGAGCTTCAAGTTTCTAAGGCGCGCCAGGAAACGGCCGCAGGCGTCCCAGGAAAACTCCCGACGCCCCAGCAGACCCCGGCGGAAGAACAGGATCGCCAGGAGCAGCGCCAGGGAGAAGATCACCATGCGCAAGCCGGGAACCCCGGGGATATTGATGCCCCCAATGACTGCCGGCTCCTCCACCACCCGGAGCCATTCGCCGGCCATCGTGAAGACGGCGGCCGCCATTACCGCGCCGGTGGTGGAACCCAGCCCCCCCACCACGATGATAATGAGCAGGTTGAAGGTGAGGAAGAAAGTGAACAGGGAGGGGGAGATGGTGGTGATCAGGTGCGCCAGGAGGCCGCCCCCCACTCCGAAGATAAAGGCGCTCAGGACATAGGCCAGCATGAGGAGGCGGAAGGAGTCAATGCCCATGGCCCGGGCCGCGGTCTCGTCTTCCCGGATGGCCCTCATGGCCCGGCCATAGCTGGAGTTCACCAGGGAGATCACCAGAACCACGGCAGCCGCGGCCACCCCCCAGGACCACCAGAGGTTGGTATAAGGATAGAGTCCCTTGAGACCCATGGGGCCGTTGGTGAGCCCCTGAAGGTTGTTGGCCAGGACCCGCACCACCTCTCCGAATCCCAGGGTGATGATGGCCAGGTAATCCCCCCGCACCCGGAACACCGGAAAGCCGGTGATCACCCCGAAACATGCGGCCACCACCCCCCCGGCCAGCAGAGCCAGGGGGAAGGGGAGACTGATTTCCGACAAGGGCCACTGCAAAGGAGTGAGAAAGAAGAGCTGGGCCTTCTCCGGGGGGGTCAGGGTGAGGAGCGCGGCGGTGTAAGCCCCCAGGGTGATGAAGGCGTTGGGCCCCAGGTGAAGCTGACCGCACACCCCGTTAATCAGATTGTAACCCACCGCCAGGGTGATGTAGATGGCCATGTTGTTGAGGAGACGCACCTGGTACTCGTTGGCCCACTGCCCCGCGGCCCCGAGGATGAGGGCCAGCGCGGCCAAGGCAGCCAGGTTGAGCCAAGCCTTTTTCATGGCAGTGAGCAGTTAGAAGTTAGAAGTTAGAAGTTAGAAGTTAGCAAACTGAAAAAGAATCAATCGGCTAACTGCTAACGGCTAACCGCAAACTGCTGTCTTTTAAAGCTTTTCCTCGCCCAGCGCCTCTCCCAGCAGGCCGGTGGGGCGGGCCAGGAGAATGATGATGAGCAGGCCGAAGGCCAGCGCGTCCCGGTACCCGGCCCAATCGGGGAACAGGGACACGATCATGATTTCCAGGAGGCCCAGGAGCAGGCCCCCCAGGACCGCCCCGGCCAGGTTGCCGATACCGCCCAGGACCGCGGCAATGAAGGCCTTGAGACCCGGCAGGATGCCCATGAAGGGGTTGACCTGGGGATACTTCATGGCCCACAGCAGGCCCCCGGCTCCGGCCAGAAGCGAGCCTAAGAGAAAAGTCAGGGCAATGATGCGGTTGATATTGACCCCCATGAGGCTCACGGTTTCCAGGTCATAGGCGATGGCCCGCATGGCCCGGCCGGCCCGGGTGCGGTACACCATGAGGAACAGCAGGCTCAAGAACAGGGCGGTGAGGGCCGGGATCAGCAGGCTTAAGCGGGGGATGAACACCCCGCCCAGGGAAAAGACGCCGGTGAATACCGGGGGCGCGGGAAAAGGTTTGGGCCGCCCGCCGAAAATGACCAGGGCCAGGTTCTCCAACAGAAAAGAGGCGGCGATGGCGGAGATGAGTAGGGAAATCCGGGGAGCCTGGCGCAAGGGGCGGTACGCGCCCCGCTCCAGCAGGACGCCCATGAGCCCGGTCAATACCACCGCTAGCCCGAAGGCCGCGGGCCAGGGCCAGGCGAACATCCCCACCCCCATGACCCCCACGTAGGCCCCCACCATGAGCAGGTCGCCGTGGGCGAAGTTGATGAGCCGGAGGATCCCATAAACCATGGTGTAACCGATGGCAATGAGGGCATACAGGCTCCCCAACGACAGGCCATTGATAAGCTGCTGGAAGAGGGTGGTGAGGTCCACTGGGGGATTATACAAGAAATCCGGAGAAGAGGCCAGAAACCGGGAGCGGCTTTGAGGCCGGGGAAAGTGGGCCAAGCGTCCCCTTAAGTCCCCTGAGCCGCGGCCTCATTCGCCCCATCCATTATTCGCCGCGGAGATAATCCCCGAGAAGTTGGCGGCTGTGCTCGTCCTCGTGGCAGTAAACGCAGAGGTTCTCCCAGTTGGAGCCGTCCAGCGGGTTATTCCGGGGATTGCCATCCTTGTGGTGCACCGTTAACAGTTGCCGGTTTTTATAGGTGAATTCCCTCCCGCACTTGGCGCAAATCATCCCGTGGATCTTCAGGGAGCGGTCACGGTAGGAACGGTCGGATTTCATGCTGCTAAATCCTCATATAAATGGGGTCTGTCCCCTTTTCTCTCCGCAATTTTAATCCCCAATCAGCTTCGCCAATCCAAGTAAATTAATAATCTCCGGCATCACCTGCAAACCCGTCAACCTGCCCAGGTCGCCCCGGGCGCAAGGGCGTTCGCCGAACTGGGTCACCAGGTCCGGGCGCACCAGGCCGTCGCCGATCATCATGAGGGGCACCGGGTCCCCGGAGTGCCTTTTCAAGACGCAGGGGGTGGTGTGGTCCGCGGTGGCCACCAAGAGGTGGGGGGCGTCGAGCAGCACCGCGGCGGCCGCGTCCACCTTTTCAATGAACGCCTTTTTCCCCTGGAAGTCCCCGTCTTCCCCGAAGGTGTCCGCGGCCTTGACATGGACAAAGGCGAAGTCGTAAGGCCCGGCCAGGGCCTCCAGGGCCGCCCGGAACTTGGCCGCCACGTCGGTGTTGGGCAGTCCCGTGGCCCCGGGGACTTCGATGAGGTCCATGCCGGTGAAGGCGCCGATGCCCTTGTAAAGCCCGCCCCCGGCGATGGTGCAGGCCCTCAAACCGTAGCGCTGCTGAAATTTCTCGATCTCTTTGTAATACCCCGCGCCCCGGCCCAGGAGGTAGTTGGCCGCCGGCTTCCCCTGGGCCAGCCGCTCTTTATTGAGGGGATGGTCCCTCAAGAGGCGGTGGGCTTCAGTGAGGAGGTGGTTGAGGACTTTGGCGGTGAACGCGGCCTCGGGGGAGCCGTCCAGCGGGTGGACTTCATGGACCTTCACCCCCACTTCGTGGGGATCATTGTCGGAGATGCGGCTGCTCAGGCCGGGGCCCCTTAAGATGATGCCGGCCCGGTGGCCGGTGCCGGGGCGGACCTTGAGGGTGACGCCTTCATAGGTGAGGCCGTCCAGGTCCCGGACAAAGGGGCCGGTGTCGGTGATGCGTCCGGCCCGGCGGTCGGTGACCACCAGGTTGTCGTCCACCGTCCCCAGGTTGCCCCGGAGGGCCACGTCTCCTTCCCTCAGGTCCATGCCCAGCCCCGCCACCTCGATGGTGCCCCGGCCGGTGTAGTATTTATCAATGTCATAGCCCAGGATGGCCAGGTGGCTGGTGTCGCTGCCAGGCCGCTGGCCCACCCCGATGGCATTCATGATGCCGGTGATGCCCCGGGCCGCCAACGCATCCAGATTGGGCGTGCGGGCCGCCTCCAGAGGCGTCAGATTCCCCAACTCCTTGATGGGCCGGTCCCCCAGCCCGTCCATAACGATGAGCATGGCTTTGGGCATGATGCCTCCTGAATCTTTTTCCACCTTATACCGATTCCGGCGAGTAACCGGCTGAAGTAATGGCGGCGAAATAGAACGGCGGTCCCACTTCTTCCTTGGCGGCCGCCATCTTCTCCAAAAAATCCTTACTTAACTTTAGAAGCTCCGTCAAGTCCGCACCTCCATTCAGGGCCTGCAAGAGGCGCATTTCCATGCCCAGGTTCCGGGGCATGACCACCTGGTTGGTGACGGGGATCATTTTTAAGGGTTCGTTTTCTTCGCTCCCCAGAAGGGTCAGGCCATAGCCCGGGGGCGGCCTCTCCGGGGAGTAACCCGCCAGGATGAAATAGATGCGGCGGAAGCCCTCGGGGTCGGGGCCGCGCTGCTGGAGATAACGATCATAACCCCGGGAGAGGAAGGGCGTCGCCAAGTCCACCACGTCGTCCAGGTCATCCACACCCCGGCGGCGGTTAATTTCCTGGGCCAGAGCCCGGGACAGGGGCACGCTCACCCCGGCGCCGCCGCTAAGAATGGCCGCGTGGGTTCCCAGGGGAAAGAGCTTCTCTACGTTGAAAAATTCGGGCTTGCCCGCCCCGGTGAACCGGGTGGCCAGGCTGTCCGTGGCCAGGATGAGGCCGTGCTGGTTGAATGCCGCCAAGGCCTGGGTCATGGTCGCAGCTTCCGGCCGAATCCGGACGGCGAGGGCCAACCGGCAAATTTTTCGATTTGGACCAACTCCAAGATGCTGACAAATTGTCGCTCTTTATCGGTTAAGGAGCGCTCGCAACATTCTTCCAGGCGTGAGAATAAATGCCGTTGGAAAACTCCTTTTACCATGATACTGTTTCCCTAAGCTTCATCGGCGCCCCCTCGTGCTTGATGTGTTTCTTCCAACATCACCTTAGCACGAGACCGCCTATGAAGCTTATATTTTTAAAAAATCACCACTAAAAATGGACTTTTGCAAGAGGCTCATAAGCAACAAAAGTTAGTAGGCCCGACGAGTCGAGATATTTAATACCGTTTTCGGTTTTCGGTTTTCGGTTAAAAGATTAATGGATATCAATAAGTTATTAATTAGATTTGTTGCACCTGAAACCGAAACTGGTATAACTCGCACTCCTTTGATGCCGGCATGGGTCACCTCCCAAGCAAAGCTTTGGCCTAGATATCATAAATGAATGAGAATCTCGTTAAGCACAGGGTAAAGCCTGCGGCTACAGCATATATTTATTAAGGGATTGAGGGTGGGGTTTTGGGGGAAGGACAAAGGGCGGGCGCCCTTTGACCCCTCCTCCAAATATCATTCCATCATTCCGCCTCAAACTTCTCGTCGAAAATCTTCATGGCGCAGAAGCGGCCGCACATGGTGCACTGGTCTTCGATGGCCCGGCTGATTTCCCGGTAGCGCCGGGCTTTGACGGGGTTGATGGAGAGTTTGATCTGGGTGTCCCAGTCCAGGGCCCGGCGGGCCTGGGACATTTTCAGGTCCCAATCCGCGGCCCCGGGGAAGCCCCGGGCGATGTCCGCGGCGTGGGCCGCGATCTTGGAGGCCACCACCCCGTCGATGACGTCTTCCACTTCCGGGAGCTTCAGGTGTTCCGCGGGGGTGACGTAACAGAGGAACGCGGCCCCTGACATCGCGGCCAGGGCGCCGCCGATGGCCCCGGCGATGTGGTCGTAGCCCGAGGCCACGTCGGTGACCAGGGGGCCTAGCACGTAAAAAGGCGCGTTCTGGCAGTATTTCTGCTGGAGGCGGACGTTCTTCTTGATGGCGTGCAAAGGCAGATGCCCCGGCCCCTCCACCATGACCTGGACGCCTTTGGCCCAGGCGCGCTGGGTCAGGTCTCCCAAGATCTTCAATTCGTGGAGTTGTGCCTTGTCCGTGGCGTCGGCCAGGCACCCGGGACGCAGGCCGTCACCCAGGGAAAGGGTGACGTCGTATTTCCGGGCGATGTCCAGGAGGCGGTCGTAATCCTCGTACAGGGGATTTTCTTTCCCGTGGCGGCGCATCCAGGCTAGGGTGAAAGACCCGCCCCGGGAGACCACCCCGGTGACCCGGTTTTTAAGCAGGGGCATGGCCCTCCGGGTGACGCCGCAGTGCACCGTGACGAAGTCCACCCCCTGGCGGGCGTGGTGTTCCACCATGTCCAGGAACCAGTCGCCCTGGACTTCTTCCAGAGATCGGGTCAGGGCCATGACCTGGTAGATGGGCACGGTGCCGAAGGGCGCAGGACACCGGGACAGGAGCGCAGTGCGGATGTCGTCCAAGTCGCCCCCGGTGGATAAGTCCATGACCGCGTCCGCGCCGTACTTTAGGGCCGCGGCCAGCTTGGCTTTTTCCTTGTCCAGGCTGATGTCGTGGGGGGAAGTGCCGATGTTGGCGTTGATCTTAACCCGCACCCCCTGGCCGATGGCCGCGGGCTTAAGCCCCTTGTGGCCCTGGTTGGCCGGCACCACCAGGGTCCCTTGGGCCAGACCCCGGCGGATGACCTCCGGGTCCAGCCCTTCCCGGCGGGCCGCGTGTTTCATGGCCGGGGTGATGCGCCCTTCCAGGGCCGCTTGCCGCTGCGTCATGTTTCCCTCTCTGGAAGAAATTCTAGCCAAAAATATTTGAAATTTTGAATCCTTAAAATTTTGACTCCACGGTATGAAGCCAACGCCATATCGTGGCGCCACTTATTTCGGCGATGACACCCCGGTTGATTACTTCTCGATGAATCTCGCTAATACTGAAGCGGGACACGGGGATGCCAGACTCACATGGCAGTTCACCCGCCATCGCCTTTACCTCCATCCCCACGCCAGGGGGAAAAAGTAACTGGCCGCCCTTTCCGGGAACGCTCTTGCAGGCCCGAAGATTTATCTTCAAAGTATCTCTTCCGCCATTTGCTGACAACTTGCCGCGGCGTATCCAATCGGGAAGCAATGACATCGTTTGAGAATCCTTGGGCCGCCAAAAGCACAATTTTCGCCCGGATGACATCTCTATGGGGTGACGAGTATTTCTTAGCAATTAGCTCCAGCTTGCGGCGTTCTTCCTCCGATAAGGTAATGATATATGGGCTCCTGCGTGGCATAAATCATCCCCCTTGGGATTTTGATTATGCCACGAATAAGATTGAAATTCAACATTAATACGTCACTTTATTTTAATAATTTATGCACTAAGGATATGGTAGTCGGGATCAGCCGTGGGGTGTTTAGGAACTGCGGAACGGAAGGTCTGGCCTTATTCCATGCTCTTGAAGATGAAGTAAACCCCGTGTTGTTTACGGCGCTTAATCCTTTGCAGCCAGGGCAGGACATAATCTTCTTTGCGCACTCCTTTTTCGGCCCACTGAATAGGGATAAACTGATGACGCTCATAGGATTCGACCCATTCCTGATAGACCAGGGTTTTTGGGGGGAAGGCCTCTTTGGTGATGGGGCTGATGCCCAGCGCTTCCCGAAAGAAATATACGACGTTTTCCGGTCTATTTAAGGCAGACAGGTATCCGTTAATGACAAGGCGATCGAAACAATGGTATACAAACACCAGCAGGCTGCCAAACAGTCTGTGAAACAGCTCCATGGGTCGTCTCCTCCGGGTTCTTGATGGCCAAACAAGATTATCGGATAGGCGACTCTTGGAGTCAAAAATTTAAGGATTCAAAATTTCAAATATTTTTTGCTGGGTTTTAGTTAAAAGAGCAAGAATCACCAATGAGCGATGTAATGAGCTTGTAGTAATTGAAAAGGAGACTGAATAACTATCATTCTGGTTCCCAGGTTAAACTTGGGAACCAGAATGATATTCTTTGTGTCTCGGTGTCTTGGTGGTGAATCATTTTTCTTCTTTACCCCGCCCATGAAATCGATTCTGGGCCCCGGCGAGGCCCTCTTCCAGGAGCGTTATCACCGCCTGGGCCCC
>Ga0194111_10006081_pt1 | contig 13802 bp, 13 predicted proteins | sample TA2KigC300mmetaG_FD_146194 | JGI IMG/M metagenome (GOLD analysis project Ga0194111, IMG submission 146194) | Freshwater microbial communities from Lake Tanganyika, Tanzania - TA2015033 Kigoma Deep Cast 300m | ecosystem: Environmental > Aquatic > Freshwater > Lake | place: Tanzania: Lake... | reverse complement strand
TATCGCAACACATTGATCAGGGTTAACATAAGTAGATGGTTCTTTCCCGCTAATACTCTTGACCATTTGCCTTACCATAGGCATATATGTGGAACCACCGACCAACAATACAGTATCGATGTCGTTCCATTTCTTATTAGCCTTTTCCAGAACTCTTTCACTCAGACTTCTGCACTGGGATATAAGATCCTTTGAGAGATCTTCGAATTTCTCTCGGGTTATTTCAATATTATCTCTTTTCCCAATATGGCTAACTTGAATTTGTGCCTTTGGCAGTTGGGAAAGAGACAGTTTTGCTTTTAGCACTCTTTCGTAGAGTTCCTGATAAGAATTTGGGTCCTCCTGAGGATCTTCGCCGTATTTCTCTTTAAATATCTTTGAGCAACAACTAACCAAAGCGTCATCCCAATCTTTCCCTCCCAACTCAGGGTCTCCATCAGAAGCAATCATATTTATTTCGTTACCTTTGATTTCCAATATCGTAACGTCAAACGTGCCTCCTCCTAAATCAAAAACAAAAACAATCTGATCTTTTCCCAGCTTGTTAATACCAAAAGCCAAGGCCGCAGCAGTAGGTTCATTGATGATCATCAATACATTTAACCCCGCTAACTCCCCAGCTTGTTTCGTCGCTCCTCTTTGCTCCATTCCAAAATATGCGGGTACCGTTATAACAGCGTCTTTTACTTCGACTTCAAGCCCTTGATTCCGGAAATAGGCCTCTGCATCACGTTTAAGCTTCTTAAGAATGAGAGCAGAGATCTCCTGAGGTGTATAAACTTTCCCGTGGATATTCAACTTAAATCCGGAATCGCCCATCCTTCTTTTGATAAAACTAACCGTATTTTCTTTATCTGCAATCACCCTATTTACGGCTTCATCTCCAACCACAAAGGTATCTTGATCATAAAAATTCACCACAGACGGAGTGATTGGCTTATTTTCCTGATTGGTTATTACTACCGGTTTATCAAATTCGTCAATGTAAGCAATTCCAGAGAACGTTGTTCCGAGATCTATTCCTACTACCGGTTTGAAATCTGACATATTTCTGCCCTCCTTTATCTGTTCGATTCAATATTATGGCCTGTTGAGAAATCGCTTTATAACAACTTCTTGGGGTCGTAAGACTTTATCACGCCACACAAAACCACTTCTTACAATGCTTACGATCCTAAAATCATCTTCCTTACTTTCTGCATTCTCAGTTTTTGTAGCCTTCTGGAGCTTGGAATTAAAAACCTCCGAAAGATTTTCGTCAATAGGCGTCACTCCCTGTCTGTATAATATTTCTATCAATTCGTCCATAATATATTTGAAATTCTGCTTCGCGTCTTCGCTACTTAGACTCTGATTATTGAGGAATGAGGATTCAAAGTTCTTCATGCTATCGTATAATAGAAGTAGATCACTCAATACGGGCTTTACAGCTCTATCAAGCAAGTCTGACGCTTCTTTTTGCCGTCTCATTTCTTCATATAACTTATCAAACGCCTTTTCTTTTACCGCATCATATTCAAGTCTACTTTGAATTGTATCCTTAATTTCATGCAACATCCTACGATTTTCTTTCAAAATCGACAATTGGTCATCGTCCTGCTGAGAAGTTGTCTCATTTGCAATGTCTACCTTTTTAGCAGGCGCTTCGGTTTCAACAGGAGTAGTTTCAACGGCCTGCGCTGTTTTATTTACGGACTCTTGTTCAGGAAAGTCTTTATTCTTAATATCATCTCTCATTTCCTGCCTCCTCAGAGTTTTCCTAAAGACAACCCTGATGTTAACTGGGTCGCAATGTTAATAAAAGTGCTTTCTAGCTCAAAGCTTTCATTGCAGAAATAGTAATCTGATGGAGAAGATGCGATTCTCTTCAAAAAAGCCTCATCTGCACCGCTCACTCCGATTGTTATTATTTTAATCGCTTTCTTCTTTGCAATCGCAGCGGAAGCTTCGGCGCTTGAAGAACTGTCGGGTGCCCCATCTGTAAGAAGCACGATTACCCTTTCATGGTCGGCTGTAAGCAGCATGCTAACATGAGCGAGTTCTATGGCCTCGGTCATAGGGGTGCCATTATCTGCATTCAACCCATTTATCTTTGATTTGATAGAGCTAAAGTTTTGAGTTAGTTTGTGAGCTATTCCTCCCGGAAAGGTTATTAACCCGACACTTCCGTTGGTAACTCGGAAATTATTGAGGAAACCCACCGCTGCTTTTTTTGCTTCTTCGATCCTGCTGCCTGACATGCTACCAGAACAGTCTATCAGGAGAGCCACATCTATTTCCTTTGAAACACCTATTTGGTTGAGATCCGCATTTTCAACCCTTTTTAATGGCAGTGTCTTATTGTTGTTCAGCTCGATAGCATTTGCTTCCACAATCTGATTTTGATTGTACTTATAAGTGACCTTCAGTTTAGTCTTCCCTGCCGGCCTCCTGGGAATATCATGTATCTGATAACTCCCCACAAGATCACAATCCCTCGGATCTTCTGCCTCCCCCTCCAGCACATAGAGGTCAAGTGTCTCCTGATTATCGTAGGTCGTGACATAATCGCTTTTCTCTCGTTCGCAGGGATACGGCGTATTCTTGGGTATTATGATGCTATTAAACAGTTCACCATCCTTCAAGACTGCAAGCCCGAAGCTGTGCGAGGTAACATTGATATCCTTCATCCCTGACGGCAGTGCCCAGGTCTTCTTTTGCCCTGGCAATGACCATGTCTCTTTCTTCAAGAGCGCCGCCTTCACTGCCGCCCCCAATGCAACACACTCGTCAGGATTCAGCGCCTTGCTCGGTTCCTTCCCAAAATACTCCTTGAGCATATTCACAACCATCGGCATCCGGGTCGAGCCCCCGGCTAACAGCACTATATCTATGTCCTTCTTCTGATATTTGGCCTCTTTTAACACCAGCTCTGTCAGCATCCTACACTGATTAACCAGCCTTGAGCTCATCTCCTCAAACTTCTGTCTCGTTACCTCTTCCTTCAAGGTCTTTCCCTTGCATCCATAGATGACATTAACCTTGGGAAGATTGCTCAACGATATCTTCGCCGAAAGACACTTCTCCTTCAGTGACTGGTAGTCTGCTTCGTCATCATAGGGGTTAATTCTATATGCATTTTGAAATCTATCAGCAATGTACTGGGTCAGGACATCATCCCAGTCCTTCCCCCCAAGCTGATGATCCCCATTGGTCGCCTTGACCTCTATCTTCTCTCCGCTTATCTCCATCACGGTTACATCAAAGGTTCCACCACCAAGGTCAAATACCAATACCCTTTGATCCTTGCCCAATTTATGCAGCCCATAGGAGTAGGCCGCTGCCGTGGGCTCATTGATTACCTGTACCACGGTTAGCCCGACCATCTCCCCTGCCTCCATGGTTGCCCTCCTCTGGGGGTCTCCAAAATAAGCCGGCACTGTTATGACTACATCGCTTATCTTTGTGACTAACTTATCCTCTGCATCCTTTTTAAGCTTCTTGAGAATAAACGAGGATATCTCGGACGCGTTGTATTTTCTCCCTCTGTATTCAAAGGACCAAAGCCTATCCCCCATGAACCTCTTGACAAACTCCACACCCTGTCCAGGGTACACTGCCATGTTGTCTTTGGCATAGCTCCCAACATGAATTTCATCACCATCAAATAAAACAACCGAAGGCGTCGTCCTCTCCCCTTCGGCATTCTCGATCACCTCCGGTACCCCATGCTCATTAACATAGGCTATCTCTGAAAAGGTCGTCCCAAGATCGATACCGATAAAATTAGTCATTCAATCCTCCCATTCCTTTCTCATCATCTCAGCATACCTTTTTGCTTTGCTAATTCAAGGACAGGAATTTTTGCCGCCATCGATAAGGATTTTAATACCAAATAATTAAGAAGCATCTTTTGTTTTTCGTCTGCCTGAGCATGATTATGGAAAGATGTATAAATTATTTCTCCTTTTCCTTTAGGAAAAGAAATAAGAATAGGCATATTATCTAATTTTCCGGATTCGGCCATAAAGCACCCCTTCAAGTGCACCTTCACATTTTGTGAATATTTACTTACGTATTGCCAGCCACCAGCATTGAAGAAAATCTTAATCGTTTTTCCCACAATGTTCTGAAGTTCTGCATCAGTCACATTCGCCTCTACCCATTGGTTTGCATATCCCCCTTTATCAAAACATATATCTTCAGGGAAGGCTGTCGAAACTTGAGGAGCTGCCAAATCAGATACATATAGTATTCCACCCTTTTCGACGAATTTTCTCAAGGTGCTACTGTTCGATTCGGGATTTCCTCCTGAGCCACAATTAATGAAGAGCACATTATATTTCCCTAAATAGCCGCCGTTGGATACTTTAATATCATCGATTGTATCGAATTGGTACTCCAATTTCCTCAATACTTCTCCAATATTGTCATATCCTGGTCTTGTTACTGCAATTTTAAGTTCTATTGCATTACCAGTGGCCAACTGATTTAAGTCAACATTTTCAATCTTCTTCAAAGGAAGTGCATTATTGTTGCCTAACTCAACGGTATTCACTTCCACAATCTGGTTTTGATTGTATTTATACGTCACCTTGAGTTTGGTCTTACCTGCTGGCCTCTTGGGTATATCGTAGATCTGATAACTCCCCACGAGATCACAATCCCTCGGATCTTCCGCTTCTCCCTCCAAAACATACAAGTCAAGCGTCTCCTGATTATCGTAGGTCGTTACATAATCACTTTTCTCTCGTTCGCAGGGATACGGCGTATTCTTTGGTATTATAATGCTATTAAACAGTTCACCATCCTTCAAGACTGCAAGGCCAAAGCTGTGCGAGGTAACATTGATGTCCTTCATCCCTGACGGCAGTGCCCATGTCTTCTTTTGTCCCGGCAGTGACCACGTCTCTTTCTTCAGAAGTGCCGCCTTCACTGCCGCCCCCAATGCAACACACTCATCAGGATTCAGTGCCTTGCTCGGTTCCTTCCCAAAATACTCCTTAAGCATATTCACGACCATTGGCATCCGGGTAGATCCTCCAGCTAAAAGCACAACATCGATATCTATCTTCCTATACTTGGCCTCTTTTAACACCAGCTCCGTAAGCATCCGGCACTGATTAACCAGCCTTGAGGTTATCTCCTCAAACTTCTGCCTCGTTATCTCTTCCTTCAAGATCTTTCCCTTGCACCCATAGATGACATTCACTTTGGGAAGATTGCTCAACGATATCTTCGCCGAAAGACACTTCTCCTTTAACGACTGATAGTCTGCCTCGTCATCATAGGGGTTAATTCTATACGTCTTTTGAAATTTATCCGCAATGTACTGGGTCAGGGCATCATCCCAATCCTTCCCCCCAAGCTGATGGTCCCCGTTGGTCGCCTTGACCTCTATCTTCTCCCCACTGATTTCCATAACGGTTACATCAAAGGTTCCTCCACCGAGATCAAATACCAATACCCTTTGGTCCTTGCCTAACTTATGCAGACCATAGGAGTAGGCCGCTGCCGTGGGCTCATTAATTACCTGGACCACGTTAAGCCCGGCCATTTCCCCCGCCTCTATGGTGGCTCTCCGTTGCGGGTCTCCAAAATAGGCAGGCACTGTTATGACAACATCGCTTATCTTCGTGTTTAATTTTCCTTCTGCATCTGTCTTTAGCTTCTTTAGTATGAATGAGGATATCTCGGAAGCGTTGTACTTCCTCCCTCCGTATTCAAAGGACCAGAGCCTATCTCCCATGAACCTCTTAACAAACTCCACCCCTTGTCCAGGATACACTGCCATGTTGTCTTTGGCATAGCTCCCCACATGGATCTCATCACCATCAAACAGAACCACCGAAGGAGTTATCCTTTCCCCCTCGGCATTCTCTATCACTTCCGGCACCCCATGCTCATTAACATGAGCTATCTCTGAAAAGGTCGTGCCCAAGTCGATGCCGACAAAGTTCTGGCCAAACATATTTTCGCCTCTCGCTTAATTTCTTCTCCTAAACTACCAATTGATCTCGTTTCTTATATAGACCCTCTTCTTATTAAAAACCTACACAATAGCAGCAGCCCCGCTCCAACAAGACCCATCAGTAGAAACTCACCCATTGGCAATTTACTGTGAGGCATGTTTTTCTCGGATGCAGAACCTAAAAACATTAAAAAAAATAGAAAGTTAAAAAGTGATAACACGCCGATTGTCCCAATAAAAATACCCGGTATTCGGTATTCTGGTTTACAGTAGTAGAGAGGTACTCCGCTGACCGTCTGCAGAATCCAGAGATTAAGCTTCCATATTGTTCTCAAAAAAGCTGAAATAGCTTTGTATATTAAGACTGGAATCCAAAACCATATTACATTAGAAAATCCACCCACTGTTTCCACCCACAGATTTCGTATCAGCCTACACCAATTGTGCGATCAACCTTAATTGGTCTTGTTTCATAAAATCTTTTATGTGTCTCTGCATGGTCCTTTCCAAGGAGGGTTTCGATTTCTTTTTCAGAGTGTCCCTTTCTAACCAATTCTTGGCATTCCTTTAGCCTCTGAAATTCTTTAATATGATCATCGTATGTATAACCCTTGTGTTCCACCATCCCTTGCTCCCATTTCTTAAAATCATGTTCTTTCGTCAAGTTCTGCATGTCCTCAGAATTCAAAATGTCTTTATCAAAAAAAACGTGTGTGATACCCCTGTTATCCAGCATTTTCCTTCCATCTTTTTGGACACAAATATCATTAAGCTTTACAGGGATATCATCATAGCCCTCTTTTGCGGCAACATATGCTCTATGCCTTCCCTCGGAAAAATATACCTTCCCTACTGAACTCGATAATTTTTCATTTTCGATACTTTCGCCATCCAACTTAATCTTTTGTCCTTCGTGTTCTTTTTCAACATTAATATCATCAAAGGTTATAATTGACTTGTCTGACCCCTGTTTTCTGATGTCATCAAAGGTATCAATTCGATCAGGCTTATGAGAAGTCCTCAGATTATCAAAAGTGTCGATCTTCTTTTCCGGTGTTTTAATTACTTCCTTTTCAGGACTTTCGTGAATTTCTCTTGTATCTTTCACAATGAAACACCTCCCTTCACATCGAGAAACCACTTTTTAATGTTAATAAGGATTTCCTGAACACTCCATTGCACTGATTTTTGTATAAAGAAACAAAGAGCTATGTTTTCTAAAAAAATCGGATCCTCCCCCCAGGTAATCTCTTTAGCAAGATTGAGACAAAAATTTCTGACCTTTAACCGCGCCGCTTCTCCCGACTGAATTGAAGACAAGAGACCTCCATTCAAAGTTCTATCATTAACGAGGGGCTCAACTTCGTAACGAAATAGGCATTTATATTTACAAAATTCATTGCAGCCGGGGAACGGACCATCCTCACAAGAAAATGTCTTAATAAAAAGTTTTTGAAATATTAAAGCTTTCTTTTCAGTTTCAACTGTCATTTCACTCCTTATCTTCACAGAGAACCATTTGTTGATTAGATCATCAAAGCATTCATTTAGAAGTGATATCTGCTGCGAGAGAGAGGAATGTTTATCCAATATTCCCTTACGTTTAAAAAATTGATTCCCAGCAGTTATCAAAAAACAGAATAGAAGTCGATTTAAGTGTTCGCCATTTAATGAAGAAATCCCCATAAATTTGTCAACACTTTCCCTTAATAGTGGATATCTCAAAACGAGGTAATTTTTATTCTCAACTAAACCATATAAATACTTCGAGAATATTCTTTGAATTTCGGAACTTTCTAAAAGGTGATTGACTGAATCCGAGTAAAGGCATTTATACTCACATCCCTTGCATCCACTATATTTTGCATATATTTGGTTCAAGGGGATCATCTTTTTGGACATAGAACGCTTGATTTCTTCGTCTCCTGGAGCAGTGAAGACGAAACCATTTCTTGTTTTTGCTATTCCAGAAAAGAGTGGGACCTGAACCAAAAATGGCTCGTGAAATCCTTCTGAAAAGGCTACTCCTTTCCCTGCTTCCATGATTGCCACATAACGATTTTGGTCCTCTGTTAGGTTCATTGTTGAGCCCATAACATCTCGATCATCCTTAGCCACGATGCGATGCATGATCTTCAGGCTCGTATTTTTTATGGCGTCTGCAGCCAGTTTGTTGGGAATTTGTTCAGCAATAATTATGCCTTCCCCAAAAGCTCTTATTTCCGAAAGTATATTACATAAGGATTCAACTGCTTTGGCCTTCGTATTGACCATTTCCAAATTGCTAAAATCAGTTGTTGTCTTTGTTAACAGGCGATGGGCTTCTTCAATCAAGGTCACATGCTTAATATTTGTATTTTTCTTGGTTCGATATTCTGCCTCCCGATACTCATAAAGTCTCGCCATTAGAAGGGCAATGATGAATGCCTTTTCTTCATCATCACCGATGTTCTGCAATTCCAAAACCGTCGTTTTTGACAACAACAAATCCATTGGTATAGACAACCGGGTATTTAACATTGCGCCTTTACCGCCTATACACAGACTTCCAACTCTGGTTTTGAGGGCTGCTTTCACATCCATTGTAATCTTTTCTTCATATCCAAGGCTTTCCACTATCGTGTCTATCTTCTCATAAAGATCATTTAAGGTTGGATAGATATCCGATTTATTTTCTTCATCTAGCTGAAGTTTATTTGCATTTGTGGTCAAATCCCATCCCTTATCTCTATAAATTTCGTGAATGCAACGTTCCAACACGTAAGGCATGGGAGCATACATGACGAAACTGGCATTGAACACTGCTCTGAGCTTGTCTATATGAGACTGGAGACGTACTCCCTCCATTATCTCGAAAGGGTTCAGGCGAAAAGGGGAGGTTGTTTCATCCCCTAAGGTGAAGACTTGAAGGTCCTGGAATCCTATCACATTTAGGAACGACCGATACTCGGTTTTCGCTGGCTCAATTACTAGAAATGGGGTATTGAAAGGACCATTCCAAATCTGGTTGAGGAGATAAAAGCATGTATTTGTTTTTCCGCTCCCTGTCACCCCGACAACCAGAGCATGCTTCACTAAGTCGTCCGGTCTGATTGAATAAAAATTCCCAGTGGAAATGCCCCTGTCCACAACCTCCCCTATCATGATTTGAGTCCCTGGTCTTCTTGCCGGTAAGCAAGTCCCAAACCGAGCAGTATCCTTCACATCATACCCAGGCATTTCTTCTTTGGGTAGGTGTGTCAAAGTGGCCAAATCTCTTGAGGGGAGTGCCGTGATAAATTTGTGTTTAATAATTTTGCGCAGAGGATGGTCTCCGGAAAATGCTGGATGGAAGTTCAATTCAAGTTCGATCTGTTTAAATTTACTGAGGATTGCTGCTGGATTCCCTTTTTCTATCACCAAGGTACGGAGTGCCTCAGGTTTAGATTTCTCTCCACTAAATACGGTTTTAAGGAGGTTGCCCATCTTGCCAGTAGTAGCAGCGGAGGGGGAAAAGAAATAAGACATCGTCCGCCACATCCCCTGGGCTTTCGCGAGCTTTACTTTCTCAAGCAAAAGGTCAAGTAATTCAACATAATATTCCACTGATTTGTTGAGGGTCTCTCCACTCAAGGTCACTCTTGATGTCTGGGTATATTGTCTTGCTTCTTTTATCAGGCGAGATTTATCCTTTATGATGTTGGCTATATCGTCAAATGCACTCACGACATCACTGTCTTGTACGGGATCGGCTATAACCATATAGCCAAACTCTTGTCGATATACCCCTCTTATTAGCCGCTCTATCTGCTCAATACCCTGTTCTTCTACACCAATCTTAGCCGTTGGTATCCCTGTCATAATGCCAAAAAAGCGACAATTCTGGAAGAATTGAATAATATTCTTATCCACCTCATCAAAAGACAGTGGGGCAACTTCGATATCAGGAAATGTGCTTTCCAAAGAGCTGACCAAGACATCAAGAAAGAAGGAAGGAGAGGGTTTTGGGACGGGTTTGTTCAAAATCCCAAGATAGATATTGATAGCTAACCTTGAACCAATGATTAAATAGACAAAAGGCACCTTCAGACCATGAAGGCCTGAAAGCACATCTTCCATCATGTAACGTTCAACATCTGCTTTCTTCTCAGGCAAGGACCTCGAAATGGCTTTTATTTGTATGAAATCAAATTGACCTCCCCCCCACGCTGGTGCACTTCCGGGGCCATAATTTGATACATCGATAGGAAGAAGATCGAGGTCTTTTCGTTCCAGCACCTGAATGGCACTGCTTATATCTTCTTCTGGTATTTTGCTGTCGTCTCGTGCCATTTGATCTAAAACCAATCTCCGAAAATCTTTTGGAATAATCCTGGCGGAGGGGTCACCCAGGAATTCGTACTCAGGTTATAAATGTTCCTTGCATGAATGATCCCTCCTTTGTCTATCCCTTTTACAACAACCTGTTCACCTATATCCGCATCGCCAGGGGGTTCTCCTTTGTACAAAACCTGCACGAGCTTACCAGTGGGGGTAAGGATTCGAAGTCTAAAAACGGGAATGTGAAGAAATTCTTTCGGGTCGGGCTTAACAACTCCCGGTCTCATCATCTGAGATCTTTCTTTTTGGTCGACCTCACCTGTGATTTCGGTCATTACAGGATCCTGAGCAACTCTTAAAGTAATTCTCTTTTACGCAGCTGTAATCTTGGATTCCATCGCAGCATCCAAACCTGTCCACCGCTTTCGAAAACACATCATTTTAGGCGGTAATATGGTTCGCTATGTGGTATATCTTAGTCTTCTTCCCTGTTGCTACCATGCTGAACCAACTCATCAATATCGATGACCACTTCCCCTCCGAAGCTTTTGGCCACATCGAGGTAGGCCTTCAGATTTCGGCACCCATCTACAAGACTATCGCGGTAGGCGATTACCTCACTGAGGTTCTTGCATTTGAAGACATCTCCGCGTAAAAGTATTCCGACAGAGATACTCACCTCGGTGTCAGTGAGTTGTCCCCAAATGTTCTTCATCTTCTTCTTGGTAAGAGTTTCGCCCTCCAGCTTGTAGTGACGGACAAGCTCCTGTTCCTCTGGCGTTAGCTCGATCCTGCCCTTCACTTCAAAGCTGACACCTCCCATTAATCCTTTGCTCTGACCCATCATCACTCCGAGCTTCATACCGCTTCCCCCTTTCTCCCTCTTCTGATTATGTGCGATTGGTTACAATTGAATTTTTTGTACATTAACACTATTAAGCTTTTAAGGATCAACCTAAAAGCTCACCGAAGCTAATTCCAGCCTACGCTGCTGAAGGCTCAGAATTTTCAAGAAGCATTTATGCACAACTGCATTTGACCTTACCTGTGCCTTTGCAATGTTTACAGGTGTAAAAACCTACTCCAAAACCCCCATCTTTCCTACCCTTTCCTTTACAATCCGGACACTCAATAACCTTCTTTCCTTTGCAAATTGGGCAAGCCATTTTTCTCACCTCCTTTGTATTTATTTAATCTCAACATTACATATTCAAGTATACGAGCCCAATTAAACACCCGTAAAGCAAAAAGGCCGAAACTCCGAAATGTTTTCTCCTTCGGTAGTTCGGCCATCTTTGTCAATGCAAGACCCGCCACTTTCCGCCTCCTTCTCGCGAAGGGTTGGGCTTTTTCGGGAGAATCCTTATGACAAACAATAAAATTAAAGAATAATTATATAGAAATTCTTGTTTGGTATAAGATAACTTTGGGGTTTTTTCTTTCCACCCCTTAGGAAAGAAATCAAAAACGGCCAATATAAAATGTATCATTTATATATCAAAAATTGATTTTTTATTCAACAAAAAATTATTTTAAACATAAAATAATGAGAGACGCCAAATTCCATATAATAATCAATTAGTTACATCACCATTTATATCTTCAAGTTAGGTTTATAAGGATTTGTCATCATTGAATTTCTTAATGTAAAGATTTTGCTTTATTTTTTTACTAATATAGAAATCCTTCTTAAATAGTCGACTTTCTACGTCCCCGATCAGGTTTTCAATGGCCTGAGTCAACTCTACACAACGAATCCCCTGTACCCCTTCAACCTCCATCTTAATGGTCCCATCTTTGATTGTAATAATCATTTGTTCCATATTTATCCTTTCTTTAATCAAGCTACTTTTCTTAGAACCAACTTAATGGTCCCTGTTTTTAATCGTTCTTCTTGAACCAGGCTAAACCCCCTTTTCCGTGTCTCATGGATTATTTTCCGATAAGCATATTCACTTTGTATAAGGTTGATATTCTTTTTAACTTCTTTATGGTTTAGAATTTCACTGATTCCCCTTATTTCATAATTTCCTTCCCCAGGCCTCTTATTGAACCCTAAACACGGACTTCCAAATATTTTTACAGCGATGTCTACATTTTCTATTCGTCCTTCATGCCCTGGTATTTTCCCATTTTCTTGAAACTCATATTTCAAATCTGATAGCGTCTTTTTCAGGATTTCCGGATCCAATATCTCTGTTTTGATTGTCGTGAAATGAGACATGTTTCACCTCCCTTTCAGAAGAATCTATTTTCATAAACCTTTCAAGCCGTCCATCTGGTCGGTCTCTATCTGACCCATTTGATATTTGCAGCTTTGGTTGTTCACAAGTATGAATCAGCGATAGAAATTCATGTCTAAATATAGAATTCTGCATCTTCCCAAATAGAACGTCTATATTATCCTTTGTAATTTGATTCCTTGAGAAATTAATCTTTGACCAAATCGTTTTTTGGATACCTTCATCCCACTTTATTTCAGGGTGGAGCCGAAGATAATGATTCAATACCATAGAAAAGAACAGGGAAGGGGGGGGATCTATTTTGATTACCTCCTGGAGAATCGCAGAAAGCCCTTCTCCTCCATAATGTTTATAGAGGAAATGTAAGATCTTGCATCGAAAAAGCTCATCCGGGTTGTGGAGTCCTGCAAGATAATCCTCTATGCTTGAACCTTCGATAGGTCGGTTACAAAAATGGGAAAGGAGTTGAACCAAAAGCGCCTTTACCCGATATTCTTTTTCTTTTTGCAGTTTATTTAAGATAGCCTCAGAAAGGATCGATGCTCTTTCGAAGAAAATCTCTATAAGCTTTCCAAAGGCCTCCTTCGATATGCTTTCTTCGGCGCCCCTGATCAGGACCTTCACAACCTCAACCCTTTCGAAGCTCAAAAGCTCCTGAAAAGTCACAGAAGCGAAGATGTTCAGGCTCTTTATCCATCTGCATAATGAACCGAAGTTATTCGAATGATTGTATAACATGTGGATTAAAGGCGCTTTTTTCTCCTCGGAAATTGCTGTCTCATGGCGGATATAATGTATGATTTCTCTGCGATTCATAGAGTTCAGCCTGATCTCTGTTGCAGAACCGTCACTTTTTCCCGGGGGGCAATCTTAGTCTCTTCTTTGTTCGCAGGTCTTGTACGTCCGGAAGCCCATGTTCTCAATATCTCGATCTTCTCCTTCATGAAAATCGAGAGAGGAACGGTTTTTTGGAGAGTCCTGTGAATGTCAAATGGACTTACGTAACAATTTCGAAAAAGGGCCTCATAAGATGCGTCCACTAAAGCCTGCTCGATTTCCGCCCCAGAAAAACCATCGGAAAACAGGAGAAATTCCGGGTCAATAGCCAAATTCAAACCGTATTTCTCAAATACGATTTTAAATATAGACAAACGCTCCTTTTCATCAGGCAGATCGATGAAAAAGATCTCATCCCATCTTCCTTTTCGATACATTTCTGGAGGCATTGATCTCGGGTCATTGGCCGTTGCCACAACAAATACGGGCGACTCCCTCTCCTGCAGAAAGCTTAAAAACGTTCCCAGGAGCCT
>Ga0194111_10006079_pt1 | contig 13805 bp, 8 predicted proteins | sample TA2KigC300mmetaG_FD_146194 | JGI IMG/M metagenome (GOLD analysis project Ga0194111, IMG submission 146194) | Freshwater microbial communities from Lake Tanganyika, Tanzania - TA2015033 Kigoma Deep Cast 300m | ecosystem: Environmental > Aquatic > Freshwater > Lake | place: Tanzania: Lake... | reverse complement strand
GTTCCGTCTGTCCCCGTGGGGCTCACCGTATTTGGATCCGCACTTCGTTGCTGCGCTGGCCGCCGATGCTCAGCCCCAGCGAGGCGGCGCCTGAGGGCACGCCATCCGGGACGCGCGCATTCACCTGATAGAGTCCCAGCCAGCCTGGCGCCAGGCCGCTGTACTGCACCTCGGCGGGCCTCCCCCCGATGAGCACCTCCGGCGTGAGCACGGTCCGCTGAAGCGCCCCATCGATCCGAACCGGGCCCAACCCGGTGCCGTAGATTTCTACGAAGCCGCCGACGAGTCGAACAGCTCCCAGTCCAGTGGCCGCATCGACGAAGATGCCGGGTGAAACACCCGCCACCGGAACACGCACCGTCGAAGAGACTCCTACCGCCGTCGATACCACCAGGTCGGCGGTGCCTTCCGCCAGGGTGGCGGGCACCAGCAGGTTGATCTGCTGGTCGCTGACGCAGATCAAGGACGCTCGCCTGCCGTTCAACGTCACATTGACCCCGGCCAGCGATTCCGGCCAGGGGAAGGACGCCGAGGCGGTTCTGCCGGCCGCGAGGTTCACGCCGAACAGCGTGGCCAGCGCGCCCGGCGAGATGCCGGCCCGAAAGGACGCCGCATTGACTATGCTCTCCGCCGTTACGTACGGCCGGCCCAAAGCGAGCACGTTCACCGTCGCCGCCGCGCCTTCCAGCGCCACCGTTAACTGGTGAAGCGGTCCCGGCCCGGGGGTCCACAAGAAACTCACCGTCCCGTTTTCGCCCGTGACCCCGGCGGCCGAGGTGACCGTTCCGCCGCCGATACCCGAGGCGCGCAGTCGCAGCCCCGGGTAGGGCAGCTCGTTCTGGTCCATCACCTTCACGACTACCGGTGCGGGCAGCGGCGTGCCCGGCTGCGCGACCTGCCTGTCGCCCGAGACGACGGCCAGCTTCAGATCCTCCGCCGAACGCGCCACCTGCACGCGCGAAGCGACGGTCTCGTACCGGCTGTCCGCCGGCGTGGCCACCAGTTCATCAACGCCCGTCCGCAGCCCGGCGATGGTGAATCCGGCCCGCGTCGAGCCCGCTGGAATGATCACCCAGGCCGGAACGCTGGTGAACCCGTTGAGCGACCGCAGATCCACGGTCAGGTTGGCCTGGGCGGGCCGCTCCAGCTCGACGGCGGCCGGCATCGAGCCGCCGGCCAGCACTCCCGCCGCGGGAAACGTGGAAAGCCGCAGCGCGCGGCGCAGCGCCGTTTCCGCGAATGCGCGCTCGCCGGTGGCCTTGCGGTAGTAGGTCTGGAACTCACGCCGGAAGGTGTCGATCTTCTGAAGGTCCGCCGTCGGGGGCTCCTCCCCCGCGCGCGTAATGAGGATGAAAGCAAACCGGAAGCGGCGCTGCGCCACGGTGTGATCCGGCGTGCGGCGTCCTTCCGCGCGGACGACCTCCTCCAGCGCCACGTCGCGGCGCTCGCCGTGGAAGCTGACCCCCAGTTGCGGGTGGCGCTCCCGCGATACCGAGGCGCCGGTCACCAGGAAACTCCCGGGCACCTCCTCGGGCGCGCGGAAGCCCATCAGATACTGGTCCAGCGGGGAAAAACCCTCGGTGACGCCGACGGTGGTGAAGCGCGGCGAGGCCGCCGGCTCCGTCTCCCAGCGATCGCGGATGCGGTTGCCCTCCAGCAGCGAGGCCTCCGAGTTGAAGGTGAAGGCCCAGTGGGCCTGCTGGTAGCCCAGCATGGGGCGGGCCTGCTCATCCCACGGGTCCCGTATGCTGGCATACGCCAGGAATAGATGCCCCGCCTCATGGGCCAGGATGGTCAGCGGAGTGTCGCGGCTCGACACGCGCGAGGAGACGATCTGGTTGGGATCATCGGGGAACTGCGAAAGCGGACCCATGTTGAGCACCGCCCGCAACCGCCGCGGCGAGCCGAACTCCCTCCCCACGTCCACCGGCGGATCGCCGAAGCCCCGGTCGCGATTGCGCACCGTGAGCTGGTAGGCGACCGCCCCCTCCATGGCCTCGATGTCCAGCCCGTTGAAGAACACCAGGTAGTCGTAGGCGTCCTCGTGCGCGGCGTAGAATTGCTGCGCCGCCGTCACCACGTCGATCTCGTTGGCCCGCCCGAACCGCTCCGCCACCGTCGCGGAGTACTCCTGGCTGCCGCCTTGGAGAAAACTGACCACCGCGGTGGCGCCCTGCAAGCGCCCCGGCGAAATCCCCACCACGGCGCTCGAGGTATTGATCCCGGCGTAGGCGTACTCAATCCCCCCGCTGGGGAACAAGCGGATCTGGAAGGTCTGCAAGGGGCCGATGCCAAATTCGCGGTACTCCGGCACGGCCACCCAACTGACCACCAGCCGGTCCGCCGCCGACAGCACCACCACGCCCTGCCGCGACATCGACGGGTCCAGGTCCCGGAACAGGGCCGCTATGCGCGGCGGGCCAGCGGCCAAGCGTCCCAGGGAGCGTTCCGTGATGGCTGTGTCCGAGGCGGTGAAGGTCAGGTTGCCGTCCGAGTTGACCCATACTTGCCGGTAGGAAGCCCCGAAGAAGGGGAAAGCGAACTTCAGCTCGACCAGCCGCGCGTCGTCGTCCTCCAGGCCCTGCAAGGGGGACCCGCCGGCCGCGGCCCCGGAATCGTAGGAACGCTCTGACAAGGCGAACCGATAACCGCCGGTGGCAGGGGCAAAGGCCAAGGTCGAGCCGTCCAGGTTGAATTCGTTGAGGCGCGCCACCACCCCATCGCTGTCCGCCATCACGACGATCTCGCCGATGTCCCTGGAGGCGGCGTGCGGCGCCGCGGCCTGGCCGGCCCGCTTCAAGAGAAGCTCGCGGCGGTGCTGCGCGGCCTGCCGGTGCAGGTGAAGCTGCTCGGCCAGCTTCTCGCGCGTGGTCCCGCACACCGTGCGGACCTGCCGCGCCTCGACAAGCCCGGCGGCCAGGACAAGAACTACCAGTAACCCCGTGAAGCGGCGCATGAGTGAATCTACTTCCATTGTAAGATACGGTTCTGGAGACCTTCTGCCCTATGCCCTTCTGCACCAACTGCGGCGGCCAGATCGGCGCCGACACGCGTTTCTGTTCCAACTGCGGCAGCCCCCTGTCGGGCGCCGCCGACCCGCCCGCGCCGGTGGTGGCGGCCCTGCCGCCGCTGCCCCTCGAGTACACCGTCCACGGCGACAACCTGCAAGTAGTACGCATCCGGCTCAAGCCCGGCCAGGAGATCTACGCCGAGGCCGGCAAGATGGTGTACAAGACCGCCAACATCCACTGGGAATCCCGCATGACCGGCGAGTCCCTGGGCGCCAGGATCTGGGGCGCTCTCAAACGTACGATGATGGGGGAATCCCTGTTCTTCACCTACTTCCGCGCCCTCTCCCCCGGCGAGGTGGGTCTGGCCGGGGACTATCCCGGGCGCATACAGGTGTTCGAGCTGGCCTCCGGTCAGAGCGTGCTGGTGCAGCGCGATAGCTTCGTCTGTGCGCAAAGCAGCGTACAGCTCAACGTCGCCTTCGTCAAGCGCCTCGGCGCCGGCTTGCTCGGCGGCGAGGGCTTCATCCTCGAGAAACTCACCGGGCCGGGCACGGTGTTCATCCACGGCGGCGGCGATTTCGTCGAGTTCAACCTCCAGCCCGGCGAAACCCTGCAAGTGGACACTGGTTGCGTGGTGGGTTTCGACGAGTCCGTCAGCTACGACGTCCAGTTGGCCGGGGGCATCAAGACCGCCATCTTCGGCGGCGAAGGCCTCTTTCTGGCCACCCTCACCGGTCCGGGCCGCGCCATCGTCCAGAGCATGACCCTCGAGAAGCTGCGCCGCCAGTTCACTCCCCTGCGCGCCGGCGGCGACGAGCGCGGCCCCCTGGGCGCCCTGGGCGGCATCTTCTCCAGCGAGGACTAGACCCGATTCCTCACGGTGGGGCGGCTCCCCCATGAGCGCTGCCTTAAGGCGGAGACTCCAGTGCCGCACACTCCTGGGTCCAGGCCACTGGCGGGGTACCTTCCGAGTGGCCCGTCAACCGGCCCCGATCAGCGGCCTTGGCGTTAGAAGTCACATCTACGAGTCGGCGACAAACCGTCGACTTGGACGGGATAAATGTGAACACTACGAAGTCTGGGATCTGCCTGGCGCAGGCATACGCTTTCCCATGATCTCTTTTCTGCCAGCTACGGCGGAACGACCCCCATGCGACGGACGAGATCGGTAAAGCGCGGATCCGAGCGAAGCGGATCGAGCCCGGGAGCCCCCGGCAGCCAGAACAGGTAGCCATCCCGGAGCCGGTAAGCGGTTTCGAGCCAATCGAGCGCCGCTTCAACATCGCCGAGTCCAGCGTAAATTACTACGAAGGCGATCGGCGGGGCCTGACCTCGAGTGCGGAGCTGATCGAGTTCCTGGAGAAGGCGCGTGGCTTCGTCTGTCCGGCCGAGCCGGCCATAAACATGTCCCAGGTAGGAGAGTGATAAGGCTTCGCGCGAATGGCTGAGAGCTTTCTCCAAGACGGCAACCGCCTCCTCAGCCCGGCCCTGATACCATTGAGACCACCCGAGTACGAAACAAGGCTGAAGGGAATCCGGGAATAGTTCAATGGTCCGTCTGGCCTGCGCCTCCGCCCGCGCGTGCTGGCCCATATGGGAATACATCCAGGCGGCGTACTGGTTCGGATGGAGCGACGTGGGATTGAGCTTCAGCGCGTACTGAACCTCTGCGATCGCGTCAGAATGCCGGCCAACAAAGCAGAGGAGCGTCGAATAGAGCAAGTGGGCGTCCGTATCGCTTGGGCTCAGTTCAATGGCGCGCCGAACCTCCCGCATGGCGCCGTCCAGGTCCCAATCGAGAAGCAAGTTCATCCAGGCGAGAACCACATGGGCCAGGCTGAGGCTGTCATCGATGGCAACAGCTTCCAATGCCAAATGCTTCGCGCTGGGGTACACCTCGCGGATTGGAGCATGCCCCCACCAACCCAGGCTGAACAGACAGGCGGCGAGCCCGGCGAGCCCAAGGGCGAAATCCGGCGCTTTCGCGGTGATCTCCCGCAAGTACTGGAGCGCTTTCCCGATGCTTTCCGCGCTCAACTTGTCGAGCTCAAAACGGGCTTTCAAATAGGCCTCGACAATTTCCGGCGCGACCGGCCGCGCCGGCGGCGGCGCTGGCCCCGCGGCCGCGTCTGGCCGCAGCGCCGTGGCTACACATGCGGCAATCGCCCGTGCCGCGTCACGCTGCGTCGTTAACACGGCGGACATGTCGCAGTCATAGCTCTGGGCCCAGGCGTGGCGCTCCGGCTCCATCAGGATCAACTGCGCCGTCAGGCGAACGCGATTGCCCTCATGCAGCGCGGCTCCTTCCACAACGCCATCCACCCCAAGGTCGCGGGCGATCTCCTCCAGCTTGCGGCTGCTCCCTTTCAGGTGGAGCACGGATTGCCGCGAAATCACCCGCACCGCCGGAATCCGGGCGAGTTCCGTGATCAGCGCATCGGTCACGCCGTCGGCGAAATAATCCCTGGCGGGGTCGCCATTCAGATTCGCGACGGGCAGCACCGCCAGAGTGGGCTCCGCGAACGCCCTCTCGCGTTTGACCGGCGCGATGAAGCGATAGCCTTGGCGGGGGAGCGTCTCGACATAACGTGGAGCCTGCGCTTTGTCACGCAGAGCCATGCGGATGCGGTTCACGCAAGAATCCACCCCTACGTCATAATCCACGAAGGTGGACTCGCCCCATAGGTGGCGGCGGATCTCCTCGCGGCTGACCGGTCTGCCCGCATGACTGACCAGCAGGCACAGAACGCGCATCGGCTGCGGCCGGAGCTTCAGCGTCCTGCCGGACTTGCGCAGCATGCCGGCCTCCAGGTCAAGCTCGAACTCGCCGAAACTCACCCGCCCGGAAATCCTGGGCATGCCAGCAGAATTATACGCCTTCAACTCCGCAAGATCAATCCTTCCGCGCACTTGCACGCCAAGGAAAAAACAAGCCGGTTCCCAGCCGCCGCCTATGGCTGAAAGGCCCGTTTGAGCTTACTGTTGGTACGTGAAAGGAGATAACCCCATGAAACACTTTCTTACGGTAATCGCCGCCCTGCTCGTGATGGCAGGGCTGGCCGCAGCGCAGGCAACGTTCACCATCGTCACGGGCACCGAAACCCCCATAGGACTGGCCAACCCCGGCGAGGTGAAATGCCACGGGGGCCTTCCCACCGGGAATCCGTTCGCCCCCTGCCCTCCCGGAACGAGCGGCACGGTGAGAGGCCAACAGCGGATACTCCTGGAAGAGAGCTCGGATGCGAGAACGAATGGACTGAGCTACGGCATATTCAATGCCAACATTCACAAGGACGGCACGCTCAACGTCTGGGGAACATTCCGGCTGGAGGTTTCCGAAGGCGGCGTTTGGGAAGGCGTGTGGGAGGGCAGGCAAGCAGCAGACGGGAGTGTTTCCTATAGTGCCACCGGACACGGCAGCGGCGGCAGGGTCGAGCACCTGCAACTGCTGTTGGACGGTGCCTACCCCGCCGGTTCCCTCGTTGGGACCTTAAGAATTCGTATTCTGACCCCGGGCAAGTAGGCAATTGGGCGCCGCTCGCTCGGAAGGCGGCGGCCTACCTCATCACGGAAGCTAGCGGTGGTTCATTTCCGCCCCGTAGTTGAGTCCGCACGCCTCGCACCGGCGGCTAAACAGTCGGCGAAGACTCTTGAGGTATGTGGCCAGTGGGGTTCCGAGCAGATTGTCGCCTAGCCGCAAGAGCGCTCCGTCCGAATTGCTCCTGGATAACGCCAACGGGGAGTTGGGCTGCCGGCGATCAAGTTGACGGGAAACACCCTCCCCGTACAAGTGCGGCGCTCCCCTATTCTGCTCGAATCGTCGGCCACTCCGCAGTTACTCTGCCCGTCGCCCAAACCCAGGAACGATCGGCACCGGGTGTTCCCTTTCAAGCCGGCGCCTATGGACGGCTCCCCGGAGCCGCCGCCGTCCCCCTGGCCGGCGCTCGTCTCTGATGCGCCGGGGAAGGGCGGCGCTCATTCATAACATAGTGCCGCGGTCGGCTGAATGCGGGCCGCGCGAAAGGCAGGCAGCAGGGTGGCGGCCACGACTACGAACAGCAGCAGGATCGGTGCGGCGGCGAACGCAGCGGGGTCCCACGGCGCGACGCCATAGAGCAGCGCGCTGAGCAGTTGCACCGTCGCGGCCGCGCCTGCCGCGCCCGCCAGGAGCCCAATCAGCGCCACGCCCAGGCTTTCCCGCATCACCAGCGCGAGCACATCGCGCCGCCCGGCGCCCAGCGCCATGCGCACTCCGATCTCCTGGGTGCGGCGGGCGACCGAATGCGATATCACGCCGTAGATCCCCACCCAGGCCAGCACCAGCGCGAGCCCGGCAAACGCGGCCAGCAGGATCGTGTTGAATTGCCGTTGCGACAGCGACCAGCTCGCGAGGTAGGACATGCTGCGCGCGTCCCGAATGGGTTGGTCCGGATCGATAGCCCAAACTTCCTTCGCCATGGCGTTGCCGAACTGCTTCGGGTCCGCGGCTGTCCGCACCACCAGCACCATCGAGTCGTAGCTCGTCCTGGGGTGGAAGATCTCGGGTCGGGGAGGCTCTTCCAGGCGCAACTGCCGCGTGTCGGCGACCACGCCGATGACCGGAACTCGCTGCTTGTCCTCGATCAACGCCTTGCCGATCGGATCCTGGCCCGGCCACGCTTTCCGGGCGAAAGTTTCGTTGACGATGATGACCGGGGCGGCCTTGTCTGCCGCGTCCTCCCGGGCAAAGCCGCGGCCCTTGAGCAACGGAATTCCCATCGTCCGGAAGTAGTCGGGGCTGACACGACGGAAATCGGCCATCGGCTCCTTGCCGCGCGCAGGTTCCTGCTGGCCCTCCACGCGAAACGACTGCATGGACAGGCTCTGGAAAGGGACGCCGTGGGCGAGGGCGGCCGATTCGACGCCTGGCAGCGATTTGACTCTTTCGAGTAGCCGTTCGCAGAATGCGGTCTGTTGCGCTTTGGCGGGATACCTGTAGCGTGGCAAGTCGATGTTCGTGGTGAGGACGCGGTCCGTGCGGAAGCCGGGATCGATGGACATGACCGCGCGCAGGCTTCGAACGAGGAGGCCGGCGCCGACCAGCACCATGCAGGCGAGCGCCACCTCGGCGGCGATCAGCACGCGGCGCGCCAGGCGCGATCCCTCCCCCGCGCTGCCGCGCGTGCGAAGGGCATCGCCGGGGTGGCGCCGCGCCGCCACCAGCGATGGCGCGCACGCCGCGACCACCGCGCTCAGGGTGGCCAGCGCGCAGGTGAACGCGAGCACGCCCGCATCCACGCGCCACGTCTCCGGCCGGTTGATGCCGCCAGGGGCAAGCGGGGCGATGGCCGCCAAGCCTTTCAGGATCGCTGGCGCGAGGCCGGCGCCCGCTGCCGCGCCCACTGCCGCCAGCAGCAGAGTCTCGACGAACAGTTGCCGTGCGATGCGGAACCCGCCGGCCCCCAGAGCGAGCCGCACAGCCATTTCACGCTCCCGGGCGACCACCCGCGCCAGCAGCAGGTTCGCGACGTTGGCACACGCGATTAGCAGCAGCAAGCTAACGGCTGCCTGCAAGAGGAATAGGGTGCGCCGCGTCCGCGGGCCGACGTCCTCGACATGCACAGGGTACAGGCTAGCCGTCCACCCGGTGTGGAAGTCCGGGTCCTCTTGCCGGAGCCGCGCCGTCATGGTGCGCAGGTCGGCGCGCGCCTGATCGAGCGAGACTCCCGGCTTTAGGCGGGCAAGAACCGTCCACGCCGAAACGGCGGCGTTCGGGTCGCTGTACAACACCTCCGGGTCCACTGCGATCCACAACTCCGGCCGCTGCTGGTCAAGGCCTTCCATCAAGGCGGGCAGATGAAAACTCGCAGGCAGCACGCCCACTATGCCGTGCTCCGCGCCGTCGATCCGCACGCTGCGCCCCAGAGCCCCCGGCGTTCCTCCAAGGTGGCTCGTCCAGAACCCGTGGCTGACCAGCACGGCGCGCCCGCGCTGATCCTCCCGCGAGAGGTCCCGGCCCACCGCTGCGCGCACTCCGAGCACCTCGAAGAAGTCCGCCGGAATGCGCGCCGCCTCAATCCGCTCGGGTTTACCGGCGCCGGTGAGATTCACGTGAGTGACCTGGGTGGCAGTGAGACCCTCGAAGGTCCTGTTCCGTTGCTTCCAGAGCAGCCAGGTCTTGAGTCGCGCCGGCATGCGCCCGGCAAAGAAGCGGCTGCCCACGGCCTCGTAAGGTTCCCATGCGACCACGACGCGGTCTGGGTCGTGAAACGGGAGAGGACGCAGGAGCACCGCGCTGAGCACGGAGAAGATGGCGGTGTTCGCGCCGATGCCCAGCGCCAGCGTGAGGATGGCGATCGCGCTGGCGCCGGGGCTCCTGGCCAGCATGCGCCATCCGAAGCGGAGGTCATCCACGAGACCAGGCACGGTCCCGCATGCTCGGGACCGTTCGCGCCCTGGCTGGCGCCGTTTCCCCACAACCGTTTTCACTACCAGACACCCAAAGGGGTGAGCCTGATGCGCCCCCTTGTCCGCTGCCCTGCGGCCGCTCCGGGCGCCTCCCACAGGTTAGGATAGGATGTGGGCAGGGGCCCTGTCATGCTCGATTCGATTCTGGCCAGGGTCTTCGGCGCTAAGAACAAGCGCGAGCTCACCCCCACGCGCAGCGGCGGCGACGAGCGCGGCCCCCTGGGCGCCCTGGGCGGCATCTTCTCCAGCGAGGACTGAGGCCCCGCGGGACGGGGCTTCAGCCTGTCCGCCTGGACCGGCCCGCTGCCGCCTCCGGCTAACGTCCGCTCCTTTGCCCGCCGATAGGTGGGGTGACCATGAGCGCACCCGCGGCGGGCACTGAGCGCCTGGCCTTCGAGGAACTCCTGCGAGTTGAGAACGGGCTCCTTATCCATCTCGACCAGGAGATCCTCACCCCGCTGGCCAGCATCATGAATCTGGCGGACCTGATGCTGGAGACGCAGTTGGACCCGGAGCAGCGAGAGCACATCCGGACCACGCGCATCTGCGCGCGGGACTTGCTGGAGACGCTCAGCCAAATCCTCGAGTACGAGGCGCTGGCTTCCGGTGCGCGGGCGCTCGAGGAGACCGAGTTCAACCTGCGCGAGACGCTTGCGGGAGCGGCGGAACAGGAGCGGCCTCGGGCCGGGGCCAAGGGAATCCTATTCAGCCTGCGGCTGGAGGACAGCCTGCCTGCCCTGGCCGTCGGCGACGCCGCGCGAATCGAGGAGGTGGTGCGCCACCTCCTGCGCAACGCCATCGAGTTCACCCGCGAGGGAGAGGTCGCCTTGGCGGCCCGCGCCGAACCCGCCGGCCAGAACCGCTGCTGGCTGCGCATACAGGTGCGGGACACCGGTCCGGGCATGGCCCCCGAGCAGTTGAAGCTGATCTTCCAGCCCTACCGGCAACTTGAGGGCGGCTTGGTGCGCACCCACCGGGGACTGGGCCTGGGTCTGGCCATAGTGGACAAGCTGATTCACCTCATGGGCGGTCAGGTCACCGCCTCCAGCGCTCCCGGGCACGGCGCCTGCCTGGAAGTCCGCGTGCCTGTCGGCGTGCCGGCCTCCCCGAAATAGCCCTGCCCCCGGCCTTCCAAAGGGTAGAATGGGAGTAACGACCCCATGGTGTTTGATCGCGTACTGGCCAAGATCTTCGGCACCAAGAACGAGCGCGAGCTCAAGGCCATCCGCCCCCTGATGGAGGCCATCAGCGCGCTGGAGCCGGCCACGACCCAGCTCTCAGATCAGGAGCTGGCTGGCAAGACCGTCGAGTTCCGCGAGCGGCTCGCCCAAGGCGCCGCTCTCGACGACCTGCTGGTCGAGGCCTTCGCCGTGGTCCGCGAGGCCGGCCGCCGCGTCCTCAACATGCGTCACTTCGACGTCCAGTTGATCGGCGGCATCGTGCTGCACCGGGGCAAAATCGCCGAGATGAAGACCGGTGAGGGCAAAACCCTGGTGGCCACTCTGCCGGTCTACCTGAACGCCCTGGCCGGCCAGGGCGTGCACGTGGTCACGGTCAACGACTACCTGGCCAAGCGCGACGCCGAGTGGATGGGCCGCATCTACACCTTCCTGGGCCTGAGCGTGGGCATCATCGTCCACGAGCTGGACGACTCCGAGCGCCGCCACAACTACCGTTGCGACATCACCTACGGCACCAATAACGAGTTCGGCTTCGACTACCTGCGCGACAACATGAAGTTCCGCCTCGAGGACTGCGTTCAGCGCGGCCACCACTACGCCATCGTGGACGAGGTGGACTCCATCCTCATCGACGAGGCCCGCACCCCGCTGATCATCTCCGGTCCCAGCGAAGAATCCACCGACAAGTACTTCAAGGTCAACCGCATCATCCCCAAGCTGGTCCGCGGCGAAGTCATCGAGGGTAAGGAGCCCGGCGAGAAGTATCTCACCGGAGACTACACCGTCGAGGAGAAACACCGCAGCGTGGCCTTAACCGACGAGGGCTACGACAAGACCGCCCGCCTGCTCGGAGTGCCCAACCTCTACGACATCGCCAACATCGAGTGGAAGCACCACGTCGAGCAGGCCCTCAAGGCCCACGTCCTGTTCCACCGCGACAAGGACTACGTGGTCAAGGACGGCCAGGTCATCATCGTCGATGAGTTCACCGGCCGCCTCATGCCCGGGCGCCGCTGGAGCGACGGCCTGCACCAGGCCGTCGAGGCCAAGGAAGGCGTCAAGATCGAGCGCGAGAACCAGACCCTGGCCACGGTCACCTTCCAGAACTACTTCCGCATGTACAAGAAGCTGGCCGGCATGACCGGCACGGCGGAAACCGAGGCGGCCGAGTTCCAGAAGACCTACAACCTGGATGTGGTGGTCATCCCCACCAACGTTCCCCTGATCCGCATCGAGAATCAGGACATCGTCTACCGCACCGAGGAAGAGAAATTCCGCAACGCCGCCAAGGAGATCAAGGCCGCACAGGAGTGCGGCCGGCCCGTGCTGGTGGGCACCATCTCAGTGGAGAAGTCCGAGAAGCTCTCCGGCATCCTCCGGCGCATGGGCGTCAAGCACGAGGTGTTGAACGCCAAGCACCACGAGCGCGAGGCCAACATCGTGGCCCAGGCCGGCCGCAAGGGCGCGGTCACCGTCTCCACCAACATGGCCGGGCGCGGCACCGACATCCTGCTGGGCGGCAATCCCGAGTTCATGGCCAAGGAGCACTGCCTCAAGGACCGCCTGGCCGAGCCTCTGCCCAAGGAGCAGGAGACCTTCCTCAGCGACCACCAGCACCACCACTTCCACCACCTGGGCCAGTTCTACCGGGTCTCGCGCCCACGCTGGGACGAGCTCTTCACCCGCTACAGAACCCAGACCGACCAGGAACATGACGAAGTGGTGGCCTTGGGCGGCCTGCACATCACCGGCACCGAGCGCCACGAGGCCCGCCGCATCGACAACCAGCTCCGCGGACGCGCCGGACGCCAGGGCGACCCCGGCAGCTCCCGCTTCTTCCTCTCCCTCCAGGACGACCTGCTGCGCATCTTCGGCGGGGAGCGCATCCAGAACCTGATGCTCCGCCTGGGCATGGAAGAGGACGTGCCCATCGAGTCCCGCCTCATCACCAGGCGCATCGCCGCCGCCCAGAAGGCCGTCGAGGCCCAGAACTTCGCCGCCCGCAAGCACCTGCTCGAGTACGACGACGTAATGAACAAGCAGCGCCTGGCCATCTACGGCTGGCGCCGCCAACTGCTCGAGGGCGAGGACCAGAAGGAGCGGGTCTTCAACATGATCCGCGGCATCGTGGCCGAGTACCTGGACCGGCACTGCCACGAGAAAACCCACCCCAGCCAGTGGGATTTCACCGCGCTCCAGACCGACGTGCTCAGCCAGTTCGGAGTCAAGGTCGCTCCCCAGGAACTGGCCGGTATGGACCGCCAGGAGATGGAGGAAACCATCTACCAGCGGCTGAGCGAAGCCTACGACCGCAAGGAAGCCCTCGTCGGGACCGAGGTCATGCGCGCCACCGAGCGCATGCTCATGCTACACGTCATCGACGGCCAGTGGAAGGACCACCTGCTGTCGATGGACCACCTCAAGGAAGGCATCGGGCTGCGCGGCTACGGTCAGAAGGACCCCCTGGTCGAGTACAAGAAGGAGTCCTTCACCCTCTTCGAGGCCATGTGGGACCGCATCGAGGACGAATCCGTCCGCTACCTGTTCTTCCTCCAGGTGGCCGACGACCGCCGTCCGGCCCTCCCCTTGTCCCCCGAAGAGGAGGCGGAAGAGGAGGAAGCGGAGGTCGAAACCGTGGCTGCGGTCTCGGCCGAGCAGCGCCAGGCCGCCCAGACCTCCATGCTGGATTTCACGCGCAACATCCAGCGCAAGAAGGAGCGGGAGATGGCCGAGCTGCAATTCGTGGGCGCGGGCGCCTCCTCCACCACCAAGGCGCCGGTCCGCTCAACCAAGGTCGGCCGCAACGAGCCCTGCCCCTGCGGCAGCGGAAAGAAATACAAGAAATGCTGCGGAGCATAAGGCAGAACCGGGGACAGGCCACCCTGTCCCCCCGTGGACAGGGCAGCCTGTCCCCGGTTCTGCTCGCAGCCCTGATCGTGGCCGCCCCCGCCCTCGCCGGCATCTGGCCCGACCAGATCGGCGAGTTCAAGCGGGTCTCGGCGGCCCCCGCGGCGGTGTCCGAGCGGGCGGTCTGGGATGAGTACGGCCTGGACGAGACCGAGCGGGCCACCTACGAGGGAGCCTCCCAGAAGTTCCCCGCCACGGCTTGGCGGCTGAGGGACACCACCGGGGCGTTTGCCGCCTTCCAGTGGCAGCGACCGGCCGA
>Ga0194111_10006072_pt1 | contig 13810 bp, 20 predicted proteins | sample TA2KigC300mmetaG_FD_146194 | JGI IMG/M metagenome (GOLD analysis project Ga0194111, IMG submission 146194) | Freshwater microbial communities from Lake Tanganyika, Tanzania - TA2015033 Kigoma Deep Cast 300m | ecosystem: Environmental > Aquatic > Freshwater > Lake | place: Tanzania: Lake... | reverse complement strand
CAATCGTGAACCCAGGCGCGGGAACAACGACCTCGCCCTTCTTCTTGAGCAGGAACGGCTTGCCTTCCAGGACTCGCTGCAAGGTACTGAGATTCGACCCGCCGTAGTCAATTTCATCGAGGCACAGCACCGCGCCCTTACGAGCCGCTTGCGTCACGGCACCATCGCGCCAGACCATCGAATGATTTACCAGAACATACGTGCCCAACAAATCGCTCTCGTCAGTCTCAGGCGTCATACTCACGCAGACAAACTTACGGTTCGTCATGGCGCAGGCTTGTTCAACCGAGAACGTCTTTCCCAGTCCGCTGTGCCCTGTGATGAACACAGGATAAAACTTCCTTGATTCGATGATCGATTTCAATTCAGCGAAATTCTTCATGGGCACGAAATTCGCGTGTTTTCGGGGCACTTCACCCAACCCGCCGTCCTGAATCTTCTGCTCCTTCACATTTTCCTCCTTCGTCACTATCGTTCTCTTCACTGACTTTCTCATGCTCTCCTCCTATTGGTTGTAGTCATCAACATTATAATTATACTGCAATTGGGCCTGTTAGTCAATAGTTTTTTTCGCTTATATTATCAATAGTTTACAGCATACTTGGCCATCATCGGAATGATCCGCTTGGCGATCATGGTCTGCTGTTTATTGATATTCTGCCCCAGCTTGAACACCTTCTTTAAGGTGTTTTTGGTAGATGTCTTCTTCAGAATATTCTCAATTTCAAGCAGGGCTTTACGTTCCTCAACTTCCTTGTTTGAAATCAGCACGAAATTAAATCGATCATAGCCTTCCACAGGCATATCGAAGAAGTAATTCTGCTTGAGCAACTTGGTTTTCTGTATGGCTGTCGCTCGGAGTCTATTCCGCCACTCTCTCCTTTCCTCAAACGAGGCAGAGCGATACTCTGAACGGCGTTCCTCAATTGAGCGCCACTGACCTATCAGGTCTTTCAGCCGATTTGAAATGAACAACCCATAGATATTAACTTGATACGTCTCTCGAATCATATTAAGGATCGCCGTCAGTCCTGGATTGTGGCCGCTGACATCGCGCAGTCCCCCGACATACTTGAGCAGATGGCGGTTACGATTGACATCAACCCAATAGGGTACAATCTTTTCTTCACCAAAATTATAATTAATCGCATGCTCACTATCTCCATCTTGAATAATCATAAGATGGGCAATATCCACATGCTGTTTCTTGCGAAAGTTTCCAATCACCTGATACATACCCAGAAGCGATTCGACCAGTGGCGTATCACGAAACGCCTCATGCTGCGTAATTGAGTGACCGTTCATTAGCCAATATGACTGAATGGCAAACTCGGCAGCAGTGGTGTGAGAACTGAGATATTTACGCAGACCAAACGAGTGGCATCTGAAATATCCCGAAATCTCGTTCTTGTTCTTCCAGTATTCCATCGAGCGTATTTTCCCAGGAAGTCCCGTGGGATTCGTGAACCCGTAGACCTCAAACGGAATCTGCACCTTCTTACAAAACGAGGCCAGAATCAAGACTTGTTTCACACAATCGGCATACTTCGAGGACATGGAGCGTGACCGATCTAACAGAATCACAACCCCATGCGATTTACCCTTTTGCACCACGATATTCTTCAGGAAAATGTTCTCGTCCAGAGCGCGGTACCGATACAGGGCTGCGATATCAATCTCTCCAGACTTCGCGGATTTCTGTTCAGCATAAGACCGAGCGGCCTTCAATCGCTGAAATTCATTGACCATCGCATCGATCATCGGACTAAATTCCTCTTGAAATTTCCGATAAAAATCAGTCGCCGTGGGCACCTTAATCATTTCTAAAGCCAGACCCAAGATTTCCTTTTCCGTCACCAAGCAATTCTCTAGGTTTGCAATAGGCAGTGGCACTTCCTTGAACACCACATCTTTAGAATACGCAAAGGACTCTAGCTTATTCTTGAACGTCTCTTGAGTCTGAATGGTTGGCTCGGCATCTTGCTTCGCTTCCTCGCTCTCGGAACCACCGTTAGATTGCATTATCGATTCATTACTGTCGCCATCATTAAAGCCTTCCTCGGACTCCTCAGCTTCATCATAATACATAGCATCGCTCTCGTCCCCATCCGCATCACAAGCGTTCGCTTTTATTCTCATTTCGTCCTGAAGTTCTTTCATGCGGGCTTTGTCTTGCTCATAAATCTTCTCAGCGAGCGCAATCACTTCCTCAAACGTAGTAACCTGTTCCATCGCGGTGATAGCCCACAATTCACTTTTCTTGAAATCAACAAGCGCCTGTTGTCCCTTAAAAAACAAATTCAGACGGTCGCCCAGGGAAGAATGAGCGGTATCGGCCTTCGTTTGCACACCGAAGAAATTATGAGCAAGCAATTCGCGGCACCCACCGAGATACGACATTCTCAACCCAGGGTAACGAGCCTGAATCAACCGATCCACTCGGGCATCTTCAACCAGGTTCAAATAGCTACCATAGTTCTTGAGCTTGGGACGATCATCAATCGCCTTTTTCCATTCCTCCGCGGGTGTATGTAGCGCATGACTAACCTCATGACCCACAAACATATCGCACAAGGTCGGACCAATACCAACCCAATTCGGCAAAATCAAGCGGCGATTTTTCAGGTCAAACGCGGGGGTCTTGACATTCTCAATATCAACTAGAAAATTCTCTCCTGCCATCAACTTAGCAAGCTGACTTTTCACCGAGAAAAAGTCTTTTTCTCTAATCACGGTCTGTTCTCCTTAATAGTAATCATGGTTCTATTGTATTGAATTTACAGAGAAAAGTCAATAGAAAAGTTTCTTATATAAATCAATAACTTAGCTCACTATGGCTTGTTGATACACTGCATCATCCGTCGAATACAGAACCCGCTTGATGCCGAACTCAACCACAGCGCGTTGACAGCCGATGCAGGGAAATGAATTTGCCATGATGTACTGATTCGTTTCCCAATTGTACTTAATACGTAGCACAACCAGCGTTGACTTTTTCAACTGACGCGAGGTGAGATGATTCAGCGCAAGTTTGATCGCCATCGTCTCGGCATGGAGATAGATTGAGGATTCGCATTTAGCAAATCGAATCTGGAACGGATCAGTCTTTTTTCGATTGGTGCCCAGGGAGATCAGATTATCTTGATAAATGATCGCGGCAGTATGGCGAGACTTGTGCAACCCCTCCGTGATTTCAGCCAAACGAAAGAGCGTATTATGAATAGTTCGCAGATTCATTCTGCTATTCTAAAATGATGCGTCCAGAATGTCAAGAGATTTTTGACTAGAACAGTAGGCGAAAGAGTCTGAAGAATAGTCGAAAGCGAAAGGCGTTGCATTGCATCGCGGATCGCATACACCGCAGAATATAGAGCCGAATCAGAAGTTTCTCATGAAGGGTAACAGCCAGTTCTTTCTTTTTCTCACACTCAATTATGATGGCCCGGCACACCGAGTTATATGCACCGCGAAAACGAATCATAATTTCAGGTCACTCATAACGTCTAAGTACAATTGTGGATTATCCAAACACGGGCTCACATAATTATTTAGCAAAGATCGCTTGTAGGCTCCCCGCACTATCTCGCAGTCTTGCCTCAGGAGAAACGATTGCACTATCACTGTCTGGCCATTGGGCTTGACAATCCAGAAAAACCACAACCCCAGAATCAGAACAAACGCGAGGCACAACGAGCGATTGGTATATGATTCGTGAGACACAGTACATATTCCTCAGCAAACACTAGGAGCAACATAAAAATAATCATTGCTCCGAACACTAACAACACCCAAAGCCAGGATCGATCTGAAAATAAGTTTTGCCTGATTATTGGATATACGACTCTTGTTTACAATGTTCGCAGCGGATAGGCTTTGGTTCAGTCCGCAAACGAATCGTGCGTTTACGACAGGAGATACACCAACAGACAATCTTATCATGGTCGATCAATTCGATATCATAGAGTTGAGTCGGATATATCCACCCAATCTCGATTAAAGGCTTCTGATTCTGCATCGGGATTATTTAGATGAAAAAGAACGGCATAGACCGTTACCACTTTGTCCGAGTATGAGACCAGTTTCAGGGAACTTGACTGGTATCACCAATTGATTCACAGTATGCACGATTAACCTTCAGTTCCTGAAACATATCAAGTTGATCGGGGTCAGAAGATTGTCCATACGTATCTTCCAGCAGGACAAACGACACCACAACGCCTGAAATGATATGGGCCTTGAATCGAATCCAGCGTTGCTCCTCAGAAAAGTATTCATAAAATTCCAGGTTCATCGTGACTCGCCGTAGCTGCATTCCGTTTTCATTCTGCAATAATCCTGTATCCGAAATATAGTATCGGCTCAGACACGGCGCGGGAAACGATTTTGTCTGAAACATAGTATTCTCAGGAATCGGTCTGATGGTGGCGGGAAACGGATAATCGCACTTGACATAATCAAACATACCCATTGGTCTCCTTAGTTAAATGATTTCTGAGCCCTGACGAAGTCGCTCATAGACTGGATTAATTTTCGTAACGGATATCACGGGAATTTGTTCTACACCCAATAGCGAATCTCGTGTCAGAGCGATATCCATTACTTGGCTTTCAGTGTATAAGTAGTATAATTCGACTCTTGTTTCTTCTCAACCAATTCAATATTGGCGAGTTTCAAAAACAAGGGCAATTCTTTCTTGAATTGAGGATCACTGATAGACGCCGAGACTGTATCCCCAGGTTGCATTTTATTCAGAGCTAACCGAATTCGCAAAAGCGGAACAGGACACTTAACATCCAAACAATCGACATCTAAATGAGCCATAGAAATATGATATTACAAATCAAGGGAAATGTCAAATCTTGTTACTGGTCTTCTCTCGTATTGATCGTAAGCATCACCGCCGTAGCAGTTCCCGAGACTGTTTTGCGGCCAACAGAACCGATTCAAAAATCGATTTGTTGGTAGATAGAAACTCCTTAGTCTGATTGGAATACTGCGCCATCTAGATACTTCTCTATTATGTATTTATAATCGATTGAATGTCTAGGAGGAAAGATTATGCTGAAATAATTGTTGTTCCAGACGATCTTTTTTGCGCCGATAGTATTCGATTCGGCGGGCGTGTTTAATCAGCATTCGTTCAACTCGCTTGAGCTTACGACGATACTGCGCCATATTCAGAATACCAGGGAGCAGATAATCTTCATGTTGCATCTTAACTCGCTTCACGAACCCGACCTTTTCGAATCAAAGAGCTAATTCCCATGATCAAAAACAACAGTACCCATACCAGACTCTTTATCACGATGGTCAGAATCCACCAGATCAATCGAACAGCCTGATAAATGAGATAGCAAAGTCCCGCAACCAGGGCGAGACCGATACCCCAACCAAGCGAGGTGCTGAGAGCTGAGGATGAAAAGACTGGAGTTGAAACTAATTGCATGATATTTTCCTTCTGTTATTGGGCCAGCCCTCGCTACGCAGTGATCAGCCCCTAATTCAAACTTGACTCTATTATATATTATATACCAAACAGGAGAAGAAAATCAAGCATTTATTGCATGATGTTTTTGATTAGAGCAAACACAACCACTAGAATTGCTAACAGATATAGAATCATGTCTCCAAAATAACTCGGTTGGTCGGGGGGTCGATTAGCATCCTGTGTCATTAGCATCTTCCTCTTCTTTTACGTAAAACATCAAATCGATATCGTTCTCATTTTCATTTTCATGAAATGATCGGACTCGTTTATGTTTCTGTGGGAGACTGTGTTGCTCATATTGCTCCCGAAACTTGGTTTTGGTTCTCATTTTTTCTAGTGATCGACTGCCTTGCATAATTATTCCTCGTTGGTTAAAATTACATACTCCACTGATGCCGAAAAGCGGTCTCTCGGATCAGCTTACCCTGCGCCGCAATATTTCCCTGTGTAAAAAATTGTTCCTGCACTGAACCCTCATTTCCACCTAAACGATAATTCACAGTGAACTGTCCTGTCCCAGCAAACATTTTTGAGTATTGCCGCAGTGCATTACAGAACACTCGATCCTGGCCCCACTTACCATACCAGGCCATACCCAATGTTCGGGTCAGATTGATATCAACGCAGAAACAACTTGAATCGATATGATAGTATCCACCGTTCCAACACGGGGCCACACCCACAGATTCGCATTGATCCTGGCAAACAAAGCTGCCATCTTTTCGGTGAATGTTCCGATACGAAAATGCCCATGGCACTTGAAATTCTTGAATGGCTTGCAGACAACTCTTGGCATGATTCGGGTTCAGCCAATTGTCTGCATCGAGGTACATCACGTAATCGCAATTCATCAGAATCGGTACACTAGCATAGGCTCGGTGAGAGTAGTATTCCTTCCCGACATTTTCTTCTAGTGTAATGAGCTTGATCTGATCACGTTCCTCAAAAGTCAATTGACTAAGCTGCTGAAAGACACGATCCACATACTGATAACCATCAATCACCAGGTAGTGTTTGACAGGAATTGTTTGAGAATAAACACTCCGCAGGCATTGCAGTAATTCTACATTACCAATCGTCGGAGTCACGATACCAATTGTGGGGTCTGCCATAACAATCAATGAATATAGAGTAGGGTGTTTTTCACATCAGAACGAGTTGCGGACAAGTCGCCATCACCAGGAATCACAATCACAGAATAAGTCAGAGAAGGACCCTGTGGCGTCTTGAGCATTTCTGGATAAGTCAGAATCACTTTCGGATTCAGGTGATAGTGTTTAGCCAATCGTTCTTTAGCTTCTTCAACATCCGTGATTGTCCATGCACCAGGAACTTTCTTTATCAAATCACCAAGCAATTCTTTCGGTACGACCATTGCTTGTTTGGTTGAAGTGGGATTGATAAGTTTTTCTTGTGATGGTTGCGCTCCCTGCGAGAAATTGAACAAGAAATTGCTCGGCTTGGTAGAGGAATTAGCCACTGCTGCTACTTTGGTATACGCATAGAATTGAATGTTTGGAAAGCGTCGGGCCAGATCAAAAGCCAATTCCATATATTGAGGACTGAAAAAGTCTCCAGCATCGTGCCAGCGAAAAATGATCGTGGCAGATTTCTTTGTAGCAGACTTCTCGGCATTCGTTAATTCCTTTGTGAGCATCGCGGAAAATCCATCGGGATCATTCAGGAGAAAATTGAGGACACGAGAGGCCGACATAGAAGGGGCGGCGTACTGAACATAGCCACCCTTCATAGCATAACAATAAATTTTGCAAGCCCCAGCGCCAGGGCAGGTATTGACAATCACGAACTCGCCTGTCTTTTCATTGACAGCCAATCCACGTAGAGCGGGGAGACCTAGATTATAAACGATCTGTGTTGCACCACCTGTATGCTTAATTTTTTCGTTCTGTTTCAGTAGTGAGGTTGGACGTGTAGTAATATCTTTTTTCAGTTTATCCAGATCAAAGGTCTTGCCACTTTCATCCTTCACTGTTAAATTGGAGCGATGAACATAGGGCATCTTATACTTATCAGAAGCCAATTTTGATTGCGAATGAATTCTTCCTGCGTAATCCTGCATATCATCAGCACTAATTACGTTCGTTGGCGCACCCAGAAACGAAGCATAACCTTCGTTCAAATAGAATTCCCCAAAGTCAGTAGCCTTAATCACAGACAGACCATTGATTGTCTCCAACAATTCAGCTTCGCGTTGTTCTCGGCAAAATTGAGTAAATCGTTTCATTGTGTCCTCCTAAAACTCAAAACAGTAGCATATAGAGCGAAGCTGGGGAGGCGGCAGAATATACGAATGCCCGACGTAGAATGAACCACCGGCGTATAGATGGGCAAAAGGTATCATACTACTATTTATAATAGAAACGTCCTCTGTTCCTCAGTCAAGACCGCGGGATTTCGCTTTGGAAGTGTCACCTTAACGTGGTATTCAGTCTCAGTCTCTTGCACCTCGACCTCAATCGTCTGACAGCCAGGTAAACACTCTCTCCGAATCGCCCCCGCAATTAGGTGTTCTAATGGAGTATTCATTATATATCCTTCAGTTCGTTCGGAAAGATTTCTTTGGCGAATGAGGGTGTAAGCCCCTTGACTATTTTTGAAAGCGTCTTGGTCATCATGGCTTTAAAAATAACGGCCTCGTCTGCATGAAGCGATTCAAAAATTTGTGTCAAGATCGCTTGCTCGCGCTTCTGAGTCAACTTGTGAATTCGCCGTGGATGATTATCGATGAATAGATACACCTTAGACAGTTCATTATGAATATAGGTATCGTTCATTCCTGGCGCCAGCTTCGAGGGTTTATACTCAGGATATTTCTCAATATCAAATTTGATTTTGGGACTAAGCGACAGAAAGAGAAAATAAGGCAATCGTGACCCATGACGAGTGGCCGAAAATGACTTGAGAATAGCGGCCTTCTCCTGCTTCGTCTTGACATTCGCAAAGCGATCAAACATCTCAGAATATAACTCGTGCATGGGCGTCTCCTTTTAGGTTAGAAGTTTTTCTAGGGCTGTAGTAGTGGGACGATTAAGCCGCTTCGCGCCAAATTCATCTACCACCGAGGCCAGATGACTCAGTCGATTCGTAATGAGGTAGTGATAGAATTCATTATACGTAGAGGGCGCGCATTTCTGATATTCCGAGCGAATCTGTGTTTGCAGAGGATCAGGAATGAAAGTGAAATCGATCAGCTTCTGGTTGAGCTTAAAGCGATCTCGTTCATCCCGATCACGACACGAATCAATTCCTGTGATTAGAAATTCCTGGATACGAGCCTTCCGAAAACTCTTTTGCCGAGCGTCTTTCTTCACAAACGTATCACTCGGTGAGCAGATATTCGGAATACCATCACCGGCATCACCTGTGCAAATCTTTTCCATCAGTGATTGCTTTGCGGTATGCTCGGGTTCAATAAGCATCCGCTTTATTGGAGAATACTGTCTGATAACAAAGGGATGGACCTGATGCAATTGCAAGAAATCCTTATCCGATGAACAAATCAGCACAGGCTCCTGAGCTTCCTTCGCCAGCACTGCAATAACATCATCGGCCTCGGCTCCATCAATCTGCACGACCGCATAGGGCAGGGATGTTTTCAATTCTTTCTTGATATCATGCGAAGCCTGAAGCAATTCCTTGACATGATCGGGTAGCGCATTCCTCTGATCCTTACGTTTGGCTTTGTAGTGAGGAAACACATGTTTGCGCCAGCACTCTTTACCTTCCATCACGACCACTGGTGTTCCGTATTCCTTGGTGAACGTCTTGACCAGGTTTCGGATTGAATTGAGAATCAGGTGACGAATGAATCCCACCTTGTCCACATCTTCACTGACACCAGGTTCGAGTGTTGGGGCGGGATGAAAATGAGTGTTCATCACAGCGGCAAATATTAACTGTTGTAAATCGATCAGAATCACGGCTTAACTCCTTTGGCTTTAGCTTTAGGAACCCCTCAGGATTACTGGGTCCAACAATCGATTCACCAGCACCTCGCCAAGACGCGCTTTGGCTTTGGCTCTATCACGGTTCATCTTCTGGTTCATCTTCTTCGCGTTCCATTCTTTACCTTTGGCGTCAACCCATCGCGCTTTATTTCCCCAACCAAAACGATTGTAATCATATCCACCGTCTACGAAAATCTGCGTCTCAGAATCGCTCTTACATCGGCATTGCACAAAATCGTGTGTGAAATGACTGGCAATTGTGGTATAACAAGTTAGACAGCGAGCCTGATTCTTACAGCGAACCTGATTCTTCGGGTGCGTATTCGTATCATCATTAATCATAGCCCGAGCTAACACTACCGTACCATCATTACAATGATGGGAAATGGTCCGCACAAGCTTGTGGTTTTCATCGTACACCGTGTACTCATGATGATCGTTGTAGGGATCACTCTTGTCGCCCAACTTTTTCGAGAGTAGAGCGTATCTCGTCAGAAGGTTCTTGTTATGAAGTGAAATCGTCACCTTGAACATGATAAAAAATCTTCTTACTTAAAGACCCTCACGATGACGGTCTGCTTGTTGAGCCGTTCCTGCAACTTCATCGGCTTGGTAGTCAACTGCTTCATGATTTTGTTGGTCTGCGGCTTAGTACCATCCAACAACGTTTGCAGTGTTATCTTGGGCTTCCGCAATTTCTTGGTACACGATTCTGTGGTATCAAGATTCTTAATCGTGGTCCCCTTAATCAAGAGGCCACGATCATCAGCCGCGACATACTTGGTCAGGGCACGGTTCTTGATATTGAATCCCCAGACCACATGTGCCCCAGGGACTACTGTGGGAGATTGTCCCGTCAGGTTCATTTCTGCATAGAGAGCGCAGACCTTGACGCTCTTGACCTGTTTGGCAACCGTGGGAAGTTTTTTCTTTCTGGGGGCTCGCAGTTCATTGGAGACCTTGATAATCTCCAACCCCGCATTCATGACATTCTCAGCATATCCGATCAGAGCTTTCAGATCAGCCTTTGAGAGTGTTGAATACCCCTCCACCATTTCGGGGTCAGACCCAGACCAAGCGGCCTCCCATTCTTTCTTTTGCTTTAGAGCCCACTGAATCACGAGCTTGGCATGAGGTCCCTTGAGATTATGATTTTGCATGACGCCTAGCGGCGGTGGTATAGTTTCCTTATTCGACAAAATAATCTTGTCAATCTGCTGTTCAAAAATACCAATACATACGCCTGTCTGCCGTGCAATTGCATCCTGAATCGTTGACGGCTTGGTGACCACAGGCTTGATCGGAATGATCTCACAATTCTTTTCTGCGGTCGCAAGACGTTGAGCAGAATAGTGTTGAGCCGCAAACACCGTGAATTCATTCATGCGTTCCTCAAGCCATCGTGTTGAACTCGCGGGAAGAATCCCACCGCGCATAATGATCCGACAGACAAAGCCCAAGGTTGGTGATCGCAGTTCCATATATCGGGCACTGATTTCATTGATCGAGGAATCATGCTTCACGCCCATCTTATTCAGGTAAATTTTCAAATAGTCCTGGAAATACTGGAGAGCCGAATAGACATCAGCATTCTCGCGGTACCATCCAAGCCAATCTGATAATTCAATTGTCGTAAGTTCTGCGGCGGTTTCTCGACTCGGTTCAATCAATTTAATTTTTGCCATGATAGACTCCTCCTAAAATTATTTAGTCATTCTCATTCTCTATTATATCAAAAACCAGCCTTCTTGTCAAGAACAAGACCATTATGAGTGACGACCTTCAAGCACCATGATAAAAAGTCTGTCATAGTCAGAGTATGTTTCATCATATTCAATCTAGGGAGAACCCATTGCACATTACCAGGAATATATCCTTTATTACTATCAATTCGATCTGGCGATGCTATATCCCAATCTGATAAATCCTCACCTGACAAAGCACACTTTCGATTTTGCTTCTTCATCACATTATATAGTTCTCGCTTAGTAATGGTGCATTCAATGTTTCTTTTTTTTGCACCCGCAAGCATTCTAGCATATTTTGTACCAGGCATATCTCCAACGCCCTTCCAATGATGATGTGCGGGGCCGCTTTTGGCCTGACCAGCACACGCCCCGCAAGAAGAATTTCTCTTACTTTTAAGAAGATCGAGTCTGGCACTACGTATTACTCCACATTTACATCGGACGTCTACGTGATATCGGAGACCCTGCCGACCAGTTGTATCTCTTTTTCGTGTAACGTCTTTCGAGATAATGGTCCAACTACCATACGTAGGCTGTGTAGAGACTAGCTTCTCGTATTTCGTCGGATTGCGTCTCTGATACTTTCTTCGTTGCGGATTGCGTCTCTGATACTTTCTTCGTTGCGTTGGGGTGTTCGTCTTCATGTTCATCTCCATTTTTAATACTGTTATTCGTAATCTCGAATAGCCAGGCCCACAGGAAACACAGGAACCTGGTCATCACTATAGCACTGGAAACACACCGTCAGCATTTTTCCAATGAGTTTCTTTCGATCATCCCACTGCTTGGTGCGGGCATCATCAGTTCCTTTGGTCCGAACATCAAAAGTCCCACCGTTTGGCAGTTCGCAGGTAAAGATCGCTTTTCCTTCATCTTTACCACGACCCTCTCGCACACCCACAATCTTGAAATCTTCATCCATGAAATTTTTGAGCTTGAGTAACGAGGGTGAGCGATATTGATAGGTATAGGGTTCATCACCACCAGACCGAATCATCGTGCCCTCAAATCCATCACGATTAAACTCCTCATGATATCCCAGGACATCTGCTTCATCATGAACCAGTAATGTCCGAACTGGGGTAATATACTTACCCCTCTTGAGCTTCTTCATTCGCTCGCGGAAGGGTATTGGCAAGCAAACATCATAGTTCCAGAATCGCACGTATTTCTCTAGTTCATCCCACTTCGGATTCTTTTCATTTTTAATCAGTGAGACGAGTTCCTGAAATGAAATCTCTTGATGGTTGTACAATTCACCATCAGCCCATTCGCCGTCTTTCAGCATATCGAGAAAATCAGGCACCAGATGCTTCAAGGTCTGAAATGTCTTGCCCCCGCGAGAGTGAAAAATAATTTCATCACCCTGACGTTCGACCAGGCATCGCACACCATTGAGCTTAGGTTGAACATACGCTGGCCAGATCACATCATGTTTACGATCAGCGAATTTCAAAGCCAGCATCGGGAGCTTAGTTTCCTTAGCAGACTGAATTGCTTTCACGGAAGTGGCATAGCCCTTGTCTAATTTCTTGTTATACTCAGAGGTAGCTTCGATGATCGCTTGCTCAAAGATCGTGGTTTCATTAGCCCGACCGATGTTTTTCCCACTAAGCACTTTCCGCACACTGGTTTGCTGTTTGCAATCCTTCAGGCCATGGATGATACTAATGATCGCTTCACTCTTGAGGGCTTGCTTGACAGAACAGAACCAAATCTTGACTCTGCCCTTTGAGGCTTTTCCATACAACGGACCGAATTCTTGATACTTCACGTTACTCATACATCCTCCACATTATAATAATGACTATAATAACATAATCATGAAGGGAATGTCAACAACTATTTTTTATTGATTTTTCAGGGGGTTAGAAACAAAAACCCCAGTAGGAATGGAGTACCTACTGGGGTTCTTATTCAATTCACGGTTGCGTGTGAATTGACGAGCTACTACGCCGCGCTAGGCTCGCGGTACTCGGAGTAGAGACGAGCGCGCCCGCCTTTCTTAGGCGAGGTGCCCATACGATAAGTGGCAATCCGCTTACCGTTCTTGTCATGCCGAACATTCGTATAAATCGAATATCCAGCGTTCCGAAGGTCCAAGACCCTCGCAGACACCCGACTCAGACCAAACTTCTTCTGCGCCTGAGCGACGGTATACTCACCGCCATTGATAAACCCCTCCAGCAACCTGTTAGAACGTGTTACACTAGCCATCTTTAAACCTCACACATGATATTTGTCCCACTTAATTGAGGGGGGACATTCGCCTCATAAGATACATTATATTAAATTGATTTCTTCTTGTCAAGTCCTGGAACACTCTTTTTTTTCTTTTTTTTCTTGGTGAAAGGAGACATCTCCTTTTCATGCAAGGATTCCAAACGAGGATAACCCCTCTTGATCTTCTTGGCTGCCTTCTTTGTGAGTGGTTCAGACTCATGATCGTATCTGCGGCATGCGTCTTCGGCTACCTCAGGAAACAATTCTTCCTCGTACATAGGCTGTAACAATTTTTCTTCGTGTCCCATAGACGAGTTTGACTGAAACTCATCCGCAGATTTCTTTTTGCCAAACAACGCAGAAACTTTTTTTATAAACTTTCG
>Ga0194111_10006067_pt1 | contig 13814 bp, 9 predicted proteins | sample TA2KigC300mmetaG_FD_146194 | JGI IMG/M metagenome (GOLD analysis project Ga0194111, IMG submission 146194) | Freshwater microbial communities from Lake Tanganyika, Tanzania - TA2015033 Kigoma Deep Cast 300m | ecosystem: Environmental > Aquatic > Freshwater > Lake | place: Tanzania: Lake... | reverse complement strand
CTGGATCACGCACAGGGCGCGCGACTACTACTACTATTACTACTACCACTACTACGACCACTACTACCGTGACGAGGGCCGCGACACGTAGCAGTTTGAACTGTGGCCACATGCCGTGGTGTCGAGGGCGCCAACTGCCGTTCGGTCCCGACTCCCCAGCAAGGGGGACTCCCCAGCAAAGGGGTCGAGGTGGTTGCTGTGAACGGGTCTCTGATGCGCCTTCCTGGTAGCTTGGGTACGCGAGGAGTCCGGGGTGCACTCGCTCGTGCGACGAGCATCGGCAGGCGCTACGGGTGGACGCCAGCCACCATGATCGGGCGGGTGACAGACTTCGCACGGCTATGCAGTGACTATGGCGTGCGGCCGACTTTCCCAGTCGTGGGCTCGTGCCGCATGCCGCCGGACGGAGGACTTGCTCGTCTCCAAGACGAGGGTGTGCGGTTCGCCTCCCACGGTCTGCGGCACGTGGACTACACTTCGCTCCCCCACACGCATCAGGCCGACGAGCTCCGGCGGTCGCTTGAGGCACTTCGCCTTGGCGGCCTGGTGGTGACGAGCTTCCGCGCTCCCTACCTGCGCACCAATGCCGATCTGCGGCGGGCCGTGGCCGGGGTGGGCCTCCAACTTGATAGCAGTAGGGGTGTCCTATGGTCGTTGCCGGACGGACGCGAGCAAGCGCCCCTCGTCCGAGAGGTGGTGTCCTTCTATGGGGCGCTCGACGCGCGACAGTGTCCGCCCTTGCCGTCCGGAGATGGCCCGATCGAGATCCCGGTCAGCCTGCCTGACGACGAGATGTGTGTTGAGCGGCTGAAGCTCACTCCGCGCGCCGTGGGGGATCAGTGGTGTCGGAACCTCGCCGAAGCGCACGAGGCAGGAGCCATCTACGTGCTGCAGCTTCACCCGGAGCGCTTCCACATGTTGCGCGCAGCCGCGGAGGCGGTCCTCAACGCAGCGCAGGGACGGGCCCCTGGGCTCTGGCTGACCACCCTCGATGAGGCGGCCGGATGGTGGCGCCGACGGTCAGCCGCGCGGCTTGAGGTGAAGCAGCACGACTCCTGCCGGTGGGTGGCTCACATCGCTGGCTGCCAGGAGGGCCGCGTGGAGACGTTCGGCAACGGGGCACCCGCGGCGTCGACGTGCTCGGTTCAGACCGACCAGCACATAGTGCTTGAGCAGCCCCTCCGGCCCGGCATCGCGCTGTCCCGCCGAACGCCGGCTAGCGTCGAGGCAGCTCTCTGCGATGAAGGCTTCCTTGTTGAGCGCGTCAGCGGGCCGGATGGCCATGCTTGCCACCTCGATCTCGGGCCGGAGTCCGCGCAGTGGCCCAGGGCCGGGATTCTCCAGGCGGTCAGAGAGAGGGCTTCTGCGAAGCTGTGTCGGATCGGGCGTTGGCCGAACGGTAGCCGGGCAGCCTTCTGCGTTACGGGTGACATCGATGCACTGAGCCTACGTGACTTCCTGACCAGGCTCGGGGGCTGAGCTGTGGGTATCGAGATCCTGGAGGGACTCCATGAGGAACCGTGGCGGGAGGCCCTGGCGCTCCGACCGGGTGCCCTGATCTTCCAGTGGCCAGAGATGCACCGCGTCTGGGAAGCGGCAACAGGCGTCGAGCCGGGAGCCTTGATCGCTATGGACTCCACTACGGGCAGAGGCTTGGCGTGTATGGCCTGGGAGACGATCCGCCCGACCGGTTGGGCGGCACGGTATCTGCTGACTCGAGCTATCTGCCACGGCGGGCCGGTCTTCGACCCCGCCAGTGAGCGGAGCCGCGCAGCAGCGCAAGCGGTGGTCGAGCGGCATCTAGAGTTGGTCCGTCCTACCGTCGTCTACTCGCAGTTCCGCAACGCCTATCCGGAGACCCATATCGGGGACGTCGTGGCCGACCTGGCGGTCGCCGAGCCGCACTGCAACTTCATCATCGACCTCAGCCCAGGCGCGGCGGCTGTCTTCGCTGGTATGAGCGGCAACCGAAGGAAGGGCATTCGTCGTGCGGAACGGGATGGGCTCTCGGTGCGACGGGTGACCGAGTCGGCCGAGGTGGACGCCTGCTATGCCCTGTTTGCCGAGACCTACGCGCGGGTCCGACTACCCTTGGCGGATCGCTCGCTCTTCGAGTCTGCATTCCGCCTACTGGGAGCCCGGGCGCGGTTCTACTTGGCCGAGTGTGACGGGAACCCACTAGCGGCGCGGGCGATGCTCCTGACAGATGAGACGATCTACGACTGGTACGCCGGCTCGACCCTCGAAGGCGACAACCGGTGTGCCGGGGAACTCATCGTGTGGCAAGCTCTGCAGGACGCCTGCGCTCTGGGCCTCCGACGGTTTGACTTCGGCGGCGGCGGCAACCCCTTGCAGCCCTATGGGCCGCGGGAGTTCAAGAGGAGATTCGGGGGCGCCAGCGTGTTCTACAACCGCTACAACGTCCCTATGGCACCCGTGCGCTGTGGCCTTGCAGCGTGTGCGAGGCAGCTCCGCAACCGACTCGTCGGTGCACGTCCACGCGGTTTGCTTGCACGCCCGTCATATGGCGTCGCGAGCGAGGCTAGGAGTGAACTGACCGGGCCACCTAGCGGCTGAGCAGGGCGTGTTGAGCGCTGACGCAGCAGAGAGTCACTCCTGCGGCCGTGTGCTTGCGGACCTCGTAACTTCCTGTAGGCAGGAGGCGCAGTTGTCGGGGGACCGCTTCCGGTGCGACGAGTGGCAGGTGATGGACCCGCCGCCTGTCGACCTGCTCGATGCCTTCGTCGTTGCCAACGGGGGCTCTCTCTTGTTCCAGGGCAGCGGACTGATGGCTGCGTATGGGGGGTTGCCCTGGTGTGAGCCCTTCGCCGTCGCCGTGGCTGATCGGGGGGGGGCGCTGGCCGCCTCTGCGGTGGGCGTGCTCTTCCGCGAGATCCCAGTCCTGGGTGTGTGGGGCGGGCATGCCACTATACGCCATGGCCCGGTCGTCCGGTATGCAGCAGGTGCCGAAGAGGCGCTGGCTGTCTTGCTGGATCAGATAACGTCCCGTCTGCGGGGACGTGCCCTCTACGTTAGGGCATACCCGGTCGCGCAGTTGCCGCCACCACAGGCTGCAGTGTACACCCGTCTGGGGTTCAAGCGCGAGCCATGGGTGAACTTCGAAGTGGATCTGCGTGGGGATCTCGATGCGATCTTGCGCCGCATGGCGAAGGGCCGTCGATCCAACATCCGTAAGGCGCTGCGTTCAGGGCTCGAGGCCGTTGGAGTCACCGATCCCAGTGACCTCCGGGTCGTCCATGGTCTGCTGGACGAGACCCACCGTCGCGCGCGCTTCCCGCTGGAAGGTGAGGCCTTCTTCGACTCAGTACTCCGAGATCTTGTGCCGCGCGGCCTCGCTATGGTGTGGGTTGCGAGAGATCGGGACCGGGCGTTGGCAACTGTGGTTGAGGGGTTGTGCGGAGATCGCGTGTACCACTGGTTTGCTGGCAGTGTGCAGGACAACCAGGCTCTCACCTCTTGTCCTAACGACCTGCTAGTCTGGCGGGCCATTCAGTGGGCCCATGCGCACGGGTACCGAACCTATGATCTGGGAGGCGCAGGTCGTCCAGACGAGACCCACGGCTTCATTCACTTCAAGCGGCAGTTTGGGGGCCGCCAGACTGAGTTCGGGCGGTACACGCTCGTTCTGGAGCCCACCAGGTTGTGGTTCGCGGAGCGTGCCTTCGGGGTCGGGCGGCGCCTCGTGAGGATTGGGCGGCGCGGCAGGGCGGAGACCGGTGGCGGGCGTTCTGGAGGTTGCGCGAGGGAGCCGCAAGCAGCAGCCGTGGCAGAGCAGGGCCCGATTCGCCAGGCCTCTGTCCCAGCCCGTGGTCCATGGCTGCGGGCAGTGTCTCATAAGGTCCTCAAGCTCATGGCTGGCTCGGGGGCCACCTTCAGTACTCTCCGTGCGGCAGCCCTGCGTCGAGCTGGCTACCAGGTCGGCAGAGGAGTGCATATCAACGAGGGCCTGATCGTGGTGGACACACTTGGGCGGCCTGGTGAGTTGCGTATTGGCGAGTGCGTGTCATTCGGCCCACGGGTCACCATTGTGCTGCATTCGTCACCCAACGCAGGGGAGCTAGTGGACCTGGTGGGCTGTGTGGAGGGGGGCGTTCGCATCGGGCAAAGCGCATGGATCGGTGCTGGCGCGATAGTCCTCCCGAACGTCACCATCGGGCAGCGGGCCGTTGTGGCTGCTGGTGCTGTGGTGACGCGAAATGTGCCCGAGGGCGTGATCGTCGCTGGGGTGCCTGCCCGTGAGATCGGCAAGGTAGGCCGCTCTGACGCCGTTCTCGACTAGGTAGAACGCGAACCCGTGGAAGGTGCGCCGCGAAACGAGCATCGCCATCGACGCCGTCCGTAGGTATGGTATGGACCCGACGTTGATTCCGCGGTTGCATGTCCAGTATGGGGTGTCGGACCTAGTGCGAGGTCTGGCCGGAGTTGCTCGGCCACCACTCTCACGGATACGACTGTTAGGGCTCGAACAGCCGGCACTCCCTATGAGCAGCGGCCGTGCGGGCCTTCAACTGATCCTCCAGGCTATGAACCTCCGCCCAGGGGCGCGGGTCGGCGTGCCCCTCTACTGCTGCCCAACGGTCTTTGAGGCTATCGCGCGGGCCGGGTACGAGCCAGTCTTCGTGGACGTGGAACCCGACGGGTACAACATGTCCCCCGTCGCGTTGCGTGGGCGGCTGGCCCGTGGCCCCGAGGTGCAGGCGGCGGTCGTAGTGCATCTCTTCGGCCTGCCTGCAGACGTTATCGAGCTGCAGGGCGCGGCCAGAGGGCTCCCCATTATTGAGGATTGCGCGCATGCTCTTGGGGCACGTCTTGGAGGCCACGCGGTCGGTGCGACCGGTGTCGGAGGCTTCTGTTCCTTCGGCCGAGGGAAATGGCCAGCTGCCGGCGGTGGTGCCGCGTGGGCGAATGATCCTGAGCTCAGCGGCCGCCTCGCGGAACTTCACCGCGCCCTGCCACAACAGGGGGCTTTCGCTCAGGTCCGGCGGGCGCTTCGGGCGACCATGATCGGCGCGCTCTACCGGCGCCCCTGGTATGGTCTGTTTTCACTGGCGTTGGCTGAGCGTCTAGACAGCCGCCTGGACCTGCGTGGTCTCGGGGGGTGCGAGGTGGGGCGAATGGATGCTACGGACCTCGCCATATTGGCCGGGCGTCTGCCGCGGGCGGACAAGGAACTGGACCGACGCCGCACTCATGCCCGGGTCGTACTGGAGATGCTCCGCACTGTGCCCGTAGGCTTGCCAACGCCACTGTCCAATAGCGATCCGAGCTGGTACCTGCTGCCATTGCGCTTCAGAAGCGCTGAGGAACGGGCGGATGCGCAGGCCTGGCTGCGGCGGCATCACGTTGACAGCATGGACTACCTCGCCAGCGTGGCGACTATTGCGCGAGACCGCTTTGGGTATACGGGTGATTGCCCGAATGCCGAACGAGCTGCCGCCTGTACCTTGGTGGTTCCACACTACCACACGCTGTCAGCCCTCGACGTAGAGCGGATCGGGGGGGCTGTCCGGGGCTACTGGGAGGGCCGAGCTCTCGGTCACAAGAGTGGCGTGCCCCAGGAGGGAGCCTCCGAGGTCTGATGCACGCGACCATCGAAGTAGGTCATCCGGGCCATGTGCATTACTGGAAGAACGTCTACTGGGGACTCCTGCGACGTGGGCACAAAGTCCGCGTATACGCACGCGACAAGGAGATTTGCCTGTGCCTCCTGGAGGCTCTCGGCATTCCGTACACACCTATTGGTAGGAACGTCCGCGGCCTCCACCGCAAGGCTCTGGGGGTGTTGGCGGGCGACTACCTGCTCTGGCGCGAGGCCCGCGCGTTCCGGCCGGACGTGATGGTTAGTGGGACCAGTGTCTACTCAGCGCACGCCAGCCGTCTGTTGCGGTGTCCCCACGTGGGGCTCCTGGATACCCACCATGCACACTTGATTCTGAGGCTGACGGTTCCCTGTACGGATGTCGTCTGCACACCTTCCTCGTACGACGGACCACTGCCAGAACGGAAACACCGCACTTTCCGCGGGTGCAAGGAGCTGATGTACCTGGGGCCCGGCTACTTCGAGCCGGATCCACACGTGCTCACCAATGCAGGCATTGACCCAGAAGAGCCGTATCTCCTCGTGCGCCTTTCGTCGTGGGACTCATCCCATGACATCGGCGACTATGGGCTTAGGTTGGGACCAACTGGCCTTCGGGCCTTCCTCGAGCGTCTGGGCCATCACGGACGGGTCTTCCTCACCTCAGAGGTGCTCTTGCCCCGCGAATTCGACCGGTTTCGACTGCCGTGTCCCCCGGAGGCCGTCCATCACATCCTGGCGTTTGCCTCGCTCTACCTGGGGGAAGGCGCGGTGATGGCCTCGGAGGCTGGCGTCCTGGGCGTCCCGTGGGTCTATGTCTCGTCCACTGGCCGATGCTACTTGCGTGAGCAGCAGGACGTCTACGGGCTGGGCTGGCACGCTTGCGAGGCTGACGACGCGTTGAGGAGGGCCGAGACAATCCTCGTGCGGCCCAAGGCGGAGGTACGCGGTGAGTGGCAAGCGAGGCGACGCGCCTTCGTGGATGCTTCTGACGACGTGAGCGCATTCATGGTGGCTGTTGTCGAGGAGTTTGGGGCACACCATGCGTCGTTCGGTCCAGAGAGGGCGCACCTGCATGAGTAGTGCGCCGACGCCTCTACCGGTCTACATGCTTGCCGCAGTATCGCCGGTCCTGAGCGTGGCGAGCGGGGTCACGCGTTACGTCACCTCGCTGGTATCCCACCTGGAGGGGACGGAGTTTCGTGGCCTCGTGCTCGGCCTGGGGAACGGCGGCACGGACTCGTTGCCATCTGCCCTATGGGACCGCTGGCGCGTGGTGACGGGCCGAGCGGGCTGGGCCGGCTGGCGGTACTGGCAGGGCTTGGCGGAGTACATCCGCACCCACGGAGGGGAGCTGTCGGCAGGACTGGTCCACGCCCACCGCCCCGACTACCTGACTCTTCTCCGGCAGCACGCGGACCGCCCCCTTGCGACCGTCTGTACACTCCACGGCCCGCACTTCCTGAACGTACGCCGGAGGTGGGGACGGATCGGGGAGCGCCTGTACGAAGGCCGCCAACGGGCCGGTCTGGAGTTGGCCGATGTCGTGATTGCCGTCTCAACTGAGACCGAGAGGGTGTTCGTGGAGTTGTACCCATGCCTTGAGTCGCGCATCCGCACGATCCACGTTGGGGTGGACACGAGGAGGTTCCATCCCCAGGATGTGGATGAGGCCCGCGGTCGCTTGGGGATTGGGGCGGGCGAGCGCGGCGTGCTCTTCGTTGGCCGCATGCACTCGCAGAAGAACCTCCCGCTGCTTCTTCGTGCGTTTGCGTCCCTCACGACGAGGGCGCAGAACGCGTCCCTGTGGTTGGTGGGCGATGGCCCGGAACAGCACACGGTGCGGGGAATGGCTCAGACTCTCGGCGTCGAACACCGGTGCCGGTTTGTAGGCGCCCAGAACGCAGAGCAAGTAGCCTTGCACATGGCTGCCGCCAACGCGCTGGTCTTGACCTCCGCCTGGGAGGGCATGCCGACGGTCATCCTCGAAGCGTTGGCGTGCGGTCTGCCCTGCGTGACCACCCGGGTGGGCGATGTCGCCGACGCGGTCATCGATGGCCGAACTGGCTACATTGTCGAGTCCGAGGCGGAGGCGGTTGCCGAGGGCATCGAGAAGGTGCTAGCCCGGCCACGCCAGGAGTGGGCCGGCGCGTGCGCGGGAATGGGGCGGCGCTTCGCGTGGCACATAGTGGCGAGGAAGATAGCCACAGCATACAGCGAGGCCATTGAGGCCCGACCTGCGCAAGGGGGCCCCGGCTCCCGCGCGTCCTTCGGAACACCACGGCCTGAGTGACGCACACTGTCGCAGCGGTCCCCGCACCGCTTGTGCCGAACCCGATCGACCCACCCGCTACTGGCGCTCGGGTCGCACCCCTGCGTTGCCCTACCCCCCGAGGGGGCACCGGTGATTGTACCATGACGACCAACAACCAAGCCAATGCGAGCCCCACACTGGCTCGCCAACAGCAACCCGGGATCCCAGCCTTCTCAGTGGACCACAAAACGGGGGCAGAATACTCCCATCCCCGTACTCCCGCTCGAGGCCAAGGAGGTATTGGCATGCGTGTCGCTCTTCGGGCCCTACTCGTCCTCGGAGGTCTTGCGGCGGTTTTGACGCGCTTCGGATTGATGTCCCCCCGCTTTGTGGATGGCGACGACGCCCACATCGCGGCGGGCGTCGCTGCTACGCTGCGGCAGGGCTCCTTCCTTGCGTTCCCGAAGTACCTCCCCGAGCAGCTCCCAGGCTACTACGCGCTGCTCACTTGGCTGGGGCGCGAAGTTGCCGCTGGTGACGTACGGCGGGTGCCCGCCCTTCAACGCCAATTGTCCTGCGTGTTCGGGGTGCTGTTCGTATTGACAGTCGGTCTGCTGGGTACGGCCCTGTACGGCCGCAAGGCGGGTCTGGTGGCCGCTCTCCTGTGCGTAACGGCCCCCGTCCCGCTCATCTGCAGCCTCTACGGGAACGCGGCCATTGTCTCAGCACCCCTCACATGCCTCGCCGTTGTGTGCGCGCTTCTCGCCGGACGATCTGAGTCCACGGCAGAACGCGCCATGTTGGGAGCGGCCTCACTTGGGGTGCTCGCAGTAGCGGCCTTGATACGCGCCGACGCGGCCCTCGCCCTGCCCTGCGTCGCGTTCGCAGGCCTTGGCGGCCTTCACCTTCCAGCGCGAGCCATCGCCCTGAGAATGGGCGTGGTGTTCTGCGCTTGCACGGTCCTCGCCCTGGTCTGCCGGCCCGCGCAACACGCCATGGCGGAGTTGATGCGGGTCTGGACCCTCCAAGGCTCCACACATCGGGCCCTCTCATTCTGCCGTAATGGCCTCATGATCTGTGGGCCCTGCGTGGCGCTTGGCGCTGTAGCGGGCCTGACCGATGGGATACGCCGCCGCAACGCGGGTGACACGAGGCGGGTCCTCCTGCTCTCCCTTTGGGCCGCGCCCTTTGTGGCAATCTACCTGCCAGTCTGCGCTACTCCACGGTACCAGCTCCAGCTCTGCCCAGCCGTCCTCGTGCTGGCCGGGACGGCACTGGTAAGGGGAGTACCGAGCCTGTGGGAGCGCGGCACGGTGCCGCGTTTGCTGCTACCCGTCCTGCGGGCGGGCCTCACATCGCACGTGTGGCTACCACGGGGTGCGCTGGGAATCCCTCCCACATACAACTCCGCCAGTGGCCCTCACCCTTACACAGGTCTGGTTGGGTACTTCCTGCACGACTTCGCCCGTGACCGTTTTGACGAGGACGCATCCGCCACCGTTGTGCACATCCTCACGGTCCCGTCGGCCGGCCGTGCGGCAATCGTTGGCGACTACGACTACGGCTCGGCCGCTCGCTTCTACATGCTGGCGGCGGGTAGCTGGCTATCCATTGGGCAAGGCGGGCCAGGCTACCCTCTAGTCCGCCTGGGGAAGATGGACGCATGGGAGTTCGGGCTTCCCCCGCTAGGCCCAGTCGATGCGGCTTGGCTCGGTGATTTCGACCTGATCCTGACGGAGGGGACTGAGTTTGCCGAGCTAATCGAGGGAGCCCTTCGCCGCGCAAATCGCGTTGGTCTCCAGGGACCACACGACCTAAGCGCTGAGGAAGCAGCGGTGAAGTGCTTCGTCCGGCCAGACCTGGGTGTTCACCCGCTGCGCAGCGTCTCACCACCAGGCCACCCCTCCTCTTCCGCCGAGGACCACCGCCAGCCGGCCGTCGCGGTTGGCGAACGGCTCAAGACGAATGCGCTGGCGCCAGCAAGCCTACCCACACCACGCGCTCCCGGAGTGCCCTCCCGACGGGCCGCCGCCACGGCCGTTACCCGCCAAGCCCGCCGATGGCTTCAGACGGCATGGCCGGTCCGTCGTTCCCTCGTGACCGCAAGACGGGAGACCGCTGCGCATGAGCTCGGCGGACAGATGGCTACCTCGCACACCGCTTACGGGCCAAGGGCCCGGCGAAGGCTCGCAGATAGGCAGGCCTTACCACGCCACCGACCTGATCGCTGTCGCAATGCCTGACCCGTCGCCCTGCTGAGTGGATCCGCCGCGATACTACTGCGCAGAGACAGAGAGCGTCGAATGACCGCAGGCCAATCGCTTGTCGCCGTCGCGCAAGTTGAGGGATCAGTCTATGCAGCCGTTCGGCGAGCGATGGAGGAGGCTGCGTGGCGCGAGCATATCCCGTACAGAGCCCGCGTGGCTCTGAAGCCCAACCTTGGCTGGGACCTGTTCGTGCCAGGCTCGGTCACATCTCCCTGGGTGCTCGAGGGCGTGATCCAGGTGTTGCGGGACCACGTTGCGGACATCGTCGTGGTTGAATCGGACCAAGTCCTGGTCAGTTGCGAGCGCGCAGCCCAGCGCTCCGGCATCCAGGCGGTCTGTGAGCGGTACGGTATTGAGTTTGTGAACCTGTCTCGGCGTGAACAGCTCACCCTCGATGACCCAGGGCTCAGCATCCTCCGCGGTATGCGCGTGCCGCGGCTCTTGCGAGAGCGGGAGATCATCACCGTTCCCGTCATGAAGACACACAACAAGACGGTCCTCACCGGCGCGCTCAAGAACCAGTGGGGCTGCCTCGAGAAGCTGCGCCATTCTCTGCATCTCGTGGTTGACGACGCCTTGGCTGAGGTCAACCGCGTGGTACGGCCATGTTTCGCGGTGGTGGATGCTACCGTAGCTATGGAGGGTAATGCCCCTAAGAGCGGGAAGCCTCGCGTCGTGGGCAAAGTGCTTGCCGGGGCCGACCTGGTCGCGGTTGACGCCGTCCTCGGCTGGTTGATGGGTATTCCGCCCAGGACAGTTCGGCACCTGGCGACGTGCGCGGCAGCCGGTGTGGGAACACAGGACTTCGGGGGTATCCGCATTGTGGGCGGTCCCGTCGAGCCCATTGATCCCCCGTTTGAGCGCGCCCATGACAACCTTGTCTCCAAGGTCGAGATGGCCTTCCGTCGATCCCGCCTCTCCCGCCTTGTCTTCCGGACGCGCCTCTTCGACGTGATGTGTTGGGGCGCGGAGCTGTACTACCTCTTGTGGTACTACCTCGGACCCGGCCGAACACGCTGTCGAACAGTGCTCGAACATCCCTTCTATGGCGCACAGTGGACTGACGCGCTGGGCAACCGTTCCTCCGGGGCTGGAGCAAACCCATGATCTACGTTATCGGCGGCGGTATCTCGGGCCTCGCCGTCGGCCATTTCCTTGCACGGCGGGGGGTCACGGTTCGGGTACTAGAGGAAAGACCCGAGGTCGGTGGGCTCGCCGCCTCATTGCGTCTGGCCGACGGCGCGTCCGCCGACCGCTGCTATCACTTCGCATGCGGCGGCGACACTGACCTGATCGAACTGGCTCAGGAACTGGGGGTCGGCCTCCACTGGCGTCGCACCGGAATGGCGTACGTCATCGATGGCCGGTCCCATCCCTTCAGTCGGGGCACTGACATTGTCCGCTTCGCGCCTCTGTCCCTTACCGAGCGTCTGCGTCTGGCTGCGTGGGCGGTACAGTGCCGGTGGCTGAAAGACTGGCGATCACTGGAGTCCAGCACTGCTCGCGACTGGCTGGTGGACTGCCTGGGTGAGCATGCCTACCAGGTGGTCTGGGAGCCGCTGCTGCGGGTGAAGTTCGGGGCCTTCACCCATCGCGTTTCGGCACCGTGGATGTGGCACCGCGTCTGGCGGGTCAGCCGCTCGCGGAGATACCTTTGGTCACCGGAACGCCATGGTTACTTCGCCGGCGGAACGCGGCCACTCCTGCAAGCTCTGGCTGACGATATCGAGAGCCACGGTGGGCAGGTGACCGTGAACTGCCGAGTGGACGGCCTTCTCCTGGAGGGCAACCGTGTCTCCGGGGTGCAGGTTGGCAAGGAGAGATGGCCGGCGGAGGCGGTGGTATCCACTGTCCCCGCGCCTCAACTGGCCAGACTGCTGCCGGCCGAGGCCGCGCATCTGAGCGCTGCTCTGGAGGGCATCGAGTACATCGGCGTGACCTGCGTCTTGCTGGCACTCGACCGACCTCTGTCGCCATGTTTCTGGACGAACGTCTCAGACACGGCAGTTGCGTTCAACGGCGTCATCCAGTACGGGAATCTCGAGCATCCGGCCCCCGGGAAGGCGTGGCCTTTGTACATCCCCTTCTACTGCGCCACCGACTCTGACCACTACCGCATGGGCGACGACGAGCTTGTCGGCCTCTGCATCGACGGTCTTAAGTCGCTGAACCTCGACTTCTCCTCGACGTGGGTCCGGGAGTCATATGTCTACCGCAATCCCCACGCCCAGCCGATCTGCCCGCCAGGCTTCGCGACACAGCTTCCGGCAGTCCGGACCCAGGTCGGTGGGCTCTATATGACCGACTCGACTCAGCTGTACCCCGAGGACCGCAATCGGAGCGGCATGATACGTATGGCGAGGTTGGCTACCGAAGCCCTACTGGTCGACCGGAGGTAGACCTTGGTGGAAGGAAGCGGAAGTGTCCCGAGCCCTGTTCCCGCATGGCGGGCCGTAGGCCTCAGTGGCTGGGGAGGCGTGGTAGTCATCGTGGCCCTGGCCGTCTTGGCTGGGTTGCCCGGGCTCTACTGCGAGCTGGACAACGATCAGGCGCTCTGGCTCTGTCCGACGCGAGACTGGTTGCGCGGAGCGTCCACGCCGTACGAGACCCTCTTCGACAACAAGCCGATCGCCATCTATCTGGCGTGTGCGCTGGCCCTTCGTTCGCCATGGGGTGCAGTGCCCGGCCTGGGTCTGCTGGCCATCGTTACAACGGCGATGACCAGTCTCGTGGCGGCGGGGCTAGTGGCGCGGTCGTTCGGACGACCGGCCGCACTTGTGACCGGTGCCCTGTTGCCCCTTGGACGGTTAGTCCTACGCACGGGCGCGTTGATGCCGGAGGATCTGCAGGCTCTGTTCAGTGTGCTGGCAGTTGCCGTGTTCCTCCGCGGTAGCTCTCGTCTGTCGTGGTTGAGGGTCTGGTTTGCAGGCCTCCTCTGGGGATGTGCCGTCGTGAGCAAGCAGTCAGCTGGCGTGCCTCTTGTCGGCTTCGTGGTCTTTGCGCTTCTCCCACCCACGGGACCCCGCGGCGTCCAGCGGTGGACCCGGGCCGCAGGCCTCCTCCTAGCCGCGGCCTTACCTGTAGCGGGGTTCCTCGCCTGGTTGAGCATAGCCGGAGGCCAGGGGCTTCTGAAGGAATGGGTCCTGGCGGCACTCCCATTCACGGGGCTAAACACCGGCGTGATGGAGCTGGGCTGGCGGTTGAAGGGACTGCTCAAGGTCGTGATTGTGCTGACTGAGTTGGCCCCCCTGGCGCTACCGGCCCTGTACGGGTGGGGTGCCTCCAGTGGCGGAACACCCGTGGCGTGGCTGAAGGCCTGGGTCCTCCTGGAACTGGCCTGCTACCTCTTCCCGGGAACCGGCTTCGAGCACCAGGCGATCCCATTGGCCGTAGCCCTCGCTGCTCTCGCCGGCGTGGGCGGTGCCTCACTCTGCGGCCAGGTGCGCGACTGCGAGTTGTTCCGCCTCCCGTGGCGAGCTGGAATGGCCCTCCTCTATGCGGGGGGAATTCTCCTCGCCTCCATCGAGCCTCAGGAGTTGGCGTCGCCAGTCGTGTGGTTCAAGGCGCGTACCAATATGCGGACGGATCTTGCTCCTTCATCGACGTATGAGCTACTGGGCCGGTGGATCGCGGTGAGGACTGGTGTGGAAGACCGTCTGCTTGCCCCGCCTCAAGTTCTGTGGTACGCTGACCG
>Ga0194111_10006055_pt1 | contig 13827 bp, 12 predicted proteins | sample TA2KigC300mmetaG_FD_146194 | JGI IMG/M metagenome (GOLD analysis project Ga0194111, IMG submission 146194) | Freshwater microbial communities from Lake Tanganyika, Tanzania - TA2015033 Kigoma Deep Cast 300m | ecosystem: Environmental > Aquatic > Freshwater > Lake | place: Tanzania: Lake... | reverse complement strand
TTGACTTCCTCTCCATACTTCCGTAGCTTCTCACTGCATCCGGTATGCTGCATAGGGTTTACCTCCTACGATGTTGGTTCTCACCTCTATCGTAACGTAAACCCTTTTGCATTTCAAGTCCCCCCCCATTTATACGGATGCTACTGACGAACACTATGGAAGATGGAGAAAATGAGAGGAATTTGCCTGCAGAGGGATGAAATGTTCAAATCCGGAAACTGGGAGATGGAGCGGCAAAAGGGGGATCGTGGGCGCTACTGGGATCTCCGCCGGAGGCTCAGCCAAAGGCTGATGAGCCTCTGGCTCAGGATGCGCCTACGGCGCAGAACCAGTGACCTTACAAACGGGAAACAAGAAAGGGGGATCGTGGGCGCTACTGGGATCGAACCAGTGACCTTACGCGTGTGAGGCGTACGCTCTGAACCAGCTGAGCTAAGCGCCCAAGATTTCATTCTAAGGAACGGGGGCCCCCTCTGAACCAGTCCGTCATCGACCCCGTCGATGACGGGATCCTCGATTTGGCAATCACTCTCCGCCTCCCATCAGATCACCGGCGGAAAGGTCGGCGGATCGTGAGCCAAATCGGGACTGAGCCAAGCGCCCGAATAGCTGATACGAAATTACAGAAAAACGGACTGATTGTCAACGCGAAGCGAGATCGGATTCGGTTTCCTGCGCTTCGTAGAAAAACTCCTTGATCTCCGCCGCAAGCTTCGGACCCACAATCTCCGCGATCTGCTCCTCCGTCGCAAACTTCACTCCCTGAACAGACCCAAACGCCTCCAGCAGTTCGGTTGCCCGTTTCTTCCCAACTCCTTTGACAAGGTCGAGCTCTGTCTTGAGGATGCGCTTCGAGCGCAGTTTTCGATGGTACTCAACCGCAAAACGATGGGCCTCATCGCGGATCTGCTGCAGCAATCGCAGGCCCGACGACGTTCGAGGAATCGTAAGCGGTTCACTTTCATTTGGGACGAAGACCTCTTCTAGCCGCTTAGCCAGGCCAATGATTGGAAGAGTGGAGAGACTGAGGGTCTGAAGAACATCGAGGGCACTTGAAAGTTGACCCCTGCCACCGTCAATCACAATGAGGTCTGGAAGAACGCCCTGCCCCTCCACTAACCGTGAATAGCGCCGTTCGACGACTTCCTTCATGCTCGCGAAATCGTCCGGTCCGGAAACCGTGCGAATCTTGAACTTTCGGTACTCGCTCTTCCTGGCCTTTGCGTCAACGAACACGACCACCGAGGCAACGGTGTCACTCCCCTGGATGTTCGAGATATCGAAGCACTCGATCCGGCGCGGAGGAGCCGACAGCCGAAGGTCGCGCTGGAGCGCTTTCACAGAATGCGGAACGAAGTCGCCTCGCTTCATCCTCTGAAGCTCAAGTTCATCGAGCAAGAACTCCGCGTTCTTCTTCACCATCGCGACAAGTTTTGCTCTGTCACCAGCTTTTGGAACCTCAAGGGAAACGGGCTCACCACGCTTGTCTTTCAACCAGGACTCCACCACTCCGGCGGAAGCGATCTCCGCTGACAGACAGACCTCCAGCGGAACATCCTCGTGCTCAAGGTAGTACCGCTCGAGGAGGTTCTCCAAGACATCCCCCTCATCCTTTCCTTCGATGTTGCCCAGGTAGTAATGATGGCTCCCCAGAACCTTGCCGTCGCGCACCTTGAAAACCACGCCGCACGCGTCGTCCCCTTTGGCCGCCACGGCAATAATGTCCCGGTCAGCCTGCTTCACGTCCACCACCTTTTGCCTCTCGTTGTACACGGAGAGGGCGCGGAACCGGTCTCGAACGCGGGCAGCCTCTTCGAATTTGAGATCGCTCGAGAATTGCTCCATTTCTTCCTGCAGCGAGCGCACGACGTCATCGGTCTTGCCTTTCAGCACCTTTGCAACCTTGTCGATCATCCCGTTGTAGTGCTCGCTGGAAACCAATGCTTCACAAGGTCCCTCGCATTTCTTGATGTGATAATCAAGGCAGAGCTTGAATCTTCCTTTCGCAATGGATTCGGGCGTGAGATCGTAGTTACAGCTGCGGATCATGAAGATGTCACGCACGGTCTTGAGAGCAAACCGCATCGTCTTCACATCGGTATATGGACCGAAGTAGCGCGATCCGTCGCGAATGATCCTCCTGGTCACAAATACCCGCGGGAACGGCTCGTTCGTAATGACGATGTAGGGGTAACTCTTGTCGTCCTTCAGACTGATATTGTAACGGGGCTTGAGCCTCCTGACGAGGTTGGCCTCGAGGATCAGGGCTTCGACTTCGGAGTCGGTCACCATCAGCTCGACATCTGCAATCTTGGAGACGAGCGCGTCGAGCTTCGGATCGACCGCTCGGGACTTCTGAAAGTATTGGCGAACGCGGCTCCGGAGGTTCTGAGCCTTCCCCACGTACACAACCTTGCCTTCGGCACTCTTGAACTGATACACGCCGGGCCTGGTCGGAAGAGAATCGAGCTTCTCCTCCAGCGAAAGTTCGCTCGCTCTTATCCGAATATCCATGTTCATGATTGCAGGTTCCCGCGTGAGCTCATGTCACGATTTCTTTTGACTCAGCTCGATCAGGACACCGTTAGTCGATCTGGGATGGAGAAAAGCAATGTAATACCCGTCGGCACCGAGCCGGGGCTTCTCATCGATAAGCTGAAAACCCTGCGCCTTCAGACGCGCCAACTCCCTCTCAATGTCGTCAACGACGAGTGATAGATGGTGCATCCCCTCTCCCCGCTTCTCGATGAACTTCGCAATTGGCGAATCGGGCTCCGTGCCCTGTGTAAGCTCGATGGAGGATTCACCAACTTGAAACGTCACGGCGCGGATTTTCTGATCAGGGACATCCTCCGTGTGATCCATCCCCTTTCCAAGGAGTTTGCTGAACAGCTCAGCCGAGGCAGCAATGTCTTTGACGGCAATTCCGATATGGGCGACCTTTGAGACCATAGGTTGACTCACTCCAACATAGTGTTCAAAACGAATTCCATCCGAGGTTTGACAAAGGACTCTGTGTTTCTCTCCGGGACAAGGCAAGAGAAACGGATCGCTCTCCACGTACGACCTCTTCACGCGTCGGGCGAATATCCGAGTCGCCTGAGCCACCCCTCGTCCTCACGCCATCGCTCACGCACCTTCACTCGCAGCTCAAGATACACAGCCCTTCCGATGAACTCTTCGATATCCTTCCGGGCGCGCATGCCAATATCCTTCAGCGCGACTCCCCGCTTTCCGATAAGGATCCCCTTCTGCGAATCCCTCTCCACGATGATGTCTGCGCTGACGTAGGTCTTCCCCTGTTCGCGCTCCTTGAATTCGACGATCTCGACAGCGGTCGAATAGGGGATCTCTTCACGAAACGTTTCGAAGATCTTTTCACGAACCAACTCGGCCGCGAAGAAGCGTTCCGGTTGTTCGCTCACGATGTCCGACGGATAGAACGGAGGATGAACCGGCAAGTCTTTCAGAATTGTTCGCAGCAACTCATCGAGGTTCTCACGGCGCAAGGCGGACACGGGGACGATATCATTGAAGAGCCCTCGCTTCGAAAATCCCTCTATCAATGGCAGGACCTCATCGCGATGGATGGTGTCGACCTTATTGAGAACGAGGATAGTCTTCTTCCTGCCGAGGACCTGAGCGAGCGCAGATTCCACCGGCTCCGGCAACGAATCGCCGAGAGCGACCTCGGTAAGCACGAGCACGACATCGCTGTCCTGCAGCGCCAGTCCGGCAGATTGGATCATTTTCTTGTGCAGAAGGTAGCGGGGCTTGAGCAATCCCGGGGTATCGAGGAAGATGACCTGGGCTTCGTCGGTGCTGAGGATTCCAAGAACGCGCTGGCGGGTGGTCTGGGGCCTGCTCGTGACGATCGACAGTTTCTGATCGAGCAGAGCGTTCATAAGCGTGGATTTGCCGACGTTTGGCTCCCCGACGATCGCCACATATCCTGCCCTATAGTTTTCCTGATCGTTCATACGATGGAAATGAAAAGCGTTCCGCCGCTGCCTCAACGGAACGCTCCAGTGTGTGGTTGCTGTTTGTCAAACGCCACGTCAATACTTGATGGATTCGTGGCCCCCTGCTTTGTCAGATAGCATCCTCGCCTGATTCTTCAGTCCTGACCCGTATGACATCCTGAACAGGTGAGACGAAGATTTTTCCGTCCCCAACCTGGCCTGTCTTCGCTGCCTTGACAACGGTGGAGACGATGTTGTCGACCATCGCGTCCTCGGCGATAATCTCGATCTTGATCTTCGGCAGGAAATCAATCTTGTACTCCGAGCCCCGGTACAGCTCCGTGTGCCCCTTCTGACGTCCGTACCCTTTGACTTCGGTCAACGTCATTCCGCGCACGCCGATTTCGGAGAGTGCTTCCCGCACGTCATCGAGTTTGAATGGGCGGATGATTGCTTCAATCTTCTTCATACTGGTTTCGAATTAGAGAGTTGCGAGGAAGCAACGGCGCGCGTGGCGACGGGCACGGTCCGCATCGATAGCTCACGCACCGTGACAGTTCTTGTATTTCTTCCCGCTGCCGCACGGACAGGGATCGTTCCTGCCGATCTTCACCCCGACGCGGACGGGCTGCTGCTTCTGTGCAGGGGGCCGCGCCGCCTGCGCATGCTCTGTCGCCCCTGCCGGGATCGCTTCCCGATTTGCCTCGAACCCAGCACCCAGAGCGGACTCATGCGTTAGGACCATGTCCTGGGCGCGCATCGGTCGTCGGGCGCGCTGCGTCGGTAATTGCTCCGCTGTTTCAGGGAAGACTTTGAAGACGATGTCTGTCACCTCTCCCGTGATCATCTCCATCATCTCCATAAACATCCTAAACGCTTCTGTTTTGTATTCTACCAAGGGGTCCTTCTGACCATAACCGCGGAGGTGAATGCCCTCCTTGAGATCGTCCATCTCACGAAGATGATCACGCCATTTTGCATCGATCACCTGCAGCATTGCCATTCGCTCGAGCAGCTTCATCATGTCACGACCGATCTTCTCCTCTTTGCGCCGGTAGAAGCTCTCTGCCTCCTTGATGATACGATCAGCCAACCCCGTTTCGCCGAGCGTCTGGAACTCCTGAGGAGTCAACCGGAGATCGACAAGGAACTTCGTTCGCACCTCATTGTTCAGCCCTTCCACGTCCCCCTCTGCAAAATACCGCTGAGCGATTCTGTCTGCAAGGTCGCGCACCATGTCGAAGATATCGTCGCGCAGATGCTCTCCAAGCAGGGCATGCCGCCGGCGAGAATAGATCACCTCGCGCTGCTGGTTCATGACGTTGTCATATTCCAGCAATCGCTTTCGAATACCGAAATTGTTTTCCTCGACCTTCTTCTGTGCGCGCTCGACGGACCGTGTGATCATCGGGTGCTGGATGACCTCCCCCTCCTTCAATCCCATGCGCTCCATGATGCGAGCAATCCGCTCGCTGCCGAAGAGCCGCATCAGGTCGTCTTCGAGCGAAAGGTAGAACCGTGACGAACCGGGGTCACCCTGCCGGCCTGATCGCCCGCGGAGCTGCCGGTCGATCCGACGTGCCTCATGCCGCTCCGTGCCAACGATGTGAAGACCACCTGCGTCCTTGACACCGGGACCAAGCTTGATATCGGTACCGCGCCCTGCCATGTTCGTGGCAATCGTCACCGCGCCGGGCAAGCCAGCGTGCGCAACGATCTCCGCCTCTCGCTGGTGGTGCTTGGCATTCAGCACGTTGTGCGGAATGCCCTTCCGCTTCAACATTCGGCTGATCGTTTCCGAGACCTCGACGCTGGTCGTTCCGACAAGCACGGGGCGATTGATGGTCCGGCATTCTTCAATCTCAGCGATGACGGCGTTGAACTTCTCACGCTTCGTCTTGAAGACCTGATCATCGTTGTCGCTGCGGATCATCGGGCGATTGGTCGGGACAACGACAACGTCGAGCTTGTAGATGTCGAAGAACTCGGCCGCTTCCGTTTCCGCTGTCCCCGTCATGCCGGCAAGCTTCTTGTATAGACGGAAGTAGTTCTGCAGCGTCACCGTCGCCAGCGTCTGGGTGTCTCGCTCGACTTTCACGCCTTCTTTCGCTTCGATCGCCTGGTGCAGACCTTCCGAGTAACGACGGCCCGGGAGAAGTCGCCCCGTAAACTCATCGACGATCATTACCTTGCCATCCTCCGTCACCACATACTCGTCGTCCTTTTCGTATAAGCAGTATGCCTTGAGCAACTGGTGAATGGTATGGATACGGTCGCTCCGCTCGGCAAATAGCTTGTTGACCTCATCCTTCTTGAGTTGCTTCTCTTCGAAGGAAAGATCGGCGTTCCCCTCGATCATGCTGAATTCGGTGGCAATATCCGGGATGATGAAGAGCTCCTTGTCATGACCGGGATAGCCCTGTGCAAGAAACTCACGGCCTTTTTCGGTCAGGTCGATCGTGTGGGATTTCTCATCGATGGCAAAGAAGAGCTCATCATCGATTTCATGCATACGGGCCGACTGATCCTGCATATAGGTTCGCTCGGTCTTCTGGACCAGCGTCTTGTTCGCGGGCTCGGAAAGGATCTTCAGGAGTTTATTGCTCTTCGGCAGGCCCCTCACAGAGCGTAGCAAGAGTGGTCCAGCACCGTCGGTATTACCCTGCTCGAGAAGTGGCTCGGCGTCGGCCAGGGTCTTGGCAACGAAGCTCTTCTGTGCATTTACGAGCCGCTCGACGAACGGCTTCATTTCATTGAACTTATGATCTTCGACGGCCACCGGGCCGCTGATAATAAGAGGTGTTCGCGCTTCGTCGACCAGTACCGAGTCGACCTCATCCACGATGGCATAATTATGTCCCCGCTGCACCATATCCTCGGCACTCACGACCATGTTGTCCCGCAAATAGTCAAAGCCGAACTCATTGTTCGTGCCGTACGTGATATCGGCCGCGTACTGGACCTTGCGCTCAGCTGAATCCATGTGCTGGAGGATACATCCGACCTTGAGGCCGTGGAACTCGAAGATCCTCCCCATCCATTGGCTGTCGCGGAGGGCCAGGTAGTCGTTGACGGTCACGAGATGGACCCCTCGTCCCGGCAGGGCGTTGAGGTAGACCGGAAGGGTGGCCACAAGTGTTTTCCCTTCACCCGTCGCCATCTCGGCGATCTTCCCCTGATGCAGCGCAATGCCACCCATTAATTGCACGTCGAAAGGCACCATGTCCCACACGACTTTGGTCCCTGCGACTTCCCAGGTCTGACCCAGGAGTCGGCGGCAGGTTTCCTTCACAACAGCAAACGCCTCCGGAAGGATTTCACTGAGGACTTCTTCAATCTTCGCGTCGAGATCCTTATTGAGTTGATCAAGCTGATTGTAGATCCCTTCGCGCTCGCCGAACGGGAGATCCTCTTTGAGGGATTCCTGGAGTTGTGCAATCTCAGCTTCGATCTCCTTCGTTCCCTCCTTGATGCGCGAACGGAACTCTACCGTCTTCTGACGGAGTTCGTCATCCGTGAGATTTCGTAACTGATCGAAATGGGCGTTGATCTTCGGGACAACAGGGAGCAAAGCCCGGATGTCACGCTCGTGCTTCGATCCAAACAGGTTCTTCACAAACTGCCACATAACTACCTTTCAACCGGGTTTCGTTCGAAAAACAGACACAACAAGCCACGAAGGCACGAAGACACAAATCCTATGAAATGATCCTCTCGATTCCCTTCTTGATTAGCGGGACATTGAAATCGATCAGAAGACCTAACCGCTTCTTCGTCATCCTCAGGTGGCTCAGCACCTGAGCCTTCCAGACGGGATTTACCTGGTCAACCGCTTTGAGTTCAAAGATGATAGATTCCTCGACAAAAACATCCACCCGCAACCCCTCGTCAAAGGTCAAACCGTCATATACTATTGGCAGACTAACCTGACGCTGATATTTCAAGCCTCGTTTGTTGAGCTCGTGGCAGAAGCACACCTCGTACACCTTCTCCAGCAGCCCGGGGCCCAAGCTTTTGTGCACTGCGTAGGCAGAATCAACTATCTTCTTCGCAACATCCTCCTCTTTTTCTGAGACAGGACTGAACTTCCTCTTCATGCTTCGTGCCTTGGAGTCTTCGTGGCCTTGGATGTTCATGAATTTACCGAGCTCTTGAGGTGGAATTCCAGCTTGAATATAGCCCTTTTTTGACGCGCAGTCAAGAAACCGCTCGGCCTCGTTGTGTCCTGAATTCCAGGACGCGTTATAGCGTCGAGAGCCCGCCCGAATGACTGACCGTTCAGTGTGACCGCTTTCCTCCCAGCACAATCACTCTCCGTCCCACTTGGGAAAGCGACAGTGCGCGTGAAAGTACCACTCTCGGTCTCATCGTGACCTTGTTGCATTTTACCCTTTTTCGCTTCACATTTGTCTCGACTGCAAATCGACCTCGCGTCTTTCAACAGCGGGTCATTTCCCTTTCGTCTATAGCTACTGTGCAAAATGAGTGTCACCTCGCTTACTCGACTGCTATTTGTCTTCTGCGCTGCAAGCCTTCTGGTTTCAGGATGCGCTCTATTCCAACCGAAAGGACGTCCATCCGATCCGCTCGATGCATTACGGTACGACATAGACGCCGTCCTCGGCGATTCGCTCTTCGTCCCTGCTCGCACGAGCATCAAGGTCGTTTCTCTCAACTCGAAAGAAATCCTTTACGAGCGCGACAGCAAGCTCTTGATGCGCCCGGCATCGAATATGAAGCTCCTCACATCTGCCACCGCGTTGAACGTCCTCGGCACAGACTTCAAATTCAGAACATCGGTATTGACAGACGCAGCGGTGAATGACGGAATTCTCGAAGGGGATCTCTTTTTCAAGGGCTTCGGGAATCCTGACCTGAAGACGTCGGATCTCGATACCCTGGTTCGGCAAATCAAGGCACAAGGCATCCACGCGGTTCGTGGCCGCGTGGTTGCGGACGTGTCCTATTTCGACGATCTCTATTGGGGATATGGATGGAATTGGGATGACGAGCCGTATCAATATGCGGCCTTCATTTCTCCCCTCTCGATCAACGACAACTGCGTAGGGGTGAAAGCTACTCCGGGTCAGAATCCGGGGGATTCGATCCAGGTCGAAATGGTCCCCCCAACCGGCTTTGTTTCCCTCGTCAACACTGCAATAACCGCGACCGATACCGCCATCCGGCGCCTTTCGATCACCAGACCATACAAGGAACGAAAGAATGTGATTATCGTCGACGGCGAGATGCTCGCAAACACCGAAGCAAACGAGCGACAGATCAGCGTCTGGAAGCCGGAGCTCTACGCCGCGCAGCTTCTGGCCGAAGCGCTGAGGAGAGACAGCGTCCTCGTAGAAATCGAGCCGTCTATCGCTGCGGCACCGGATAGCGCGAGGGAGCTGGCGGTCCACTACCACGGAATCGATTCGATGCTGGTCAACCTCAACAAGTCCAGCGACAATCTTTCAGCCGAGCTGACACTGAAGACTCTTTGTGCGGTACGGCGCGGGATGCCCGCAAGCGCAGAGGGGGGCGTTTATGTCATCAATGAGTTCCTCAGTTCTCTCGGGATCGATACAACAAAATACTTCATCGCGGACGGGTCGGGACTTTCCTTCTACAATCTGCTCACAGCGGAAATGATCACGCAGCTTCTGACATCGATGAGCGAACGGGCTGACATATTCCCCCTCTTCTATGAATCGCTGCCGATTGCGGGGATCGATGGGACGATCAAGAATCGGATGAAGGGCACTCTTGCCGAAGGAAACCTGCGGGCAAAAACAGGCACAATCAGTGGCGTAAGTTCACTTTCCGGCTACGTCACGACACTCGACGGTGAGCGACTCGTGTTTTCCATGTCGATGCAGAACTTCATCCATCCGACGAGGTTGTATCAGCAGGCGCAGGACAGTATCGGGGTCCTGTTGGCGGGATTCAGCAGAGTCGGCAGGCGCGTTGCGCAGAGATAAACCGTTCCATTCGGCGATTGCTCTATGCTTTGCTTTGTCAAGCCTGTTTCTGTTGCGGGAACTTTCAGCGTGATCTTGGTACTATGGCCTGAGATCACGCGAGACCGTGTACCTGATAATGCGGAAATGAAGACGACACAGGAACTTCCCCGAGTGCCGCGCTTCGATGGGGCCTCAGCGTTCAACTATCTGGTGAAACAAACTCAGTTTGGACCAAGGGCGCCAGGGACAGCGGGACACCTCAATTGCTTGAATTTCCTCCAACGTGAACTGAGGAAGTCCGCCAACGACGTCCGGCTTCAGCAGTTTTCCCACACCCAAACGGATGGCAAGCGCGTAACGCTCACGAATGTAATTGCCTCATTCGGCGCACACTTGAAAGACCGGATCCTCTTGTCCGCCCACTGGGACACGCGTCCTTGGGCCGATCAGGATCCGGATCCAAGGAATCGGAACAAACCGATCCTGGGCGCCAACGACGGCGCAAGCGGCGTTGCCGTCCTTCTCGAGATCGCAGGACATCTCAAGAGGAAGCCTCCTCCCGTCGGTGTCGATATCGTCCTCTTTGATGGAGAGGACCTCGGGACAACGGGTCGACCGGGAAGTTTCTCCATCGGCGCACGGTACTTCGCGGCCAACAAGCCGCCGGGATTCAATCCCCGGTTCGGCATCAACATCGATATGATCGGCGATCGCGAGCTGCGGATCCCACGCGAAATCAGCTCCGACCACTACGCCAGAGATGTGATGGATATGGTCTTCGGAATCGCCCGTGATCTGGGCATTTCACAGTTTATCGATGAGGAGGGGACGGAGATCACAGACGACCATCTCCCCCTGAACATGATTGGGATCCGTACGATCAATCTGATCGACTTCTCGTACCCCGACGCGTCGAACAAATACTGGCATACCCTCGCCGACACACCCGACAAGTGCAGCGCTCAAAGTCTTGCCGCGGTCGGCCAGGTGCTTCTGACCGTCATCTATTCAAAAGCGACCACCATTCAATGAGAGCGATTATGGGAACGAACTCATCCTTTGGCACGTTCGAAGCTGTTCGCATCCTCGCACCCGGCTATTACTTTGCTACTCTCCTCCTTGTGTTCTACTGGTCCGTCTTGTCGAGGTATTTCTCCTACCTGGCCCTGGATAGTCTCTCCCTTCTCCTGACATTCGTCGCCGTCGGGATGGTCGCAGGACTGACTCTGTATGCGAAAGAGAGCACAAAACGGAGGAAGGCGTTCCAGGAGAATCAGCCCAGTTTCTATCTCAAGAGCAAGTCGCGCACAATGTCGGGACTTCGGACGCTCGAGGAGAGCGAAGCACGGCAGCTCTACTTCTACATCCTCAACAACCATATGCCTCCTCTTTTTCACGAAAAGATATTCTTTTTTGGCGTCGTATATCACATCATGATTCAGATCCGGCGGACATCCTTCTGGTTTGCCGTTCTCGCCCCGATTGCTCTCGCCATTGAGCTGTCAGCCGGTCGGCAGCTCCCGGAACTTCAGTCGTTGATCGCTTTCACCGTCATCGTCTGGATCATTTACCTGCTCAACGTTCGGTACAATAAGGCGGACAGAAAAATGCAGGAGAACTATCAAGACCAGATCTATTGGCTCGAGATGAACAACGACCTCGTCGAGAGCATACTCCGCAAACGATACTCGACAGAACCATGAAGAAGAAGGTCTGGACTCAGGTCACATTTCATGTTGCACCGGAATTCCAAGATCTGTTGGTCGGGCAGCTCGCCACGTTAGGTTTCGGCGGATTCCTGCAGGAGGATCGGGCGCTCGCGTGCTTCATCGAAAAGAACCGCTGGACGACTAGATTGGAGCGCACTCTGAGGGTCTTGCTGGAGAGCCTCAAAAACGAATTCCCCGCGCTCGATATACGGTTCCGGACGAAATCGGTCCCGGACCGAAACTGGAATGCGCGATGGGAACGGGGTGTTGGTATCGTGGAGGCCACCGACCGCATCATCATCAAACCCTCTTGGAAGAAACTGAGCCCAAGGCACAGGGGGAAGATCGTTTTGCATATCGACCCGAAGATGTCGTTCGGCACCGGTCACCACGAAAGCACGCGATTGTGCCTTGTGCTGCTGCAAGAATATCTCAGGACAGGAGCTCGAGTGCTGGATTTCGGATCAGGTACAGGGGTTCAAGCCATTGCTGCGGTCAAGCTCGGCGCTCGTTCTGCGGTCGCGATTGACAACGACTCGTGGGCTGTGGACAATGCCCGGGAGAACGTGAAGAAGAATCGCGCCGCGAGGACTGTCAAAGTCCTTGCCGGCGACCTAAAGAGCTTGCCCGACCGCCGGTTCGACCTCATCGTAGCCAACATCGACATGCCCACGATCAAAGCAACGCTGGCACAGCTGCTCGAGAAGCTCAGACCGGAGAGCATCATCATCCTCTCAGGGATCCTCACTTCAGACCTGACTCAGTTCATGGATTTCCTCTCCCAGCAAGGCGTTGTTCCACTCGAGATCGTCGACGAGAACGAGTGGGTCGCCATCGCGCTGACGAACGTCGATGCGGCTGACCGCGATTGACATAGGAACCAATACCATTCTGATGCTGATCGCTGAGCTCGCGCCCGACGGAACCCTCAAGATGGTTCGCGATGAGCATGGCATAGCCCGACTCGGCAAGGGGGTCGACGAGAATCGATCGATACCAGAAGAAGCAGCCTGGCGAGCGCTGGAGCTCCTCCGGCGATACAAAGAAATCTCGGATGAGTGCGGATCAGAGGCAATTGTCGCATACGGCACAAGCGTTCTGCGCGATGCGGTCAACAGGGAGCAATTCGCTCGCTTCATCTTCGAGCGACTCGGATTCGAGATCGGCGTGCTCGGTGGAGATGAAGAAGCCGAGTTGACGTATCTCGGGGCTGTTTCAGAGTTCTCGCAGCCGGGAGATGAACGCCATTTCGCCGTCCTGGATATCGGCGGAGGAAGCACGGAACTGACTCTCGGAGTCGGGGTGGCAGTCCAACGAAGACAGAGTCTCTCCCTCGGCTGCGTGCGGTTGACCGAGCGAATCCTTAAGTCTTCGCCCCCCTCTTCCCTGGCAATGAACCAGGCGCTCAAAGAGATCCGTGCTCAGGTTTCCGAATTTCGCTCTCTCCCGGCCCGAACGCAGCTCATCGGCGTAGCAGGCACACTCACCACGCTCGCCGCACTCGATCTTCAACTCGTAGAATATAATCCCCTACGCGTGAGCGGCCACGTCCTCGCTTACGATACGATTCAACAGTTCTTCAACCACCTTCGGATCAAGACCGTGAACGAAATGCTTGCGTACCCGCAGATCCTCCCAGGCAGAGCGGACGTCCTGCTGGCGGGAATACTAATCCTTATGGAAGTGATGAAGAGATTGAATGTGGATAGGATTACCGTGAGTGATCACGGACTGCGGTATGGTATTGCTCGGCGGGAGTTTCTACGGAAAGCATGGAAGGCGAACTAATGACGCACCTCGTGCGTTCCTCGAATGAGTCGTGCGGTGAGCATCGTTGGGTCAGAAGCCGCAATCGAAAGGCCAAGACACACACCCCTCTCTCCAACATCGTGGCCAGCAATCCAGTATTGTTCGCTCACGACAGCGTTCCCGCCAGACCGCTGGCGGGCTGCCGCGCTCTCGTGCTCAGGCGGGCGCGAGGATTATTTGCTTCTCCTTTTGTCCCCTTCCCAGACGGGGACGCGACCGGTTCTCAGCTCGCAGGGGGTTACCTCTACCTCCCCCTACCTCCTAAATCAAGGAGGCGAAAAATGTGCGATGACGAGTTGTTCTTGCTTTTCCTTTTTGTCCCCTTCTCTGAGGGGGACGCGGTCCGCCCGATCCGACCTTGAGTCGGATCGAGGTCTCGTCTTGACAAAGTCA
>Ga0194111_10006039_pt1 | contig 13841 bp, 4 predicted proteins | sample TA2KigC300mmetaG_FD_146194 | JGI IMG/M metagenome (GOLD analysis project Ga0194111, IMG submission 146194) | Freshwater microbial communities from Lake Tanganyika, Tanzania - TA2015033 Kigoma Deep Cast 300m | ecosystem: Environmental > Aquatic > Freshwater > Lake | place: Tanzania: Lake... | reverse complement strand
AGAAGCTGGTTGCGGGCGACGATCATCTCCATTTCGCGCTGCTTCACAACCCACCGCTGCCGACGTAGCTCGGCGCTGCGCACCATCGCCTCGGACAGCGCCGAGCCCCATTCGAATTCCACTCGGGCCATGCAGGGACGATCAATGGGCCGGATCAGCTCGCCGTCCGTGGCGGCAAGTCCCATCAGCCAGCGCAGCTTGGTCTCCGCGGCAAACAGATCGCGCAACGACCGCTCCAAAGCCGCACGGAAGAAGAAGTACTGCTCCCTCGCCTGCGCCTCCGGCTTCTTGTCCACGATGTTGGCTTCGAACCGCTCCAGGGCCATCCGCCACACGTGGTGCGCCTGGTCGCGCCCGATCCTGGCCGTTTCCAGCAAGCGATAGGCGGCGTGCAGATCCCAATACGCGTTTTCCACGTCCATCACCATGTTGCGGACCGCCGCTTCGAAATCGGCCAATGTGATGTCCGTGCGAATCCGCGCCAACACGACCGGCGCGCGATTCACCTGCGTCCCGCGGTTCCGCAACAACGGCTGGGCCGCTTCGATTTCGAAGGCCGTGAACCAGTCGCTGGGAAGCCCGCGACTCGGGTTGTTGTTCCCCGTGTAAACCGTCTGGTTCCGCACGGCGAAGGTCGTCCCCGGCGCCGTGCGCTTCGTGACCGACGCGTCGTACACCCCCTGGTCCTGGCGGAAGAAGTTGCTGAAGATCGCGGAGCCCGTAAAGCCGTCGAAGTTCTGCGGCCGATCCTGCTTGTCCCAGAACACGCTCGAAGCAAACTGAGCGTCGAATTCCGAAAGCGCCGCCTCGACACCCGCCTGGGGATCCGATTCAAAAATCGCCGGATCGTACACGGTCATCGAACTGGCCGTACGCCCCACAAGACCGTCCGCCAGTCCGAACTGCGTCGTCGCACCCAGACTTCGAATGACCTTGCTGTTCTGCAACGCAATCGATACGCACTCCTCCAGCGTCACGTCGCGAAACGAACTGAACTCCGCGTTGCTGAGCGTCAAAGGCGGGCGACTCTGCGTGACCTCCGCTAACGTGATCTGCTCCACGTCCGGTGTTTCCAATTCCGTGGCCGTCGCCAAATAATGCGACAAGTCGCCGTCCTCGTGCAAATAAAAGGGCTGTGTCGGATGACACCCCGTCGCCGCCACAATCAGCGCCAACAACAGCGTGACTAGCCACTTGGTGGGCTCGTTCATCGTTTGGCGTTCCCTTCTATGACACCACCGGCCTCGCCCGGTCTTGGCGCGGCCATTCAGTCCAGAACCGGTCAATCCGCGTCGTTCCGGCACGTGCATCTCTTGGCCAGCGGTGTAACACGAGTCGGACAAACTACGATCCTCCCCCCCCATCCAGTAATCGCCGCAACAAGTCCAATGGGCGCAATCGCCCAGGGGCGCAACTGGTACCGTTCATATCGTCTGCGTGATCGTTAAACTTTGACGAATCCATACAGTCGCTCCGGTTTGTCTTGCATTCGCAGGCGTTAATGTGGATATAAACTTCCTGGAATGCCTCAGTTGCCTATTTGATTGACCGCGCCGATGAGAAGACCCCGAGAAGTCGACTTGCCCATGGCAGCACGTTGCGCTGACCCGCGACAGAAATGAAGCAAGGATGCTGGCACTCTGCCGCGGCAAAATTGTCGGGTCATCGAATGGGGTTAGAGAACCGGCTCTCGCTCGTAGTCACTTCTGCCACCCGGATTTTGGCCCTGACAGGGCACCCACCGGGTATTTTGCCTGTATCGTGTGGTGAGCAAGCCGTGAACGCCTGTCATGGGTGGCTGGAACAGCCAGGCGGCGGGTTGGCGCGGCACGGCCAGCGCCGTGGGTGGAGGCTGTTGCTGTGGGTATCGCAGTCTGAGACAGACGCCAGTGCTTCTTTGTTCCGGGCGCGGTGAAGGCCGCGCAACCGGCAAACTTTGCCGATTCGTCCGAGATTCCTTAATCGTTACGATCGTTAGAACCGAAACAAGATGCAGGCGTGACAGCGCCATGGTTGTGCACGGACGGTGAGGTTGCGGGCTGTGCCCGTATCAGAAAAGAAACAGGTGTCAGGACCCATGTCGCAAGGCACTCGAAGAGCGGCAATTGGTGGAGTCGTGGGACTCGCGGTGGCCTTGATCGCTACGCTGGCTTCTGCGGCCGACTTGCGTACCTCGGCGCGCGGGCAGTCGGTGGTGCGGCGCGCGAGCTATCAGATGCCGGTTCAAGCGGCCACGGTGCCCGACCTGCTCCTGGAGGAGACATTGCTCGAGCCAGAGGCGGGCGGCCTCGGCCCAAGCTGGGACGGTTGCGAGTCGTGTTGTCCCGCGCCTCGTTGTCCGGCCTGGTGTTTTTGGGGCTCCTTTGAGTTCATGCTTTGGTGGCAGACCGGTCGCGAGACGCCGCCGCTGGTGACCACCGGTTCCGCGCAGACGTCGCCCGGTCTGGTCGGGAGTCTGGGGCAAGCCGACACGGAAGTGCTTTACGGCGGGGACGATCTGGGTTACGACGCGCGGCCGGGCGGCCGGCTGACCGTCGGCGCCTGGATTGACAGCTGTCGGATTGTCGGCGTGGGGTGCCGCCTGTACTCGCTGGGCAAGAGTGAGGCCAACTACGAGATCAGCAGTGATACCGTTTCGATCCTGGCGCGTCCCTTCTCGAATCTCACGCGCGGCCGAGAGGACGCTGACGTCGTCGCCTACCCCGGCAGCACGACGGGTGGCATCACCATTCAGAACCGTTCCGAGGTCGGAGGCGGCGACGTCTTTTTCCGCCGGTTGTTCATCCAGGACGCGTGCCACCGCGTGGACCTGCTCGCCGGCTACCAGTTCGCGAGAATCGATCAGGACCTGGTGATCGGGTCGACGCGCACGTCGGTGGCGACAGGCGGATCGATACCGTTGGGAACGGTCGTCGAGAACGCCGACCTGTTCGAGACCAACAACACGTACAATGCCGGCCAGATCGGCCTGATGGCCGAATTCGACCGCGGACCCGTGATCTGGACCGTGATTGCAAAGGTCGGATTAGGCAGGATGTCGCAGCAGGCGCGGATATCGGGCAGCACGACGCGGACTGTGCCTGGCCAGACGCCGGTGGTTTCCGACCAGGGCTTGTTGGCCTTGGACTCGAACATCGGCGAGTACGAGCAAAGTGTCTTCAGCGTGTCACCGGAGGTTGCATTGCAGCTGACGTACCGGGTCACTGAGCGTCTCGGGCTGACAGCCGGCTACTCCTTCATTCATTGGAGCCACGTCTGTCAGCCGGGAGATCAGATCGACGTGGTGCTGAACACGACGCAGATCACGGGGACGCTGGTTGGCGAATCGCGTCCGACATTTCCGAATCTCGACTCGAACTTCGCGCTGCACGGTCTGAACTTCGGCGTGTCATGGACCTGGTAGCATCCTACGGGCCGAGCCTCTCACTCGCGAACGCCCGGGCGATTTCCTCGAACAACTCCAGAGCGCGAATCGGCTTGGCGACATAGCCGTCCATGCCGGCCTCGAGGCAGCGTTCGCGGTCGCCCTTGAGGGCATGGGCGGTCATCGCGATGATCGGGACGTGGGCCCCGGTCTGCTTCTCCCGCGCGCGGATTCTGGCGGTGGCTTCCAGGCCGTCCATGACCGGCATCTGCACGTCCATCAGGACGAGATCGAACGGCTGCGTCTCGAATGCCGTGACAGCTTCTTGTCCGGTGCTGGCCAAGGTCACGATGTGTTGCCGGGTCTTCAGCAAGGCGATGGCCAAGGTCTGGTTGAACAGGCTGTCCTCGGCCAGCAACACGCGCAGGCCGCAGGGGGACTGTGGGGCGACGTCGGTCGGGTCGCTGGGGGAAGGGCGAGAGGCGGCCAGGCCGAGCGAGGTTTCGATGGCCTCCAGAAGTTCCGACTGTTTGACCGGTTTGAGCAGGTAGGCGGAGATGCCCAATTGCCTGCAGCGCGGCGCATCTTCGGGATGATCGCCGGAAGTCAGCATCATGACGACGGGGCTGTTCAGGTCGTTCGCCTGGCTGATCTGCTCGGCCAGCGTGAACCCGTCGACGTGCGGCATGTGGGCGTCGGTCAACACGAGGCGGAAGGGCTGGCCGGCGGACCGTGCCTGCCGCATCGCCTCGAAGGCTTCCGCGGCGTTACCGACGGACGTCGGCTGCATCTGCCAGCCGCGCAGGATTTCCTCCAGGATGCGTCGGTTCGTGGCGTTGTCGTCGACGATGAGCGCTCGCATGCCGTGAAGGGCCGGAGGTTCGGACGCGGGCGGCAACGTGTGGGCGGTGTCGGCTATGCCGAGTCGGACGGTGAAATGGAACCTGCTGCCCTTTCCCAACTCGCTCTCCACCCAGATGCGGCCGCCCATCATCTCGACCAGGCGGGCGGCGATGGCGAGTCCGAGTCCCGTGCCGCCGTGTCGGCGCGTCATCGAGGCGTCGCCCTGTTCGAACATCTCGAAGATCGCCGCTTGTTTCTCCTCGGGCACGCCGATGCCCGTATCCGATACGCGGAAGAGCAGTTCCGTGTCCGTCAGCGACCGCGAATCCTGCTTCACCTCCAGCACGACCTCGCCACGTTCGGTGAATTTGATGGCGTTTCCCACGAGATTGACGACGATCTGCCGCAGCCGGCCGTAATCTCCGGTCAGCAACGCGGGAACATCGGGTTGGATGCTGTAGGCGAGTTCCAGGCCTTGCTGGTGGGCACGCAGCGCGAAGGACTTCATCGTGTCGCCGAGGCTGTCGGGCAGGTTGAACACGCGGCAGTCCAGCTGCAACTTGCCGGCCTCGATCTTCGAGAAGTCCAGGATGTCGTTGATCACGGACAGCAGGGCTTCGCCGGATTCTCGCACCGTCGTGAGGTACTCGCGTTGCTGAGAGGACAGTTGGCTTTTGAGCACGAGTTCCGTCATGCCGATGACGGCGTTGAGCGGCGTGCGGATCTCGTGACTCATGTTGGCCAGAAACGTGCTCTTGGCGCGGCTGGCAGCCTCCGCGGCCTCTTTGGCCCGCAACAGGTCCGCGTTGGCGCGTTCCAGTTCGGCCGTCCGTTCCACCACACGCTGTTCCAACTCGTCGTGCGCCTGCCGCAGCGCTTCTTCCGCGCGCTTGCGATCGGTGATGTCGCGGACACTCTCGATCGCGCCACACACGCGGCCATTCGCGTCCCGCAGCGGCGTGGCCGCGATGAAAATGTGCGCGCCACGCCCGCCGTACACGGCGGGTAGGTAGCGTTCGGCAAGAGTGGTGTCCCCGCGCCGCTCCAGGCGGTCGTAGCGCGCGGGAATTTCGTCCAGCGGTGTTTCCAGCAGATCGATGACGATCGGCTCGCGTTGGCCGCAGAACGGCACGGAGTAGGCGAAATCGCCTTGCCCCAGGATTTCCTCCTTGCGGACGCCCGTCATCTCTTCGATGGCCCGATTCCAGGCGATGACGCGCTTCTCCTGGTCCACGACGAACGTCGCGTCGGGGAGGAATTCCACGATGTCTTCCAGTCGCTGGTGCGCCTCGCGCAGAACTTCGTCGGCCCGTTTCCGCTGGACGAGGCGCCACATGCCCTGCATGAGCAACGTCAGTTGCCGCACATCCGCGTCGTCGTACGGTTCTTCCTTGTTCCCGACCCCGGCCACGGCCACAATCTGGCTGCCGTCGAAGATCGGCACGTTCATGTGCCGACTGACGTGCACGTGGCCTCCGGGGTAGCCTTTCTTCCAGGGGCTGGGAGCCGCGTAGTCGTTGGTGATCACGGGCTGTCGCTGCCGGACCGCTTCGCCCCAAAGGCCCGTGGCCGCCACCTGATAGACGATCGGCTTGTCGATGATCTCGCATTCCCGCATGGCCGATCGCGACCAGGAGTGCATGGTCAGGACCGTCTCGTCCTCGCTCGTAAATGCCAGGTAGCCGATGCTGCTTCCGGTCAGCCGCACGGCCTCCTCCAACGCGAAGTCGGTGATGGTGCGCAGCGGTTCGTGGTTCATCTGGTTGAGCTGCAGCAGCGATTGGACCCGCGACTGATCGAGCTGAATGCGCTCCTGTGCCCGCCGCCGCTGGAGCAGGTGCCACATCCCTTGCATCAGTAAACGCAGCTGCCGCACGTCGGACTCGTCGTACGGCTCCTCCTTGTTGCCAACCCCCGCCACGATGACGATCCGATCGCCGTCGATGACGGGCACGTTCATGTGGCGCGCGACGTGCACGTGCCCACCGGGGTACCCTTTCTTCAGCGGATTGGGAGCGGCGTAGTCGTTGGTGATGACGGGTTGGCGCTGCCGGACCGCCTCGCCCCACAGCCCCGTGTGCTCGACCGGATAGTGGATCGGCTTGTCGATGATCTGGCACTGTGCCATCGCCGACTTCGACCAGGAGTGCATGGACAGGACGGTCTCGTCGCTGTTGACGAACGCCAGGTATCCGATGCGGCTTTCCGTCAGCCGCACGGCCTCTTCCAACGCGAAGTCGGTCAGCTGCTGCAGACTGGCCTCGGCCATCTGGCTGAGGTGGACGAGCGCTTCGAGGCGGGATTCGTCCAGACGCAGGTTCTTCTCGGCGAGCTGCCGCTCCCGTTCAAGATGCATGCCGCGGAGGGCGAACGAGATGTCGCGAGCTGCTTCCTCCAACAGCGCCTTTTCCTCGCGCGTCATGGTGACGGCGGGCGGCAGGCAACTTACCAGCACGCCCGCGTGTCCGTCGCCGGTGGACAGCTGCACGGCCATCGCTCGCCCACCCTCGTCGCGCGCATGCAACGGACAATCGCCGCAGTTCGCGGCACCGCTGCCGAACACCGCACCGTCGGCCGCGGTCAGAGCGTGCCGCATGCAGCTCGGGAAATCGCCCCGTGTCAGCCGATCGCGCAGAGGCGCAAACAGATCGCCCAGCCCCGCCTCCGCCACGGTCACGGCACAAGACGACGCGTCCAACAGAGCCAGCCAGGCGTGACGATACGTCTGACCGTCCGTCAGGCACTCGCACACGCCCTGCAGAAGCCGATCGCGGTCCTTCTCGCGGATCGCCAGCTGACCGATGCGGCGAATGGAATCCAGCACGCGGTTCAGGTGACTGAGCGTCCTCTGGGACCGGCGGAACTCAAGGAATATGGGAGAAATGCACGCGAGCCCCACCATGGCGCACAGGGAAATGACGAGGCCGAGCACTTCGTTGGCCGCGTCCAGCGGCTGGCCGGGCCTGCCCGCCGCCAACGAACCCAGCGCCAAGACGCGGCGAAAAACCATCAGGAGAAACGCCGTCGCCACCAAAGACCACGCCCATCGCCTCCCGGTGACCCAGATGAGGCGGATGGCCACGCAGGCAGCGGCCACCTGCAGAGTCAGCGACGCCACGACGACGATCCAGACGACCACGATCACTTCCTTAGGGTGGGAATCCCTGCTGGCGTGCAGGCGGCCCACCTGCTCCGCCGCGCCGTGCCAAGACGTCCGCCTGCTACTGACATCACACCGCCATTGTACGGCCACAATCGCCCGCGTGCCAACGCGAATCGGGGGCCGGCACGGCTGTTGCCGAGGAGACTGCTGTTCCCATGAGCAAGCTCGCGGGGGCCGGAATGACGGCGCGACTGGCCGAAGGAGCATGTTCGCGGGCGACGGGAGGGGGGACGCGGCTTGACACGGTGCTTAGATCGTGTCCTGGCCGCGGCAGTTGGCGAGGATATCGTGGGCGAGGCTTTCCAGCCGCGTCGCTTCGGCCACGGCACAGGGGACGAGATCGGTGGCGTGGGTGGCGAGGTGACCGCGGAGTGCCGCAAGCCGTTCCGAAGCGGTGTCGGCGGCCTTGAGAATCCCGGCGCGGCGTGCGGCAACGGAGTGCGCATCGGAGTTGCCCTCGCGCGGTCGATGCGCCTCGGACCAGTTGCGCAGCCAGCGGAGCAGCGTGGCGCGGCTGATGACACCCGTGGGGCTGCCGTCGCGGACGACGACCACGCGCGGCACGGCCGCGCGCGCGAGGAACCGGAAGATGTCCTGGGCGGGCGTCTTCTCGTCGTACTGCACGATGTCCGTCTTCATGCATTCGCGGACCGGCATCTCCAGGCAGGCGGTGGAGGCGGCGACGGCGAGCAGGTCGGTTTCCGAGACAATCCCGACCAGGTGCCCGTCGTCGTCGAGGACGGGCGCGGCATTGAGTCGCAGTTGCAGCAAGATATCGGCCACGGCGCCGACGGTGTCGTTCTGGTGGGGCGCATAGACGGCGGGTTGCATTATGTCCCGGGCCAAGACATTGTTCAAAGGCGCGCGGGAACCAGCGCGACGCGAGTCATCCAGACCGGAGTCGCCCAGCGCGCTGAAGGCGACGACCCGATTCCTGCCCAGTTCCTTGGCGACGCTCAGCGATTGGTCTGCAAGGGCGATCAAAGCGTCGGGGCCGTTCGTGTCCGGCAGACGCATGGCGACGCCGATACTTGTCGTGATGCCCAGCATCTGGTGGGCATACGGGATGCGTGTCGCGGCGATGGCCAGGCGCACTCGTTCAGCCCACGCGATGGCGCCCGGTTCGTCCGTCTCGGGCAACATCGCGCAAAACTCCTCGCCTCCGTACCGAGCCAGAAAATCACTCGCTCGGCAGTGCGATTCGAGCACACGGGCGATCGCCTGCAGCGCGGCGTCGCCGGCGGCGTGGCCGTGCGTGTCGTTGATCCTCTTGAAGAAGTCCAGATCGATCATGGCGCAGGACAGCGCGCAATCATACCGGGCGGCTCGGTTCCATTCCGCGGTGAACTGCTCGTGAAACGTCCTCCGGTTCATGACTCCCGTCAAGGGATCCAGCCGCGCCATGTGGCTGAGGTGTCGTTCGGTGGTCACGGTCCGCGCTCCGACCCGGAGACGAGACAGCAGCACGGCCGGATTGATGGGCTTGGAGATGAAGTCGTCGGCACCGGCTTCGAGGCCCTGGACCGTTTCGTCGGGGCCGGTTTTCGCGGTCAGCAACAGGACGTACACGTGGAACGGCATCGCGGCATGCCGGAGGTTCCGACACAACTGCAGGCCGTCGAGGCCCGGCATATCCCAGTCGGTGACCAGCAAGTCCGGACACTGCGAGTGAATGCGCTCTTCCGCCTCTCGGCCGTCCTTCGCCTGAACCACGCGGTAGCCCGCGTTGGACGTGATTCTGGCAATCAGCCGCAGCGCGGCCGGGTCATCGTCGACGACCAGCACGGTCAGTGCCGCTGGGTCGATCACAGCGGGCGCGTGCGCGGCGTTTTGGCCGGTCTTGGGTTCCGCCGCCGGGAGCGCGTCACCAGCCACCGACATCGCCGGCGCGAGCGGCGAGCCGGCCGCGTCGTTGGATGGCGAGTTGTGGATGGTGGTGTTCATGGACGGGACCTCTCGTCGCTCATCCCACGGCAGTCGGGTCGGGAAACGCGTCAGCGCCGTTCGCGGCCGTCGCGGCCGCGCGTGTCACGCGCTCGGCGATGATCTTCAGGAACGAGCCGCGGTCGATCGGTTTGGTCAGGTACTCGTCGCAGCCGGCATCTCGGCACTTGGCGTCGTCGCCCGTCATGGCATGGGCGGTCAAGGCAATGATCGGACCCGCGTAGCCCTCGGCGCGCAACCGGCGTGTGGCCTCGTAGCCGTCCATCACGGGCATCTGCATGTCCATGAGGATGACGTCGAACGGCTCGCCGCGGTCCCGTGCGGCAAGTGCTTCCTGGCAGGCAGTCCACCCGTTTTCAGCCACGGTCACCGTAACGCCGGCCTTTCGGAGAATGCACGCGATCAGCCGTTGGTTGTCCGGCCCGTCCTCGGCCAGCAGGATGCGGCCGATGAGCCGCTTGGGTGTCGCGAGCGATGGTGCCGGGATGGCGGCCGCGGCCGCGGCTTCCGTCGGCGCCGCCAGGATCCGCACGCCGCTCAGGTCGCCGGTCTCGACGGTGACGCGGAACACGCTGCCGCCACCGGCCTTGCTGCGGACCGTGATGTCGCCGCCGAGTATCTCGGCGAGCCGCTTGCTGATGCTCAGTCCCAGACCGGTTCCGCCATACTTGCGGGTGAGCGACGAATCGGCCTGGCTGAACGGTGCGAAGAGCGTGGTCACCTGTTCCTCGGTCAACCCAATGCCCGTGTCTCTCACGTCGATTTGGAGGAATGAGGGTCCATCGAGCGATTGGAGCAGACGCGCGACCACGTGCACGCCGCCGGTGTCGGTGAACTTGATGGCGTTGCCAATTAGATTGATCAGCACCTGACGCAGCCGCAGCGGGTCACTCTGGATCGACTCGGGAATGACGCCGTCGTACTCGAGTGCCAGCGGCAGGTTCTTGGCGTCGGCACGCACGCGCATCAACGAAATCACTTCGCCCAGAACCCGCACGGGCGAACATGGCACACGCTCGACGTGCAGCTTCCCGGCCTCGATCTTCGACAGGTCGAGGATGTCATTGATCACGCCCAGCAGGTGCTGGCCGTTCCGTTGGATCGTCCGAATCGCCTCGACACGCTCCGGCGCGGTCTCGTCAACGCCCGTCTCACCGAGCAGCGATTCCGAGAACCCCAGGATCGCCGTCATCGGCGTGCGAATCTCATGACTCATGTTCGCCAGGAACTCGCTCTTGGCCCGGGTGGCCAATTCCGCGCGCCGATTGGAATCCTCCAGCGCCCTGTTGGCCGACTCCAGCGCGGCAACCGTCTGCCGGAGTTCCTCTTCGATCACTTTGTTCTCGGTAATGTCGACCAGCGACAGCAAGGAGTGCCTCAGGCCATCCAGGACCAGCGGGGCGCCGCTGATCGTCAGGCAGACGCGTTTCACCGCTCCGTCAACAGACAGATCGGCAGTGCCCTCGACGTTGCGAACGGCCCGATTCTCGCGGAACACCTCCGTGGCGGTCTTCCGAATCGGGCAGTCGCGGCACGCTGGGGCGTGGCCGCAGCCTTGGGGCACTTCACTCTCGTGAACGCACCCGAGCGCGTGGCCGGGTTGAGTGTTGAGTCGCGACGCGACGTCATTGCCGCCGAGTCGGCCGAGTACGTCGTTGACGCGGACGACGCGGGCGTTCTCGTCGACGAGCATCACACCCACCTGCGCGGCTTCGAACATGGCCTCCAGATTCGCACGTTCGCGAGCCAACTGCTCCTTCTGCGCGCGTAGTGCCTCTTCGGTCCGTTTCCGTGCCGTTATGTCCACGTTGAATTCGGCCACCAGCCACTCGCCCTTGGCATCTTGGAACGGGATCGTGTGCACCTCCACGACCCGGTTGTCCTCACGCGGCAACACTTCCTCCGAAACGACCGTCTGCCTGGTCTCCAGCGCCCGCGGAATTCCACACGTAGGGCACGGGCTGTCCTTGCCCATGAAGTACTCGTAGCACTTCCGTCCGGTCGGGTCTCCGTAGATCTTCTGCCAGCCCGGATCCACGTAACGGAGATTGAATTGGGCGTCCACGATGTCGAGGCCGGTGCGCGTGACGTCCATGATGAAGTCGAGCCGCCGGCGCTCCTCGGCAAGCTCCTCGCGCCGCCGATGTTCCTGGGTCACGTCGCGCAAGACGAGCACGGCGCCGATTACGCGTCTGGCGGCGTCCCGGATCGGCGCGCAGCTCTCCGCGATCTGACGCCGCGTGCCGAGGCGAGTGATCATCGCCGTGTGGTTCGTCGGCCGCACGGGCTCGCCGTCGCGCAGGACGACCCGGATCGGGTTCTCCTGCCCGTCGCGTGCCTGCGCGTCGACGACGCGAAATACGTCCTCGATCGGCCGACCAGCGGCCTCGAACGCGGACCAACCGGTCAAGGCCTCCGCCATCGGGTTGAGACGCTCCACGCGCCCCTCGACGTCGCAGGCGATCACGCCGTCGCCGATGGACCGCAGCGTGGCCGACTGCCACTGCTCGCTGCGTTGCAGCATCGCTGTCCGTTCCGCCACCAATCGCTCCAACGCCGCGTGGCGGCGCGCGGTCACGGCAGCGACGCACGCCAACGCCGCCGTGAGCATCAGCCCGGTCAGCAGCGTGAAGCGGGCCGCCCGCCGCGGGTAAAGGCCCGCGAAATCCGCGTCGGGATGGGCGCTGACGGCGAACGTCTTGCCGCAGAGGAATACCGGATGGGTCACGCGTGGACGGGCGGGCGGCGGGCTGCGGGGATTCCAGTCCGCAGCCAGCAATTCCGGCTCGCCAGCACCGCGCAGGACTCCCACGCTCATCAAGGCGCCGCCGTCCCCCGCAGTGTCACGCAGCAGAGCCTCAAAGTCGAGGACGCCGAGCACGAAACCTCGCAGGCGACCGGTGGGAGACGCGCCGACGAAGACGGGCCGGACGGCGAGCGTCACTTCCTGCTCGCCCCACTCCTGCTCGAGTACGGCGGGCTCGGTGGCCATCGCCAAGCCCGTGCGCGCCGCCTCCTCGAGTGCCGCCCGGTGACTCGCGTCCGAACCCAGGTCATAACCGATGTTCCGCTCGTGTCCTCCCCGCGGAGAAACGTGTAACACGGGAAAGAAGACAGCTCGACCGGTGGCCGGCACCCGCCGACCAGCCGTGTCCTTTTGCCAGATGGTGAAGTCCGTCAGCCCCGACGCGCATGCCTCCGCTTCGAATCGGCTCACGTTCGCGGCGGAGACGGCCGGAACCCAAGCCCAGGCGCGGACCGCCGGGTTCTGAGACAAGTGCGCCGCATACTGCGCGAACTCCGAAGCCGTCACGTGCGACGAACCCTCGTGGAACCGCGCCAGACCCTCCAACTGATACGATCGGAGGACATCCAACGTTTTGGCGACGGCAGCAGTCTGGCCCGTCGCGACTTGCGAGAACGTGTTGAGGCGATCCACCATCTCGCCTCGGCCGGCTGTGTCCGCGGCAAAGACAGTCAACGTCAGCCCCGCCACCGCGGCCAGTGCCGGCTCGAGATGCTCCATCCAACGCGGCGCACGGCTGGCCATGACGGCACGCCGGCGCAGCAGCACGGTTCCCACCACCAGGATCGCGGCCAGTGCCACCGTCAGCAGTACGGCCGGCACGGTAGCTCGGGCCAGGTCGCGGTTCCATGTCTGGGCCGCAATGTCCACACACATCGCCGCAACGACAGCGTCCGCGGTGGCCACGCCGGGCGTGGCCGCCTTTGGACCGACCAGCGGAACCAAACCGGTGACCCACGTCCCCCATCGGTCGACGACAGGGCCCAAGACGGTCGCCGTCCGGGACTCGAAGGCGTGCCTGAATTCCTCGGAGGCCTCCTCGTACACCTGGCCGGGCGGCGAACAGTCCTTGGAATCGGGCGGCTCATTGTCCACCAAAAAACACAACTCGCCAGATGACGTGCGGCCCACCAAGTACACAAACCGGATGCGGCTGTCGGCGTGCTTGAGGTCGGCGAAGTGCCTCTTGAGCCGCGCGTAGCGCGGTTCACGCAAGTCCGCTTCCGAGCCCGTCAGCGATCGAAGGTGCTCGACATTCACCGCATTTGCCGCCAAACGCGTCTGCCTCAGCAACTCCTCGCGCATCTCGCGGTCCGCGCGAGCGACCATCCACCAGCTCAGCAGCCCTCCGCCGACCAGCAGCAGCAAGAACGCCACACGCGCGAACCAAGGGCGCCGGTTCGACCCGATCGAGGCGGGCGCGTCGTTCGAACTCAGCTGGGGCGACAGGGTACTCATGCGATGGCGTCTCCCATCCGTGAGGCTGAGCGTGCGACTCCGGACGCGCACTCCTAGGGGCGTACTAGGGACCAACTCCGCTTGCACCGCAAACGGCGAAACGGTGAACTCTTGAGATAAGGTAGGTTACGCCTGGCAGCCGCTGGCAAGTACACCCCCCGGTAGACTCGACGCTCCCTGCGCGCCGTGAGGCCAACGGTCCGGATGTGCGGGAAGGGTGAATCGCACCGGTTGCGGCCGCCCCGGGGACGGGCCGTAACCCG
>Ga0194111_10006023_pt1 | contig 13854 bp, 8 predicted proteins | sample TA2KigC300mmetaG_FD_146194 | JGI IMG/M metagenome (GOLD analysis project Ga0194111, IMG submission 146194) | Freshwater microbial communities from Lake Tanganyika, Tanzania - TA2015033 Kigoma Deep Cast 300m | ecosystem: Environmental > Aquatic > Freshwater > Lake | place: Tanzania: Lake... | reverse complement strand
AACCGGTCACCAGCAAGCCGCCGCGTCCCCTCTCAAGCAATTCCTGTTTCATCCACAGGCTCTTCTTGAGGTAATCGGCGCCGCCTATCAAACGATACAGCTCCGTGTCGGGGTAGAGGTGCGAGAGCATGACGTAGACGTGGTAGTTAGCTTTAGAGATGTTCTTCTGCCACGCGTCGAACGGTTTCAGGTAGTACCAGTGCGGCTCGTATCGGAGGTTCCGGGCGAAGTCCAGGTACTTCGGGTCGCCGGTGACACGATACAACTCGACGAAGCCCTCCGTGATTCCGGCGATGGACGTTCCCGCGGGAATAACATGTTCCCCTTGATCGTTCGCGGGGAACGATCGCATGATGTAGTCGGCCATGACTCGCGCGTCCGCCAGGGATAGAGGATTCCCCGTCGCGCGATAGTTCCGCACCAACGCCAGATTGAAGTATTCCTGCTCGTGGAGGATCCAGTTGACAACGTTTTGATAGTTGTTCGGCTCGACGTTCCAGAACCCCAGGTATCCGTCCGGATCGCGGGAAGCCCGCAGTTGATCCATGATGTACTGCGTTCGTTGGGCGACTTTCGGGTCGCCGGCGTATTGAGCGAACAGGCTGCCCGCGTCCAAGACCTTGCCGACTCCGTAGTACACGTTGTACGTATCGCCCCGGGCCGTGCGGTTCCTGAACTTGTCCAGCCAGTCTCGGTCCAGGTCGAGCACCATGTAGTTGCTGGTGATCAAGTCCATGATGCGTCGGTCGATTTCGCCACCCGCCATCTCTTGGTGGGCGAGGCTTGCCGGGATCAACTGGTCCTGAATCAGCGGTTTGACCACATCACGTTCGCCCGCCGGCAGCGAGCTGGTGAAAGCAACGAGCATTGCGACGTTGAGTAATGGTCTCATCCTGTGTCCCTTTCTACCTTGTGGCTGCTGCCGTCCAGAGAGCGCGGCGGGGGCGTGCGGAGGCGCTCACGGTGCCACCAGGATGAGCAAGCCAGCCAAGCCGTGTCGGAGTTTCTTCATGGTGATTCCGCGTGGATAATTTGTCTGGCAACGTCCGGGGGCAGCGGGAAATACTGCGGCTCTTGGGTCGACTGCGCCTTCATTAATCGACGATGTTGAGCGCGAGCAAACTTCGCTCGGTTGGTTTGTGGGCGAGGTCATCATCTGCGCATTATTCGTCGGGTTGTGTGGTGCTGATCGAACTCCCCATTTCCAACTCGGGGCCCCCGTAGTGTAACACGGGCGGAACACGATTGCGTGTGTACCAGACTCGGCCCATCGCTGCAACCATGTGCCGACAGGGAAAGCGACCTGGCCTGCTGCCCGCGCGCCCCTGCTTCAAGTCGACGCTATGCCTGGGTCGGGCGGATACTTCAGACTGCCTTTGGCGATCGATGCCAATCCGGGACGGATGCTGTTCGTACCGGCAGGTGATTACGAGATCAAGGAGAAGATTCGCATTCATGGTGAACGCAGTGGCCTGTACGGGCCCGGGCGCATCATTCAGCCGGACTCATGCCTGTCGCCGCGGCGCACAGCGCGAACACCGACGGCGGGTCCATCATTGCCAACAACATCATCTCCGATTCCGGACATGGTGACGCCAGCTGGATCTGGGGCGACGATCGCTCGCCCTTTCGATTCGAACACCGGTTGCCTTGGAGTGGCGTCGGACGTACGATGCTGGAACTTGGCACGTCGGCGCGGGCGAGACGGACCCGCGGCAAGCATCGCATCGAGAGTATTCCATGCCTGACCCGCGCGATTTTCTCAGATACAAGTCCGGGTTGATGGCCAATCTGAAGGTCGACCAGAACTGGGGGGTCGCGCGTCCGCCGGGTCAGAAACCCGTCCCGCCGGAAGCCAAGCGGATTGCGCTCGTTCCCCCTGACAAGTGGCAGAACATCGCTCCGCTGGAGCTGCGAACGGCCATCCGGAATCGGCGGTCACGGCGGTCTTTTTCCAATCAGGCAATGACTTTGGAGGAGCTGTCGTTTCTGCTCTGGGCCACGCAGGGTGTTCAGGCTCGGTTGAGTCACGAAACGGTTCTCAAGACGGTGCCATCCGCGGGCGGCTTGCACGCCCTGGAGAGCTACCTGTGCGTCTTTCGCGTCACGGGAGTTCCCGGCGGTCTGTACCGATACCTGCCGCTCGAGCACCAACTGCTGGAGAAATACCGCGACGAACGGTTGGGCGACAAGCTTGTGGGAGCGGTGAGCGGTCAGTCGTTTGTCCGGCTGGCCGCCGTCACGTTTGTCTGGACGACCGTTCCCTATCGCATGGAGTGGCGATATGGTCAGGCGGCCCACAAGTTCATTGCGATGGAATCCGGCCATGCCTGCCAGAATCTGTACCTGGCCTGCGAAGCGATAGGAGCGGGCACCTGCGCCGTCGCCGTCTACAACCAGGACGCTCTGGACCGTTTGTTGGAAGTTGACGGGAAAGACGAATTCGCCATCTATCTTGCCCCCGTCGGCAAGATGGGCCGTCAGCCGGCGCAGGCATCGCCGAAGGGTTGACGGGCAAATCGCGTTTGCCGGACGTGGTTTCGATCCGTCGCACCACGCGGTCGTGCCGGGTATCGATTGGCTCGCGAGATCTTCGTTTATCGAAGCGGGCACATGGCGTCCTGCTGTCAGCCGACGACCGTCACGCCGCGTTCGCTCAGGTAGCGTTTCCACGCGTTGACCGTATCGCGATCCGGCGGTTTGACGGACTCGGGGAGTTCCGACTTCAATCCGAAGCGCGTGAGTTTCGCGCGCCACAGATCGTAATAAGGCAGCAACTCGACCCCCTCCAACTTCGGCATACTGCGCGCGAGGGCCACGATTCCGTCGAGATGTTCTGATCGGGCGTTGAGTTGCGGGATCATGGGGCAGCGGAGCACGATCTTGGCTCCCGCCGCATGGAGGCGCCGGAGATTGGCGAGGATCAGGTCGTTGGGTTTGCCAACGAACTTCTCGTGCAGTCGCGGATCCGTTTCCTTGTAGTCGAACAGCCAGAGGTCGACCGAGGCGATCAGCGGATGGACGGCGCCCCACACGGCATAACCGGCGGTTTCGACGCAGCAATGCAGGCCGCGAGCCTTGGCCTCGCCCAACAGGAAAGCCGCGAATTCCGGCTGCATGAGCGGTTCGCCGCCGGAAAGGGTGACGCCGCCGCCCGATGCCCGATAGTAGGCTTCGTCGCGGAGGACCACGTCCAGCACTTCCTCGACAGTCGCCGTGCGGCCGACGATTTCCAGCGCCTTCGGATCGCACGTCGGCGGACAGGCGCCGCAAGCCGTACAGCGGTCGCGCGCGACCATTGCCTTGCCGACCGCGTCGGCCGAGAGCGCGTCGTGCGGACAGGCATCCAGGCACGCGCGGCAGGCGATGCATTTCTCAGGCATGTAGGAGAGCGACGGTTCGCGCGGAATGCTCTCCGGGTTGCCGCACCACAGGCAGCGGAGCGGGCATCCCTTGAAGAAGACCGTCGTGCGGATGCCCGGCCCGTCGTGGATCGAAAACCGTTGGATGTCGAAGACCTGGCCGGATTTCATTCTGATGTTTTTCTCCTCGCGCGGGCCGGTGCCCGCAACCAACGTAGGACGGGCTTCCCCGCCCGTCGCCATCGCCCTGACGGCCTGGGAAGGCCGTCCTGCAACAACTGCCGCGGCCCGCTCGCCTTCCCTGCCACCGGTGCCTCACCGATGCTCCATCCTTTCAATGATGTCCTGCTGCAGATCGGGAGTGAGTCGGACGAAGAACTCGCTGAACCCCGCGACACGGACGACAAGATCCTGGTACTGCTCGGGATTCTTCTGAGCGGCGCGGAGCGTTTCGCTGCTGACGACGTTGATCTGCAGTTCCTGTCCGCCCTGGTTGAAGTACACATTCAGCATCGTGCGGAGTTTGTCGCGGGCTGCCAGGTCGGTGATCATGCCGGCGTGGAAGCGGATGTTGACCTGGTAGCCGCACTGCCAGCTCTCGGACGAATTCAATTTGCAGACGCTGTTCAGCACGGCGGTGGGCCCCGTCTGCTCGCAGCCGGCCGAGGCCGCGACGGAACTGGCCAGCGGCGTGCCGGCCAGCCGCCCGTCGGGCGTGGCGGGCGTGGTCAGGCCGCCCCGCACGGCGCCGCTGCGGACCACGTGCGAGTTGCCGAACGAGCTGCCATCGCGAGGGTCGCGGCAGATCTCCTTCAACGGTTCGTCACGCATCCGTTCCACCAGGGCGACGATGTCGTCCAGCCGCGGGTCGTCGTTCCCGTGCTTCGGCGCCGCCCGCAGCCGGGCTCGCAGCCGCTCATGACCGGCGAAGTTCGCCGTGCACGCTGTGGCCACTTCCTCCAACGTCGCCATCCGCTTCTCGTAAACCACTTCGCGGATCGCCGCCAGGCAGTCGACGGCGTTCGCGAAGGCGATCCCGCCACAGGACAGAAAATTGTACTTCGTGCCCTCCGCCATGTCCCGCGCGTGCTCGATGCAGCCGTCGAAGAAGCACGAGGTCAGCGGTGTCTTGCCCCAACGGATCTGAGCCTCCAACTCCTTAAGCTGCTGCTGATAACTCTTCTCCATGGCGACTCGAACGTACGCTCCCACAGCGTCCGAAAACTGACGAAATCCTGTCAGTTCAGATGCCGGAGGCGCGACGTTCCGCCAACCCCACTGGCCACCGTAACCCCTGCCGCCGGTCAACGCCGCTTCGATCGCCTGCAGGTAACCGCAGTGGGCCGCGGGATTGTAGTACCACTGGCCGGGCACCGCCAGTTCGTTGCAACCCACCGGCACGAAATCGAACGCGTCGTCACGCTGCATTCCCAGCTCCACCAACGCGTCCGGTATGGCACGGTCGTTCCAGTACATGGGGAAACAGCCGCTCTGTTCCAACCGCGTCAGGCAGAAATCGAAGAACTGCTGGTCGATGTCCGGATGCCAGCGGACCCACAGCAGCGGCTCCGGCAGCTTCAAGTTGGTGTGGCCCTCCACAAACAGCCAGCTCAGCCGATTGGTCGCGTCGCGCCCGTCGGGCGTCGAGCCGGCCACGCACAGGCCTTGCGTCAGATGGTGCTCGGGCCCCCAGAAACTGTTGTCGTACTGTTTGAGCACGAAGTTTTCGGCGAGCCGCAGAACCTGATCGTCGTCAATCCGGCCCGCGTTCCGGTCCGCTTCGTAGAAGGGAAACAGCAACTGGTCGACCCGGTCGGGCGTGCAGGAGTAGCCGTGTCCCTCGATGTGGAGGGCCTGATGCACGAACCAGATCAGCTGCAGGGCTTCGCGGAAGGTCTCGGGCGGCGCGGTGGCCACCTTGGCGGCGATGCGCGCCATCTCCCGCAGTTCGGCCGCGCGTGCTGCCCGGTCGCACGCGGATGCCTCGCTGCCGAGGAATTCCGCATAACGGGCAATCCAGCTGGACAGCCCGGCCAAGGACGCTTCGGCGGCTTCGAGAAAGGCCGAGCGGTCGCCGTCCGTCTCGCCGCGCCGGCGGTCCGCGACACGGACCATGACGCCCCCCAGTCCCGCGCGGAGCAGTGCCCGATAACTCGGGCTGAGATGCCCCTGGTTGGAGATGAACTTGTAGCCGAGTTGCCGAGGCACCTCGTCCGCGGACTCGTAGGGCTTCTGCCGGAGAATCTCCGTCCGGTAAAGGCCCCACATGTTGCGGTTCTTCCAGTAGTCGCGGATCTCGGCGGGCACCTGGTCCCGGAGATAGTCGACGCGATCCGGCCGCTCGCTTGTGTAAATGTTGTTCTCACCGATGCCCAATTCGACGATCACCGGCATGGCGCCCGGCAGCTCGCTGATCGATCCGGCCAGCCCGTCGTGTTCGCGAACGTAGAGCGGCACGGTCTGAAAGTACTCGCGCATCGCCAGCGCCTTGCGCAGCACCCACGGTTTTGCTTCCGACTCCTGGAAGACCTTTGTGAAGACGTTGGCCCGGTGCAGCGCGACGCGAACCGGTGAGTTGACGATGTCGCGCCGCAGCGCGGCGATGTCGCCGTGCGGCGTCGTGACCGATGCGGCCTTGACCGAATTCGCGGAAAATCGGCCTGCGGCCGCGGCACCCACCGCCGCGCCGGTCAATGCGAGAAACTCGCGGCGAGTCCAATGGCGATCTTCCCTCATCGGCGGTTCTCCTCACGCAACCAGGTCCGCGGCTCGCCCATTGTGCGAGCGCGCCGCGGGCAGCCGCGTCTCGTCTTGCCGGCCGCCTGCCTCATTGTACGAAAACCGCCGGTCTGGGTCATGCCATCGCCCGATCGATGGCCTGTTTGGCTTTCCGGCACGCGTCGTACGGGTCCTTGATCTTCCAGGCGTCCACCATGATCCAGCCGCGGAATCCGCCGTCTCGGAGTGTTTTCAGTGCCGCCGGGATATCGACGTGCCCGTCGCCACAGGCGAGATGCTTCGACGTGCCGTCGTGGATCGTGCCATCGCAATCCGTAAAGTGCACGTACCCGATGTTCCGCACTCCAATCCGCTGCAGCATCTCGTGCGGCTTTCCTCGCGAACCGCTCATCAAGTCGAAATGGCTGGGATCGAAGATGGTCTTGAGGTGCGGCGAGTCAACCTTCTCCAGGATCCGCGAAATGTGCCCTTCCTCGTTGAACACGAACGGCGGTTCGATTTCGAACGCCGCCAGCAGGCCAAGGTCCCCGGAGATCTTGCCCGCTTCACGGAACGATTCCGCCAGCCGATCGATGGCCTGGTCGATCGTCTGGCCGCGCAACGGCCCGCCCGGCCACATGCCGATGCAGTCGCAGCCCACTTGTTTGGCAAAGGATGCCCAGTCGCGAAAGCTCCGCACCCATTCCCGCCGCACTTCCGCGTCCGGATCGAACGCCGCGGCAACCCCCAACTGCAACGAGAAGATCTGCAGGTCGAATCCGTCGTACAGCCGTTTCAACGCGCGGATGCGGTCCGCCTCGTCCGCTCGTGGGTAGGACCCCATCGGCCAGCCTTCGACCAGCTCCACGCCGTCAAAGCCTGTCCGGTCGGCGAAATCCAGGATCTCCCAAAGAGGGTACGTCTTCCCGTAGTCGTGCGAGGAGGACATGAATCCGTTCAAGCCGATGGCGGTCTTCCAGAGTGGTGGAGTGGAGCTTGCCTGAGCAACGCGCGCCATCAGCGGCGCCGCCGCGGCGGAAGCCAGGCACTGCAACACGGTTCGTCGATGCATGTCATGAACCTCCCGGTATCAGCGAATCTCGGTCTACTTGACGCTATCGCGGCCCGCGGCCGCAAACAAAGAAAGTAGGACGGATTGGCAATCCGTCCTACGAAGATGCGCGCACGGCGCGCAGATGTTACAGCGTAAGACTCGAATGCGGCTCCCGGAAACCCGTCACAGTTTGGTCTCCACATATCTGCCGGCGGCGTTGACAACCGTTGACCCGATCAGGATGAGGATTCCCAGCCACACCAATGCGCGCGTGCGGCGGCTGGTGCCGCGCCATTCCTGGAATACCAGTCCCCACAGATTCGAGAACACGATGATGAACGCCATGTGGATCGCCCAACTGGAGAACCGGTATTCGTCACCGAGTTTCGTCTCGCCCATGCCGTAGAAGAAGAACTGGAAATACCAGATCACGCCGCCGGAGGCGGCCAGCGCATAGTTGCTCAGCTGCTGACTCCGCGGACCGGTGACGTAGTCGCGAAAGCTGCGATTGCGTTGATTCAGCACCAGACACCAGATGCCGTTGCTGAGCAGGCCGCCCACCAGGATAACCACCAGGACCGCATTGTTCTGGAAGATATCCGTCGTGCCGTGAGCTTGGGAGACCTTGGCAATCGGCTTTCCCGCCGCCAGGCCGAAGGCGAAACAGGCACTCAACAGCCCGGAGAAGACGGCCACGGAAAAACCCTTGCGAAAATTGAATTCCTTCACCGTCTCCTGTTTCTGATCCAACGGCAATTCAGACTCCTTCGCCATCCCCGCCAAGCCGCAGATGGCAATACCCAGCAGGCAGACGGCCACGCTTCCCAGCACGATCCAGCCGCCCGCCGTCGTGAACAGCTCAGCCAGTTTCTGACGGTCCGCCTCGCTGCCGAACAGCCCGTCGTAGATCGGCGGGACCAGCGTGCCCGCCACCATGCAGAATCCCAACGCGATCGCATAACCGAGCGCCATGCCGAGGTACCGGACGGACAGGCCGAACGTCAGGTTACCGAGTCCCCACAACATTCCGAACAGGATTGCGAGAGCGACGCGCGCCGAGTGCGCCTCGCAGCTCGTTCCCAGCACGCCCGGCAGGTCGCGTGTTGTAATGAATGCCACGATCCACGGCGCCGCCAGCCAGGCGGCCAAGCCCATCACAAGCCAGTAGCTCTCCCAGGCCCACTGCCTCACGCGTTTCAACGGAGCGTAGAAACTGCCGGCGGAAAAGCCGCCGACGGCGTGAAAGAAGATACCGAGTAGTGCATTCATGCTTGAAGTCCTCGACAGTCGCCGCGGGGCCGGGTTGATCGTTCGTGCCGGATCACTTGGCGCGCATGCGTTTCCCGGCCAGGAGCCTCCGAGAAGCACCGTCGCGCCCGGCGGCCCGTAACAGTCTAACCTGAAGTCGGCGCCGTCGACAACCAACCACGAGAAAGGCCATCCGTTGCACGCTCGCGGGTTTCCGTGCGGCCGGGTTGCCAAAGCTATTCACGCCGGGATTTCCACGCGTCTGGCTTGCACCGGGCTGGCCGCGTGGAGTAGGTTGAACCGGGTCCAAAAGGACGCGCGCGACGTAAGACGGGCACTCCTGCCCGTCAGGTTGTTCGCGACGGGCAAGAGTGCCCGTACCACATTTGCGGCCGCGGGCCGCGCTGGGAAGTGGAACATGAACGCTCGATTCAACCGACGCCGGTTCCTGGTTGCGACTGGGACGAGTGCGGGGCTGTTGATCCTCGGCCACCGCACGTCGGTCCGCGGCTACGTTGCCAACGAGAAGCTCGACATCGCCGCCGTGGGCGCGGGCGGTCGAGGCGCGGCGAATCTTGCCGATTTGGAGAGCGAGAATATCGTGGCGCTCTGCGATGTCGACCTGCGCCGAGCGGCCCCCGCGTTCGCCAAGTACGCGTCGGCGAAGAAGTACCACGACTATCGGCTGCTGTTTCAGGAGATGGCGAGCGAGATCGATGCGGTCGTCGTCAGCGCGCCGAACCACGTCCACGTGCCGGCCAGTGTCACGGCGATGTACTTGGACAAGCACGTCTACTGTGAGAAGCCGCTGGCCCACTCGATGCACGAAGCTCGCTGGGCGGCCCGCGTCGCCGCCGAAAGAAAGTTGGCCACGCAGATGGGCACGCAGATCCACGCCAGCGAGAATTTCCGGCGGATCGTCGAGCTGGTGCAAGCCGGCGCGATCGGGACGGTGGACGAGTGTCACTGTTGGCTCAAGGGCGGCGGCAGCGCGGGCGACCGGCCGGTGGAAACGCCGCCCGTCCCACCCGAGTTGCACTGGGACCTCTGGCTCGCCGTGGCGCCCTTCCGCCCCTACCATCCGTGCTACGTTCCGCACGACTGGCATTACTGGTGGGATTTCGGCGGCGGCGAGTTCGGCAACATGGGTTGTCACTACTTCGACTTGATGTTCTGGGCGCTTGATTTGCGGCATCCGGTGAGCATCGAGGCCATGGGGCCGACGCCCCACGCGGAAAGCACGCCTGCCTGGCAGCACGTTCGCTATCAGTTCCCGATGCGCGGCGACCGACCTGCCGTCACGCTGACCTGGACGCACGGCCGCGCGGCTCCGGAAATCTTCGCACAGAACAATGTGCCGGATTGGGCCTGGGGCGTCCTCGTCGGAGATAACGGACTGTTGGCCGTCAACTACAACCAGCGCATGCTTCTGCCCCAAGCAGCTTTCGCCGATTACCAGCCGCCGCAACCGAGCATTCCGCCGTCCGCCGGTCACCATCGCGAGTGGATTGTCGCCTGCAAGACGGGAAGTCCCACGCTGTGCAACTTCGACTACTCCGGCGCCGTCACCGAAGCCGTGCTGTTGGGCAACATCGCGTATCGCACGGGAGAAATCCTCGAGTGGGACGCCGACGCCTTCAGGATCACCAACGTCCCCGCGGCCAACGACTACCTGCGGCGCGAGTATCGTAAGGGTTGGGAAGTCCCGGTAACAGGTTGACGCTCGTCATCACCAAGACGAAGGAGTCATTCATGATCGAAGCGGACCAAGCGGGAGGACAGGCGAGCGAACGGCTGCAGTTGTTTGCGGACCGCGTGCGAATCATTCGCGACAGCCTGCATCAAGTCGTGATCGGGCAGGACGAGGTGATCGACCAGTTGCTGATCTGTGCCTTGACCGGCTCGCACGCGCTTCTGGTTGGCGTACCGGGACTGGCCAAGACGCTGATGGTCAAGGCATTGGCTTCGGCGTTCGACTGGAAGTACTCGCGCATCCAGTTCACGCCGGACCTGATGCCGGCGGATGTCACGGGGTACGAGCTCTTGGGCCGGGGCGAGGACGAGCGCGGTCCGACGCTTGTCTTTCGCCCGGGTCCGATTTTCGCCAACCTGGTGCTGGCCGACGAGATCAATCGGGCCGCGCCCAAGACGCAGTCGGCGTTGCTGGAGGCGATGGCCGAACGGCACGTCACTGTCGGCGGTAAGACCTATCCGCTGGAGGAGCCGTTCCTGGTGGCCGCCACGCAGAACCCGATCGAGCAGGAGGGCACGTATCCGTTGCCCGAAGCCCAACTCGACCGCTTCATGATGGAGATTCGCATCGGCTACCCGACACCGCAACAGGAAGAGGAGATCGTGATGAGCACGACCAGCGGTGTTGCCGAGCTGCCGCGCGCCGCCTTGCGGCGCGAGGAGTTCCTGCAGCTGCGGGACCTGGTGCTGGCCGTGCCGCTGGCTCGGAACGTCGCGGCCTATGCGGTTCGGCTGTGCGGGGCGAGCCGGCCGGACGACCAGCGCGCCGGAGGGTTCGTGCGGGACTACGTGGCCTGGGGAGCCGGACCGCGGGGTTCGCAGAATCTGGTGTTGGCGGCCAAGGCCCGCGCCCTGCTCACCGGCCGCACGGCGCCGACCGCCGAGGACATTCGCGCCGTGGCGGTGCCCGTCTTGCGGCATCGCATCATCGTGAACCATCGGGCGGTTGGCGACGCGGTCGGTTCGCTCAATGTCATCGAGAATCTGCTGAACGAGGACGCGGCATGAACGTGGAGCCGACGACACGTTTCCTGGACCTGCGAGCGCTCGCGGCACTGGAGCATCTGCGGTTCGCGACGCGGCAGCGTATCGAGGGCACGTACAGCGGTCGTCACCGTTCGCGGCAGCAGGGCGGCGCGGGCGAGTTCGTGGACTTTCGGGAGTATTCCGGAGCGGAGGACCTGCGGCGGTTGGACTGGAAAGTGCTGGCCCGTACGGGCAAGGCGTTCGTCCGGCTGCACCAGGACGAGACGAATCTCCGCTGCGTCCTGGCGGTCGATGCCAGTGGCTCGATGCGGTTCGGAGCGGGCGGAGGCTCATCGCTGGCGGGCTCGAAGCTCGAGTACGTGCAGTACTTGACGACCGCCCTCTCGCACGTGATCAACCGGTCGCAGGATCAGGTCGGGCTGGCGGTTCTGGATGGGCGGCTGCGGTGCAATCTGCGGCCCGCGTCGACGTTGACGCAGGTGCGACGGATGCAGGAGGTGATTGCCGAGTTGGACACGCGGCCCAGCACGCAACTTGCGCCGGGTCTGGTCGAGTTATTCCGGCAGTCCATGCAGCGCGGCGTGTTGTTGCTGTTGAGCGATTTTTTGGTCGACGATCTGGAAGCGGCATTCGCCGCGCTGCGGCTGTTCCGGCACCGGCACTGGGAAGTGGTCGTCTTGCACGTGGTGCATCCGGACGAGGAGCGTCTGCCGGACGGCACGGCGTATCGTTTCGAAGGGTTGGAAGGCGAGGGCGTCGTGGATTGCTCGCCGGCCGAGATTCGCGCGGCGTATCGGCGAGCGTTTGCCGCGCACCTGGCCGCCGTGCGGAAGTTCGCGTTGGCCGGCGCTTGCGAGTACCGCCGTGTCTCGACGGCGGTGTCCTACCTGACGACACTGGGAGGTTTTCTGGTCGAGCGGGCGGGTTAGCTCGCTGCGCGGTGGCGCTCTCCGGAAGCGAGCGGACACTGCGAGCGGGAGGTTCAAGGCACAGGGTGGCAGGCGGATGTCGATGACGTTCCTTCATCCGTGGGCGTTGGCGATGGGCGTGGCGGCCGCCGCGTTGCCGGTGGCGATCCACCTGCTGACGCGCCCGCGGCCGGTGCGCATGCCGCTCTCGACGCTGCGGTTCGTGCGCGCCGCGCTGCGCCAGCAGCAGGCGCGGCATCGGCTCCGCGACCTGATCGTGTTGGCCCTTCGGACGGCCGCGATTCTGGCCTTGGCGGTGGCCGTGGCGCGGCCTCAGTACGGCGAGCAGCCGTTGGTCTCGGATCAGCAGCCGGGCGATGCGGTCCGCGTCGTGCTGTTGGATGTGAGCCAAAGTCTGGCAGCCACGGACCACGGCATCGCGGCGATTGAGCGAGCGCGCACGCGTGCGGCGCGGCATTTCCGCTACCGTCCCGGCCTGCGCGCGAATCTGGTGGTTGCCGGTGCGCGGCCGCGGCCGATCTTCGAGCAGGTTTCGACGAACTTCGAGGCGCTCCGCGCCGAACTGGCCCGCTGCCAGGTGCTCCCCGAACGCGTCGACGTGGCCGCCGCGCTGGAGGAAGTCCGCCGGCTGCTGGCGCCGGCCAGCGCCGAGGATCGCGCGCGGCGTGAACTGGTCGTGATCAGCGACTTTCAGCGGGGCAACTGGGCGAAGGCCGATTTCGCGCCGCTGCCCGAGGGCACGCAGCTTCAGTTGGAATCCGTCGCGCCGGCGACGCCCCCGCCGAACCTGGCGATCGTGCGCGCCGAAGCACACGCCTCCGGGTCGCGCGGCCGCGCGGCCAGACTGGAAATCGAGGTCGGCAACTACTCGCCCACCGCCCGGACGGCCACTGTTGAAGTCACGTTGGGCGGCGCGACGTGGCGGCGGGAAGTGACCTGCGCGGCACACCGCACGGCGGTTGTCGCGGAAGAGATCGAGTTGTCCCAACCCGGTTGGCAGTGCGGGTCGGCCGTGCTGGCCGGCGTGGAGGATGCACTGGCCGCCGATAACCTGCGCCCGTTGGTCGTGCGGCTGCGGCCGCCGCCCGCGTTCGTCCTTATCACGCGGCAACCTGGCTCGCAGCGGCCGTCGGCCAGCCATTACCTGGAATGTGCACTGGTGCCGGACGCGGCACGGGCGGCAGGTACCGCCCCACGGCTCGCGCGTGTCGATCCGGCCCAGGCGGACCAGGCGGCCCTGACGCCGGCCGACGTGATTGTCCTGGACCACCCCGGCAAGCTGGCCGACGAGACGATCAAGTTGCTGGTCGATCTCTTGCGCCGCGGCCGAGCGGTGGTTTACGTGGCGGCCGAGCCGGCGGACGCGGTGAACTTGAAGAGCCTGGCGAACGCCGGCGGCAGCACCTTGCGGATGGCCGTCGAGTTCGCTCCGCCGCCGCTCGGCCAAGCGCCCCGCGAGCGGTTTCTCGGTTTCGTGGCCCGCCGCCACGCCGTGTTCGGCGTCTTCGGAGATCAACTCGACGCGCTGACCACCGGCCTGCGGTTTGGCGGCGGACTCACCTCGCGCGGCCGCGACGAGGCGGTGCGGGACGACGTGCTGGCGAGCTACGCCGACGGATCGGCTTGCCTGCTGCTGACCGACTCGGAAGCCGGCACGCTTGCCGTGCTGAACGCCGACTTGGGCCGCACGAATCTGGTGAAGTCGCCGCTGTTCGTGCCGCTGCTGGACGAGCTGGTGGGACGCATGCTCAACCGGCGGCAGTCGTCGCGGGCGGCATTCTGCGGTGAACCGCTCGTGGCGCGC
>Ga0194111_10006018_pt1 | contig 13863 bp, 12 predicted proteins | sample TA2KigC300mmetaG_FD_146194 | JGI IMG/M metagenome (GOLD analysis project Ga0194111, IMG submission 146194) | Freshwater microbial communities from Lake Tanganyika, Tanzania - TA2015033 Kigoma Deep Cast 300m | ecosystem: Environmental > Aquatic > Freshwater > Lake | place: Tanzania: Lake... | reverse complement strand
GGTCCCCCGAGCGTACCGCATTTGCGAAGGCCCTGGTCGGCTACGACGACCTCGCGCTGTCGCACCGCCAATTCTCCCACGACTCGGTTCGCCCCGCCAGCCGACGCGGTGTTGCGAGGTGTCCAGGGCGGGCGGAATTTTTTGGCGAATTCCGCCACGGTATTGAGCCTTGCGTGAATCCTCCTGGCCAACCAGAATGGACGGTTTGGTTTGCTGGAATCACCCTGTATAGTGAGCGAGAGATGCCGGACAAAGCCCCTTGGATCACGTGTCGGCCCGCGCTGAAAGTGCTGGATTGCACCGTTCGGGACGGTGGTCTGATCAACAACCATCAGTTTTCCGACGAGTTCGTGCGCGCGGTCTATGACACGTGCGTTGCCGCCGGGATCGACTTCATGGAGGTCGGCTACAAGAACTCGGCGCGGCAGTTTCCCAAGGGCGAGTTCGGCGTGTGGCGCCACTGTGATGAGGATGATCTGAACCGCGTATTGGGCGATCACGACGCGGAGAAGACCGGTCTGCGACTCTGCGCGATGGCCGATGCCGGCAAGTCCGACTGGAAGCAGCAACTTGTTCCGTGCGAAGAGAGCGTTTTGGACGTCATTCGAGTCGCTTTCTATGCGCACCAGGTGTCGGAAGCGGTGGAGATGATCGCGCACGCCCACGCGCTGGGTTATGAGACGTCGGCCAACCTGATGGCGGTGTCCAGTATCAGCGAGGCGGAAATCGACACCGTTCTGGAGGCCGTTCGGCCGACACCGGCGCGCGCGATGGTGATTGTGGACAGCTTCGGGCACCTGTATCGCGAGCAGGTGGACATCCTGTACACCAAGTACGCCGAGGCCATGCAGGGCACGGGCAAGGAAATCGGCATCCACGCGCACAACAACCTGCAGCTGGCGTTCGCCAACACGATCGAAGCGATCATCCGCGGCTCCAATCGGGTGGACGCCACGATGGGCGGCATGGGGCGTGGAGCGGGCAATTGCCCCATGGAACTGCTGCTCGGGTTCCTGAGGAACCCGAAATTCAGACTGCGGCCGATCGTGCAGTTGCTGCAGCAGCACATTGAGCCGCTGCGCGAGAAGACGCCCTGGGGGCCGTTCATCCCGTACAACCTTACCGGCCAGCTGAACCGGCATCCGCAGGCGGCCATCAAGTTTCTGGAAGGCAAGGACAACCGGAATTATCTCCGGTTCTTCGACGACATCGTTGGCGAGCGTTGAAGCGTGCGCGACCTCGGCAGGCCGGGACCTCGGAGAGCGAGTCGCGTGCCGCGGGGGGCCGAGGCGGTGCCGGGCTCACTCGTCGCGCCGCGCGCGGCGGCACTTGCCGTCCGAACGAAAACGGCGGCATGGGGGGACGACCCCGGCTTGCGGCGCGCATCGGCCGCATCCCGGGCAGCGGCTCAGGCGCGGACGGGGCGCGCGCCGAGCCGGATCCGATGGCTTTGTGCGCGTCCGCGCACCGTGGTTCTGAAGGTCACTTGCCGACGATTTTCAGCGACACTTCCACCGCGCGCCGGCCGTCTTCCGGCGAGATGGACGGTTGGCGGCCCTGCAACACGCAATCGCAGAAGTGCTCGTCCATCTGCATGTGTCCCCACTGCCGATGGCCACCTTGCTCGCGGAACTTCCAGTACTGCTGGTCGGGCTCGGAGCCGAACAAGGTCAGTTCGTTGTTCCAGTTGCCTTTGAGGGAGTGCGTGTTGTCGCCGATGACTTCGAGCACCGACGAGCTGCAGGAATGGGCGACTGCGCCGCTGGTCTGCAGATTGCCCGACACTCCGCCCGGAAACCGGTAGTTCACGAAGGCGTTGTATCCCAGCGTGCCCCCGAGCTTCTCGATCGGGAAGTGCTGGCAGATCGGGTCGACTGACTCGAAGTCCGATTGCGTCAGCCAGCGCATGAGGTCGATCGACCAGACGGCCAACGTGAACAGCGGTCCCCCGGTCTCTTTCAGGTTCCAGACCCACGAGCCGGGCGGCCATTGGGCGGCCAGGTCAGCGGCCGGGATCCACTCGCGATACATGATCGACTTGACGGAGCCGAGTACGCCGGCGTCGATCAGCTCTTTCGCCTTCACGTAATTCGGTGTGAATCGGAAGTTCAAGCTCGGCATCAGGATCTTGCCGCTGCTCTTGGCGGCGGCGAGCATCTTATCGACATCGTCCATGTTGGGCGCGAACGGCATTTCGCAAATCACGTGCTTGCCTGCCTGGAGTGCGGCGATCGTCATGCGGGCGTGCAGGTCCGTGGGCACGGAGACGACGACGGCGTCCACGTTGGGGTCCTGGAGCATCTTCTCGAAGTCCCGGTACTTGGCGGCGACGTTGTGTCGCTTCGCGCGTTTCTCGAGCGTGTCCTCGTTCCGGTCGCACACGGCGACGAGGCTCGCGTTCTTCAAGGAACGGAAGGCATGGAGGTGCGCTCCCGCACCGACGAATCCAAGTCCGACAACGCCGACGCCTACTCTGTCTGTCATCAATCACTCTCCCTTACGGTTTCCTGTGCACGAATCGGCCGCCCGTCCCGCGCTCGGGACCCGAGGCAGCCGAAGCGATTCATACTTCCTGGACGCACTTCATGCCGAGCAGCTGTGCCAGGTGGCGGATGCTGCTGGTGTGATCGCCGTAGTAGGCGACGCGGTGCAGCGATGCGTAGTAGTCCGTGGCGCTGGCGCCGAGTGCTCCGCCACCCCAGTTGTCCCGCAACCGTTCGGCATCGCTCACCTCGACGACGATCTCGGTGCGGCAGCCGCGTTCCTCGCCTTCAGGCACCTGCGGGACATCGATGATCGTGCCGGTGAACACGAGCAGGGTGTCGAGGTGGACCAGTTTGGTGAACGTGACCTTCTGGCCGATCCGATAGTGCACTTCGGTCACCGCTCCGCCGCGGACTTCGGCGTGCCGGCGCAACAGATACGGGGCGGCCGCTCCGTCAGGGCCTTCCATTTTCAGTGGGGCCGAGCAATGCGAGAGATGGAAGGCGTTTCGCGCCGTGTCCACGCCGGCGGCGTTTCCGAGGAACCCCGCACGGTTCAGCGCGTGCTGGAAGATGAGCATGGTCAGCACGCAGTCCACGTCGCCGTCGCAGGCCGCGGGAATGCCGCGGTCGTTGAGCCGCGAGAACCCGAGGCAGGGGAATCCGCGATCCAACCAGCCCATGCAGGTTCCCACGCACAGTCCGTGGACCGCGTTCTCCCGGATGAGTTGATCCAGCGTCAAGCTGGCGCGGGCCGCCTTGATCACATCTTCCCGGCTGGGCTCGACCATGCGTTCTGCTTCGTCGAGCCACCGCTGCGCCTCGACCGCGGCGGCCTGCTCGTCCACCTGTTCCATCACCTGGTCGTACCGGCCGTCCGCGATCGCCACCAATTCGACTCCCAGACGCTTCTTCACCTCGTCCGGGTTGGCGGATTCCGGCGTGCCCTTGAACGGTGGAGACACAAGCACGCGGCTGCGACGCAACAACGGGATTGTGCGGAGCAACGTGGCCGCCCGCTCCAGCTCGCCATAGTCGCTGCTGTTGAAGAGCGTGATGCGGTGGCCTGCCTCGCGCCACGGCTTGACCAGGCACCAGTCGTGTCCGCCAATCACCGGAAGATGAAAGACAGCCACCGGTCGTCCCTGCTCGAAAATGGTCGGCATCACGCCTTGGCTGAGTCCGAAGATGTCCGCGCTGACGGCCAGCACCGGCGCGTCCGGGCCAGCTTGCTCCAACAGCGCCGCCATCTCGGCCGCGTTGTGTGCCTGCCCCACGACGAACTCGACGTTGCCAAGGTTCCGCTCCGCCTCCGCCAGCCGCTGCTTGACCGCCGTCACCTCGGTTTGCGACAGGCTCCAACTGCGGTCCGGCGCGGCCCCGGCAATCACCGCGCAGATGCGGACCTTCTCGGGGACTGGGGGCGAGGAACCGGGCTGTTCGCCCGCCGCCACAAGATGACCGGTTGCCAGGAGCATGCCGCTGGCGGCACTCGTGCCGAGAAACTGCCGGCGATTGCAGTGTCTACACATGATTTCGCCTCGCGATGTTCGGTACCGTGGGCGCAAGCAGCCGTCCGCGGCGGCCCTGCACGCTGCAGGTCGCGTCGCGCACGTCGCCCTCGCCGTCACCACGATACCTGGAGGGCGAGGCCGGGTCAAGAATCATCGCGGCGGGACGGGACACGGATAATCGGCTTCGGCGCGGGGAACACGCGTTCCGCAACCTGGATTCCGTAATGAACCACCGTCTCCATGAGGCTGACGCCGTCGCCGAGCAGCCCGTCAGCGCGCGTGCGGATGCCCGAGCCGGATCCGGTGGTTGGCGCGTGGTGGCTGCCGACGCGCCGCATGCGATTGTAGAACGCGACGGCCGCGCCGTGTTCGCCGTCGTGCGGCGGCGCGATCTTGCCGCTTTGAATCACGAAGTCCACGGCGTGGGAGTCCAGCAGTTTGGGAAGCATCGCGCGCGCGATGTCTTCTCGGCCGAACAACTCGGCACCCACGGCCCTGCCGTGGCACACGAACAGGTAGCCCACCGTTCCCCGAGGTATCTCGGGTTCTATTCCCCGCCGCACTTCGGTCAACTGGTCGGCCACTCCCTTCGATTTCAAGGCCAGTTCGAGACTGCCCGTGTCGTTGTCCGCGCCCAGCGCCGCGTTGTTGCGAGCGACCTCGGACCAGATGCTTGCCTGGTCCACTCCCCGGCGCAGCTCCCTGCCGATGGACTGCGGCACGATTTGCCCGGCGGATCCGAATGCCGAGCCGCCTTGCCACCGATGCTGCTCCACGCAAAACACGCTCAACGTCACACGCTGGCCCGGCGCAAGAACGACGTCGTCGCGGATCGCCCGCGTTTGTTTGCCGCCGCTGAGCATCTCGCCCGCCATGAGGAAGATGTGCTCCTCGCGGCTCGTGTTCTCCGCCTCCACCACGGGCACGCTGGCGCCGGATCCCTTTTCGGTCACCTTCAGCACGCCGCGAGAAGTTGCCTGGTCGAGAGTCAACCAGCCCCCCCGCAGCGTGTTGTCGTCCAAGAGCTGCAGCGAGTAAACGGCCAGCCCGCGATAGACCACCGGCTCGGACAGCTGCAAATGCGACAGGTACCGGGCCAACTCGGGTACGTGACGATCCGTCGGTGCCAGGTTCGTCGTTTGTCCCTGAGCGCAGGCCGCCGTGCAGAGACCCGCGACGGCCGCGGCAAGCACTGCGGCGAATCGGCACACCACCCCCACACGCCCGCCCACGCGAAAAACACACCCGCTCATTGGATTCCTCCCGCTCAGGCACAACGAATCAAACCGCGTCCACGGGCTTAGACGCACCTTGCATGGCGGATGTTCCCCGCGTACAACGTGCATTGGACGAATTGCCAGGCGCCCAACCGCGGCAGCGCGAATGCCGCGGACAGCGCGCCAGAGCACCTTGCTCCGAGAGTCAGACCATGGTGAGGCGGCCAGGGGCCGCGCGGGGAGGCTGCGGAATAGACCATGCGCATTCTGGTAACTGGCGGGGCCGGCTATATCGGCAGCCACACCTGCGTCGAACTGCTCGACGCCGGCCACGACATCGTCGTAGTGGACAACCTCAGCAACAGCAAGGTTGAGTCGTTGCGCCGCGTGGAGAAACTGACGCGGAAGACCTTGCAGTTTCACAAAGCCGACCTGCTCGACGTCCACGCCATCTCCCAGGTGCTGGCGGCACGCCCCGTCGACGCCGTTGTGCACTTCGCCGCGCTCAAGGCCGTCGGTGAGTCCGTGCAGAAACCGCTCGAGTACTACCGGAACAACGTCAGCGGTACCGTGAATCTCCTGGATGCCATGCGGCGACACGGCTGCCGGAATCTCGTCTACAGCTCGTCGTGCACCGTCTACGGTGAACCGCGGCAAGTGCCCATCACCGAAGACCACCCCGTCACGGCAGCACAAAGCCCGTATGGCTGGACGAAACTGATGACGGAACAGGTCATGCGAGACCTCCACGCCAGCGATCGCGACTGGAACTTCTCGCTGCTGCGTTATTTCAACCCGGTGGGCGCGCACCCCAGCGGCGAGATCGGTGAAGACCCCACCGGCATGCCCAACAACTTGATGCCGTACATCACCCAGGTGGCAATCGGGCGGCTTCCGAAAGTGCGCGTCTTCGGCAACGATTATCCCACGCCGGACGGCACCGGTATCCGCGACTATATCCACGTCATGGATCTCGCGGCAGCTCACGTGCGCGCCGTGGAAAAACTGTCCGGCAACCCGGGCGTCGTAACGTACAACCTGGGGACGGGCCGCGGCTGCAGCGTCCTGGAGCTGATCGCGGCGTTCGAACGGGCCACGGGCGTGACGATCCCGTTTGAATTCGCGGGTCGCCGCGGCGGAGACGTCACGGCGGCGTACGCCGATCCCTCACGAGCCAACGCGGAATTGGCGTGGAAGCCCAGGTACGACGTGGCCGACATGTGCCGGGACGGTTGGCGGTGGCAGCAGCAGAACCCGCTCGGCTACCCATGACGCCGACTCGCGCCTCCCGTGGCCGCCGCCGATGTGCTTCGAAAGCCGGAAGCCCCCGCGTTCGCGCGGCGGGAGGTTCACCATGCTAGGCGTTAGGCTTCAGGCTTCAGGCTCGAGGCAGCGGAAGCTCCCGCGTTCACGCGGCGGGAGGTTCACCTTCTCCCTAGACTGGTCGGTGGAGCACGCGGATGATCTCGTTCAGAAAAATACGCCGCACGGCATCGTGGCCGCGGTCGTTGGGGTCTTCGATGTTCCCGAAGTACCAATACGTCGGATCCTGGCGGCAGTAGGAGGATCGCCAGAACTGACGGCAGTGGGTTCCGTGGCCCAGGAAGGTCTGGTGGAGCGGAACCAGGTGCACCTGTGATCGGCGGTTCGCCGTGCGCCGGATAATGTCGTTGTAGGCGCCATGGATGGCCAAGCCGTCCGGCCAGGCCGGCAGATAGGCGCTTGCCGCGTCCCCCACGCCGTCCGTGGGATCATAGATGTCCGCCAGGAAGATATGGCATCCCCCTGGGAACCTGGCGATGATCAGGTCCAGCATCTCGTTCAAACGTCGCTCGAACGCCTGGATCCAAGGTTCCGCCTGTTGCCGCGTTGCCCCGTACATGGCGCCTTCGCGCGGCGGGTGCTGGCCGTACCAGTGGATCAGGTCGTTTCCGCCAGTCGTCAAGATGACCAATCCCAGCGTGTCCGCCGGCTGTTCCGGCAGGTCTTCGCTCAAGGCGTCCAAATGATCAAACGAGTTCGTGCCGGACACCGCCGTGTTTCGAACGGTCAAGTTGGGCAGCACGCGCGACAAGCACAGACCGTGCATCTCAGGGAACTCGTCCGTCGGGTTCTCCACGAGACGATTGAAGAACGCATGCGATGACGACTTGGCTCCCAGGCCGGCAGTGATACTGTCCCCGGCGCCAAACACCAGCACGTGCCGGTCCGTCCACGGCGATCGAAACGGCTCGGGGGATACCGGCGGACCTGCCGGCCCCTCGCCCACCGGGCGGGCCAGCCAGAATTCGCGGTATGCCCAGCCGCAGCCGACCAGCACGATGCCGATCAACGCCACCACGAGCAGACGCCGGCGCCGGCTTCCGGCACGCGGCGGGCTTGGTTCTGGATTCGGCGGTGATTCCATGTCCGAGAAAACTCCGGCCACTGCCGTTAAGGCGAGCGGCAGTTGAGAAGCTACCCGTAGGACGGGCACTCTTGCCCGTCCGGTGCGTGTTCGACGGGCAAGAGTGCCCGTCCTACTGGTAAATCCATTCTTGCCGCTCGCCTAAGCTGCCGCGGCGGTCGCCCCACGAGCTCGTCTGGTGGGGGCGCGAGTCTCGCAACTACCGGGCGCGGACTTACAATTCGACGGGAACCGGGAAGCTACCCATGACGACCACGGCCGCGTCGCCCTGGTATCCCGCGAGGTTATTGCTTGGGTCGAGCACGATTGCGCCGAGCATCAACAAGTGGTCGCGCGGCGCGTAGAACTGGCGTGGATCCACCGGACTGACGATCCGCACGACGCGTTTCTTGAGCGAGGCGAGTTCCAGTTCGGTCTCGAATAGCTGGCCTTGGAGTTGGATCTGCTTGACCGTGCCGAACAAGAGCACGCCGGTGTTTGGGCGATCTTGCTGGTCGAGCCATTCGGCCGTGCGATTGCCGATCATGGCGAGTTTCTTTGGTTGGCGTTCGAACGTCGCCAGCAGTTCCTGCATGGACATGGCCAGCGCGCGAGCCGCCGGATCTCCCGGTCGCACGTAGGTGACGGTCTCCCCAAGTTTTGCGAACGCGGTGTAGAACGCGTCAGTCAACTGGTTGCGTGCCTGTTCACTTTGTTCAGGAGCCGTGTCCCATGCCGCGCTGGCCTGGATGGCCGCCTCCAGCGATTGGTGCAAATCCGCCGTTCCGTATTCGGGCGAATCTTTCACTCTCTTTTTCAACGGGGCGACACCGTTTGAGGGAATCGGACCGGAATCGCCCTGCGGTACCGGCATATCGCCCGTTGCCGTCTCGGTCTGCTTGACACCGGGAGTGTCGGCCGATTGCGGCATTTCCTCCTGCGGCGGTTTCTGCTGATCCGCATCCCGCTCGACGCGGTTTCCGCCCTCTGGGTCTGGCGCGGTTGCCGGCCCGGAACCGGCGTCGACGACGGCCTGGTTGGTGCTGGGTTCCGCGCGACGCGCGCTTTCCGACGCCTCCGACTTCGCCCGCTGCCCCGACTTCACTTTTCGTCGTTCCGCAATCACCGGCGGCGACCGTTTGCCCGACGGGACAACGTCGCCGGACGACTGGCTGCGCGCGTCTTGCTGTGTTGGCGAGTCCCACCGCACGACGCTCTTCATGGCGGCACCGATCACGGGAAGGTCGCGGCCACCGGGCAAGAACCACAGGATGATCTGCGCTACGGGCACGGCGAGAATGGCCCCACCCACGATCTTCACGAGCTCCCACACGGGGTCCTTCCGCCGGGAACTTTTCCGCTTCGGCACCGTGGCGGAGAACTCGCGACCGGCCGCCGGTTCCGCCGTGCCAATGCGAAAATCAAAGGACGGCGTCGAGTCTCCCGACACCTCGGCGGCACCCAAGCCCCGCGATTCCAGCAGCGTCCCGCCGATCTGCTCGCTCTCCCGTCGAACTTCAGCCTCCGACCCCGCCTCGCCGAGGACGATCAGGGCCGGAGGCAACTGGACGAGAAAATCCGCCAAGCGGAACTGCTCATTGCACAACGGGCAACGGACAATGGAGTCGGCCACTGCATCCACCGGTACGGTGACGCTCTCGCGGCAGGACGGACATGCAGCAATAGTCATGACGGTCTCCGTAGTAACCCGAGCCCTTCCAGTCCTCCAGTGTAGCAGCAGTGTATTCGACGTGCCTAGCAGACTTTGCGCACGCAGCGGTTCTTGGCGCCGGCACGCGGTCGCTTTATGGTTGCGGTGCGGTGCGGCAGATCATTCGCCGCGCTTCGGCTGCCCGCGGCGGCGGCCGAAACACGTTCGCCCGGAGAAAGGGATCTCACATGCTTGATTGCCTGGCCATCGCCCCGCATCCGGACGATGCCGAATTGGGTGCGGCGGGCCTGTTGCTTTCGTTGAAACACCAGGGTTTGAAAGTGGGCATTCTGGACCTGACGGACGGCGAGCCGACACCTTGGGGTACCGTTGACCTGCGCCGCGCCGAAACGCAAAGGGCATCGGAAATCCTCCAGTTGGATTGGCGGGACAACCTGGGATTGACCAACCGAAGCTTGGAAGCCGACCTGCCATCGCGCAAAAAGTTGGCCACGGCGATCCGGCGACTCAAACCCCGCTGGCTCCTCGCACCGTACTGGGTCGACGCTCACCCGGACCATGTTGCGGCTACGCCACTGATCGAGGCCGCTCGGTTCTGGGCCAAACTGACGAAGACCGACATGCCCGGCGATCCACATTTTCCACGCCGCATCTTCTATTACTTCTGCGCGCACCTGCGGCAACATGTCCCACCGGCGTTCGTGCTGGATATCACTGAGCACTGGGAACGGAAGTTCGCCGCGATCGGGTGTTATCAGAGCCAGTTCGTGACGGGTCGGCCGGACACGACACCTACGTTCCTGGAGAGTCTCCGCGACGAAGCGGCCTATTGGGGAAGGCAAATCGGCGTCGGATATGGTGAGCCATTTGCGAGCCGCGAGACGATCGGCCTGTCCGGGCTCAGCGAATTGCGGTAGGCCGCATGGCGGTGTTCGCATGACGAGCGGCTCACGTACAGGCGAGTCCATCTCAAACCGACTCCCGGGCCGCGGACGCGGCCGAGGACATGTCCACATTGGGGGGTGTTTGCCGCGTACGGTGACAAAGACAGCAGGAGAAGATGAAGAAGAGGGGACGGGTTTGCCGATAACGTGATCGACTCACTGCCCGCCGGATGCGTCCAGCGACCGCTGGCCCGGAGTGCCGCGAGCAAACGGTGAAGGGGGGATCACCAGACGCGCAGATTCCCCGTCTTCACCATGAAATTGCGATTCACCATCCTGGTCTTTGTTGGCGCTTTCTGCGGTTCTGGTTGCGCAGTGCTGCCAGAAAAGGCCCACCAACCGCAATTTCACAACCCATTTCCGCAGCTCCATCGGGTTGCCATTTTGCCGTTTTTCAACCTTTCCTCCGAGCCGACGGTGGACCAGGATCAGATGGCGGAGGCGTACTATCACGAACTCCAGAAAATCCCCGGTTTCGAGGTTATGCCGCCCGGCGTGGTCCGGCGGGCGTTGGAAGCCAATCGCATCGTGATCGACGGTTCCACCGACTTCCAGAAACTGGCGCGATGGCTTGGCGTGGATGCAGTGGTTCGGGGGGCGGTCACCGAGTTTTCGCCGTATTACCCGCCTCGCATGGGTTTGGCGGTGGACTGGTTCGCTGCCAACCCGTCGTTCCACCCGATTCCACCGGGCTACGGCCTGCCATGGGGCACGCCTGCGGAAGAATACATCCCGCGTTCGCTGTTATTTGAAGCGGAGTTCGCATTGGCTCGTGAGCAGCTCAAGACGCAATCGCCGGACGTTCCGCCGGGCCTGGATGCCCGGCCCACGGCTCGGCAGCTGAGTGCCGAGGAGTCCGTGCAGGGGGGCGCCGCTCCTGAGGGTGTGACCCCGGCGGAGCTTGCGACGAGCGGCGCTGCCGGCCTACCAACCGATTGGCCCGACCCGCGGGGTTTCATACCAGCTCCTCCTTCGCCGGTACGCCCGGGCTATCGCCCGCAGCGGGAACCGGTCATGACGCACACGCGGGTGTACGACGGGAGCAGCCTGCACGTGACCGAGCGGCTGGAAGACTACTGCTACTTCCGCGACGATGCCCGCGGCGGTAACTGGCAGGGCTATCTCATGCGGAGTCATGACTTTACTCGTTTCTGTTGTCACTTGCACATTACCGAAATGTTGACCGCTCGCGGAGGAGCCGGGGAAACGCGAGTGGTGTGGCGGTGGCCAATTGGTCGATATGACGTAGGGACGGGACATCGTTGATACCCTCCCGTCCGAATCGTTGTTTGCACAGCCCACACGCCGCCCAAAGGAGATCACCCGACGTGGCGAAGGACATCAACGTCTTAGCATTGGTGAAGGGCGAAGAGAGATACATCTTCCTGTTCGACGACGATAATCGCTCAGAAGCACTCCGCACGCTTGGGCGGTATGCATCGAACAAGGAGTTGAGTTTCACGTGGTATGACGCCGCCGTGTTGAGTCAGAAGATCCGGCAGACGGTACCGCCGCCGAAACGCCAGCTGCCTAATGCCCGTTTTCGGTTTCCTCGAGCGACCGACAATTCGGGTTTCGATCGGCTCAGTTGAGGACATAGCGGTCGGCAATGCACGCTGCGATCGCCCGATTCTTGCGGTTTCTTAAGGTCGAGCGGAATGCCTCGGACTTGACCGTCAAGGCCTACGGAGAGGATCTGTCGGCACTGGTGGGGTTCCTTGCGGACGATGCCGGAAACGTCTGCCGTCCGGCGGAGATCACACCCCAGCACGTGCGACAATACGCCGCGGCACTGGCACAGGCCGGATACGCGAAGTCGTCCGTGGCCCGTCACCTGGCCTCGCTCCGCAGTTTCTTCCGCTACACGCAGCGCGAAGGGTTGACGGACCAGAATCCGGCCAAGCCACTGCGTAACCCGAGGCCCGATCGAAAACTGCCGCATTTCCTCACCACGGCGGAAATCGCCCGATTACTCAAGGCCCCACCGGCGAATGAACCGCTTGGTGCGCGCGACATCGCCATGCTGGAGACCATGTACTCGGCCGGTCTGCGTGTGAGCGAGCTGGTGGGTATCAATCTGCCGGACCTGGATCTGGCGGAAGGGCTGGTGCGCGTGCGCGGCAAGGGACGGCGCGAACGACTCTCGCCGTTGGGCAGCTACGCCCAGCGGGCGATCAGGCGGTGGCTGGCCATGCGACAGCCGTCACCCCAGCTGCGCGGCGAGCAGCCTCTGTTTCTGAACCGATTCGGAAAACGGCTGACGACACGCAGCGTCGCGCGAGCGTTGGAGAAGTATCTGAAAGTGACGGGCCTTGATCGGCGCACGTCGCCTCACACGCTGCGTCACAGCTTCGCCACCCATCTGCTCGACCGCGGGGCGGATATCCGGAGCGTTCAAGAGCTGTTGGGGCACAAGAGCCTTGTCACGACGCAGATTTACACCCACGTCACAACTGCCGGGCTCCGCCAAGCGTATGAAAAAGCCCACCCTCGCGCCCGTTGAACACGCGGGGAGGTTGGCGGAAGCGTGCACTCAGCATCCGTCCGAGGGGCGGCTCACACGAGCCCCTTCTTGATCGCCCACACGGCGGCCTGCGTGCGGTCACTGGCGTCAATCTTCCTCAGGATGTTCTGCACGTGCTCCTTCACCGTCTCAATGCTGATTCCCAGCGAACGCCCGATCTCCCGGTTGCTCAGCCCAAGCGCCACGTGCCGTAACACCTGCAACTCGCGGTTCGTCAATGGGAGCTCGCTCCGCTCACCCCGATCGCGCCGGCGCCCCATCGTTTCCTTCACCCGGTGCAAGACGCTGTTGTCCCCCGGTGACTCACCCGCCGCCGCCCGTGTGATCGCGGCGATCAGGTCCTCGCGACCCGAGTCCTTCAACACGTAGTCCGACGCCCCTAACGCCACGCTGCGCGCCACGTACGTTGGATTGTCATACGTCGATAACATGACCACGCGAACGTCCGGCTTCTCCTTCCGGATCTTTTCCAGGGCCGCCAAGCCGTCGATTTCCGGCATGCGGACATCCATGAGCACCACGTCGGGCTCGTGCTTCAACGTCTGCGAAACTGCCTGCTCACCATTCACGGCTTCCCCGACAATGGTGATTCCCGAGTCCGCCAGTAGCCGCGCCAGACCGGTTCGCACGACCTCGTGATCGTCGGCCACGAGTACGCTGATGCCCATACCTCACTCCTTCCCCCTTCAGGTGTACGCATTTCCTCCGGCTCACCGCGGAACAAGTCGCCGACTCCTACGGAACTCGCCCGAGTAATCCAGATCGGCAATCGATACTGCGTTCGAGTGTCGTTGAAAGACGACCACACCACCCAAACCAGCGTGGCGCGTCAGGCCCGCTCCGCCACGGCGGACGGACAAACGACGATATTAGTTTAATCAAACCGCGAAACCTGGCCAGTAGCGACCCTCCAGAATTGGGGATTTTGCGGTTTTCCGCTACACAGAGGGGCCATTCCGCACACCGATCCGGCGGGAAACGGCCTGTCTGCAGTGCCCGTTGCAAAAGCTGTTCATTCGCGGGTTGCTCATGTTTTGACTAGATGCCATGCGTGACGTAGATAATTTACGACACCCGGACAGGGCGCGCTGCGGTTCTGCCACACTGGGACAGCCATCGCCAG
>Ga0194111_10006009_pt1 | contig 13872 bp, 13 predicted proteins | sample TA2KigC300mmetaG_FD_146194 | JGI IMG/M metagenome (GOLD analysis project Ga0194111, IMG submission 146194) | Freshwater microbial communities from Lake Tanganyika, Tanzania - TA2015033 Kigoma Deep Cast 300m | ecosystem: Environmental > Aquatic > Freshwater > Lake | place: Tanzania: Lake... | reverse complement strand
ATCCTAACTCCACCTCCAAAATCCCGCGATAAAGACACTAGGTTTAATCCTTTTATGTTGCTGAACTGCAATACAACTTGTTTATCTTCCATAAAAATAGATTCCACTTTCGCCTCTGCTGCAAGCCGTCTAATTTCCACCACGTGGAGAAGATTGCTAACCGGCTTTGGTATTGGCCCAAATCTATCGCTGAGTTCCAACGTTATGTCCTCTACCTCTTGAGCTCGTTTGGCAACAGCCAATCGTTGATAAAAATTCAGCCTCGTACTCAAACTAGATATATAGTCTTCTGGAATGTAAGCAGTAATGGGTAGAACTATGAAAGGGGGTGGAGCCTTGACCACCTCTCTCTTATCTTCTCCCACCCATCTCTGCTTTGATTCTTCTACAGCCTCAGTTAATAGGCGACAATAGAGGTCAAAGCCCACAGCAGCTATATAGCCACTTTGTTCCACCCCCAGCAGATTACCAGCTCCCCGAATCTCCAAGTCTTTCATAGCAATAGCAAATCCAGCACCCAATTCTGTAGCTTCAGAAATAGTCCTGAGACGCTTCCGAGCTTCGGGAGTCAGTTGTTTCCCACTGTCAAAAAAGAAATAAGCATAAGCATTGCTGCCACCACGCCCAACCCGACCCCTAAGCTGATAAAGCTGAGTCAAGCCAAGCTTATCCGCCTGGTTAACGATTAAAGTATTGACATTAGGCATGTCGAGGCCTGACTCAATAATGGTAGTGGTAACTAAAACATCGTTTCTGTGATTAACAAACTCCCCCATCACCTTTTCCAGCTCATCTTCAGGCATCTGCCCGTGTGCTATTGATATCTTGGCCTCAGGGACCAAGCTACATAGTCTACTGAAAACATCAGCAATACCGTGAACCCTGTTATGAACAAAAAACACCTGGCCATTCCGCTCCAATTCACGCAGTATTGCCTCACGTACTAGCCGCTCGTCATAAGCACCAACATAGGTTTTAATCGGTAAACGCTCCTCTGGCGGAGTATCAATGGTACTCATATCTCTAATGCCAGCTAGCGACATATGAAGAGTCCGTGGAATTGGAGTTGCACTTAAAGTAAGAACATCTATCTCTCGTCTCAGTTTCTTAAAGTGTTCTTTGTGCACCACTCCGAAACGTTGCTCCTCATCTATAACTAGCAACCCCAGGTCTTTAAACACGACATCCTTCTGTAATAAGCGATGGGTACCGATGCAGATATCCACTGTACCCGCAGCCAAGCCCTCGATTATGTTAGTCTGTTCTTTTTCCATACAGAAACGGCTCAGCATCTCAACTCTCACTGGAAAAGCTCGTAGCCTTTCGCAGAATGTCATAAAGTGCTGCTGCGCTAGAACCGTCGTCGGGACCAATAAGGCAACCTGCTTGCCATCCATGACCACCTTGAAAGCAGCTCGAAGAGCAACCTCGGTCTTACCGTAACCCACATCTCCACAAACAAGCCGGTCCATCGGCTTCGGCTTTTCCATATCGCTTTTAACATCTCGAACTGCTGCCAACTGGTCAGGTGTTTCCACATAAGGAAAGGATGACTCTAATTCCTGCTGCCACATACTATCCAGAGAAAAAGCAAAACCGGAAATTATCTCTCTTGCCGCATAAAGATTTAGAAGCTCTCGAGCTATATTAGCTACAGATTCTTTAATCCTCTGTTTGGTACGTGCCCATTCTTGGGTTCCCAAACGACTTAGAGTCGGTAGTTGGTCACTGGCACCAATGTAGCGACTGACACGGTCAACCTGGTCAGTAGGCACATAAAGCCTGTCACCGGCAGCATATTCCAAGACAACATATTCCCGTTCAACACCATCGGTAATCATCTTAGTCAATCCAGAAAACTTACCAATACCATGTTCAATGTGGACAATGTAATCGCCCGGCACCAATTCAGAGATAAACCAGTGATGACGGAGTGGCCTTTTCTTGAACCAGCGCCGTTGCTTAACGAAACCAAATATCTCATTATCGGTGAGCAGTGTCAGCACATCTTTCAACGTCCAACCTTCAGCAAGCGACCCTTGAACTAAGGTGACCATTCCCAAAGGCGGCAATTGTTCAATCTGCGAAACTGGTGAGGCTAGGATATCCTGTCCCTGGAGAAGCTCAGCGAGACGATTGGTTTGTAGACTTACCACGATGATGCGCCGATTCTCCTCAAGCATTTCCTTCAGCCCCTGGCAGAAGACTTCCAGTCTGCCTCCATAGCTCAGCACCGGAGCAAAAGGTAGAGATTGAACACGGCTCTCATTAGCACTATCAATATCCCATGAGCATAGCGTTAGATGTTGCTTAATTCTCCTAACCTTTGCTTCAAATTCTGCCCAAGATAAATAGGGAACAGGCAAGTCCGATGCTTGTTCACCGTGTTCCACCTTCATCTGGCGGAGCTCTCCCGCCTCACTGTTTAATTTGTCGACAATGGTTTTAATCTCATCAATGTCATCTGTAATCAATAGGGCCTTATCAACCAAGTAGTCCAAAATAGTATCTGCATTGAACTTGCTTTCTCTGGCTGGAGTTACTGTGATAGAGTTTACCAATCTCACTGAACGCTGACTTTTTGGGTCAAATAGTCTGATGCTCTCTATCTGATTACCAACAAACTCTATTCTGGCAGGTAACTCACTATTCGGGGAAAAAACGTCAAGGATACCGCCTCTGCGACTTATTGTTCCCGGCACTTCAACAATACTCTCTAATTCATACCCCACAGCTTGCCACTTTTGTAAAAGCTGGAGCAGCTCAACATTCATCCCAACCTCCAAAACATGGCAAGACACAACAAAGTCTTCTCGAGACATGGCCTTACCGATTGCAGCTAAGGCAGAGCTTACTATTAACGGAGAACTTCGTTCCTCCAACGGCATATCATTGTGAAGACTCAGTACTGAAAGAATTCTCAACCTCTCCGCTACAGTGATGAAATCTGACGCAGAATATTCACCAGCCATCAAATCGATTTCAGGAAAAAACTGCACCGATGCTGAGCCAGGACACCAAGCTTGGAGTTCGTCATATAGCCTCTTCGCGCCTTCAGGGTGAGCAGCTATCACCAAAATAGGCAAATCTAGTCCCCTATAAAGAGCTGCTATAACAAAAGGCTTAACGGCATCAGGCACCACAAGCTTTATCTTATTCTCTTGAGACCCAAGTAGCTCGCCTTTGAGTTGCTGGTAACCAGAAACCTGTTCAATTAAAGAAAGGAGATGAGATAAATTCATTTCCGAACACCCATAGGGCTAGTCCTAAGTCAGAGGCGGGTTCAGACTAGCCCTGGCTGAATTCTAGCACAGGCTGATTTGCCCCGACAATGCAGCTATCCCAGAGATTTCTGGGCAAAACATTGCTGTTTGTACAATCCATGAAAAATTATTAAAGACAAGTATCTTGACAACCAACAGCAATTAGTTCATATTATAGTATGAAGATAGTATGAAGAGGTGCTACTATGCCAAAAACAATCAAGATTGCTATAAGCCTTCCTGAAGACCTATTGGCTACTGTAGAGCACGAAATACAAGCTAGTGGAGAAAATCGTAGTCAGTTTTTCCGCCGAGCTGTAGAAATGCTATTCAAACAACGACGAGAGCAGGCAATAAGAGAACAATACATACGTGGATACCGTCAGATGCCTGAGACTGATGAGGAAGTGGATGCCGCCCGTTTGGCTGCCAACATCATCCTAGCGGAAGATGTCTGGGAATGAAGCGGGGTGACATATGGTGGGCAGAACTGGCTCCGCCTGCAGGACACCGACCAGTATTGCTCCTATCTCGTGATGAGGCTTACACCGTCAGGTCACTGGTCATTGTAGCGCCAATCACAACCCGCATCCGTCACATCCCCTCTGAGGTACTACTAGGAGTCGCTGATGGGATGCCACGAAAATGCGCTGCTAACCTTGATTCTATCACCACCATCCCCAAAAGCTGCCTCCGGGAACATCTGGTCAGCCTCAGCTCGCAGAAGCTCAAGGACGTTGAAGATGCCATTCACTTTGCCTTAATCCCTGAATAAATGAGCCATCACAGATCTGAAGATAGCTAGATGTTCGACAGTCATTGCGGAGGCAACCTTATTGGCATATAATTAGCTACATACTTGAACTAAGGAGGCACGATGGTATACCGAAGGGTGCTTGTTCCCCTGGACGGCTCTGAACTGGCAGAAAGAGCCATTCCCTACGCTAAGACAATTGCCAAAACCAAGGGCAGTGAGTTAATACTTTTTACGGTCAGCATTGCTTCCGTTGAGCAGTTGGACCGGCCTATGAAAGCTTATCTGGAGCTAAACGTAAAGGAACTACAATCACAGGGTATAAAAGCATCTACCGCTATTGCCTATGGCAGCGTAGCAGATGAGATTGTTAGCTTTGCCGACAAGAGCAAAATTGACCTCGTAATCATCTCCACCCATGGATACTCCGGAATCAAGCGTTGGGTACTGGGAAGTGTAGCCCGAAAGGTACTCTATGGCACCTGCGCTCATGTGCTACTGATAAAGTCAAAGGCACCGAAAGCCCCCCAGGTAGAATTTAAAAAAGTATTACTTCCTCTGGATGGTTCACCTTTCTCCGAGACTCCCATTCCTTCTGTGGAGGAACTGCTGAAGGGGACTGAAGCAGAAATTGTGCTGACTGTGATAAGTGAGCCACCCCTGGTTCCATCTTATGGTGACCGTCCCATCAACCCAACATGGGAAAGGCATCAGGCTACACTGTGGGCAGAGATGCAAAAACAGGCATCAGAATACCTGGAAAGGTTAGAAGATAAGATTGAAAAACGAGGGGTTAAGGTAAAATCGCAGGTTATCCCAGGTGAACTCGGCAAAGTCGCAGAGAATATCATGCAAGTAGCCCAAAAGGAAAATGTCAATCTGATAGCTATGGCTACCCATGGACGCACCGGAGCCAATCGCTGGGTCTATGGAAGCGTAGCCAACAGAATTGTGGAACAGTCTCTTCAACCTGTTCTCCTCATCCGCCCATCAAAACCAGAGGAGCCTTCAACCTGAACCAGTCTACTTACAGCTTACTACATCTATTGTTACAACAACCTTCATTAGGATATAATCCGACAAGCATTCGACACTTAAGGAGGCACAATGGCATACCGGAAACTGCTCGTCCCCCTTGATGGTTCGCGTCTGGCAGAAAAAGCCCTCCCCTACGCTAAAGCCCTTTCTAAGACCAAAGGCAGCGAGATAATACTCTTTACAGTTAGCACCGCGTCTGAACAGTTCGACCGCCCCATAAAGGCTTACCTAGACCTCACTGCAAAGGAACTGAAATCTCAGAAGATAAAGGTGTCCACTGCTGTCGCTTACGGCAACGTGGCAGAGGAGATCATTAAATTTGCCCAGAAGGGCAAGATTGACCTCATCATCATTTCCACTCACGGGCACTCCGGAATCAAGCGTTGGATGCTTGGAAGCGTAGCCCTGAAAGTGCTTTATGGGACATGCACACCCGTGCTTCTAGCGAAATCAAAAGCTCATAAAATCTCCAAAGTAAAATTCAAAAAGATACTCGTCCCCCTCGATGGCTCACCTTTCTCCGAAACCTCTATACCTTATGTCAAGGAACTGGCAAAAGGCGCCGGAAGTGAAATCATCCTTCTTCGAGTGAGCGAGCCACCAATACTCCCAGCCGACCGTTCTCCAGCAATTAAGCCGAGCTGGGAAGAATATCAGAGCATGTTAATGGCAAAAATACAGCAGCAGGCACTGGAATATCTGGAGAAGATAAAAGCTGGCTTTGAAACAAGCGCAATAAAGATACAAACTGCTCTGGGAAAAGCTGCAGACAGCATCTTACAAGCAGCCCAGAAAGAAAATGTCAGCCTGATAGCCATGACCACCCAAGGACGCACTGGTATCAGTCGCTGGGTCTATGGCAGCGTAGCCAACAGAATTGTGGAACAGTCTCTTCAACCTGTCCTCCTCATCCGCCCATCCAAACCAGAGGAGCCCTAATCATATGCTGTCCACCCACCACAATCACTTTCAAAGTCTATACCTGTGCCTCAATCACTACCACTGTACCTTTGCCAAATTTGGACTCTATTTTCAAGCTCCCGTCTATCAACTGGATGCGCTCCTGCATGCCAGCTAATCCCAGCTTGCCGTCTTTCACTAAGTCGCCCACCGCTCCTGGAATATCAAACCCCCTCCCATTGTCCGCAATGGTTATCTCAATCTTCTTTTCATCAAACACTAATATGACTGTAGCACTTGTTGCCCCAGAATGCCTCCAAGCATTCCTCAATGCCTCTTGCACGATACGAAAAAGCACAAGTTCTACTTCAGGAGAAAATCGTCGACTTATGCCGTATGTCTTTACCTTTATCTTCAACTCTGAGCGTCTTTCAATATCCGAGGATAGCCACTCCAACGCTGGTATCAAGCCCAGGCGATCCAGTGCTGGAGGACGCAAATCTTGGCCCAAACGCCTCACACCTGTCATAATATCATTAACCTTGTCCCTCAAGATGTCTAAGAGAATCTTTTTATATTCAGACAAGCCCTTTTGGCTAGAAGCAATGTCGTCTAGTTCGCGAGCCAGAACAACCAGGGACTGAATGGTATCATCATGAAGCTCCCGGGCAATACGCTTTCTTTCCTCCTCTTGAGCCATGGTAATCTGTCTCAAATAAAAGCGCAAACTCTCCTGCATCTGTTTCTCCTGAGTAACATCTCTAGCAATATGTTGAAAGCCAACGGGCTCTCCATCAACCCTAACTACACTAGTAGTCAGCTTCAAAATAGCCACAGCCCCTTTCTTTGTGATTAGCTTCTGTTCATAAGGCTGGACAACAGGCACTGCATCAAGTAGTTTGGCCCGAATCTCCTTGGCTAAGTTCAAACTTTCTTCCGAAAGGAAAGACCTAACATTCATGCGGCATAGCTCCTCAACTTCATATCCAGTAAGTCTAGCAGTAGCCGCATTCGCTGAGATAATATTTCCATCCATGTCGTGAACCCAGAGAGCGTCATGTGCATTCTGAAACAGCTCTCGATATTTTTCTTCAGATGCTCGCAACTGCTCAACAACCTTCCGCTCCTGCTCATACAGACGAGCATTTTCAATAGCAACGCCGATCTGGCTGCCTATAGCTGCAAGCAATTCCACTTCGTCTTGACTAAATTGGCGCTGGCGGTGCATAGCTACAGAAAGCGTGCCCATAACTTTCCCTTTCGACTTTAAAGGCACGATGATTTGAGACCGTATACCTTCCTTTACAACTGCCATTTTTGTCAGTCTAGGGTCTTTTGAGGCATCATTTATAAACGCTGGCTCCCCAGTTTGGGCAACCATTCCGTTTAAGCCTTCTCCCACCTTGAGTCTACCCACGCTTTTGATAAATGCATCCGACACACCCCGATAAGCGCCAAGGTTAAGTTCATCAGCTTTCTCATCTAGGAGAAAAATCAAGACAACATCAACATCCATCACACCCATGATGCTATCAACGCTACTATTTAGAATCTGGTTTAATTCCAGCGATTTAGATACCATACTTGAAATGTGATTAAGAGCAGCGAGTCTAACACGGTGTTCACGCTCCCTTCGCAACATCTCGAGGCCAAAAGCCACCATATTACCCACGACAAAAACGGCGCTCGTTTCAAAGAGAGCATCTCCAAGAGACGGCGAGGAAAAAATGGCTCGAGGCAGCATGCAGGCCAGCGTAACAAGTGAAGTAGCCACAGCTCCCCACCACCCAAATATAAAGCCAGCCCAGATAATAGGTACCAGATAGGCAATCCTCTCGAAGGTATGTCGATTTAGACCGACATCAGCCAACAGATCAGTGAAAAAAGACGGGTGTTCTATAAACCCTCTGTAATGGGAGATTGTGATAAGAATTAGCAGCGCTACAATAAGCCAGAATGCTGGTCTGCGAATAACCCTTGTCAGCCGGTTAAACGAGAATCGCTGCACCACTGGTATACTCTAAATAATTATGGCCACAATTTTCACGACACATCGTCAAGAGTGACCCACCCCTCCCTCAAGGCATGTACTACAGCCTCAGTCCGTGAACCAACCCGCAGCTTGTTGAAGATATTTGCCAGGTGCCCTTGGACAGTTCGTATACTGAGGCAAAGCTCCTCGGCAATATCTTTATTGCTTAAACCTTTGGTTACCAGCTTCAACACCTCCATCTCACGCTCGGTGAGCACATCTAAGGACTTCCTTTCACGCAACTTGCTGGAGGAGACGCCAGCGAAACGATTTAGAACCTTACGAGCAACCGAAGGATGAAGCACCGACTCTCCAGCATATACCGCCCGAATGGCATCAACTATCTCGTGACCACGAACACTCTTTAGCAGATAACCAGCAGCACCTGCTTCCAATAAACCAAAGACAAACTGGTCATCGTCATAAGCACTGAGCACCAACACTGCCACAGCGGGGCACAGAGCCTTTATTTGCCTGGTAGCTTCAATGCCGTCGACCTTGGGCATAGCGACATCAATTATCGCCACATCTGGCACCAAGCTGCAAGCAAGTTCCACTGTTTCCTCACCATCCCCAGCCTCAGCCACCACTTCCAAATCAGGCTCTTGTTCCAGAATCCGGCGTGTGCCTTCACGCACAAATGCATGGTCATCTGCAATCAGAATTTTAATCTTTCTCAAATTCTACCCCCGTCTAGATTCATTATAACAGACTCCTAACTAAGATATAAAAACACATTCGCCTGGGATTAGGCAAAAATACCCATTTACGCCTTGATTTGCCAAGTGTTCTACACAAACGAAAACAAGCATTATAACGGAAGTAAATATGCTAGCCGATGTGATAATCTGACCTCGGAGGTAAGAGATACATCAATTCAACCAGCAGCAATAAAAACACAACTAAATATAACCCAAAGATCGGCCTTAGCTCCAAGCCTCTTACCTCCCGCTTGTTATTATTATAAATGTTGTGAGGCTGTGAGTCGAGTGGGAAATGAAAGAGAGCAGGAACTGTGCGGTGGGAATTCATAGCGATGCTGGCATTGGCAGTAGCAATAATTCTTCTGCCGATAGCAATTGTATGGTACATAAAAGCCAGTGATTCATATCATGTTACAAGCCGCTCACGACAACGTCAGAGAAATTTATGCATTTTCAAGAGTATCAAAAAGAAAGGGAGGTGTTAGTGTTTGGGGGGCACTTCAAGGTTCTAGCAGAATTGCAACTTCAGACCGATGAAAACTACCGCATTTATTGGTACAGTTATGATAGAAATGCGAATTGAAAAGGAAGGAGGTGAATCGAAATGGCTCAACTAAGTATCAGAGCACATCAAGCAGCTACCAAGCCAATCGAGGAACTCCTCAAAGAAACGGCTGTTCAGCCGAAAGAAGCAATGCTGCCCAAGGAGAAGCCGGAGTTCATCCCCTCGGTGGTAGGCACAAATAGGCTCACCGTCCAAATGGAACAACTTAGCCACACAGACCCTCCATATTTTGGCTCGACTATCAAAACTATATGAAAGGATGATATCTAAAAATGACGTGGCGGAAATGCTGTGTCGCAGAACCTCAGCTTCGCATAAGGCCTGAGGGTGAAGTAATGATAGCCGTCACGTCAATTCTTGCTTTATTTCAGAAGGAAGGGCAATGTAAGCTCTCCCCTTTTTAGTTAAAACTGAAAAAGGATTATAATTATGTCAAAGGTAGGTGTGTGATGGAGATAAAAACAGAAGGCAACAATGATTTCATCAAAGAAATCTCATCCATGCCCGGCGGTGAGAAAATCAACTTGTGCATCCAATGCGGCACGTGCTCCGGTTCTTGCCCCAATGCCAATAAAATGGATTACACACCCCGTGAGTTAATCGCCATGGCACGGGCTGGCATGCGAGATCAGGTCTTATCCAGCAACTCGATGTGGCTTTGTTTATCTTGCTACATGTGCACCGTGCGTTGCCCCAGGGGAATTGTACCAACCTACATTATGCATGCTCTGGAACACTTAGCCATGCGCCATCACGTGAGCAGCCCAAGAACTCGCACTCCAACCCTGTACAAGGTGTTTAGCAAAACTGTACATGATGTTGGGTATATTCCACGGTTCGGTTGTATGGGCCGGTTTTATCTCCAGGTGAATCCATTTGGTGCCATAAAAAACATACCTGTTGCGCTCTCTTTACTACAGCACGGGCGTATGCCAATTACTCAAGCTAGGAAATTGAAGCCTGAGTCACTGAGGCAGTTTCAGGCTATTCTGGACAAAGCCGAGACGTTGGGGAGACATCTCGAAAGAAAAGAGCTGAAAACTCTTATAAGTGGTCGAACCTAATTAACTAGAGACATGACCGAACCACTGGGAGGTAAATTGTGAGATATTACAGTTATTTTCCCGGCTGTTGTATGTATGAGGACAGTCGCGCTTATGACCTGTCTGCCCGAGCCGTTGCTAAGGTCCTGGATATAGACCTCGCCGAGCTTGAGGATTGGAACTGCTGCGGCTCCACCCCATATACCGTTGTTGATGAGCTATCCGCCTTTTGTTGCTGCGCCCGCAATCTAGCATTAGCCGAAAAAAGAGGGCTTGACCTGGTAGCTGCCTGCAGTGACTGCTACCTAATCTTAAACAGGACTAATCAGCACTTTGAAGAATATCCTGAGGTAAGAAGGAAAATAGAAGAAGCACTAGCCACCGGTGGGCTTGAATATCATGGAACCGTTAAGGTGCGGCACATTCTCGATGTCGTCGCTAACGATATTAGCAGTGCAGACATCAAAGCTAAGATCAAGGTCGATTTAAGCGACCTCAAAGTAGCCCCGTACTACGGCTGCCAGGTGATTCGTCCAAAACCAAGTTTCGATGATGTCGAATATCCCGAATCAATGGACCGCCTAATAGAGAGCTTAGGAGCACAAGTTGCACCCTATCCACTCAAAACGCGCTGCTGCGGTGGTTCCCTCATCTTATCCGAGCAAGATGTCGCTTTAGAACTGATACATAAACTCCTCGACAATGCTATGAGCAATGGTGCCGACTGCGTTGTTACTGTATGCCCATTTTGTCACCTGAATCTGGATGCCTACCAAGGCGTGGCCAACAGGAAATTTAAGACGAATTTCCGTCTCCCTGTTTTGTTCTTCACCCAGCTTATGGGTATAGCCTTCGGCATCGAAAGCAAAGAGCTCGGCCTGCGAGAAAACATTGTTCCCCCTGAGAAAGCATTAGCCAGATATATCAAAAGATAAGGAGAGGCCAATGGAACCGAAAATAGGTGTCTATATCTGCCACTGCGGAGCCAATATCGCCGCCACAGTTGACGTCGAGAAAGTAACCGAGTTCGCTAAAAGTTTACCATCGGTAGCGGTAGCCCGGGATTATAAATTCGTCTGCTCGGACCCGGGTCAAGAGCTAATAAAGAACGATATAAAGGAACTGGGACTTAACCGCATTGTGGTGGCCTCATGTTCACCACGTTTACATGAACAGACCTTCAGACGAACTCTAGTCAGTGCTGGCCTGAATCCCTACCTTTTCGAGATGGCAAACATCCGGGAGCACTGTTCCTGGGTACATGAGGACGGAGGAATGGCAACCGAGAAAGCAAAGGCGCTGGTCAGCGCTGCTGTGAGACGAGTGGCTTACCATGTGCCGCTGGAAACTAAGGAAGTCCCGTTTAACTCGAACACACTGGTGGTTGGCGCAGGTATCGCTGGCATACAGGCAGCGTTGGAGATAGCTGATTCCGGCCATAAAGTTTATCTGGTAGAACGAGAGCCATCAATCGGCGGCCACATGGCTCAACTGGATAAGACCTTTCCCACCTTAGACTGCTCCGCCTGAATACTCACGCCGAAGATGGCCTCGGTGAGGTCACACGAAAACATCGAGATGATGACGTACAGTGAAGTCATGAGTGTTTCAGGCTATGTAGGCAATTTCAAAGTTCAGATTAAAAAGAAACCGCGTTATGTAGACGAAAGCAAATGCACAGGGTGTGGCACCTGTCAGGATAAATGCCCCATGAAAGCAGACAGCGAATTCGACTTTGGTGTTGGCAAGAGAAAAGTCATCTATACACCCTTTCCTCAGGCAGTGCCAAATATACCAGTCATCGACCGAGAGCGTTGCACTTATTTCCTCAAAGGAAAATGCCGCGCTTGCGAAAAGTTCTGCGAGGCAAAAGCAATTGACTTCGAGCAGACGGAGCAGATAGTCGAACTGGATGCCGGGGCTATTATCGTTACTACAGGCTTCGATTCCTTTGACCCCTCTCCGATGTCCCAATTCGGCTATGGGCGATATGATAATGTCATCACCGGCTTCCAGTTCGAGAGAATGAGCAGTGCCTCGGGCCCAACTGGAGGCAAGATATTACTCAAGGATGGCTCAGAACCAAAAAGCATAGCTCTCCTGCACTGTATCGGCAGCCGCGATATCAACTATCACGAGTACTGCTCCCGTGTCTGTTGCATGTATTCGCTTAAATTCGCTCACCTCATCAGGGAGAAAATCCACGATGCCGAAATCTATGACCTTTATATTGACCTTCGCTGTTTCGGCAAGGGCTACGAGGAATTCTACAACCGTCTTCAGGAGGAAGGGGTCAACTTCATCCGGGGTCGTGCCGGCGAGGTAACCGATGTTGCCGAGGCCCCCGAAGAACAGGGTAGACTTGTGGTTGTTTGTGAGGACACCTTAATCAGCCGGCAACGTCGTCTTCCCGTTGACATGGTTATTCTGAGCAATGCCTTGGAGCCTCGGTCTGATGCAAATGAGGTAGCCAAGCTATTTTCTATCAGCAGAAGCAAGGACGGTTTCTTCCTGGAAAAGCATCCGAAGCTCGACCCGGTGGCTACAACGACAGATGGCGTTTTCGTCGCCGGTTGTTGTCAGGGACCTAAGGATATACCGGATACAGTAGCCCAGGCCTCGGCTGCCGCTGCCCGAGTCATGGCCATGATAAGTAAAGGCAGTGTTGAGATTGAGGCAGCTACCGCAGTTATCGAAGAGGAGTTCTGTTCCGGATGCAAGACCTGCATTTCGCTCTGCCCCTATAATGCAATATCTTTCAATGAAGAGAAGAAGGTATCAGTTATCAACGAGGCGATGTGTAAAGGTTGCGGCACATGTGCTGCAGCCTGTCCCAGCGGTGCTATCACCAGCCGTCATTTCACCGTTGAGCAGATTATGGCAGAGTTAGAAGGAGTAATGGTGTGAGCTACGAACCAAAGATAATTGGATTCTTATGTAATTGGTGCTCCTATGCCGCCGCCGACCTGGCAGGCACATCCCGAAAGAAGTACTGCCCTAATGTGCGCGTAATCCGCGTTATGTGTAGCGGCCGGGTAGAGCCAACCTTTATCCTTAAAGCTTTTCAGCTAGGCGCCGACGGTGTTCTTGTCTGCGGCTGACATCCCGGCGAATGTCATTACCTGGAAGGTAATGTAAAAGAAGCTCGCAGGATACCGTTGCTCAAGAAAATGCTGGGACAGTTCGGCATAGAGGAGGAGCGGCTAAGGCTGGACTGGGTCTCCGCCTCCGAAGGTGACCGTTTTGCTTCCATAGTAGATGAGATGACAGAACAAATAAAAAAACTCGGCCCCTTTAGCCATAACAACGGAGTCACCAACACTTAATCAGCAATCTGCCAACCTACATCTTTGCTCCCCTCTGTCTATGTCTTTGTTTCCCCCATTTCCCCATACCATTCTGAAGAAGATAAATGACCAAAGAATCTCGCTCAGGGCAGGTTTCGATAAGAGTCTGTGAGATTCTTCACCCCGATTACATCGGGGCTCAGAATGACACCAAGCTAAAGTAACCCAATAACAGAAAGGAGTTTTTAGGATTTTTTTCGCCAGTAGCTAGTCTTTTCTAATCCAA
>Ga0194111_10006007_pt1 | contig 13875 bp, 11 predicted proteins | sample TA2KigC300mmetaG_FD_146194 | JGI IMG/M metagenome (GOLD analysis project Ga0194111, IMG submission 146194) | Freshwater microbial communities from Lake Tanganyika, Tanzania - TA2015033 Kigoma Deep Cast 300m | ecosystem: Environmental > Aquatic > Freshwater > Lake | place: Tanzania: Lake... | reverse complement strand
CCGGGGAAGTCGCTACTACGGACCTTACCCAAGTTTCTGCCTTCACGCATACCGCCGAGACGGTATAGCATTCTCTCCACGACGCAGAAGTGTGCTTGCTCTCCTCTTGTTGATCTTGGGGAAAACTGAAAGGCGAGGCCGTTGCTGCGGCCCCGCCTTCTTTGCTTTGCTGATCGGGATTACCTTGCGGCGCACTTTTGCTCCAAATGGACGACCTGGCATTCCTCGGCCTGGACTCTCAGGCCGATGTCGAGCGTGACGCTCCGCCCGCCAGTCGCGACTTGTAGCGTGTCCACGGCCAGCTCTCCTGCGGCGAGCCGGATCTCGAGCCTGTCGCCGCGCAAGGTGAACGTGCCCCAGCCGGACGCCGTCGAGAAGAAGCAGGTGAATGGTTGCGCGGCGAGACGCGGGGCGATGGCCAGCGTGCGTGTCGGGGCCGAGTAGCGGAAGCCGGATAGGGCGATGAGCAGGGCATAGCTGGCCATGGCGCGGGCGTAGTAGCTGCCGCACTCGTACTCGTTCCACGGATTGCGCGCCCGCCCGTCGTAGCGCCCACGGACAGCATCCACGATGGTCAATCCTTCTTCGACCATACCTTCGGCGATCAGATGGGACGCCACCTGGTACTCAATGCCCGTCCAGACCTCATCGGAATAGACGAACGGCAAGGTCGGCTTGCCGCCGCGCGGCCAGGTGCAGAGCAGCAGGCCGGGCTCGTCGCCCAGGGCATAGCCGGGGCGCTGGGGATTGGCGTGCTCCCACAGGCTGGGCTTGAAGTTGTGACGGTAGACCGCGGCCAGGTGGCTGCGGATGGAGGCGCGGTTCTGCGGCGTTTCCACGTCGCACAACTGCGCCAGCCAGGCGCCAAAGACGCCGTCCGAGAGACAGCCGGAGCCGATTTGATATTTCGGGCCTTCGGTTTTCAGCAGGCGGGCTTCTTCGCTGTCATCCTCGGCCAGAGCGGCCAGCGTTTGGGTGAAGCTGGTGTCGCGCAGGCCATCCACCATGATCTCCTGCCGGTAATACTCGCCGTTGAACAGCCGGGCTTCGATGGCCTGCGCGCCCTTTTGCGCCAGCGCCTCGTACGCGGCTGCGTCGTCGGGATGCCCCGCCTCGCCCGCCAGCGCCGACATGGCCGCCAGTGCGCCGAGGTAGAAGCTGGAACACAGCCCCTCCGGCCCCCAAAACTCAATGTCGTAGGTGTTGTGGTGCGGCTCTTCGATCAACCCGACGCGGCGCGGGTCCCACTGGGCGATGCAGAAGTCCAGGCTGCGTTTGGCCAGCGGGTACATGCCTGCCAGCCAGGCGCGGTCGCCGCAAATCTGCCACTCGCGGTAGACCTTCATGACGCCGCCGAGCTGGCCGTCGGCCGCGGCGTGAAAATCGTGCGGCGTTGGCAGTCCCGGCGGGGAGGCGCGGAAGTTGACGTGGCCGCGCGCGTCCATTGATTCTGCCAGTTCGCGCTGGCGAAAAGTGCGCTCCAGGGCCGGGAAAAGGTGCGGCATAGACTGGGCGTAGTTCCACACGTGGGTGCAACTGCCGGGGCAGCAGCCGGTGTCGCAAAAGCAGCCCTCCCAACACCACAGGCCGCCGTCCTCATGGCGCAGCACGGTGGGGGATTTCAGGATGCCGAGGTTGGCCGAGACGGCGTCCAGCACGGGGGCGGGCAGGGTGGAGGCGAACAGCGCATCGTGGAAGGCCTGCGTCTGGCCACGCAAGTGGGCGTAATGGTCGCGGACGTAGAACAGCACCTCACGGGCGTCCTGCCATTGCGTGGCATAGAACGGATGCCAGACCATCGGCACCTGGGACAGGCCGCCGGTGGTGGAAGCGGCGGTGATGTTCGGGAAGTGCCAGGCGATGACCACCGGGTAGGTGACGCTCTCCCCCGGCGCCAGCTCGCCGCGCACGAGCAGCGAGCCGCCGTGGCGCGCCGGTTGGCCGTCGGCGGGCAGGCCGTCTGCGGGCCGGAAGTTGCCGGTGGAGACCTCGCGCCACAGGGCGGAGATGGCGTCGAACCAGCCGCCGCGCAACCAGCGGGCTTTGATGACTGGTTCGCCGCGCAGGATGCCGAAGGCGGCGCTGCCAAACGCCGGTGAGACCGCGGGGGCTTCGTTCCAGAAATGGATTCCCAGCCCAGGCAGGGGCGCGCTGCGGGCGCTGGTCTCGGCGCCTTTTTGCGCCAGGTGCGAGAGGTGGTACGAGAATTCGTAGGCCACCGTCCGGCCGGCTGCGTTGTGCAGCTTGTATTCCAGGATGGCGCAGGGGAGGCCGGAGTTGACGTCGTCCAGCGGGATGAAGGGGTTGAAGCCGGTGATGGTCACCGCCAGCGGCAGGTGGGGATCGGCGAGTTCCACCACGCCGCAGGGGTATTCGCCCGTAAAGGAACATTCACGGAAGCGCGGCAGCCCCTCGCAGCCGCCGCCGTTGTAACCTTGCGCTTTCAGCCCGAGATTGTAGATTTTCTCTGGCGGGAAAGGGCCTTCGACCAGGCGGGTCTGGTCTTCGGCCGGCAAGTGAAGCAGCGCAAAGCCGGCATCCAGCGGCTGGTGGCGGTCGGGCATGGCGCTGAGGGCGGGCGCGTGGCGGATGGAGAAATCCTGCAGGCCGCCGTAGCCGTTCAGGCACACGCAGCCCGCGCCGATGCCGCCGAGGGGCAGGGCGATCTGGAGCAGGTGCGGGCCGCGGAAGGTGCGTTGCGTGCTCATCCTTTTACCGAGCCTAGCTTGATGCCGGTGATAAAGTAGCGCTGCAAGAGCGGATAGATCACCAGAATCGGGATCATGGCGATGAAGATCTGGGCGGCCCGCGTGGTGCGGTTGCTGATGATCTGCAACAGGGCCAGGTCACGTTCGGTGATCATCCGCGGGTCCGGGTTGACGACGACCGTCTGCAGATAGCTCTGCAGCGGGTACTTGTCCGGTGAATTCATCAGGATGAGCCCGTCGAACCAGGCGTTCCAGTGGCCTACCGCCACGAACAGCGTCAACGTGGCCAATATAGGCAGCGAGAGGGGCAGCAAGACGCGGAACAGGATGGTCCAATGCCCGGCGCCATCCATGGCCGCGGCCTCCTCCAGCTCCTTGGGGATGCTCCGGAACGAGTTGGCCAGCAGGATCACGTTGAGCACAGGCAGCGCCCCGGGGATGATGAGCGCCCAGAAGCTGTCAATCAAGCCGGTCTGGCGGATGACCATGTACCAGGGGATCAGGCCGCCGGAGAACAGCACGGTGATCAGAAAGAACCAGGCGAAGAAGTTGCGCGCCCGGAACTCGCTGTTTGACCTGGACAGCGGGTAAGCGACCAGGATGGTCATGAGCATGTTGATCGGCGTCCCGACCAGCACGCGCAGCAGCGAGACCCCGAAAGATCGGAGGAAGGCAGGATTCGCCAGCACGAACTGGTAGGACTGGGTGGTGAACTCTACCGGCCAGATGGTCACGCGCCCGCTGCCTGCGGCAGTGGCAGAGGAAAACGAAAGCGCCAGGGTATGCACGATGGGGAACGCGCACAGCAGGGCCAGCAGCGCCAACACTGCCAGGTTCAACAGGTTCTCGACAAAGGGGAGCTTGACGATTTTTTCATTCATTGCTGCACTTCATCCCTCCCTAGAAGATCCGGTAGTCGGCCCATTTGGCTGCCAGCTTGTAGGCGATGCCGATCAGCAGCAGGGACACCACAGACTTGAACAGCCCGACCGCGGTGGCCACGCCATACTGGTTGTGCAGGATGCCGGTGCGGTAGACCAGCGTATCAATGATGTCGCCGGTGCGGTAAACCAGCGGGCTGTACAGATTGAAGATCTGATCGAAACCGGCGTTGAGGATGTTGCCCAGGCTGAGCGTAGACAGCATGATGATGGTGCTGGAGATGCCCGGCAGCGTGATGTGCCAGGTTTGCTGCCAGCGGGTGGCGCCATCCATCACCGCGGCTTCGTACAGCGTCGGATCAATGTCCGTCAGCGCCGCCAGGTAGACGATGGTGCCGAACCCGAAAGACTTCCAGACGTCAGTGGCCACCATCGTCCAGGGGAAAATCTTGTCATTGCCGAGGAAGAAGATCGGCTGGATGCCGGCCAGGCCGAGCATCCGGTTGACCACGCCATCCGATGGCGAGAGGATGTCCACGAAGATGCCGGCCAGGATGATCCAGGACAGGAAGTGCGGCAGGTAGATGATCGTCTGCACCGTGCGCTTGAACAGGCGGCCGGTGACGTTGTTGAGCATCAGCGCCACCGTCACCGGCACCACCACCCCCGCCACCGCCTTCAGTCCGGCGATGAAGATCGTGTTCCGCAGCACCTGCAGGAAGGTCGGCATCTGCAGCACGAAGGCAAAATTCTCCCCTCCCACCCAGGGCGAGCCGAAGATGCCCTTGCCGGGCAGGACCCGTTGGAAGGCCATCACCAGCCCGACCATCGGCCCGTAGGCATACACCAGTACCAGGACAACAGCCGGGGCCAACATCACATATAAGGGGAGTTCCCGCCAGAACCCTCTGCGCGCTGACATACGTGCTCCTTTCTCCCTCACCTGGCCTCTCCCAGGGGGAGAGGGAAGCCCCCTCATCACGGATTGCTCTCCGCCCAGAGATTGACCTCTTTGACGATCTCCGTGCCCCCCAGCCGATACCAATCGGACACGAACTGGTCAAACACGGCGATCGAATCGCCGGTGATGACCTTGGTGATCATGACGTCTTCCATCGTTTGCAGCGTGGGCATCTTTTCCGCCATCGTGGCCGTGGGGGTTCCGTAGAAGCGGTTCAGCAGGCCGCGATCCTTCAGGATTTGCTGCAGGACAGTAACGGCCCCGTTCGGCCCGTTGGTGGCCACCTCCACCCAGGCTTCCAGGATGCCTTGCTCGAAGTAGGCCTGGATGATCCGATAGCGCCACTGCGCCTCCAGGTCCAGTCCGGAAGGATCGTGCTTGGCCAGGGCATCGCGCAACTGGTTGCCGGCTTTGATCGCCGCGTTCGGCTCCCACAGGACCACGGGCGTGTATTTGTAGAGAACCACATCCGGCGCTTCGATGTTGCCGAGGAAGGTGCCCCGGAGTTTATCGTCCTGGGAGCCGATGATGTTGTCCGTCCAGAAATTGACCATGCGAATCAACGCTTCCGGATGCTTGTAGCCATTCCTGACCACCAGGAAGGCCCCGACGGCCGAACGGTACTGGCTCTTGGCCGGGGTCGCATCCACGGACGGGAGGGGGAAAGCCGACCAGAAGGCACGGGGGTTGTTCTGCTGGCTGAGGTTCAACGGATGGTAGGGGTTCCACCAGACACCAAACTCCATGCCGCATTTGCCCTGGGCGATGGTCTGTGAAATCTGATTGATATCTTTGACGCCGAACTCGCGATCAATCTGGCCCTGGGCGTACATCTTCTGCAGGGCCAGCAGGGCAGGGCGCATTTCCGGCTGCACCGATCCGTAGACCAGCTTGCCATCACGCTCGTACCAGATGCCGGGATAGGCATGATACCCGTTGAAGAAGCCTTGCAGGCTGGCGATGGCGCCCCAGAGGGTTTTGGTCACACACAGGCCGATGGTATCGTTCACCTTGTTCCCATCTGGGTCCTCCTCGGTGAAGCGCCGGGAAATTTCGAGCACATCGGCCATGCTGGTTGGCGCGGCGATGCCGAGCTTATCCAGCCAGTCCTGGCGCACCCAGAGCACCGAGGCCGAGGCGACGGAGGCGTCGGTCAGCGGTATGCCCCACAGCTTGCCACCCAGCGTGCCGGCCTTCAGGGAAATCGGATCCTGGGTCAGGACGTCGCGCGTCTTGGCCGATGCCTCGGCCTCGTACACGGCGGTCAGATCGGCGAGCAGGCCCGCCTCCTGGAACAACCGAAGCTGGGCCTGATCCACCCGGAACATATCCGGGACGTCCCCCGAATTGATGGACAGGCCGAGCTTCTGGCCGTACATGGAAGCGTCAACCACCCACTTGTAGTTGACTTTGATGCCCAGCAGTTGCTCGTAGGCCCGCGTCCAGACGTTGTCGTGAATGTCGTTCCCACTCAGGAACTTGACCGTGGCGTCCACGGTGATGACCGAGTTCATGGCGATCGGCGGCTCATAGCGCTTGGGCACAACCAGGTTCAGCCCCGCAAAGGGATCACCGGTTGGCGGGCGCGCGGGCGTAGCCTTGCTCGCCGGCTGGCCGCAGGCCGCCAGCAGCAGCACCAGCAGCAGCCAGGCCAGCAAACTGTAACGCGTCTTGCCAGCAGCGTGTCTCATTTCGATCCTCCTTGTTCAATCACCTTTGCCGCCTCATCCGGCGGCTGTTGGCGGGCAAAGCGCATACTGATGAGCGCCAGGAGCAGGAGGCTCAGGCCAGGCAGAATGAAACGTAGCTTCATCACCTGCGCACTGACCTCCATCATCCGCCCGACCGCGGGATCGCCGGGCTTGAGCAGGAAAGCCAGCACGGTCACGTAGATGGGGAAGAAGGCGGTCGCCAGCACGACGAAGATGGAGGCCAGCGACAGCCAGCGGCAGCCCCGGGGCACGCGGCGCCCGCAAGCCAGCAGGATGAACAGGAGCGTCATGGGCAGGGCGAAGACCAGGGCCGTCACCGCGCCCGCCACCACACTCCCCGCGCTCAGGGTGGGCAGCCCGATCACGCGGAACAGCAGATCTTCGGCCCTGCCGACCAGCATCGGCGCGGCAGATGCCAGCGCGCCGATGGCAAAGGCGAGGCGCGCGCTGCCGGCCGAACGAACCGCGCACAGGATGAAGAGGGCGCAGAGCAAGATTCCGGCGACCAGGCCGGCGGTCTGCTCGAATGCCACCAACTGGCTGCGGTACGCCCCCGGCGTGATCAGGCCGCGCATCGCCTGACCGGACAACCAGCGTCCCACGAGGGCGGTGAGCAGCCCGTAGCCGGTCATCACTGCCCCCAGCAGAATCAGGGGCAGGTGGGATTGGCGCATCAACGGTTGTTTACTCTTCTGCATGGTTCCTCCTTTGCGATTGCTGGTGATAGTTCGCGGACGAACCCGCGTTGGTTCATCGTGATTGTCAGCTTCTCAGCGGCGCAGGTGGCGCCCCGTACATCCGCTCGAAATTGCCGGCGTAGATCTTTTGCAGGGCCTCAAGCGGCAGCCCCAGGCCGTGATAACGCTGGCCGTCCGGCATGGCAAAAGGCCCGTCTTTTTCCAGCAGTGAACGGATGAGCCAGGGAATCGAGAGCAGAAAACGGTATCCATCTGAAGCGCCATCACGCCCGCCGTTTCGGGGAGTAAGGCGTGATGGCGCTTCATCTGAAGCGCCCTGCAAGACGCGCGTATCCACGTCCGTGCCGTAGATGATGCGATCTTGATAGCGCAGAAAGAAGTCGCGCGCGGCTCCCGGCGTCTGGCTGAAGTCACGATACATCTCCATGTGCGGCGCCAGGTCGAAGCAGACCGTCGGATGATCGTCCAGAAAGCGGGCGGCGCGGCGCAAGTCGGCTGAAAGAAAGTAGAAATGGGCAAAGGTGATCTTCAAGCGCGGATGTCGCCCCAGGATGGCCGCCACTTCGGCATACAGGTCATCCTTGGCCGGGTAACTGCCATCCGAATAGTCCCACCCTTTCTGCCTTGCCCAGTTTGGGCAGCGAGCCCGATCCCAGAAGATGTCCGGATCGGCCACGTGGCAGACCACCGGGAACTGCTCCCGCTCGAGCGCGGCCCACATCGCCGCGTACAGCGGCCCATCCAGCGGGTACGGCAGCAGTTTCCGCACCTCCGGTTTGCCTTCGATCAGCTTCAGGCCATCGAACCCGCGGGCTTTGAGCTCCCGCACTTGCCGGGCCAGGGATTCCGCGCCGCGTTTTGAAGCGCCATCACGCCCGCCGTTTCGTGAAGTAAGGCGTGATGGCGCTTCAGCAGCGTCGGCCAGGGCCGCACGATAGTCCAGGGCGCCGGAGATGTAGGTGCGGTCGGGATGACGCTCCTTGAAGTACAGCGCGGCCGGGTTGTGCGTGCTGCCGTCCCGGTTGGGGACGCAAACCAGGTGGAAGCGGGCGCAAGGAACGGCATCCATGAGCGCCAGTATTTCGTCCATCCGTTCGGGGTGGACGAAATGCACATGGCCGTCAACGATGGGCAGGGAAGCGAAGGGCGTGTCCATGCTATTTGCAGACTCCCCTCCCCGTGTCAGGGAGGGGTTGGGGGAGAGGTTCGCTCTGCAGCGCCACCGGGCATAATTCAGAACTGTGCGCGGCCTGGAACGCCCCGACACGGGGGGCCGTGCGCGGCCTGAAACCTGGAACTTGGAACATGGAACTAGTCTGCGAGCCAGTTCCCGGCGTTGTCCCGCCGGACGGGCAGGCGCTGCTGGACCGGCGGAACGGCCACGACTGGAGTGGGACGGTCGGCGTACCAGTAGGCCACGCTGCTGACCTCGTTGGCCAGGTGGTTGGCGTGACCAACCTCGATGGTGACCTTGATTTCTCTGGTGAAGCGCACCGGGTTCTCCAGGTGGAAGACGTACCCCGTCTGGTAGCCGCTGTCCCCGCGCCACAGGCTGATCTCCGGGGTTGGGACGGTGCGGCCTTCAAAGATGGCTGAGCCGCTGTAGAGCGAGGCGTCCTCCTGCATCCCGCCAGCGTGGCCCAGGTAGTCCTCGCTGCCGGTGCCGTGCAGGTCGGGCGGCCATTTGTAGCCGTCCACCCAGATCATGTCATCACCTTCGCCCCACCAGTCCCCGCTGAAGTTGGTCACCGACAGGTTGCAGCCGATGTAATGGCCGCGGCCCTGCGTCTCCAGGATGACGTAGTTGTTCTCCCAGGCCTGGCGTTCTCGATTGGCTACATCCGCCGCGGGGGTGTTGGGGCGGATCTCCGGCCCCCAGCCGCCGAACGGGTTGGCACGGCGGAACTCGGCGTGGAAGTAGCCGGTATCGGGCGGGAAGTCTTCTAGCGTCTCGTAGTCCACGTAGAAGTACTGGAGATGTTCACAGTCGCTTTCGTTGACCAGCTCCACCACGGCGCGCCTGGCGAAGGGCATCGGCGCGTAGCAGTTCAGGGCACAGGGCTTGTTGAACTGGTAGGGGAAGAAAGTCGAGGCGGTGAAGAGCGCCGACTGGAACGAGTTGACCAGGCTGTGCCCCAGGCAGAAGAAGTCACCCAGCGGGACGAGCACGCTCGGGAAGGGCGCGTCATCGTAGGTGATCTTGAGCAGGCATTGGCGGTAATGCTCGCGCTGCGTCAGCCAGATGTGGGTGATCTGCGCCGGGCCGGCTATGTCGGCCAGAAGGAGGCGCCCGTTGGCCGGCGCCGTGCCGAAGTCGCGGTTGCGGCCGCTGGCATCCCACGATGAGGCGCGGCCGGTCTGGCGGTTGCGGATACGCGGCAACGATTCGAGGAGCATCTTCTAATCCATGATCGCCTGGGCCGCCAGGACTTTGAAGTCCATGCCCAGCGCAATGGGCGTGTAGGAGGCGTACTGCACCATCAAGATTCCCAGCAGATCTTCCTGCGGATCCACCCAGAAGTCGGTGCTGGCCGCGCCGCCGCCCCCGTATGCGCCGGCCGACCCCAGCATCTGCGCCCGCGCCGGATCGGTCAGGATGGTCAGGCCCAGGCCGTAGCTGCAGCCGTTGATGAAGAACTGCTCCTGGCGCAGGTGCGGGCTGGTCATCAGCTCGATCGTCTTGCGACTGACCAGGCGCACGCCGGCCAACTCGCCCTGATTGCGCAGCAGCATGACGAAGCGCAGGTAATCGGCCGCGGTGGAAACCAGCCCGCCGCCCCCGGAAAGGAACTGCGGTTTCTCCTCCTTGTTGATCCATGCTCCGGCCATGAAGTGGGGCAGAACGGCAGAATCGAAGGTGCTCATGTCCACGAGCACCCCATTGGGGGCCGGGGTGTACATAACTGCCAGCCGCTCGCGCTTCTCGGCCGGGACGTAAAAGCCGGTGTCCGCCATCCCCAGCGGCTCGAAGATGCGCTGCTGGAAGAAGGCGTCCAGGGGCATGCCACTGACGATCTCGACCAGGCGCCCCAGCACGTCGGTGGCGATGCTATAGGTGTAACGCAGGCCGGGCTGATGGTGGAGCGGGAACTGGGCCAGCCTGGTCATCTTCTCGGCCAGGCTCTCGTCCATGCGCAGCATCTTGGCCTGCAGGAACAGCGTGTCCACAGGCGTCAGGGCGTCCAGGCCGTAGCCCAGGCCGGAGGTGTGCGTCAGCAGGTCGTGGATGGTGATGGGGCGCTGCAGAGCGACCCGTTCCGAATGGGCGTCCAACTGGTTCTGGAGGACTTTCAGGTCGTTGAACACGGGGATGAACAGCGAGACGGGATACTGCAGATGAAAATGCCCTTCTTCGTAGAGCATCAGCACGGCCAGGCTGGTGATGGGCTTGGTCATGGAGAAGAGGCGGAAGATGGTGTCGGCGCGCATGGGCCTGGCGGCGGCGAGGTCCATCTGCCCGTAGACGCCCAGGTGCGCCACCCGGCCGTGGCGGGCCAGCACGGTGACCAGGCCGGCCACCTGGCCGCGGTCAACGTAACGCTGCATCCCGGCATCCAGCCGCTGCAAACGGGCGGAAGAGAGGCCCACGGATTCGGGAGGGACAATTTCTACGCTATCTTCCATACCATCACTCCTGGCCGTCACCCCTGGTGGTTGGCGGCCCACTTGGCCTTGCTGGCTTGCATCTCGGCGGTCAGCGTGACCGGCTTGCCGGGACAGGCACGCTCTGAAGCGCCATCACGCCCGCCGTTTCGGGGAGTAAGGCGTGATGGCAAGTCACCGCCGTTTCGGGAAGTAAGGCGTGATGGCGCTTCATCGGGGTCTGCGAGCCAGTTCCCGGCGTTGTCCCGCCGGACGGGCAGGCGCTGCTGGACGGGCGGAACGGCCACGGCTGGGGTGGGACGGTCGGCGTACCAGTAGGCCACGCTGCTGACCTCGTTGGCCAGGTGGTTGGCATGGCCGATCTCGATGGTGACCTTGATTTCTCTGGTGAAGCGCACCGGGTTCTCCAGGTGGAAGACGTAGCTGGTCTGGTAGCCGCTGGCCCCGCGGTAAAGCTCGATCTCCGGCGCGGGCACGGTCCCGCCCTCAAAAATGGACGAGCCGTTGCGCAGGAAGGCGTTGGGCTGCATACCGAAGGCCTGGTTGAAGTAGTCCTCGCTGCCGGTGCCGTGCAGGTCGGGCGGCCATTTGTAGCCGTCCACCCAGATCATATCATCACCTTCGCCCCACCAGGCGCCGGTGAAGTTGGTCACCGACAGGTTGCAGCCGATGTAGTGGCCGCGGCCCTGCGTTTCCAGGATGACGTAGTTGTTCTCCCAGGCCTGGCGTTCTCGATTGGCCACATCCGCCGCGGGGGTGTTGACTGTGATCTCCGGTCCCCAGCCGCCGAACGGGTTGGCACGGCGGAACTCGGCGTGGAAGTAGCCGGTATCGGACGGGAAGGCTTCCAGCGTCTCGTAGTCCACATGGAAATACTGGCGGTGCGGCGCCTTGCTCTCGTTGACCAATTCCACCACGGCGCGCCTGGCGAAGGGCATCGGCGCGTAGCAGTTCAGGGCGCAGGGCTTGTTGAACTGGTAGGGGAAGAAGGTCGAGGCGGAGAAGAGCGCCGATTGGAACGAGTTGACCAGGCTGTGCCCCAGGCAGAAGAAGTCGCCCAGCGGGACGAGCACGCTCGGATAAGGCGCGTCATCGTAGGTGATCTTGAGCAGGCACTCGCGGTAATGGTGCAGTTGCGTCAGCCAGATGTGGGTGATCTGCGCCGGGCCGCGGATGTCGGCCAGGACGACGCTCGCCTGGGCGGGCACTATCCACAGGTCGGCGTTGCGGCCGGAGGTGTCCCAGGAGGAGGCGCGGCCGGTCTGGCGGCTGCGGATGCGGGTCAGGTCGGTGAGCATGGTTTGTACACCTCTACAAGATGCAGATTCGTTTCAGCCAGCCGCGCCGTCCGGCGCGCCAGGGTAGAGATGCGCACGTCGCTGTATTGCGCCACGGCCGTCCGCAAGGTGTCTGCGAGCGGGTCTGTCCACTTTCGCGGCAGGGCTTGGGCACCGATGATCGTCCCCAGCACCGCCCCGGCGTTGGCGGCATTGCAGTCGGTGTCGAAGCCGCACATGACAGCCGTGCAGATCGTCTTCTCGAAATCGCCCTTTCCGTAGAGCAGGGCCAGCACCAGCCAGACGGTGTTGTTGATGGCGTGCACAGGGTGATAGACCGATTGCGCGGGAAGCAGCCGCGCGTAGGTGGCCTCCCAGTCAGCGGTCTCGGGGGGCAAGGCCAGCACCCCACGGACGGCCTCGGCCAGGCGGCAGCTCGCCGGGATTTCGGAGAGGCCCACCCGAATGACCGCGGCGACATCATCGGTCACGAACGCCTAGGCGATACAGGCGGCCAGGAACATGGCGCTGTAGACGCCGTTCTTGGTGTGCGAGAGTGCGGCGTCCCGATACGCCAGATCGGCCGCCAGCTCCGGGTTACCGGGGCAGACCAGGCCGTAGATGTCGGCCCGGATGCGCGCCCCGATGTACTCCCGCTCTGGGTTGAGCACGCCGGCCGCTTGCTCTGGCGGCACGCCCAGCACCAGGTTGCGGTAGGTGGCTCGCTCGGCGGTCCAGGTGCGGGTGTACGCCAGATGGTGCAGCCAGGCGGCGGCCACGTCGGCGGTGCGCAGGGCCAGGCCGTGGGCCTCCAGCAGGTGCAGGCCGAGCACGGTGTAGTCTGTGTCGTCATCCGGCGGGGCGCCGTGGATTTCGCCCCGGAAGCAGCCAGCCGCGCCCGGATTCAAGAAGAATCCTGTGGGAAATGGGTCCAGGCGGGGAATGTAGTCTGCCAGCGGGTAGCTTCCCGCCAGCTTCAAATATCGGCCGATTGTTTCCTGCTCGCCCCAAGGCTCGACCGGCTTCCCCAGCACGCAGCCTGCCACCCGCCCCAGCCAGCCGCCCAGGATGCGATCGTGCAGGGAGGCCGCATCAAGGTCCGGGACGATGGCCCGCGGGCCGGCGGGCCGGGCGCGACGGATCTCCGCCAGCGTATGCGGCTCGACAAAGGGGAAATCCTGCCGGCGAGGGGCAGCAAACAGACGCAGGTACTGCTCGGCCAGGGTCTCGGGCCTGGCAGCGGGATCGAGGACATTCTCTGTCCCGCTGGTAGCGAGTCCCTCCTGGTGTAACTGTTGAATCTCGGCGCGTAGAAGATTCCCCAGGTCTTCTCGATCCATTTGGCTCTGAAGCGCCATCACACCCGCCGTTTCGGGAAGTAAGGTGTGATGGCAAGTCACCGCCGTTTCGGGAAGTAAGGCGTGATGGCGCTTCATCAGGAGCGCGGCCGGAATCAACATGCGTTAGGCTCCCGGTTCATTTCCAGCAGGCTGCGGCAGGATACCAGTTGACCTGGTGCCCCTGGGGTGGTACATTCTATAGCCCTACAATGACCTGCCCCCTGTGGTGCAACCATGACACCAAAGAGTATAACACAGGCGCTCTCGGATGGCAAGGGGTCAGGCAGTAAACCAGGGCTGGGCCTCCGGCCTGTAGTGCACCTGGAAACTCTGGCCGTCCACGGTCACGCGCTCGATCACCAGGCGCAGGATGGCCCTTAGCTCCAGTGTGTCCTCTGCTTTCCTGTGCTGGCGTATCTCGCCCAGCAGGGTGGTCACTTCCTGGGGCGTCAATACCGTTGGCCGTCTTGCGGCGATCTCCGCCTCCACCAGAAGCAAGTCATTTCTCAGCCTGGCCCGTTCCGCTTCCCTGGCCTTCAGAGAGTCCACCAGGCTCTCTAAATGCCCACCCTTTTCCAGGGCCGCCACCAGGCGGGCGATCACGGCCTCCACGTCGGCGATCTGCTGGCGCAGGCGGTCAGCCTCAGCCTCTAGCCCGTCGTCGCCATTCAATTCATCGTTGACGGCCTCGGTGA
>Ga0194111_10006003_pt1 | contig 13882 bp, 14 predicted proteins | sample TA2KigC300mmetaG_FD_146194 | JGI IMG/M metagenome (GOLD analysis project Ga0194111, IMG submission 146194) | Freshwater microbial communities from Lake Tanganyika, Tanzania - TA2015033 Kigoma Deep Cast 300m | ecosystem: Environmental > Aquatic > Freshwater > Lake | place: Tanzania: Lake... | reverse complement strand
ACGAGGGCTCGCTCTCGTGCCTCGGAAAACTGTGCAGCATCAAAGGGCGGCGTAAACTGACATCAAACCTGGACCAAACAAAACGGGCCGGTCATGATCGACTCTCACAAACAGACATCAGTCGTTATATAAAAATTGTAATAAATATTTATTTAGTTATTCCTCCTCTTTTCGTAACGATCGCACTCTTTTCGTAACGATCGCACGGCCTTTTAAATTAGTGCTCGCGACCTTTACTCTCACGCCGATACTCCGATATCAGTGTTATTTCAGCCAAAATGAATGCCTAATCTTGAGGTCAATACGATGACTACCACGACTCCCACCTATATCGACTCCTATACTCGCCAGTTTCGCCTGTCGCCGAGAGACAGCGCCCTGCTAATCGTTGATGTCCAGTATGCCAGCGGTAGTCGATACCATGGACTTGGGAAGTTACTCACCGCTGCTGGAACGTTGGGCAGCGCTGCCTATCGGTTCGATCGTATCGATAATCTGGTGGTACCGAACTCCAAGCGCCTCGCACAGCATTTTCGTAGTGTCGGTGCGCGGGTCATCTATGTGACTTACGGTTGTGAGCTGCCGGATTTCAGTGATGCACCAGTTCATATGCGTGAATGGCTAATCGCCACCAACAACACAGTCGGGCAGCGTGAGCATGACATTGTCGATGCAATCAAACCGCTGCCTGGTGATCTTGTACTGAATAAAAATACGATGGGTGCGTTTGGTTCAACTGGTATCGATGCCCACCTTCGAAGCATGAATATCCGCAATCTCGTTGTCACTGGTGTCTCAACCAATAACTGTGTGGGTATGACGGCACAGGAGGCTAGCGATCGACAGTACGGCGTCGTTATGGTCAGTGATGCAACAGGAACCTGCTCGGATGAAATGCAGGAAGCAACATTGAAGACATTTCGGCGACTTTGGGGGCGCGTAGCGAGCACTGCAGACGTCATTGCGGAGCTGCAGCCCGTCCCGTGAGCGGTTGGTCGTCGTTGTCCCTCGGAATGCATGTTTATTCCTGGATTTCGACGGAACGCTGGTTGACTTTGCACCTAATCCGAAGTCGGTCTTTGTTACGCCCGATCTCGTGCCGCTGCTCATCGCACTAAGGAAGCGATTCGACGGCGCACTCGCGGTCATCACCGGGCGTACCTTAGATGATATCGATCGCTTCCTTTGGCCTTTAAGGCTTCCTACGGCGGCGTTGCACGGTACAGTGCGACGCGATGTCTTGGGTAAAGGGATGGTCGATGAGGGCATATCCGTCGACGAGTTTGCGGGGTCCAGTCACAGGGTTCGCCGACAGTTCCAGCGATGGGCGGAACAGTACCCTGGAGTCATCGTAGAAGATAAGGGTCTCGCAGTAGCACTTCACTTTTGCAGCGCCCAGTCGCAATGGACGCCCACGTCTGGCGATCGGAAGTCACTTGAATCAATGTTGACGACAGATCTTGAACTGCTTTTCGGTGATCTCGTACTCGAGGTTCGCCCTCGCGGTCGTGACAAGAGCATGGCGGTAGAGGCGTTTATGGCCGAGTCGCCCTTCATGAATCGTATCCCGATTTATGTCGGCGATGATATTGTCGATCTGCCAGCAATGAAATTGATTGAGTGTCAGGACGGTATCTCCATTGCGGTTGGCGCACGAATCAACGCTCGATTGTGCTTATCGGATCCGACCGCACTTCGTCGCTGGCTTACGAGTATTCTGCGTAGCAGCGATTTGTCATGACCCGGTTGGTAGTGGTCTCCAACCGACTCGATCTGCCGCCGGCAGACGCGGCTCCCGGGGGGCTTGCCATTAGTCTGGCTGCCACGATTCGACATACCAACAGCCTTTGGTTTGGATGGAGCGGTCAAGTCGAGCCCGTTAGTGATATGCCGATGAGGTACACCCAAAACGGTATCGAGTATGCCGTCGTCGGATTGCCGCGCGAAGACTATCGCGATTACTACCTCGGATTCTGTAATCGGGTGCTATGGCCATCGAGTCATGGGCAACTTCCAGATCACGACGTCGACGATGGTGCTTGGTATCGCGCTTATCGACGCGTGAATTCGCGCATGGCAGAGCAAATTCGGTCGTTATTACAACCGGACGACGTACTGTGGATACACGACTACCATCTTCTTCCATTGGCTCATTTTTTACGGCGAGGCGGTTGTCGGAATCCAATCGGGCACTTTCTGCACGTGCCGTTTCCCGCACTGGTCGATAGCCCGGTGAGTCGTGAGTTGCTGGAGAATTTGTTGGCTTACGATTTACTCGGCTTTCAGACGCCGCGCGATCTAGCGGTCTTTGAGGCAGTCGCTCGTTGCTATTGGGGCGATAACGCAGTGACTGGCGATGGCGTTACCAACGGTCGGGGATGTCGCACTGCCACCGGCGTTTTCCCACTCGGCGTCGACATCGAATCACTCCGCCGAACTGCATCGGAAACGACGAGGGTGGCCGAGGCACGCTGGTGGTCGGCGTATCCGTATGCACCGCGTATCATCGGCGCTGACCGTCTTGATACTAGTAAGGCTTTGCCGCAGCGCTTGCGCGCGTACAGTCAACTATTAAAGAGTTGGTCCAATCAGGCGCAACCCAGCTATCTGCAGTTCATCACGCCGTCTCGGCTAGAGCTCATTGCGCATCGTAAATTACAGGAACTGATCCGGCGTGAGGCTACCGCATTGGATGGTCCCCGCGTTTTGCGGTGCGTTTTTGCTGCCGTCCCGCATCACGAACTGATGGGAATTCTGGCTGCAGCCGACGTAGGCCTAGTCACTCCCTCGAAGGATGGAATGAATCTATTGGCAAAGGAATTCGTTGCCGTACAGTCGGAGGAGGACCCTGGCGTATTAGTACTTTCGCAGGGCGCGGGCGCAGCGGTCGAATTGGAGGCCACTGTACTGGTGCAGACGGATGATGAACGCAGCCTTATCGAGGCGCTTCGTGTTGCGATTGCAATGCCCTTGGCAGAGCGTCGCGCGCGTCACCAGTCGCTGCTAAGTGCGTTGCGCCGCAACGAATTGCCGCGCTGGCGAGAGCGATTTACGGATCGATTACTTGAGGTCAGTCGCGGTAACTCATGCGCTTGGCCGAGGGCGGCGCTGCTAGCTGACTTGGACCTCGCCTGACCCAGCGCGGACCGACCCGATTCTAACAAGGCCTGCTGCCTCGAGCGCTGCAACCGTCTCACGGGGCACTGCTGCTAGGAGACCACCTGAGGTTTGCGGGTCCCGCAGGATCGCGAGCATGGCCGGATCGGCATCGGGCACAGCGAACTTGGCGGGTCCATGCGCCAAGGTTCTTGTTCCGGCAGCGGCTGCTTGCAACGCGCCGGGTAAGATCGGTATCAGGCTCGTCTCGAGCATCAGGTCGACGCCTGACTGACGGGCTATTTCGCCGGCATGCCCAAGTAATCCATATCCAGTCACATCAGTTACCGCATGGGGTGGAGGTGCCTGCGATCGCAGCGCCGCCGCGGCTGCGCGGTTGGTCTCACGCATTGAGCGCAAGGCTGCAGGCGGAGGGCTCTCGGACTTACTCGAAATTAGCAGTCCGGTGCCGAGCGGTTTCGATAGCATCAGGACGTCGCCGTCTCGGGCGCCGGACTTGCGCCAGATCTGTTTGGGATGGACGAACCCGATCACACAGAGACCAAACACCGGCTCTGCGCAGCGTATCGAATGTCCTCCGAGAATGGCGCCACCGCAACGAGCGATGAGAGCGGCAGCCGCCCGATTGACTTCGGTCACGACCGAGTTCGGGACGACAGACGGGAATCCACAGACCGTCAGGGCGATGACAACTTCAGCGCCCATGGCATAGATGTCACTAACCGCGTTGGCCGCCGCGATGGTCCCGTAGTCGTCCGGGTCATCGACCACGGGCGGAAAAAAATCGATGGTGGCAACCAATGCCCGCCCGTCGTCAAGCGGATAAACGACCGCGTCGTCCGCTGGCTCGAGGTCGACCAGCGCTTTACCACTTGCCAGACCGTTGGCGGCGACTGTCTTTACCAAAAGCGACACCAACTCGGGTGGCGCCTTCGCGGCGCAGCCTCCACAGTTCGCCAGGGTACGCAGACGAACGGGCGGAGTCTGGCAAGGCTCGTCGATTGTATTCATGAATAAAGAATCGCCACTTACTCAGACGGCTTGATGGGTTGGGACTTCGATGCGTCGAAGCGCAGTCCCAATGTTTCGGCGATCGTGGTACGTTGAACTTCGTCAGTGCCTCCTGGGATCCGCAGGTTGCGCGCAATCTGGAACAGCTTATTGATCGTATTATTACGCATTACACCGAAGCCCCCGTGCACTTGCAGGGCACGATCGGCGACGCGGTAGAAGGACTCGTCGTTACTGAGCTTTAGGGCGCAGATCCGCCGGATCTCGTCTTTAGGGCGGGGTAGGGCGTACCACGGTCCCGGTGTATCGATGGTACGCGCTACCTCGAGGGACAAGGACCGAGTCTGCAACCAGTCGAGGTACATGTCAGCAATCATCCACTGAATGCCTTGGTTAGCACCGAGCGGCCGATCGCCGATCTGGCGGCCCTTCACTCGCTCAAGGCTGCGCTCGATGAGGTATTTCGACCATCCCGAACACATACCGGCGCGCCGCATCCGAGTGTAGTTGAACGACATGACTGCGATATCAAAGCCTTGACCAACCTCACCGATGACCGCGCTTGAGGGCAGGACAAGGTCCTCAAAAAACAGCTCGCCGGTATAACCGTCACCAAACATCGTTTGGTAAAGACGACCTGTCCGATAGCCACGCCCCATCATTTCGCGTGCGTCGAACATGAAGTAGGTGAAGCTCCGTCGACCCGCACCTGGGTCCGTCACGGCGAGCACTTGCACGACGTCGGCATCAAACGCATTCGTGATATAAGCTTTAGATCCATTGAGTACCCAATCGTCGCCGCGCTTTCGCGCGTGCGTCTTCATATCGAATAGGTTGGAGCCTGCGCTAGCCTCTGTGACTGCGTGCAGGCTCGTTTTCTCGCCACGAACGAGCGGCGCCATGAATTGCTCGCGTTGGTGATCGTGGCAATACAGCAGACGCGGCGTCGCGCCCTCTGACCAAGAGAGCAGCGCGGGATTCAGGCCACATCCATAGCCGTAGACCTGTTCTTCAACGAATATCATGTCGGTGCGGCCGAGTCCGCCCCCGCCAAGATTAGTCGGCAAATGCGCGCTATAAACACCCGCTTTACCGGCGGCGCGCATGATCTCGCGTCGGGCGGCGATGATTTCCGGGTGCAGCTTACCATCCGTGTCGAGGTATAGACGCTCATCTTCTAAACGATGCCGGAGCGCCTCCTCACGCGGCCGAACTTCATCGCGGTACAACGAGCGGATACGCGCAAGAATATCCGTGAGATGCGGTGGTGGATTGAGTTCCGCATCGAGAGGCGAGGTGATTCCGGTGTACATAGCTCTCTTCACTCCTAAAAATTATGTCGTATCGGTTCAGGCGCATCCGGCAGCGCTAAAGTCGAGCGTGCACCTGGCCGATGCCCGATGAAAAACGGGCGATTGGCGAAACCTAAAAGTAATGGCAACACCTCCGCGGCGCGCAGACGACCACCCTCGCCTGTCAGCGCGGCGCGCTCACCGAAGACGGTGACTGAATCGGCGCGTAGCCCCGGTGCTACCACCACTAAGGGAGTGGGATCACCGCTATGAAGCAGACCGCCGACCGACGGTGAAGCGTGATCACCCGTTACTGCGACGACGGCGCGTTGAGCCAGCGCAGGTAGCGCACTCAGACCGGCATCGGTGGCGGCAATGACATCACGCTTGAAGAGGGGTTGTTTGAGGTGTCCCGCTTCGTCAGTCGCTTTGACATGGACATGAACAAACGCATTAGACTCCAACAAGCGTGTGGCTACCTCGATCCTTTGCCGCATGTCCTGTGCCACATCGTTTGGATCGTAAGGAATATCGACGAACTTCATACTGAGCACTCGAGCGAGCCCACGATACAGCGCTGTATCAGTGACCGCAGCGCCGGCAATTCCGATCGCACTCTCGAATGGCTGCATTACCGGGTCCAGCAGGCTGGCCCATTTGGTGACAGCGACATCGAGCATCGGTAGTCCGGTCGCACGACGCTCTGCATTGAGCGGATGGCGAAGTAATATTTGGCGGCTTTCAATTAACCAGTGTTCAAGTGCGTTCGCGAGCTCCTGTGCAGCCGCTCGGTCGACTGCGTCGGTTAGTGCGATTGGGCGCATCCACGGGTGCAGGTGATCAAAAAGGCTATCGCTGTCGCTGATCTCGTGGCTTCTTGCGCCGCACGCGCACAACACAGCCTCACCGGTTCGAAGTGGTAAGAGGTCGAAGCGGATGCCCGCTCTTGACCTACCGGTCAACGCCCCAAACAACGTTGCGCAACACTCGCTGTCCTGATTCGGTCGAGCACGGGCGCCGAGATAGAGAGCATCGTTTCGCGGGATTCCGGCGCGCAGCGCCAAGTGGAAGAGAGGCACTCCGACGGGTGGGTTGAGACCGACCCCGAGCGCTTCGATCGCAGCGCGCCCCGGAAACGGAACCTCGCTAAAACCGAACAGCGCCCAATGGGCGTGCTCGCTGGAGGTGGCGCGGCCCGGTCCGAATGGAACGTGGACGCCGTTGATCCCCACGGTAGCCAAGGCATCTAGATTGGGCGTCGACGCCGCCTCGCAAGGCGTTTGACCCTGTAGCTCTGGTGAGGCGCGGTCGCCAAGACCGTCGAGAATCACCAGGAGGATCGGCAGGCGATCATCCACCATGAAAAACTCCAATATCCGTTCCGGTATCCGTAATGAGCCAACGGCCGAGCCACTCGCGCGCCCCGGGCGGGACGCTTGCGGGAACCTGTCGCGTGGTCCTCATCGAGTGCCGAACGTCCGATGCCGATAGCCGATTCGCTGAGTCACCGTCCACGACCAGCGGCGGGTATCCTGCTGCCTCAAACCGCCGGACCTTCTCGCGCTCCCAGGCTGAAAAAACTCGGACGAGCTGTGGTGTTCTAGGCGGAATAAGCGACGGCCAACACCCGGGACGGTCGAGCGGGAAAGCGATGACCCGCCAACGTGACCCCAAAATACCGTCTTCGGATAACGCCGCTTCGATCAATTGCTGGCGCTGTATCACCGATAGCGGATTTGACTCGGCAAGGTGTCGATGACTGCTACTCGGGTGATACTCGTAGTTTTTGTCCTCCGGGTTCGTGATCCCGATTAACACCTTCGAGGCTCGTTGCAATGCAAACTGAACCATTTCCAGGTGTTGACAATGGAACGGTTGGAAACGGCCGGTGAAGGCGATGAGCGGCAGCATCATGGTCGGTACTCGCTTACGGCAGCGCGAGGACATCGCAGAGCCGCTGTAAATCCTCTGCCTTGTCGAGTTCCATGATCGCATCGATCACAGCGCTAGCTTGACTGCGTGCGATCACGAGTTGCGCATTGTCGTAGAACTTCGCTTCGATCTCGGACTGGGTCAGAGGGCGCTCTGCTGAGCCGCGGTTGATCCGTTCGCGACGCTGCAGGCGTCGACCGTCGCGCAGAGTGATTTCAACCTCGCCGGAGAAGAACTCCGGAAAAGCTGATTCAATATCGTGCTCGCAACGTACCTTTGAGCACAACTCAAGAATTGCGGGCTCACGCAGCGACAGAGGTTCCAACTCCTGCAGTCCGAACTTACCTCTGACCAAACAGGCAGCGACGAAGTAAGGCAGGCTGAATTTGGCATCGTAATCGCTCTGAGGGCGTAGCTTAGCCTCTGCCGGTTCGCAGACGACTGGCAGTTGATTACTATGGAGTCGTAGAGTGATCGCAACGACGTCAGCGGCAGTAAAGTGATACTCCGCTTGCAGCGCCAGCGCCGCATCGCCGCATGCGTGGCTGAAGTGGCAGACCGGGTACGGCTTGATCGCAACGCTCGCCGACTCCCATCGCTCGCCAAGTAACGCAAGCATGTCCACTTGCGCGCCGGGCCAACGATCGCCCAGAAACGTGTTGAATAAGCCGAACCGACCATCCAACGAAGCGCGCGGCGCTTCGAAACGGTGACGAGAGAGGGCTGCGGCTGTAATACCGCTTGCGGCCGCCCAACCGGGATGGAGCCGCTTTGTCCAACTGCCATCGGCGAGAAATTCCATCGTACCGCTCGCCATACTGAGGGCGATACCTTGCCCCGCAACCAGTTGTTCGATCGATTGGGTCTGGATGAAACCGGCTGCGAGTGTTGCGCCAAACACTCCAACCACTCCGGTCGGATGGAAACCCGCCTTTTGCCACCACCCACCCGCGTGCATGCCGATACGCGCGTCGGCCTCCACGGCCAGAAGAAAAGCTGCCATGGCTCGACTGCCACTGCAGCGAAGCCGTACGCCCTCGGCCAGCACAACCGGCAAGGCACTGGCGGTGGTGTGAACCACGCTTGGTAAATGCGTATCGTCATAGTCTAGTCCGTGAATCAGGACGCCGTTCATCAGTGCAGCATCGCGCAGTGGCAGCCGTTCGCGACGACCGATCACCACGTGACTACCCACTCCAGCAATCTCACCGATACCTGCGGCCGTACACGCTGCGAACTCAAACGAATTCGAGGCAAACGCGATACCAAGGGCATCCAGCATGCAGCGTTTGATTTGCGCAACTACCGCTACTGGCGCCTGCGCTAAATCGAAGTTCGCTGCGTAAGCGGCCAGACGGTGCGACAGGGTAGCTACTGGTGGGGCCGAATCCGCTGTTAAAGTATCGTTCACGTTTTTCCCGAAGTGTTGGGAGGAGGCGGCCGAAGGATAGCGTGGGTTACGCTCTGCGTACGGTAGAGTTTGTACCCAAAAATTATCTGTCAAAAATAAGATCTCAACTTACGAACTCGCTAACAAATGGCTTCGTGATATCACCGAAGTCTCTGAAGGCTAAAAGATCCGCTGAGTTCAGTCTTTTCATAAATTAGTGGTCCTAAGGTTCGAATCGCGATGGGCTCAGCCTTAGAAACGACAGGATCAGAGGGTATCTGGCAATCGTGTCACTGGTGGGCAGCGGTTGAGACGAACTTCTGACAACCCGCGACCGAGCGATGCTTTACCCGCCACGTGGGCTGTTGAGCTATTCGTCACCCAGAATAGAGGGTGCTGACGACGTTCTACCCGGTGTGAGTCGGCAAACCGGGCACTCCTTGGCACGTTTTATGCTTGTATCTGTTACGGGGAATATTTTTGCCGGCGGCACCACGCCGGTAGGCCGCGATGTCTCCCCCCTTTGACACGGCCCCCCGCTACTGGTGGCCCGTCGGGGTGCCTGAGCACCCCGGCGGGACTCTTCCGATCGTTAAGGAGCTTTGGCAATTCGATGGATACGCCGCCGAACTGTTGGGAGTGCCGTCACTTTCGAGTGACGTGGGAGAGTCGTTGCCCGTATTGCTGCAAAAAAATGGGGTTCAAGAGCGCGCGACTGCCAAGCGGCGAGGTCCTCGCCGCGGAGGGGCACCGCTGCCGTGGTTTTTCTGGCAAAGCCTCTACATCGGGCGAAGGGAGTGAGGGCTTATATTTTCGTCACTAGGGGCGACTAGAAAGTTATGTATATCGGTCACACCCTCCAACTTCGGGATCATTGGTCTGTGAAAGACCCGGTTAAGCGTGAGTTTCGCTGCTCCCGTTGCGGCAAGCGTTGGCAAACCGCTGCCAGCTGGCTACCGGCAATGCGGGAATGCGAAGAGTGTCGCTCTAAAAACTCATCGTTTGATCCGGCTCAATCGAATCGAGGTTGGATTGCCTAAACGCGCGGCGACAGCGCCCGTACTTTCTCTCTCCCGCGAATTTTTTGCTGCCGACCGCTTTCAAACAAAACCATAGATGGATTTTGCCGCCTCAATCGGAGTACTGTGAAAGTGTGCAACCCATAGGCACCAGCGCCAGGAACGCAAAAAAATGGAAAAGCAACACGGTATCGATTGGTATGTGATGTTTTTGATTTTGTTGTTAATGCTGTGGGCGACAGCTCCTCTGTATATCGCGTACTCGCTTCACCACGGGTAGTGTTTAGAGGGCGTTCAAGAGATGAGCGTATTGTCCCGACTCGCTGATCTGATCCTGCCTAAAAAACGAACGGTAACTTGGCCGGATGGCAGAAAGTACGTGGGCGAGCTTCAAAACGGGAAGTACCACGGGCAGGGTACTGCGACGTGGCCGGACGGCAGGAAATATGTAGGGGGGTTTCGGAACAATGCGCGTCACGGTCAAGGGACGATGAGCTGGCCGGACGGTACGAAGTACGTCGGTGAGTTCGCCGATGGCGCGATCACGGGGAGGGGTACTAAGACGTGGCCTACCGGAGAAAAGTATGTCGGTGACTGGAGTGATGATAAGCGACACGGTCACGGGATTTATTTTGGGACCCACGGTACGAAGTACGACGGCGAATGGCAACAAGATCAAAAACACGGAAGCGGTACTTACATCTGCGAGAAGTATTCCTACGACGGGCAATGGTATGAGGGCGAGCGTCACGGCAAAGGCACGTGTACGTATCCCGACGACTCAACGTACGTCGGGGATTTTTGTCAAGGTAAGTACCATGGCACCGGAACCCATCTACAGCCGAACGGAAAAACTTCTGCAGGGCAATGGAAAGACGGACGGTTTCTTGGGTAGTAACGTTCGCCACACTCCTGCTTTGTTCTGTCGGACAGCAATTGGACGGCGGTTACGATGTGCACCCGCGAGACGGATACGAAGGTCTGGTAAGGGACAGCGGTGCCTTGCCCGCTTCCCCGGTATACCCGCTTCCCCGGTATAGATGAACAATAACTCCAGCCGTATGCGAGAGAATTAACAGGATATCGGCTTGTCTACAAGTTTGATTACCCGTTTGTCGAACTGTTTGAATCTCGAGCCGACCATTCTGGAGGGCCTGGCTGTCATCGCCTCGCCCTTTGCGATCGAGTCTGGCGAATTCATTTTTCGGCAGGGGGAGACAGCGATCGGAATGTATGTGGTTGATCACGGTCGTGTTCAGATCAAAGCCCGCATCCCTGGCGATGACGCGTTATCGATAGTAGAACTCGGCGAGGGTGAAATCTTTGGTGAGCTGGCATTTCTCGACGAGGAAGATCGCTCAGCCTCAGCCATCGCCGTGACAGCGGTCACCGGTTGGTCGATTAGTCGCGCGGGGTTTCGGGGTTTGCTGCATGGACGCCAGCCTGTAGCGAGGAACGTCCTAGAATGTATTCAAAAAAAAGTGGCTGGACGTATTCGACAGACGCTGTATCGCATCATTGAATCGAGTTCGGTGATCAATCTGCAGCGAAGGACGAGCGTTGTATCACCGCGCTGGTCGATTCCCGAGGCATCGATAGCCTCGTTGTTAGAAACGTTTTCGACGACAGGCTTGATGTTGGTACCGCGTTGGGTGAATTTACTTGAGCAATGCCATCTGGTCGAAATCTCGCGCGGCGCTCGATTTGATTTCGACGAAGGCGACGAAGGTAGAGATAGTCTTCTATGGGTCTTACGCGGAGCCATCAGAGAATGTGTGGCCCGCGGTGACGAACTGGAGCAACTGTGGGTGACAGGGCCTGGGGCATTAGGCGCAGTAGTCGGATTTGTGGATGGGGAGCCACATCCTCTAACTCTTCAGGCAGCGGAAGACTCGTTAGTCTTAGCGCTGCCCCGCCATCGACTTGCGCATCTCGAAGCGCAGGATTCGCTACTCGCAATTTTCCTGCAGAATTTAATTGGGCAGCAATTGGCACTCGCGCAGCGTCGTGTGAACAGGCATCTCGGTCGGGCGATCGGTTTACATAGGTTTAATCACGTGACGGATCACTGAGATGTGTCGGATGCTGGGATACGTCGGATCGCCCGTGTCCGTTGAGGATGTGCTCTACGGATCGGAGCTTTCCTTGGTTAAGCAGACGACGGATGCAAGGATGCTCGCCATGCTAAATCTGGCGGGGATCGGCGTGATGGCCTGGGATGCCCGTTCGGTGAATCCCGATCAGCCCTTCGTGTATCGCAATACGCACGTTGCGGTGTTTGATCGCAATTTGCGTGCTTTGGCAGGCAAGGTTCGCGCCCATGCCATGTTGGCGCATGTCAGGGGTGTGCCCTATAACAGCACGGTGCAGATCAACGAGCAGAACATCCATCCTTTCCGATTTGGTGAGGTGCGTCTGGCAATGGCTCACAACGGAGATTTGGCGGGATTTCGCGATCACCGGTTCGATCTGCTGAAGTTCATCAAACCCGACTTCGCGCGAAGGATCGAGGGATCTACGGACAGCGAGTGGATTTACGCGATCCTCATGTCATTTCTCGAGCAACCTTACGGGTCTGTTGACCCTGATGATCTTTTGCACGCTTTGCAGAAGACTTTACATGTCATCCGCGAGGTCCGGGCAAATCACGGGATCACGCGCTCTTCGTCGGTCAACCTGATGGCCTGTGATGGGGATACGTTGATGGCCGTGCGCTTTACCTTTGACTTTGGTCGTTTCGAGACCAACGCACTTCAAGGAAGTTCGCAGTTTCTCAGTCAGTGGTACACCTTGGGTCGCGATTACGGGTTACACGAAGGCGAGTGGAAACTGACTGGGGGTGCAAGTGGGGCCGACAGCGTCCTAGTGGCTTCTGAGCCCCTCACGCGTGATACATCTGTGTGGGTAGAAGTTCCCGAGTATGCCGCGCTATTAGTGGACAGAAGCGTCGAGAGGGAAGGGCGGCGACGAGCGCGAATCGTTGCGCTCGATGTCTAGGGCGGGGCAAACCGCCTTAGCAGCGACTCCGAGAGGCGTGAAAAAATTCATACCAAAACCGAATTCTTACTCTTATACTCCTTTCTTTGATCGTTGACGAAGCTCTACGTGCGGAAGTATTTTTGGAGACGAAATCCCGTGTCAAAACCACGATATTTACTTACACATTCTCTTACACACAGCTTAGTGACATCTGTAAGTCATTGATGGCCAACAGGGAGTGCAAACTGCAGTCTTCACATAATCCCTTGATCCTTGGTTCGAATCCAAGCGGGCCCAGTCTTGTAAATCAACGAGTTGCAAGGTCACTTGCTATTCGATAAACCACCGCATCGACCGTCACACCGTGGAGTTCAATGCGGTTAGCGTGAATGCCGTCAGATATGACACCGAGCGATTCGGCGACCTTTCGGCTAGCAATGTTTTCAGGATGGCAAAGGATTTCGAGCGTCTTTAAGCGAAGCTCAGAGAGCGCGAATTCGGCTGCCTGCCGAGCTGCGGTGCGCGCTATTCCTCGCCGCGTCCAAGGCGTACCCACCCAATAACCAAGATTTCCCGTGTTGGTTTCCCAGTCGATCTTGTTGATACCGACTCCGCCGAGAACCTCATCGCTATCACGATTAACGATAGCCATCGGAAATTCACTTCGATGCAACCACACTTTCAATGAGTGGCGGATCCAGTCTTGGGTATCGCTTTGGGAGTAGTCGGGTCTGCACCAAGGCAGCCACGCGCTCAGTTCCGTAACGGACCGCCGCACCAGCCTGTAGAGCTCATCGGCATCGTCGCTCTCCCACGGTCTAATGCAGATCACGCCGCCGACTTGTGCTTGCGCAGCCAGTCTTGTAGCGCAGCGTCCATACGCGATTGCCAACCTTCGCCTGTTGCGCGAAAACGCGCGACGACTTCAGGTGATAACCTAATGGTGATGCGCTCCTTAGTCGGCGCTTTCTGAAGTCCTCGGACGCCAACCTTGCGCCGAACCGAAGCTGGGAGCGCTTCTCGGGCCGTTCGAAATCCCTTCAGATCGGCGGAGGAGATCTCTCGAACCTCTCCCTTCGAATCAGTCAGTGATTTGCGTTTTTTCATAACGTCTTACCTCTCGAGGATTGGCTTTACGAAAG
>Ga0194111_10005987_pt1 | contig 13901 bp, 9 predicted proteins | sample TA2KigC300mmetaG_FD_146194 | JGI IMG/M metagenome (GOLD analysis project Ga0194111, IMG submission 146194) | Freshwater microbial communities from Lake Tanganyika, Tanzania - TA2015033 Kigoma Deep Cast 300m | ecosystem: Environmental > Aquatic > Freshwater > Lake | place: Tanzania: Lake... | reverse complement strand
CTTCGAGTGGAAGTTCACCCGAAACGACCTCGCCCAACTCATGCAGCGCCTCGCCCCACACTCACCAACCGAGAGTGCACTGGCCGCCTAAGAATACGTGGCCGGATTTATGAAACGACCCACTTAGCTTGACACAGGTGCGAACCAATCACACTGGCGGAGCGCTGGAGCGTACGCCTTTACCTTTACCAGGAGCAGTCTGCCCGCTGCGACGGAGTTCCTACGTCTCCGCTCCAGGGTCTTCGCCAAAGCGCCGACTGCCTCGAGGTTAGAGCGATGAGGAGACGCGTCCGAGTTGGGGCCGGCTGGTTCCGGGATTGAAAGGATTGAAAGGGCTGCGGGGTTGTCGCAGGGTGCCGGGGATATGAAAGCCGCGTTGAGCTCGCTGACGGTTGTGGTCGCAGTGTTGAGTTGTGCCCCGGCGAGGCCGTGGGCTGCGCCACCGGCTTTGCCGGGTTCGGAACCGCTCGCGGAGCCGGGCGATTTGGCGGCGGAGATGGTGGGAGGGATCGACCGCTACCTTGAGCGGGAGTTGGCCGCTGGGCCGGCTCGGCGCTGGGAGGCAACCGCCCGCGTGTTGGAGGAGATCGAGGCCGAGCTTGGGGGACAGCCCGAGGCAAGCCGGAGCGGGCTCCGGATGGAACGTTGGCTCGAACGCTCGGAGACGAATCGAGTGCGTCTTGGTCACCTGCTTGGGGTTGTCGACGTACGCGAACCCGTCAGCATGCGGTTTCTTGCACCGGTGGGGACGAATGCCTCCCCGGACTCGGTCGAGGTTGGGCGTGGTCCAGGATACCGGATTTACGCGGTTGTGTGGAACGTGTTTCGCGGTGTGGAGGGGGAAGGGCTGTTGGTGGTGCCTGAGGGCGAGCCTAAAGCCGACGTCATCGCGGTACCGGATTGCGATGGGACGCCCGAGCAAGCGCTTGGGTTAGTAGCGGGGGTGCCCGTGGAGCAACAGTTTGCCAGGAGGTTCGCCACGATGGGGTACCGGGTCCTGGTGCCCGCGCTGATCGATCGGGGGGAGCGGTTCGCTGGCAACCCTGGCGTTCGCGCGGTTCGACACAGCCAGCGCGAGACGCTCTGGCGCGCCAGCTACGAGATGGGGCGGACACCACTCGGGTACGAGGTGCAGAAGATCCTCGCCGCAGCGGACTGGCTCGCCGCGACTCGAACGGCGGGTCCGCGCACCAACTTGATGGACTGGCCTGGTGTCTTGGCGCGCGTTCGCGAACCCGGCCGGCGCCGCCAGGAATTGGGCGTGGTCGGGTATGGGGAGGGAGCTCTTTTGGCGTTTTACGCCGGGGCATTGGACCGGCGTTTTTTGGCGGTGGGTGTGTGTGGGGCCTTCGGGCTGGGTTGGCGCGTTGCGGAACAGCCGATCTACCGGAATGTTTGGTCGTTGCTCGATGGGTTCAGCGAGGCGGAGTTGGCGGCCTTGATCCAGCCGCGCGGCTTGGTGATCGAATGGGGGCGGTATCCCGAGGCGGTGCACACCGACGAGCACGGCGGCGCGCCGGGTCGGTTATGGCGGCCGGCGTTGGCGGAGTTCGAGGCTGAAGCCAAGCGATTCACCGACCAATGGCCGGGCGCGGGTGTGGAGTTTGTGCGGCGTGGTCCCGAGTCGGTCTGCGATGGGTCTACGACACAGCGTTTTTGCGAGCGGTTGGCGGGGACTGTTCGGGGCGAGCCACGGTTGGGTGCGCAACCCGAGGCGGTGGGGACGTTGCCCGACCCGGTGGCGCGGGTGCGTCGGCAGTACCTGCAGGTGCTGGAGGACACCCAATGGTTGATGCGAGAGTCCGAATACACGCGGCGTGAGTTCTGGAAGCAAGCCGATCGGTCGACGGTGGCGAAGTTTGTGGCCAGTGCCGAGTCGTATCGCGACCTCTTCTATCGGCAAGTTGTGGGGGTGCTACCGCCAGCCTCGCTCCCGCCGCGCCCGCGGAGTCGATTTCTGTACGAGACGAACGGGTACCGGGGCTACGAGGTGGTGTTGGACGTGCATCGGGACGTGATCGCGTTCGGGATACTGCTGGTGCCAACGGACCTTAGGGCCGGCGAACGGCGGCCGGTGGTGGTTTGTCAGCACGGGCTCGAGGGACGGCCGCGAGACGTGGCTGATCCCAGTGTCGAGAATCCGGCCTATCATCGCTACGCGTGCCGGTTGGCGGAGCGCGGCTTCGTGACCTTCTCGCCTCAGAACCCGTACATCGGCCGCACGCGCTTCCGGCAGGTGCAGCGGAAGGCGCAGCCTTTGGGCCTGACGCTGTGGTCGTTCATGGTCCGGCAGCACGAGGCGATCACGGATTGGCTGGCGAGGCAGCCGTTTGTCGATCCGGAGCGCATGGGTTTCTATGGGTTGAGCTACGGCGGGAAGACGGCCATGCGGGTGCCGGTGCTGGTGGGTCGTTATGGTCTGAGCATTTGTTCGGCGGACTACAACGAGTGGATCTGGAAGAACGTCTCGGCGCGCGCGCCCTACAGTTACCTGTGGACGAGCGAGTATGACATGGCGGAATTCAACCTGGGCAACACCTTCAATTACGCGGAGTTGAGCTGGCTGATTTTCCCGCGGCCGTTCATGGTCGAGCGCGGTCACGACGACGGCGTGGCGCCGGATGAGTGGGTCGCCTACGAATTCGCCAAGACCCGCCGTCACTATGTGAAGCTGGGTATGGGTGACCGGGTCGAGATCGAGTTCTTCGACGGCCCCCACACCATCCACGGTCAGGGAACGTTCGATTTTCTGCACCGCCATTTGCGGTTTGGGGGCCCGGCGAGGGAAGCCGGCGCTTTGGATGGGTCTGCCGGGCGAGTGCCTTAGGCGGATGGTTACCCGGCGGGCGTGCGGTGGGCGTTTTCTCCATGCTTGTCAGTCGCCGGGGTGCGCCTATGCTGTCGGCCGTGTTCCGAGCCTTGAAGGTGGTCGCATCTCGTCTACCGATGAAAGTCGCTTTGTCCCTTTGCGCGGTCCAAGTGTTGGCGCTGGTATGGGTTCGCGGGTCGGCTCTACCTGTGCTCGAGCCGCTCGGTGCCACTCAGGCCAGCCTCAGCGCTGCGGGGGTCGTGTTCGATCCGGCGCGGCCGGTGGTCTATGCCGTGGAGGCGAGCCCACCGAGGTTGGTGGCGGTGAGCCTGAACGACGGTGCGGTGACGAAGGAGTACCCGCTGGCGCGGCCCGCTGGCACCTTTACCGTCTCGCCGAATGGGCGGTGGTTGGCGCTGAGCCTGCCACCGCTGCCGGAGACGGGCGCGACCACAGCGGAGGTGATGCTCGTGGATTTGGAGCGGCAAACCGCCGGAGCGCCCTTTCCGATCGCTCTGGTGCCGGCTAGTCTGGTGGTGACGGACGCGGGGATGGTGGTGGTGAGCGACTCGGTGGCGTTTCGGCGCGAGGGTTACTTCAGTCTGGTGATGAGCTACGACGGCCCAACGGGCACCGAATTGGGCCTCTACGGCAACAGCGTCGGGACGGGTTTGGCTCTCTCGGGCGATCAGCGAACGGTGTTTGCTGGGGAGCACGACATGGTCCGGCAGTTTAGCCTGGATCCGGTGACGGGCGCGATCGACTTCGCTGGGCTTTCGTCGGTGCAGGCGTATCCCGTGCCGGTGGGTTATACGCTGCACACGCTTGCCGACGGCGTGCATGTGGTCTCGCGCGGCGGATGGCTGAATGCCGGGGCGGGCTCGGGTCGACTCTTGACCGCCGAGCACACCTTCGAGTCGGTGAGTTCGGACGCTCGTAACCGCGCCTTCTTGGTGGTGGCCGTCAGCCGGACTGCCGCCGACCAGGTGGGGGTATTGCAGTATCACAGCGAATCGTTCGAGTTGGCGGCGGTTTATCGAGTGGGCGCTTCGGCGCGATTCCTTCAGGTCCGCGGCGATAGTCTCGATTTGGTGTCGCCGGAGCCGGGTCGACTGCTCCTGGAGCGATTTCGGAACCCGGCTCTGGGGGGCGATGTGAACGTGGCGCCCGTGGCGGCCTTTACGTGGTTGCCCGCCGAGCCCACCACGGTTGTCCCCGTCGCCTTCGACGGCTCGGCCACGGCGGATGAATCTCCTGCTAGCTTGCTGTACCGGTGGGATTGGAATGGGGACGGTCTTTTTGACACCGCTTGGAGCAGCGCGGCTCAAGCCGCGAGGCAATTCAGTTTGGCCGGCGGCGTCAGCGTCACCCTCCAGGTCAAGGATCGGTATGGCGTCGTCCACCAAGCCACGCGCACGCTGACCGTCACGCAGGCCTCGGATCCCGGCGTGCCGGCTTCGCCCCATGCACCGTTCGACCTGCCGTTTGCGGCCAAGGACGTCGCGTTCGACCCCGCCCAACCGCTGGCGTACGCGGCGGACGAGGCCGGCCAGCGCGTGGTCCGGCTGAACTTGATTGACGGGCTTGCGGAGCGCGAGTTCCGGCTCGATAAACTCCCGCAGGCGCTGGCGCTGACGCCCGATGGCCGAAGGCTCTACGCCGCCCTCTGGCTACGGCCGCGGCCGGCGGTTTCAGGCTTACCGCCCGGGTACCTCGCTGAGTTCGACTTGGGGGCGGGTACAAAGACGCGCGAGTATGCGGTCGATCGCGAGGTTGCGTCGGTCCTTCCACTGGCCCAAGACACGCTGGTTGCGAGCTACGGCAGCCGCGAGCTCAACGCGTACAGTGCCCTTACAGGTCAACGTCTGAGCGGCCTTACCACCTCGTTTTTCAGCGCACCGATTTTGGCGGCACATCCCTCGGCGACTCATTTCTACCTGCTGGGGAACTCGAGTGTGGACCGCTACGCCCTGGACCCGGCCACGGGGCAACTGCAGCGGGAGGGAGCGATCAACGTGGTGAACCTTTCGGGGGGACTGTTCGCGTCGCCGGCGGGGGCGGTGGCGATCAACGGGGGTGGCCGAGTGCTGAGTTTGGCGGAGGATTGGCGTCAGGACTTGCGCCTCCTGCAGCTCATGCACACGGGCCTGGTGCGGGCGGTGAGTTACGACTTGCCGCGGCGCTCGATTTTACTGCTGGGAACCGCGTCGTACAGCGCCTCGGCCAAGACCAATCTCTACCACTACCATGCCGACTCCTACGCCTATGAGGGGATGTATCCTGTGACCAATGGCACGCGTTACGTGAAGGCGTGGCCGGACTATGTGTATACGGTAGCCGTGCGCACTAACAGCACCTTGTTCTCGCGGTTCATCCACCCCGTTCAGGAGCTGCGGCTCGAGGCCCTGGGGTGGAGTTCCGAGTCGGGTTTCCGGCTGCAGATCGGGGGTGCGCCCGGCCAAAGGCTCGAGCTGCTCGGTTCCGACGATCTCGAGGACTGGCGGGTGCTCCAGGCGCTGACCCTTACCGAGCAGCCGATGGTTTGGTTGGACTCGAGCGCTTCCGGGCGACTGCGCTTCTACCGAGCTCGACAGGCGCCGCCTTAAGGACGAAACGGGAGCGTGGGCGACTTGGCTAGGACGAGGCGACGCGCGCCGGCGGTCAACGCATAAACGCTGCCCAGCAGGGCAACATCCGTGGGCCCGACCGGCAGATCCCAACGGTAGGCGAGGGCGAAGCCCACGCAAGCGGACAGGCCGCCGACGACGGAAGCGCCGAGGACAAACTGGCGCATGTTCCGGGCCCACTGGCGGGCCACCAAGGGAGGCACGAGCAGGAAGGCGAAGGCAATGAGCGGCCCGACGCTGAGCACCGCGACGGCGACGGTCAACCCGATCAACCCGAAAAGGAGCAGATCCCAAAGGACGACGTTGCGGCGGAGGGTGAGGGCCATGTCGCGGTCGAAGGAGACGAGCATGAACTCGCGGTGGAAGAGCCAGAGCATGGCCAGGACGACTGCGAAGGCGATGCCGGTGAGCCGTAGATCGCCTTGGGAGATCGCGATGATCTCCCCCTTCAACAGGTTCAGCCAACCGCGTTCCGCCACGGGGCACTTAGCCAGGAGCAGGAGGCTGATGGCCGTGGCCACGACATAGGCCGTGCCCAGGCGGCCCTCGACCAAGCCGCGCCCACGCTTTTCGAGCAAGGCGAGCCAAAGGATGGCGAGGACGGTGAAGGCGATCGCCCCGACGAAGGCCAGTGTGGTCTGTTCTTCGCCGTGGCCGCCGTCGCCGTGTCCATACCAGACGTGCATCGAGAGGGCGAAGGCGATCCCCGTCGAGGAAATCTGGGGCAACGCCACGCCCAAAAAGATCAGGCGCCGCAACACCAGAAAGACCCCCACCAACGGACAGGCGAAACCGACCAGCAAACTCACATAGAGCGAATTGCGGAGAAGGAAATCGGGCGAGAGAATGTCCTTGAGCGTGTCCATCCTTCAGCTCCAAGAAAGCTCGAGCAGATCCTCGATCCGGGCCGGAGTGAGCAACTCCGACGCGGGCCCGTGCACGGCGCGCCCGCCTTGCAGCCAGAGCACCTCGGGGATATGGCGGCGGACGGTCGGCAGGTCGTGGGTCACGAGGATGACCGATAGGCCCTGGTCGCCATGCAGGCGCACCAGGAGGTCCATGATGGCTTGGGCATGCGCCGGGTCCACCCCCGCAACGGGTTCATCGAGCAACAGCAAATCGGGCTGCACCGCCAAAGCGCGTGCGATGAGGATGCGCTGCTTCTGCCCGCCGGAGAGTTGGGCGAAGGGGCGGCCGGCAAAGCCCTCCGCGCCGGTTAACCGCAAGCACTCGCCGACCCGGGCGCGTTCCGTCGCCCGGACGATGCGGCCCGGCCGCAACCGGTTGAAGGTGCCCATCAGGGCAACCTCGAAGCCCGAGAGCAGGAAGAGCGAGTCGAGAGTCTCCCGTTGGGGGACGTAACCCAGGCGGACCGGGCGGGCCTCCGGGGCAGCCCAGCGGATCTGGCCGGCCAGGGGTTTGAGAATGCCGGCGAGCGCTTTGAGCAGCGTCGACTTGCCAGAGCCGTTGGCGCCCAGCAGCGCCGTGAAACTCCCCGACGCAAGCGCGAGGTCGAGGCCCGCCAGCACGACGTGCTGGCCGTAACCGACCGCCAGGTTCTCGAGTCGCACGAGAGGTCGAGCCGGATTCATTGCAGGGCGCGGCGAAGCTGTGCGACGTTGTGGTCGAACCAGCCGAACAGCGTGTCGGTGCGGTCGACTCCCCCGGGCATCAGCGGCAGCACGACCAGTTGCGCCCCGATGGCCTGCGCCACCTGTTCCGGGGTCCGGCGCGGGCGGTTGGGTTCGACCAGGACCAGTCGCACGCCGGCAGCCTTGGCTTGCGGCACGAGCTGGTTGATGTGCGCCGGCGAAGGCTCGACTCCCGGCATCCGCTCGATGGTCCCGACCAAGTTGAACCCGAAGCGCTCGAGCAGGTAATCGAACGACTTATGGTACGTCACCACCGCCGTCCCGCGAGACGGGGCGAGCGCTTGGTCCCAGTCGGCCGTCTTCGTAGCCAGCCGATCGAGGAAGGCCCGGTGATTGGCCCGGTAGGCCGCGGCGTTGGCTGGGTCCAACTCGGCGAAGAGTGGCGCCACGCGCGCGGCGACCTCGCGCCAGTTGTTCGGGTCGAGCAGGTAGTGCGGATTGCCGCGCGCATGGACATCGCCTTGCGAGCGGTCCAGCGGGCCGGTTGGCACCTCGAACAAGGTCAGCCCCACCGAGGCGACGAGGCGGCCGCGGGCCTGGCCCAGAATGCGCGGGTTGCGGGCGGCTGCGAGGAGCGGCGGGAGCCAGCCTGACTCGAGCTCGGCGCCGCCCTCGATCAAGACGTCCGCCCGATTCAAGACGCGAACGAAACTGGGTCGGGCATCGACAAAGTGGGGATCCTCGGTTCCGCGCGCCAGGCTGGTGAGTTGGATATGGCCTTGCCCGATCTCCTTGGCGAGCGCGCCTAAGTCCGGCAGCGTGGCCACGACGTTGAGTTCAGCGCGCGCTGGCAGATGCAGGGCCGCGCCGCACCCCAGAGCTAGCAGGAACAGAGCGAGTTTCGGTTTCATGGTGTCCGTGTCAGGGTGCGCAGGCGCCAGGCGCGGGGCGGGCGGGCGAAAGGCCAACGAAGGTGCCGCCTCGACGGATGGCAGCCTGTGCCAGTTTGTGCTCGGCACCCCGCAGCGGCACGCGGCCAGCTCGATCGTCGGATCATTTGGGCTAGAACTTGTGGGCGGCATGCGCCCCGAGGAGGAACTCGAACTGCAGCCAAATCGAATGGTCCACCCCAAGGCGTTGTCGGCGGTCGTAATTGTACTGGAGCCGGAGCTTCGAGAACTCGGTGGGGAACCAGGTCAGGCTCGGACTGATCCGCCAACGCGGCTCGCGCTCCGGGTCTGGATCGTAGGCCGCACGCTCGCCGCTGAGCCAATCGCCGCGCACTGCCCCGACCCACCCCTTGCGAAAACCATAAGCGACTTGCGAGTAGTAGCCATAGTCCACCAGGGTCTCGCGCGGCAGGACCCAGACGGTGCCGTCACCGTACTGGTCCAGCTCCCCGCCGTCAATGGCGCCGCTGCCGTCCAGGTCGTCAGCGGCATTGCTGAAGGCGCCGGCCTGATAGCGGCGCAACAGGACCTCGGTTTGCCAGGAGACAAAGGGGAAGCCGCCGTGGTGGGTGACCGGTTTCCATTTCCAGAACAGGTCCAAGCCGTAAAGCTGGGTGACGGTGTCGGCGCCGGCTGGGTTCGGGCCGAAGGCGGCGGACGCCCCTAACAGGACGGTCTGCGTGTCGCTGAGGTCCAACGACGTCACGGCGCGCGGGGCGAACAAGAGGTCACCCATGCTCTGGAGACCGCGATCCGTGACGGGGCGACCGAACCGCAATTCCGTTTCCGCTTCACTCCGGAAACTGTGTGCGGTTTCGCCGTGGCTGTTTTGCACACTTAGGAAGAGCTCCGAGTAGAAGGGTGTCGGCATGAGCCAGGCGGCGCGCGCGCCGGGGTTGCGCAGGCCGTCTTCGCCGAAGAACCGGCCGTGGACGAGCGGTTGGTCGACAAACGCCCAGGTGTGGGGGTGCGTTGGGTTGAGCCGGCCGAACTCGGTCAAGTACTGACCGGCCTTGAGCTGGAAGTTGCCGGGCAACGACGTCGTTTCTGCATAGGCCTCCTCGAGCTCGAACCGGGACTCGCCAGAACTGTCCAGCAGCGCGACGAGGTTCGCCTGCGCCCGAAAGTATGGGTCCACCGCGCCATCGAAGACGACCTCCAGACCTTGCAGGGTGAAGCCGCGTTGCCGGGGGTCATGTCCGCCAGACTGCAGGCGGTCGAGATCGTTTGCGGTGGACCCCCCAACGGTGGCGAGGACATCGAGGGCGAGATGGAGGTAATTCTGTTGGTTGCCCAGCAAACGGATCGGATCGGTTGGCGATCTTGCCGGCTCAGCCCGCGCGGACTCCGGGGAGGCCGTGCCCAGGGCAGGGGGCGCGGCAGCAGCGCTGGTTGGCGGCGCTCCCGTCGACTGCGCGGAGGCATGTCGCAGTGCCTCGAGCTGCTGTTGGAGGGCTTCGAGCTGCCGGCGGTGTTCGGCTTGTTGCCGCGCGAAGTCGTCTTCGAGTTGCTTGAGCTGATGCTGGAGTCGTTCGATCGGGCCGGGATCTTGGGCCCGGACCAGTATGGTCGCGGCCAAAGCCACCGTGCAGCCAACAGATAGTGCGATTGGGTTCATGGTCTCACGAAAGCGTATAGGTTTGCCGGTATAACCGGCGGTCATGGTCATGGTCCGCGAGGGGGGGTGACGGGCGGCCACCGGCCCATCGGGCCGGTCAGCCTAGTTGCGGAGGGAGTCGGTCGAGCGGCGGCGCGCGGCTTGGGGCCTGACGCCAATCCACCCGGGCGTGATCGCGTCGATGCGGCTCGCCGGTCGCCGTCTGCCCGTCGTCTCCCTCCGTGACGAAGCAAACGGCCGAGTCGGCAACGGCGATTTCGCCATGCGTCAGGCTACTGAGGAGACAGGCGTGCGCGGGGGCATCGGCGTCCGCATGCAGGAGCTCATGCCAGCCCGGCCCGGCCGAGACAGCCGTCAGGACCAGCAACAGGCCGGCGAGCGAACTTGCGAGGATTCGCTTGCCTCGGGCTGGCCAGTGCCCAGGAAAGGCATGATGCCACACGAGACTCAGTATTCACCAACGCTCCTCGGCTGCAAGCCTAGATCCAGACTGGCACGGTGGGTCAGAGCCTGAAGGCTGAAGGCTCAGGAGGGGTTGGGCCTGAACGGCGTGAGTCGGGCCGGGTGAGCCCAACTGCCGGTCTCGACACTGTCAACTATTAAAAACCTGTCTTGATGAACAGGGGCGAGGAAGTGAGGGTGGAGAGCCGCACTGGCTCCTCGGTGGCCAGTATCACTCGGCGGTTGCTCGAAGACGCACTGCACTCTGCACTGCACGTTGCCCGGGGGCGCTTCGCACCCTGGCTACCGGTCAACAATTAAAAACCTGTCTTAATAACATCGAGAGAACCAAGGGGTTGCGGCGGCCACGCCGGATGCGAGGGTGGCCCCACAGGCTAATCAGAATCAGAGAATCAGGGCAGCGGCGCGGTGCGGTCGTGGGAGCGGCACCGATCGAGTAGCTGGCTGAGGTGCGCGACCACGGCCGGATGCGCCGCATGGAGGTTGGTCCGCTCGCCGATGTCCGTGCTCATGTCGTAGAGCTGGATGGGGGGCGATTCTTTGGCCTGCGCGGTGCCGGGGCGGGGAGCGCTCCAGCCGCCCGAGTCGGGACAGAGCGCGAGTTTCCAGTGGCCTTGGCGGATGGCAAACGACCCGTTGATCGAGTGGTGCACCAGGGTCTCTCGGCGCGGCCGGTCGGTCTGACCGAGCAGAGCGGGTAGGAAACTGAGGCTGTCTTCGGCCGCGCTCGCTGGGAGCCTGAGCCCCAAGAGGTCGGCGCAGGTGGCGAAGAGATCCATTTGACAGATGAGCTGGTCACTGGTCGTGCCCGCCTTCACCTTATCCGGCCAACGGACGAGGAAGGGGATGCGGTGACCGCCCTCGAAGATGTCCGCTTTCGCGCCACGGAAGACATGGCTGGGGTGATGGCCGTGGACGGCGAGTTCATCGAATTTCGCCTGGGGCGAACACCCGTTGTCACTGGTGAAAATGACGAGCGTGTGTGGGGCGAGGGCATGTTGGTCGAGGGCGTCGAGGACGGCGCCGACGCTGGCGTCGGTCTGCATGACGAAATCGGCGTAGGGATTCAAGCCGCTGCGCCCCTGCCATTCGGCGGTGGGCACGATGGGTGTGTGGGGAGAAGCCAGCGGGAGGTACAGGAAGAATGGCCTACCCGCCTGGGCTTCCGGGGCGCGCTGGCGGATGTAGGCAACGGCCTTCTGGGTGAGCGTGGGCAGCACGTCGGCCGCGTCGAAGTCGGCAGCGCCAGGCCCTTTGCGGGTCATGCCGCCGGCGCGGCCCAGCATCATGGGGAACGCCTTGTCGGTGGTAGGGATCGCCGTGACTCGATCGTTCTCGATGTAGGTGTAGGGGACCATGTCGAGCGAGGCGGAGATGCCGAAGAAATAGTCGAAGCCGACCTGGCTGGGGCCGTTGGCGATGGGCTGGGTGAAATCCACCCGCCAACCTTCGGCGCCATTCTCGATGGTGTCGTCGTATCCGGCGGCGGCCGGTTTGAGGGTCCAACCCATGCCCAGGTGCCATTTGCCGATGCAGGCGGTGTGGTAGCCCTGTTGTTGGAGGAAGGCGGCGACGGTGAGCCGGTCCGGCTCGATCAACGGCGGGCTCATCCCGCCCAACACACCGCGTTTGAGTCGGGATCGCCAGTTGTAGCGGCCCGTGAGGATACTGTAGCGGGTGGGGGTGCAGACGGAGGAGGTCGAGTGGGCGTCGGTGAACACCATACCGGCCGCGGCGAGGCGGTCCATATGAGGCGTGGGGATTTTGCCCGCCGGATTGAGGCATTGCACATCGCCGTAGCCCAGGTCGTCGGCCAGGATAAAGACGACATTGGGTCGGAGGATGGCCTCGAGTTGGCTGGGAGCGGGCGTGAGGCTGGCTTGGTGGGTCTGAACGGCCTCTGCGATCGTCGCGAGCACCTCCGGGTGTGCGGCGGCCACGTTGAATTGCTCGGAGGGGTCATGACCCAAGTGGAACAGGAGGGGTGGGTCATGGGGTTCGGGTGGATCGCTACCGTAGGCCGAGCGGGTGGTGAAGTGGGCCTTGAACGGCCCCTGACGGAGGGCGTAGAGCTGCGCGCCGCGATAGTAGCCGAAGGACTCGCGCAGGCTCGGCCCGGTGCCGAAGAGCAAGGGCGCCATGTCCAGGCCGTCGATGGGCCGGTCGGTGGGCACATCGGCTCCGGCAAGTTTGAGGTAGGTCGTGAAGAGGTCCATGGTGCACGCCAAGCCGGTGTTGACGGTGCCCGGTTGGACGCGGCCGGGCCACCAGGCAATGCCCGGCACGCGCATGCCGCCTTCCCAGGTCGAGCCCTTGCCTTCGCGCAACAGGCCCGCCGAACCGCCGGCCTCGCCTTGGGTCAGCCAAGGGCCGTTGTCGCTGGTGAAGAAGACCAGGGTCTGATCGGCAATGCCCTCGCGGCGGAGGGCTTCGAGCACTTGCCCGACGCTCCAGTCCAGTTCCTCGACCACGTCGCCGTAGAGGCCCCGCCGGCTCTTGCCGCTGAAGGTGTCCGAGGCAAACAACGGCACGTGCGGGAAGGTGTGAGGAATGTAGAGGAAGAAAGGCTCGGCTTTATGCGTGCGAATGAACTGGACCGCTTCCTCGGTGTACCGCCGCGTGAGCAGGGTTTGGTCGGGGCGGGGATCGACCAGGTCGGTGTTGCGGTAGAGTGGCGTGGCCCACCAGTCCGGTTGTTGGTCCAAACGGCGCGGCGCGCCGCGGGGCGCGGTCGCGGTGGCGTCCATGTCGTTCGAGTGAGGCAGGCCGAAATAGAAATCGAATCCGTGCTTGCGCGGGTGGTGGGCGGGGAGGTGGGCGTAATTGCCCAAGTGCCACTTGCCGATGCAGGCGGTGGCGTAGCCGCGGGTCTTGAGCCGTTCCGGCAGCGTGATTTCGCTTGCGGGCAATCCGCCGGCCGAATTGCGCCGCAGCACGCGGAATCGGTCGTGGCACATGCCGTTTCGGATGGGGTAACGGCCTGTGAGGAGCGCGGCCCGGCTGGGCGTGCACACCTCGGCGGTCGAGTAGAAGTCGGTGAAGCGCATCCCCTCGGCGGCCATGCGGTCGAGGTTCGGCGTGCGAATCGAGGGATGTCCGTAACAACCGAGGTCGCCGTAGCCGAGGTCGTCGGCGAAAACGATGAAAAGGTTGGGCGGACGCGCGGCCAGGACGGTGTCTGGAGGCAAGAGGAGGGCAGCCCCGAGGGCGGCGGCTAGCAAGTTCAGGCTAGTGGTTCTCATAATCTGAGCCCGACGACTGCAGTTGGCCTGGCGGCAGGCGCGCGAGGGGCCGAGTACCGGTCCACGCGCCGGTGGCGCGGGGCGACCCTCGAGGTCCAGCCGCGGCCGAGTGCTTGTGAGCTGGAGGGATCTTGCCAGAGGCGTCCGTTGAGGTCAGCCCCTTTTCTTTGAGGGCCTGTTTGAAAACCCGAGCACGGGTAGCAGGGCGCGTCACTCCGTGCGCGCCGCCAGGGGCGAATCAACGGCATGTAGCCAGCACAGTCCCCGGCTCGTAGGGGACTGCGAGCCCTACCTGAGCGCGGTCGTCGGCAGGGCCCGTCGCGGCTCGGCGGGAGCCTCGCCCTACCGCATGGCAGTCATCGGCAGGGCGCGTCACTCCGTGCGCGCCGCCAGGGGCGAATCAACGGCATGTAGCCGGCACAGTCCCCGGCTCGCAGGGGACTGCGAGCCCTACCTGAGCGCGGTCGTCGGCAGGGCCCGTCACTCCGTGTGCGCCGCCAGGGGCGAATCAACGGCATGTAGCCGGCACAGTTCCCGGCTCGCAGGGGACTGCGAGCCCTACCTGAGCGCGGTCGTCGGCAGGGCGCGTCACTCCGTGTGC